>FUIF01017443.1_pt1 | contig 33447 bp, 45 predicted proteins | sample 1003461 | NCBI WGS metagenome assembly FUIF01 (sample SAMEA80401918, study PRJEB19352) | marine metagenome
CAAGCCGAGCGGATGCTCGACGCCGCAGGGGCGCTGTCTGCAAGCGAGTCTAGCGCTGACGGCTCTGGCGACGTGTTCGCTGGAGGCGTGGTTACAGGTAGCGGGGCGCTTTCTGCAGGGGCCTCAGCAGTCGCTGGCGAAGCGCAGCGGACGATTGGCGGGCAAGGCACCGCGAAGGTCGACCGAGCACTGTGAAGGCACAAACATCGAACCAGGCGTTGCTATGCCTGCCGGTCCTGGCAGCCGCCCAGCGATTCTGCTCGAGCAGGCTCTGGCAGAGGACGAGCTCATCTTGGAAATGATCAGACAGACTGTGGAGCCGCATGACGGACACCGATCAAGACATCAAAGCTAGCAGCGATCCTAAAACGGTTGATCTGAGTGCATTACAGTAATGGGCAACGTCAAAGTAAATTGGTTTTTCGCAACGGAAGACGTGAACACGCTGGACAAGTATCTAGCAATTGCTCACGGTGCGTCACCATACATTGACATTTATGATTTTAGTACCATACTTTTTCCGGTAAGAATCCCTGATCCTGCTACGCTCCCAACAGGCCCGGCTAATTGGGTTGATTGGCGACCACAATCAACAACCCTAGCGGTAGCTCACAATACTTCGCCTTTTGTGACTTGGTATCTTGTCGAGTCCAATGTTGCAACAAAAATTGCAAACCCGGCTACGCTTCCGCTTAATAATGGCAGCAAAGTAGCATGGTCGAGTGATGGCAAGTATTGTGCTGTCGGTTGCGTTACTGGTGGGGGCAATCAAACTTGGTTCATCTATGACTTCACTTCAGGCTCGCCGGTTGAAATCGGTACTGTGCCTGCTTTCTTGAGTGGTGTTATTAATCTCTCATGGAGACCGGGCACATATTTACTGAATATCAATGATTTCATTTACGATGTTACTAGCGGCACCCCTGTTCTCGCGCATACTTTAACTGGTATCAACGGTCTTGATTCTAGCTGGACAGTAGACGGTCGATACCTCACACACATGGGGTCAAATAGCCCATTTATTCGGTCTTGGGATTGGGATACAGGATCACCAGTGCAGGAGCCTAACCCCGCAGTGTTGCCGCCGAGCACCGGGCGCTCGCCTAGCTATGATCCGGTGAACACCGATAAGCTGAACACTGTGCATAGTCATGTTGGGGTGTCGCCTGGCAACGACTCAACCCGTTATGATTGGGTTGCCGGAGTGCTAACTAACATCGCTGACATGACCCCTGAGCCTTCAGTGTCCGGTGGTGGATCGCCAAGTTGCATTAGAACGCGCAACGATGGATCGCGATTTGCAATTTCTACCAGCCAATCGGCAAAGTGGTACTTGTATGATAATACAGTAGACCCACCTAGCGGCTTATCGGTTCCGACACCATTACCAGCCGGGCAACCTGTATCGGTCGCATGGGGCGGGCAAGATGCGCTGACCGCTACGCTCGAATATGATTTCGTGATGTGGAATTCAGATCGAGAGCTTCAAGCTTACGCTTTCGATGGTACTGACATCACAACAGTTGGTAATGCCACTGCTGCACTTACTTTGGCGAGCGCAGATCGCGGCGGTGTCTCAGGTTTAACTGCATCATCGGTGATAGTAGCGGGCAGTGATGGATTCAATGATAAAGGAATCGCGAGTTATCAGTTTGTTGGTGCTGATTGGGTGCAAGACGGTAATGAAGACACGGGCAACCCGAATTCATTCATTTACCCGGCAGCAATGACACCGACTTTAGTTTGTATTGATGACTTTACCAGAATTAGAGCTTATGACTTCGATGGTACTGATTGGGATCAGACAGGCAACGATGCTCCCAAGACCTTTCAAAGCATCGATTCTCGAAGCGCTACAACAGTTGTAGGAATCACTTCTACAAATTCACTTGGTTTGTGGACATGGGCAGACCCCAATTGGACGGGATCAAAAGGAACTGCTCTAGGTTTCAGCGGTCAAGCAATGTGCTGCATGACTACAAGTCGAGTCGCTGTTTACGACCAAACGAATCACGAATTGAAAACCTATGATGAAGGTGTATCAAGTTACTCTCTAGTTGGCAACGCCTTTTCATTGCCAAACTCAGCGCAGGATTGTTGCTTAACTGCTCTCTCGGCTACGCGCGTGGTGATGGGTTTTGCAACTTCAAACGAATTGAGAGTCTACGATTTTGATGGTACTGATTGGTCACAAGTCGGAAACACGCTGACAAGCCAACCCGTACCTGAAGGCGATAACTTAGCAAGCGGTTCTTACCTGTTAATTTAATATGGCGATTCGAAGAAACAATCAAGTAGAAACACCTAACCTCGGGCTCTACCTTGGCCGGTCTCCTACGTCTGTGCCCCGGCGCGCACTGATTGATTGCCTGAATATCAGGATCAAGCAGGGCAAGATCATTTTCGACAATCTAGGATGGGATAACTTTCCCCGATGACGCTAACGCGATCAATCTGGACAGCAAGCCCGTGCTGCTGATTGAATCATTCGAGTTGCGCGCCGGATCGATCAAGACCGTTTTCGGCAACACTACCGATCTATTTGAATACCGCGATGTGCAGCAAGATGTTAGATATTTAACACCACGCGAAGAAGCCGGAACAGTAAGCATTACTAACGGCACGCCCAACTTGGTCGGTGTTGGTACTACTTTCACCAATCTGAAGCCAGGCGATCAGATTCATGTTGGCGCTACCACGCAGCGCGATCCTGCTGCGATCTGGTATGAAGTCCTTTCAGTGACTAACGATCTGAATTTGGTTTTAACCACAAACTATGCTGAAACGACTGCGGCGGGTGTTGCTTGGACAGGTCGCATTTTGTTCAGCGGTATTATTCAAAATCCTTGGGTAGCTGAGCCTTTCTATAATGGCTCCGCGCTCGGTGGCCCTTCTCCGACAGGTGACAGGCTTTACCTGTGTAACCAAATCGATGAAGTTGTCGCTTGGGATGGTGCTATCGATCAAGTCTACACCCCTGCATTGGCAAACGTGCAGACTTGCCGACACATGAAGCAGCACAAGAATAAAATGATCTTTGTTGCGCCGACAGTTTCAGGCACCTTTGCAAAATACTCCATTCGCACAAGTGATGTCGGCAAGCCTGAAGATACAGTCAACGGTGAAGCGGTTGAGCTTATCGTGCATGATGGGCCCGATGAATTGCTTGCTGCATTCCCTATCGGCGAGCAGCTAGCGATCTATGCAAAAGAATCGGTCACGATTGCTCAGAGCGTTGCGCTTCCACTTGTCTATGTGTTCCGCACAGTGATAAATGATTACGGGCCGCTCTCGCCTCGCGGCATTGCCGTTTACCCGGATTTCCATGATTTTATAGCGCGTGATCGTGAGTACCGTTTTAATGGTGCTGGTGCGGTGCCAATCAATGACCATGTTTGGCGCGATGTTATTCGGCAGATCACGCCTGAGCGTAATTTCTTTTTGCACCATCATTTTATCGATGAAGAAGGCGAGCTAGTTTGGTGCGTGCCACTAACCAGCGATGCAGATACAACAGATGGAAGCTCAGAAAGGGCTTATATCACTCAGTTTATGGAAGACGTGGGCGAGCGAAATCCTGAAGCTCACACGCTGAGAGAATTGCCCGCGCTTGTGTTTGGTAACTATTTGCGCGACACCACTTTGACTTGGAATCAGATTCAACAGCAATGGCAGAATTTCAACTACAGGTGGAATGATCGCTTTTTCTTTGCGCAGTTTCCGCTAACCCTATTCGGTGATGAAGCGGGCGATATCTTTGTCTATGGTGGATCGACCGATAAGAACGGCACTGCAATGGATAGCTTTGCGCGCTTCGCCCGTGTTGCTACCGGCAACGTCGAGCAGAGTGCTGTGATCCGGCGAATCTATCCTTACTTGGAGCAGATAGCAGGCTCTACTGATCTAATGACAGTCCGGCTTTACGGCACAGACACCCCCGATGGAATTGCTTCGCTACTCAGCACGCAGACACTTTCCCGGGGCATGAATACAAGCACGCGATTCGTTTCACCGAGACAGTCAGCGCGTTATGTTGAAGTGTGGATCGGGCAAACGGCTGAGCGGGCATATTGGGGCCTGGCAGGTTACTCAATTGATACAGCACCGGGGGCAGGAAGGTGAGCGGAGACAGAAGATACATTGAAGCTGCGATCAATCGGCAAGCTTCTCGCATGAATCCGATAGGACAGCAGCGGCTTGATAAAATGTTCGCTGAAGAGAACGATTTGCATTGGACGTGCCCGGAGTGTAAGACCAAGAGAACCGGCACGCTGAAAGAGCTAGAGCAGGGGTGCTTAGTATGCCTAACCCGGTAATAGTCACGGTTTCTTTGCCTCGGGTGCAGCTTTTAGAACAGCTTGACTCGACTTGGGGCGCAGTTTTAATCGAGGCAATTCAACAACATGGGCAACGGCTCAATGACTCGATCCACAAGGATGGTGGCATCGCAATGGTGAATCCATTAGTATTGGGCTCATTCCTGAATGCCTCGCTGCCTACTGCGGCGGCTTGGACAGGGGGAATTATCTACGTGAGTGACGGTGCCGCTGGCACCAAATTTCGAGGATCAGACGGAACAGCTTGGGTTAATTTGGGGTGAGTGACACTGAAACTTTTAGGATTACAGATGTAGAGCAGTTACAACAACCGGAGATTCAGAAGTATCTGCTGAAATTTTTCAGCACGAATAAGTTGGTGAAAGACCCGGTTGCAGCTTACATGGAATTGGCAGCGCGCATTAGCATAGAACAGTTAGGCATGTTTCTCGCGCGTGATGAAGGCGAATTGCAAGGTGCGATGCTCGCACAACTGAACAATACGCCGCTGAATCCGGGTTGCACTGTGATACATCTAATGGTGGATAAGCCTAGCGTGAGAAATGATCTTATGCGAGAGCTTATCGACTACGCGCGTAGCGGTGGGCATGATCGGATTGTTGCTATTGATGCGAACAATCGAGGCAAAGCCTTCGCACGTTTGTTTAGCGTAGTTGGTGAACCGGAAGAGTTAGGAAGTGTGTTTACATTCGATCTTGATGGTGGACTACTATGAGCGGCATCGGTGATTTTCTTTTCGGCGAAGACCCTGAACCGGGTCGCATTGTCGATCCTCGCACACCCGAGGAAAATGTCACACGTGATGAAGCGATCAAAATGGTTCGCGGCTTCATTGCTGGTGGTGGCCTTAACCCCTTCCCCGGTCAAACAACTGCGCAACTGACCGGATTAGAAAATCAGTTGCTTGGTCAACTTGGTGAGTTTACACAGCGCCCCGGTGGTTTTGCTGAACTTGCTCAGGCGCGGGGTGCATTAAGCGACATTCTGACAGGCGGCGGGCAAGTTCCGACCGCTGGCGCTGACTTCAATATCAATCCTTTGATTGCGGAATTTTCTCGCCGACCGGATGAATCAGGAAGAGTGTTTAACCAAGTAGCTGACTTGCTGACAGGTCGAACACAAGACGCCGATGATCCACGAATTCAAGCAGCGATTACTGCTGCGACTCGACCGATCATAGAACAGTTTCAGGATCGGGCTGATATCAATCGCAACTTGTTTACCCGTGCGGGCCAGTTTGTTCAGCCGGGATCGTCAAGCCCATTTGAGCTTGCGCAGTCGCGCCTCGATGTTGGCCTGGCAAACGCGCTCGGTGATACTGGCGCTAATATCGTTTTTCAAAATCTGCAATCAGAAAGGCAGCGCCAAGCTAACTTGCTGAGCGATCTGCAACAGCAGTTCCAATCTGATGAACAGCGAAGACTTGCACAACAGCAGCAAGGACTTCAGGCGCGTGGTCAGCAGCTTCAAGCCGTTGCACAGACAGTGCCTTTCGAGCGCGGCCAATTGGATGCACTTGCAGGGGCGCTAGATACTGCTGCGCTGCCTAGACTGATTGAACAATTTGGATTGACTCAGGGCAGAGACATTTTTGAGCAGGAGCAACAAAGCTTATTGAATCTGCTTCAGTTGGCTTTTGGCGCAACGTCACCGCAACAAATTGCCGTGCCGGGATCGCCGGGCAGCACAGGATTTTTAGGCCAAGTGGCGGGCGGTGTTGGTACTGCTCTCGGTGGCCCGCTCGGTGGTGCGCTCGCTGACGCAATTTTCTAACGGGGGTCAATATGGTTGATATAGCTTCCTTTGATGTCGCTCCAAGTAGAGCGGCGCAACTCGGTCAGCAAACCGGAGCCGGTCTTGCTCAGACTTTGGTGCCTGCTTTTCAGCAACGTCAACAGAGTTTGCAACTGCAACAGCAGCTTGATCCTATTCGACAAGCCTTGATTCAATCTCTTGGCACCGGGCCGGCTTCAACCCCGGGGCAGGCATTAGTGCAATCACTTACACAATCGCCTGAGCTTTTCGCTTCTGCTATGTCTGATCCGCAGCAGCTTCAATCGCTGTTGAATGTGCAATCACTTGCTGCACCCGCGCCTGAAGGTACTGGCTTCGAAACGCTTGATGAAATAAACAAGACTTTCGACCTTGCTCGCCGCGCGAGAGAAGCGGGCGAACCACGCCGCGCTGAAATATTGCAGAATCGTTTGAATGATCTTACAGGCGGCAACGTGAATCTCGAACTAGATATCGTTCACCGCATCCCGGCTGGTAGCCAAGATATTCAAACCATTCAATCAGACGGTCAAGGTGGCTTCTTCGATCTGCAAGGTCAAGAAATTACGCTCGATAATGGTGATAGGATTCTCGAATCATTCAGCATTGCGGATACAGCAGAAGGCGCGCTCTCTTCTACCGAGCAACGTACATTGAACGATGCGGAAGTTTCAACGCGCAATTTCCTCGGCACTGCAAGTGACGCTCTGACATTGTTAGCGACTGAGCCGAATGTGAATACTCTGACAGGTCGAGCCGCATCGCTGTTTAATGATCTGCAAGCTGAAGCTCGGGCAGTAGCCGAGAACTTTGGTTTGGAATTCGACACGGATCAGCTTGATCCTTCGACACACGATTCTCAGTTCGACCGGCTTGGTGTTCAGAATGCCAGGCAGCGATCACTAATCACTTCGCTGGCATTCCAAGCTGCTGCGGCGGCTGCTCCCGGCGACCGGGTAACTGAGCGTGACATTCAGCGCTTCATTGAAGAAGTCGGCGGCTCAGCGAATGATCCGGTGACTTTCCGTGCTGTGCTCACCGATCTGTCCAATCGAATGGTGCGCAACATGAACAACCAAATCAGGGTGCGCTTGCGACCGACAAATTTTGAAGTATCTGACTTCGGGCTCGGTGAGCTTCCGGGCTTCACTGTAACAGGTCAGGAATCCGCTGCTGCGGCTGCTGCCCCGGGATCGGCTGAAGCCCAACAGCAGACTACTGAGACATTCGATTTTTCCAATGCAACCAATGAAGATTTACTTGATTTCTAATGGCTACTCCACAGGAAAACCTAGCCCGGTTTCAGGAAATCGCGAACCGTGGCATTCAGGATCAGCTTGCGCCTGAGATTCGAGCAAGGTTCGATGAAGCTGTCAGCCGGAATCTAATTCGACTCCCGCAGCAGCCCGCTCAGGTTCAGCCCCAAATCCAGCAACCCGGTCAGCAAGCGATCACTAACCAACCCGGTGTGACTCCGGGGGTGCAGACTTCTACCCCGCAGTCACAGCCGGGCTTTTTAGCTCGCCAAGCCGAAAGCTTCATGCAGGACATCGCCCCGCTCACCGATCCGCAGCAGATCAGGGGTGCTGGTGAAATGCTGCTCACAATGACCACAGGGGCCGCTAGCACCGCTGCCGGGGGTGTGGCCGGTACTATTGAATTAATCTCAGGATTGGTGTCAGGCGATCCCAATGCCCTAGATGAAGCTGTGAACACGATCACGGACTTTCAGCGCACTGGCACCTTCCGACCCCGCACAAGACGGGGTGAGGAAGCCGTCAGCGCCGTTTCCCGGCCATTTATCGCTTTGGAAGAGAATGTCATCCGCCCCGGGGGTGAGGCGATCTTAGAGGCCACAGGCTCGCCTGAGCTTGCCGCAGCCTTCCAAACGGGCGCGGAGGTATTCCCGCCTAGTGGAATGGTAACGCGCCCACGCCGCCTGAGAGAGCGTCTGGTGACGCAGAGAGCCGGTCAGCAGCAGCTTGTGGACATCGAGGAAGCCACAGGGGTCGATATCGGCGCTCGGGCCGAGGTTCAGGGTGAACAGCTCGCAGCGACCGCTCAGGAGCTTACAGGGGCCCGTGGAGCGCGTGCGCAGGAGTTTGATGCGGTGCAGGATGCCATAGTCCGTGCCAGGCAGCGCACCCGGGACAATGTGAACGCGCTCTATGACCGGGCCCGGCAGACAAATGCCGCCATTCCTGTGAGAGAAATTCAGGGTTTTGCGGATAATGTCACCAGCGAGTTGAAAAATATCGATATCCGGGGGCTGGATGGCGAAATCCTGCCCAATCGTCAAGTGCTGGCTCGCCGCCTGAATGAGATTGAATCGATCCTCGCTCTGCCGGATGAAGCAGCCCTCAAGCTCAATGCTTTGTCGAATTTCCGGTCTAGGCTGAATCAGAACACCGGGGACGCTTCCCAAAACTTCGCGCTTGGTGTCATCAAGGGCGAACTCGACAGCTTTCTCAATACCATGTTCGAGACTGACATGGTGTCAGGCGATCCCGCTGCGATAACCCGCTGGCAGGAAGCTCGCGATGCCTTCAGGCAGTACCGTGAGACTTTCAATGATCGCACCACCATTCGGAATCTGGCTACACAGGAATTGAACCCTACTGAAGTTCGAAGCTTCATCTTCGGCCAGTCCATTACGGGCGCGAAAAGGGAAGCTGCTTCTGTGGTGAATGGCATCGCTGATATTGTCGGAAGAGATAGCCCGGAATTCACTGCAATCAGACAAGACGCTCTATTCGAAATCATGGAGCCGCTGCTACAACGCGAGCCGAATTTATCTCAATTCGTGCGCAACTATGATCGATTAGTGACACGGCAAGAGCCGCTAGTTCAGGCGCTTTTTCCTGACTCGGCTGAAGGGCTGCGGGATCTTCGAAATCTTGCAGATTCAACCACTAGGATTCAGTCACCACGCTTTCAGTTAAACTTTGCTCGGTCTGCTGCTGCGGCGCTATTTGGACATGAAATAGCCCAGGGCAGATTGAGACAAAACATTGCTACTCAAGTTTTTGAGCAGATCGCGAATTCGCTTTCTCGATCACGGCAGCGACAGATCGCAGCCGATATGCTTGGTTATGATCCGGGGGCTAGAGTGTTGCCACTTACCCCGGCTGTTGTCGGCGGCGCTGCCGTTTTTGCTAACGATCAGGAAACTGCATTCCCCCCGATAACAGCATTACCGCAGTAGCGATTTTTTGTAAGAACATTGATCTATTTCAATTTTGAAATCGCTGATATCATTTGAGCTTTTGATTTTAGTGGTGCGACAATGACTGATCCACGGCATGACGCTCTTGAAAAAAGGGTAGATCAATTGGAAAAGCAAGTTGCACTATTAGAGCAGCAGCAGGGTTACATTCTTGAAGGTGTCGAAGTCGTTAAGTCGAGAATTGACGGCATGAACACAAAGAAGATTGATCCTATGCGTGAGCAGATAACTGATCTGCACACATCGCTCTATAAGCAAAAAGGATTCCGGGCCGGGGTTGTTTTCACTGTCACTGCTTTTTGGGCAGTCTTCACCACCATCGGCCTAGTAATTTGGGAATATTTTACTAATAACGGGCCGAGTGGTGGAACATGAAAAATATTATTTTACTGACCTTCCTAGTTTTAACTTCCTGTAGTTCAACGCAAGAGCAAATCGATGCAACTCTCAATTCAGCGCCGCCTGTTTCGGCTGGCTGTGTTGAAGTTGAAATCACAAGCGGCGCGCCTTTGATTGGTGGCAGCGCTCGCGTGAAATATGTTGTGCTGCCGGATAACACTCCGATTGAATCTCTCACGCCTGAAATCATTCAGACACTTGAATCGGTGATCTGCCCGTGAGTTGGGATCGCCCGCTACCTTTCTTCACCAAGAAAGAGTTAGCCTGTCGCCACTGTGGTCAGCTAAAGCTCAACGCGCTATTCGCAGCCGGGCTAGTTACCCTTCGTTTCATGTGGGCACTGCCGTTGCATCCGACTAGCGTTTGCCGGTGTCAGCATCACAATGAGAAAGTCGGCGGGCATCCAAAGTCACTGCACATGACTAACAATCCGCACCATGATACCGATGGTTGCGCGGCGGCTGATTTCTCTTGGAAGTCTTGGCCGACTCACGAAAAACTGAGATTTGCAGCACTGGCTTATCGGCTTGGTTTCTCGGTCGGCCTGAATGAAATCTTTTGCCACGTCGATATGCGTGCGCGGATCAAGATCGGGAAGAGCCAGGCAATCTTTCTATACAGTAATTGGCAGGGTGATTTCACCCCCGATGACATACGGAGTTATGACAATGAAGAAACTTGAAGGCTGGACAACCATAATTGGCAACGTGATTCTCGGTGTCGCGATGATAGCAAACATGCTCTACGGTAGTGACACGATCACTGAAGAAGAAGCCCAAGGGATCAGCGCGGGTGTGATTGGCACGATTGCCATACTCTTCAACATCATTAATCGCTTCCGAACCAAGGGGCCAGTATTCGAGCAGACGCCTTGATTCTAGGCTAGGAGCGCTGATACACTCGGGCCCGTGGTGTTCTTACCGCCACGCCTTCAAGGGTTTCGGCTCTTGATCCTCGGTCTCACCCCCTGCTGCTTTCGGGTGGCAGGGGGTGATTTCTAACTCAGGGGGCAGATATGGCAGACAAACCTCGGAAAGCTGTACGCGGCAAAGGCAGGGCCACTATGAACCCACAGGAGCGCTTAGATCGCTTCGTCAGGCGGGAAATGCAACGGGGCCAGCCACGGGCCCGGGCAATCGAGACAGCGCTTAACAAGACAAACGCCGCGCTCAGGTCACGCCGCCGATCATCCTAGACCGTTTTCTTACTCGCTGCACCCGTTCTCGGATACACTGCTGCACACTCTTTTTCGTCTTTTGCCTGGCAAGCACGGCTTCATCATTCGTGTCCCGGGCGAGTATGTGATAGACGAATACCCGGCGATCATAACCTGATTGAGCCTGCCTGACCGGGCCTATTCGATCGATCACTTGCTGGTAATGTTCGAGGTTCCACCACAGCGAGAAAAACGCTATGTGATGCCCCCCGTCTTGTAGATTCAATCCGTGACCGGCGCTAGCCGGGTGAACAATCCCACAGAGAATTTTGCCTTGATTCCAATCATCTTCATCTTGCTCAGTCTCTATGAGCTTCGCTTCCGGTATTGCTTCCGTGATCCGCGACACATCATGTTTGAAGTGATAAGCGACAAGCAACGGCTTCCCGGCCAACTCTTCGAGTAATTCCTTTAGCGCCTCGATCTTCTCACTGTGTAGAGTTTCCCATCGCAACTTGTCAGCGTAGTAAACAGCGCCGGAAGAAATTTGCAGTGTTTTGATGGACAGGTCGGCGGCTGTTTTGGCTTCAATGAATTCACCTTCACCAAACTCGACTATTAAATCGCGCTCCATTTCATTGTAAATCTTGCGCGCCTTCGATGGCAGATCGACCCAAATGTTATGGAATAGTGGCTCTTCAAATCCTTCAGCTTCAATGCTGATCGTCACGTCAGAAATCAGATTTATGATCTGCTCTTCTGCAAAAACCTTCGGCGTGATTTCCATCGAGTATTCATCTTCATCGAACCATCTTTGCTTGAACATGGTAAATGATCTGCCGAGCCTTGCGCCTTTGTCGATAAACCAGCACTGACCCCATAGATCGATTAAACCATTCGGCGCGGGGGTGCCTGTTAAGTTGACCCATCGTGCAGTGAGCTTTGCAGCTTTCGCTAATGCCCCGGCTCTTTTCGCACCGTGACGCAGGCGAAAACCTTTTAGCCGGGTTGCTTCATCTGGTATGACAGACTTGAAGGGCCAGCGATGCCGACACATATCAACAAGCCAAGGTAAGTTTTCATAATTGATCGTGTATATTTCAGCATCGGTGTTCAGCGCATCGAGCCGATCCATCTGATCGCCAACAATCTGCGACACAGTGAAGTGTGAGAAATCTTCAAACTTCTGAACTTCATCTTGCCACACCTTTCGCGCAACCCGCAGCGGTGCAATTACCAGCACTGGCAGCTTGCTCGATCCTGCTAGCCAAAGTCGATCAAACGCTGCCAGGCAAATACCTGTCTTGCCCATGCCCGGATCGAGCCACACGTTACAGCGGGGGGTTTCAATGATGAAGTCGATTACTTCAGGAGCGTAGGGGCGCGGAATGTATTTCATAGCAGCATCAGTATCTCGATTAATTCATCAACAGCTTCATAGGTATCGACAAGATAAACTTTATGCCCCATCGCTCGAAGTTTGTCGCGATGCTTTTCTTGCGCCTTTGTCCAAGTCTCACCCGGGCGCTTGCATTCGACAAAGCAGTGATTATCGAGCGGCCAAATAAGAAGACGGTCAGGCACAGATCGGCGACCGGGTGAAGTGAATTTGTAAGCGATGCCTTTGAGTTTCGATTCTGTTTTTCTTCTGAGTCGATCTTCAACTTGTTTCTCGCGAATGTTAGAGAAATTCTTCGGCATCTTCGAAGTCGCCCACTAGCGACACATCTTTTTGGCTGGTGGTGTAATGGCCGGTGTCGGCAATGTGATCGAGCAGCATGTCGGTGCCGTCTTCTAGGTCTTGGCTATCGGCTCCCGCTGATCCGGCGCGATGAACTACTGACTCGATGAATGTTTGCTTGCTGATTGTTTCAGCGCCGCGCAGAACGAATTCATAAAAGGCCGCGCTCGCCCAACCGGGATGCAATGCAACGTCAGCTAACATTACTCCCTCAACTGGTTCAACTGCACAAGATGTCTGAGCGACACCCTCATAATCAAGTAAACTAATTGGCACAAGCCGGAAGGGGAATTCAATGTCTTGCTCACCGTCACGCTGCTTAACTATCTTTGCCTGGCGCTCGCCTGTCTCTTCGTGTGTGATTTCAATCTCAGTTTGCATCGCACCCTTGATGCCTGACCATCCTCGCGCGCCTTTGGTCTGATCTTTGCCGCTGTGGTGAATCAGCAACACCAGCGCGTTTGAAATTTTATGCAGTGCTCGACAGGCTGCGAGTATTACTGCCATGTCTTCACCCGAGTTTTCATTCGCGCCGCCTGAAGCTGCATTCATGGTATCGATCACTATCATTACAGGGTCAATCTTCTTCGCAGCTTTCCCGATTGCTCTCACGTGATCCACGCTGTTCAGATCGGGGGTGTCGCCTATGATCCAGAAATCAGCCTCGGTCAGTTCCATTCGATTGTGCTGCGCGTGAGCTAATGCCCGGTTTCTAACTGAGCCTGCTGCTTCTGCTGCAACCCAAAGCACCGGCCCATTGTTTGTGATGCGTTCTCGCCATTCCATGCCGGATGAAATAACAAGCGCCATTTCCATCAGGAAAAATGACTTACCGCTGCCCGATTGTCCAAACACCATTGCAAGATCGGACTCGGGCAACACGTCATGCACTAACCACTTAGGCGGCGGGCGAGTGACCCATTCATCAACGCGAATGGGCAGAAACTTTTCAGACTTTTTTGCGGGCTGCTCTTCGTCTTCTTCATCGCCGGTTATGATTTCAAAATCATTCGGCTGCGCAACTTGGTGCATTAGCAGAAAGTCAGAAGTGATCCCCGATCCGCGAAAGCTGCGCCAGTGTGGAATTAAATCTTTTATGCCTTTGTACTTTTCACCGCTGCTGCTCCATCGATCCCAAACATCGAGCCCTTCATCACTGCCCCCGGTTGCATCATGGATCGCCATGCCGACATGCAGCCAAGTGTTGTAATCTTCATCAGCGTCGATTGATAAGAGAAGGTGTTCAAGCTCTTCAGCGTCATACTCGACCGAGACTTTTTCTTTTTGATCGTCACGCTCATGTAATCGTTGCTGCCAGAATTCAAGTAGCTCGGCAGGGATCGGCGGCGGGACTGACCAATCGCCTATTAATTCGTCAGCGTAATTCCAGTAATACGGCTTGCCGGTTTTTGGGTGCCTCGATGGTGGCAGCGCATCTTGAACCGTCATGCCCTCGCGGGTGCCACACCTGAAATCAATGATGTTGGTTTTAACACCATCGACTTCGGTGATGACTTTATAAGAAGGTAGGGGATCAGGTAGGGAGTAGAGAAGCTTTGCGCGGTTTTTCCGACCGCTGAGAATGCGCACTGCATTGGGCGCGTTGTATAGAGCTTTTAGATCGATGCCGAATTGTTCAAGGTACTCTTGTGATTGCCTGGCATCGTCAATATCAATCGCGCACGTGCCACTGTAGGCATGGCACAGCCCGGCATGTTGAAGCCCTTCAACTTCTTCCGGCTCGGTGAGCGCGAGTGTCTTCTTTTGCCAGCCGAATTGACGTGGATTCTTTTCACCATCAGCAAGCGGAGTAAGCGCCCATCCGTTTCGAATGTATTCGAGGAATGGGGAACTCATTGCAGAAGGTCATCAGCCCCCGGTGAATCTTCAGGCGCATCTTTATGCGGCTGTGGTGGCGCATCAAAAATGCCGATGTTGGGTAATAGCTGCGAAAAAGTTAGCAGCATAGCCTGAAGCATCTGCGGGCTTGCTAACAACACTTGCGCGCGTTGCAATGCCATCGAGTGAATCAGTTGCTTGTCGAGAATTTCAATATCCTTTTGCTCGACGGTTTCACCGGGCGCGTTTTGATAACCGGCTAATGTGTGCCAGATCGCAACGTCATCGGCGAATGCTTGCGCGTTCTTTCCTCGCGCTGCTCGATAGATGATATTGAGCAGTTCATCGTTTGTGGTCTCTTGCGTGATTTCTGGCAAACTGTCATCGAGCGAAATCGTGACAGTGATTGCCAAGCGTCCGAACTTTTGCATGATGATCCTCAGTCTTTTCTGTAGCGAATGGCTTCATAGCCCTCGGCTGTTAATGGAAGCCCCTCGGCCCATGCAGGCTTAGAGACCATTATTTTTATCATTCGATCTAGGGTTAGTTTGGTGTCACCCCGATCAACTTCTGCAATCACTTCATCATGGACAGTCAGAACAATTGGATACTCATGTTTGTCCACACGGAGCATTGCAAAGCCGAGCACATCACGTGCTATAGCTTGGTCAACATTTTCAGCGATCTTCCCCCCGTAGAGTTTATCCTTTAGCCCATATTTTCCGGTGTAGGAAATTTCCGTATCTATCTTGCCTGACTTGCGCTTTCGCTCATGCAGCTTTGGATCAGAGTACAGAATCAGCCGCCCGGAAGGTAGCCGGATTGCAAGGATATTAGGAATATTGGTGCATTGGAAGACACAGCGGCCTGCTTTGTACTTGCGCCCCGGGTGCCGGATCGCCGCGACAGCAGCTTCTTTGTATAGTTTCCAAAGCCTTACGGTCTCCGGGGCGATGCTGCGCCACATAATTTTTGCGCACTCTAATTGAATATAGAGCTTCTTCCCAATCTCCCGAGCGGTCGGATCGCGGCGCTTCATCGCGTAGCCGTAGAGCTTTTCAGCTAGGCTTTTCACGTTTCTCGATGCTACTTTCCACGTGGCAGCGGCGAGAGCTTCAATATCAACACCATAGGTTTCAGCGCTATCGAGCAGCGCCTTGACTCCCCCTTCGTACCCCATCGCAAGCTCGAAACATTTCCCCTGCTGCCGTTCATCGCTGTCGATCTTTGTGGTTTCTGGCTGGCCGAACATGCGATTGAATGTCACCACGTACAAATCATCGCCGCGCTCATAGGCTTTGATCTTCCATTTCTCACCAGCTAGCCAGGCAAGCACTCTGCCCTCAATGGCACTGTAGTCAGCGACTAATAGCTTCTTACCTTTGTCAGCGACAATGATGGATCGGGCGACATCGGAGCAGAGTTGATGCACGTTGTCTGTCAGCAGATCGGCAGTGCCATTCTGAAGCGCCTCGATGCAGGTCTTCACTTCGGGCCATTTGCGAGTTGGTCTAGGTAAGTTGTGAGGCTGGAATAATCGGCCCGCCCATCTTGAAGTGCGGGAAGCGCCAGCGAATTGCAAGCCGCCTCGCAATCTCTTGTCGGGGCCGACTGCTACTAGCGCAGTTTCAAATTTCGCGGTACTGGATTTACTTACGCGCTGACGTGCTTGTAATAATGTTTTCGCTTCGGCTTCGAGCGATCCATCTTTCAACGCTTCTTCTATGGTGGTCGCTCTGAGATTGTCTAGCTTTACACCGTAGCTCGAAAGCAATTGCTTCAGCTTGGCTACCTGTGTAGCGCTATCAATTGAGCCTAGACTTATTCGGTGAACTTCGGAATCAAGGAACTCTTTCTCTTTGAGGCAGGCGCGCGCTGCTTTCTTTGCGAGTACAGTGTCAACTCGGAAGCCCCGATCATTTATTTTCTGATCCAGCAACCAAAGTCTACGCTCGAATTCCGTTACACGCATCGAAGTTCACTCTTGGCATTCTCTTATAACACTCTCGCATAGAGACAACATCAAACTCACCGTAAATGCGAAAGCGCCCCCACTCTTCAGGCTTGTCTTTTTTGGTGTATCGTTTCCCGCCCCGCTGCGGATTGCAGAAGAGTCTAAGAAGTTTCTTGCCTTCAGCTTTTTTCTGTTGATCTTCGGGCACACCGAGGAAGTGACACAGTTGATCTAGCGCGCCTGGCAAAGCATGTGAAAATGACTGTGCCATAGTGCAGCCCCAATCTTCACGGGGGCGCTGTGTCCATCCTTGCCGAGTCAAACAATTGCGCTCGAAAAATACATTGTGAGCGACTAGGATTTCAGCTTCTTCTAGGAAATCTTGAAACTCGCCCCGCGCTTGCCCGATTTCCCACATTGAAACAGGGTCATCGTTAAAAGCAAACGCGGCTAGTATTACCTCGCACTCGCGCGAATAGACATCAGTGCCAACTTCATCGAGCTTGTGCTTACTGAAGGTTTCAATGTCGAGCCAGCCGATCACTAGAACGGGATATCGTCATCGATATCGTCATCACCGATCAGGTCATCAGCATCGATGATTTCATCTTCTTCGTCATCGAATTCATCAGCGAGATTGTCAAAGTCACTGGCATCAGCAGACTTACCGCCGCCGAATTGTTCACCGTCTGAGTGAAACTGCACACCTTGAAGCTGACAATTGATTCGCTTGCCCCATTTACCACCGGACTGAACCCACAGGGAAATTACTGCATTGACGAAACAGCCGGAATAGAGCTTGCCTTCTTCTTCATCTAGCAGCACATCGGGATCGCGATCACAAACGCGAGGCTTCACGTAACTGCGACCACTCACAACCCAATTGCCCGGGTAGCCGTCATACAGATCACCGGCATCGTTGCGCTTCTTATCACCATCTTGGAGAAAAGTGCGCTTCTCTTTTTGCAGGTCTTTCAGGATTGCGAGACCGTTGCTACCCCATTGTGCCTGAGCGAGCTTCTTCATGCCGTTCAGCACAGTCTTGGCTTGCGGGTCATCTTTGGGGATCAGGAAGTTACTGCTATAGGCAGGCTTCTGACCTTGCTCGATTGCTTCAGGCTTCCAAAGGGCATCGATAAAACTAATGCGCACCTTCTTCAGCCTGATCTTCATTTCAATGCGTTTCTTCTTACCGCCTTTTCTTGCCATTCGATTTGTCTCCTAGATTAGATCGTCATTGTCATCGAGATTTTCAAACATCGGGCCCTTCACTATGGTCGGGCGCGCATCGCTGGAAGAAGTCACGGTCGGCTTGCCTTCATCTTGTTTGATGTAGCCTTCTTCTTCCAATTTCTGATACTGGATTTTCGTGATTACTTTAGAGATTTGAGTCGGCGACTTCAGTTTATTGATATACATATCATCGTTCTTAACCCGAAATTGCTTGATCCGCTCTGCTGCGGCTTCCGGGTCTTCGAAGTATCTGTCGCCCTTGCGACCTTCGACAAATTTGAAGCCTGGCAAATCTTCACCGGCATCGAGCACGGCATAGCCAGCGGCTTTAATTGTTTTGATCCACATTTCAGCAAGTGGAATCATGGAATACTTTCGCGCTAGCTCGGCGCGATCTTCAGGCACTTCTACATATTCTGATAGTTCATCGATGTCAGCAAAGACGCTTTGCATTGCCTTATCGAATTCTGGACATTTTTCTTTGGCAGGACACCACCGGCATTGAGTCTCACCGGCTGTTAGGTTTTCCCCCGGCTTGCTGAAGTGTGCGACCTTGGCTTTCTTCTTCGCCATCGCTGCCCACTTGAGCACCTTTTCAATATCGACAAGCCATTCGTCAGGGGCGCTCTTGATCCTCGGCTGGTGTATGACGATCTTAGCCTTAGAGTACCCACTGAGCGAATGGCTTGCGATAAACGAAGCGGCGTAGATTAAGCACTGCCGATTTTTCTCGGCAAACACTTCCACACCTTGACCATATTTGAAATCGTGAAACTCGACCGGGAGCCCTTCATCCTTTGGTAAGATGATTACATCGCCTGTCCCTGATCTGCCTTTGCCAAGCACAGAGCGGCAATCAATCTTATGCTCCACAAAAATTCTGTGGCCCCATCCAGCAAGCCTAATCGCTTCGCAGTATTCATCTACTGCCCGCACCATGTCATCAGTTACTTCGACAGTGTGCTGACCGACATCAAATGTCGATCCCTTCTCATGTGCGATGGTTTCCCAATCGTTAGTGAGAGCATGAGCAGCAAGATCATGCGCGAGTGAACCTTCGTCAGCGAAAAAGCTGTGCTGTTCTGGTAATTGAAGTGACTCTATGAGAGCGGGGGCACCCTCGCAGAGCATCCAAGTGTCAGAATTTGATGGTCGAATTTCAGGTTTCATATTAGTCAAAGATATCGTCTTCGTCTTCTTCCTCGGCTTCGTCATCGAAGTCGAAATCTTCTTCGTCTTCCTCGGCCTCTTCTTCTTCTTCATCCCCGGCCAGTGCGTCGATCTGCTCCTGCAACTTGGCGTGGAATGCGTCATAGTCGGCGGGCTTCAGATCGCTCACCTTCGTTGCACCGAACTCGCTGAAAGCTTCGATAACAACATCGCGGCCCAACTCTTCGTTACCGGCCACTTCAAGCACCAGATCGCTCACCTGCTTTTTCGTCTTGGTAGACTTCTTCGCGGCGGCTTTCTTTTTAGCCGGTGCTTTCTTCTTAGCAGCGACTTTCTTTTTAGCGGGGGCTTTTTTAGCCGATGCAGTTGAAGCTGCTGCTTCCCCCGCTCCCGCGCCCGATCCAAGCCCGCCGCTTTTTACAGCATCAGCGAGGTTGTTGATCGCCCCGGTCAGTGCATCTAATGATTTCTCTATCATGGTGTTCCTCACGTGAGTTTGATTAAATTTAGCAGTGCATTTATACTCCCGCATAATCACCATGTCAAATTTATAAGCCAAATGAATGCACAAACCGTGAATTTAGACGAATTGCGCGAGGTTCTGAGCGACTACAAGCCCAAGATCATAGCGCTCCGCACGGGCCTAACCCCGCAGACTGTCTACAATTTTTTGAGTGAAAGGGAGCAGAATCCTAGCCCCGATACCGTGCGCAAGTTTCTCCACTTCCTGAGCTTACAGCAGGTCGCTATTGGCACCTTGCAGATTCAGCAGCTTCAATAGGGCTTTGCCTGGCAACCCGAAACGAGCCTTGACCACTTCTTGCTGCATGTGCAGTGTGGTGTTGGCCGGGATGCGAGTTGCGCCCCGCTCCCACTCTCGATAGCGATGCAAATTGTAATTGGTTCCGCACGCCTTATTGACTTGCCTTAATGCTTGTTTCCTGTCATTCCTGTAAAGCTGATTAAAAGCTGTTACAAGTGGCACCTTTGCGCTTTGCGGGATTCTCACCACGCTATTGAACCAATTCTCATATTGATCTTGCAGAGTCTTACTCACCATTTTTACGCTTTACCTTTTTGCCTATACTTTGGTATTGAATGAGCACCCCGGAAGTGCCTCGGTGAAATTTGTAATAACGCAACTGTAAGTGATCCGGGTTGATGCAGTTGCGCACCTTGCACTTGTGATCCACGTCATAGCCGTCAGGAATGTTCTTAACGTACTGAGCGAATGAAACCCGGTGAGCTAGTGCGCATTTCTTGGTGCGCTTTCCCTTCGGCCCTACTCGAATATCAATTCGCCCGTAGCCGTCTTTATCGATGTACCCATTCCAAAGCCAGCACCCACTATCCGGGCAAACTGTAATGAACCTTGCCAGCCTTTCAGGAATCGGCTGAGTCTCACCTAGCTTTGCCATCAAAGACCTTTGGCAACTCGCTGATACATTCCGCGATCTACCCGGACGAATCGCCCGGCAGCTACAAGCCGTTGCAGCGTCTTCCTGATTGGCCCGTGCTCGGCGTCTTCCGTTGTCAGGCTCTCGACCATCGTGCCGAATCCCTGCACGTCATAGGTCGCGCCCCGCACGCTCGAAGCATCGATTACCTGCCTCAATGTGGTCTTGCCTTTCTTCCCGAAATGGCCCCACTGTCCGAACTCAACCCAATCCCCACGCTGGACTAATTCTTCGAGCACGTGACCGAGCAGCACCGATCCGCTGCGCCCGATTGTCATCAGCCGGGCAGACACTAATTCATCAGCGAGGTTTGCAATCGAATAGGGGTTGCCAGGCAACGCAGTTTCGTTCAAGTGATCGACCGCTGCTTTAATCTGTGGCTTCAGATTTTTGGTCGGCGTCTTGTCCGTTGTGAATTTCTTGCTTGCTCTCGAAAGCTTCATAGTCGTTTCTCGATAAATATTTCTTGTACCACTTGTAAGTGTGGTGCTTTTTCATCTGCTTCACTTTTCCATTCGGGTCATAGAAATGCCAGTAACCGAGCCACGGCTTGCTGACCGTCATCAGTGACCACGTGTCCGGTTCAATCTCCGCGATCCGGTGCAGTGTGTTGGGGTTGATAATGTTGGTCTCACCCGGGCGAAACCAATTTCTATGAACCGGCGCGGGCCCAAGTTCAGGCGCGTTCTGAGCATCGGGCAAAAGGATACTCTCTTCCATGTAGCCCCCGGCAATGATTAGCGATGTCGCCATCCACGGGTGACTATGAAAGTGATCCTGCTTATCTGGTTCTATGAAATGGTGTAGCCAAAGCTGATCTTTTCGATCAGTGTGGCCGACAAAGTACCGCTCTAAATATGGTTCGCCTTCAACTGTTATCACTCGGCGCGGCATGTGCGCGCTCGCTGTCATCAGCATTCTGTGAGCTACTCCCATCGTTTACCTCGTTGCTCTCTAAAGTGTGTTCGACTGCGATCAGCGTTTCATAGTGAGTGTATTCACTGACTCGCCACCCCAAAATAGCCATGTAGGTGCATCCAAATTCATCGGTGTAATCGTAATCGACAACGTGCGCGATCCGCGTCCATTCTTTATCGCCGACAATGAACCGGCGCGCCACTCTGCCTTGCGCTTTGAGTGAATCGATAATTTCACGCAGATAAACAGCTACGCTCTTTTCATTGTCATAGCTCACGAAATCGATCTTGCTATCATCTGGCACGAAGACGCAATCAAGCACGCGCGGGAAAAGTTGTTGCCAGCCCGCGCCGCCTTCCGTTGTCATGTTGTGCTTGATTAGTCCGTCACCGAATCGATCACTAGGCGGGCAAATCTCTTGCACCTTAATTGCCTGCCCATTTATCACGCCTTGCACTGCGATCAGGGTGTCACCAACTCTTACCGGCTGGCCTGTTTTCAAGTGAATCAATTGCATTGCTTTCCCCTTCGGTCTCGTTTCCACTGTTGAAGTCTATCCATTGCTTTTTCGATTGGCTCATACTTGGTGACGATGCCAGGCAAAGAAACCGCTGCATAAAGAAGTCTTGACCCTTCCCGCGTGGTAACGATTCCACCACCCAATGCGTACACTTCTGCGTGGTAGTCATCGACCTTTTGCCCTTCATCTTCAGTTACCATAGGGCGCTACCTTGGCACAGCGCCCCGTGCCCTGTCAATTACAGATCGACCAAGATTTCAGATTTTATGTGATCCCAATTCTCACCGAGCTTCCGCAGATCAGCCTTCATTGCTTCCTCGGCGTCATCGACTTCGTGCCACTTGTCCAGATCGATCAGCGGCTTGATTGCGTTCTGCACTAGCTCGACAATTATCTCCGGGCGCAGTGCATCAAGCTCCCATGATTCGTTGCCGAATTGCTCTATGTACTTATCGGCGCGCCTGTCTGTTGTCTTCGCTGGATTAGGCGGCGGCTGGTACTGTTCAACTTGATCCCAATTCAACGCGATCCGCTGCACTCCCACATTAAAAGATTCTGCAAACATGGTTAAGCGCTCCCGGTTGTCGCGAGTCATGTCGATGCCGCTCGGGTCATGGTCGCCTAGATGAATAATCACGCACTCTTTCCCTTCCGCGATTTTCTCTTTCAGTCTGCGACCGGCGCGCCACGCTTCCGATGCTGAGAGATAGCCTTTGCAAGATAGGTGCGGGACTAGCCACGGTTCACAAGCTCGCTCGATCACGTTGCCGAGCGCTTCCTTTTCGACCCATACTTCGCAATAGCGATCCTGCCGGGCCCACCTGTCGAAGCGTATATTTTCCGGCAGGATATCAATCAAATGTTGATCGTCTTCCCTGTACCAGAAATCTGACACTTCACGGTTACGATCTTCAATTGCTTCCCAAGACACCAGCCCGGCGAGTCGCGCCTTTGTTATCAGCGCACCGAGATTCTTGTAACTCCGTTCTGTGTTTTCGATTAAGCCGCGACCTACAAACTGATAGTAAAGCTGTCTCAGTGTCAGGGTGTAGCCTTGATCGCGGAACTCTTGAATGATCTGCTCGGCTTCGTTGATCCGAACTAGACTCTTTTGAGTTAAGCTGTTGAGAGTGTCTTCGTCATAACAGTAATACATATCTTGCGCCTCTTGTAAAAATGCCCGGGCCACTCACTTGAAGGTAGACAATCCTGTAAGAGCGAGCAGCCCGGGCGAAACTAATAGCGATATCCTTTGCGCAAGCCCACCTGTTGCGCGCCTTCGTTCAGGTTAATATCGTCAGCGATCTGTGCGCGAGTTTCGCGCGATTCTGCCGGGCTCATTTTCACGCCTAGCTTGATTTGTCGCGGATGACACCTGTTAGCTGTGCCGTCCCGTTTATGATCGAATGCGCCTAAGTCCTTAAATGGAATCGAGCCCAATAGATCATGGTCAAAGTATTGAATCAGTTTACTTGCGTCGATCACGTAATTTCTTCCTCGGGTTTTTGGGGTCGGGTGCATCCCAATAGAAGTAAAGTGCGACCACGTACAGTTGCAGACCTAGCCACGCCGCTATTAAAAGAAACTGGATTTTCTCTTGATGCAGATAATCCGACTGTGCATCATAAAGTAAAGCAGTCCCCGCTAGCACCGTTACATAAAACATCATTGCCAGGCAAGCTAACACACGCTTTTTCATTTCCATAGCTCCTTATTTGATGTCTTTCACAATGTCAGCAATTTCTTCGCTTGCTTGGGTTACTCTGCTCACATTCTTGAGCAGCTTATCTATATCTTCGAGCCCACTGTCATGCACTTCGTAAGTCGTAAAGCGGTGATGACAAACCGGGCACTCTCGGCGGCGGCGAACCGATTCGAAACCGAACCGGGTGCCACCGTGACGGGAATCAAAAACGTGCGTCTTCTTTTCTCCGCATTCAGGGCAGCGCATTAGCTCTCACCGTCCCCGCTTTCATCGGTCAGCACATTCAACTTGCGACCGTTCAAGCGATCCAGATCAAAAGCTATCTGCTCCTGCTTCACAGTTTCCCGCACTTCGAAGCTTGCATACTCGCGCAACACTTCAGCGATCCGGGTTATCTGTCTCTTCTGCTCGGTGTCTTCCCCGGCAGCTTCAACGCGACCACAGCGGCACGCCAATAGATAAGCTTCATCAATGGCACGCTGCGGGCCGCTCACTATTTCAAGTAGGTTCATCGGTCTCCCCTTCGTCAAGGTGACGGCTAGCCCAAAGCTCGCCCGCTTCTTCATAGCTGACATGGGGCAGCGACATCACGCGCGAATCAAATCGCCCGTGGTTGTAAACGAATTCCTGCCAGCCCCGCTTAAATGCTTCTTCCTGTGTAGTGTCCCGATCCGAATACAAGCCAAAGGCTTCGCTTGGCAGGGTTGAAATAACTGCTTCGATTGCTCCTAGCTGCGTGGTTTCGAATTGCCGATACAGATCGAGCACCATTGCAACTTGCTCACTGTTAAGTGCGTTCATTGGTTTCTCTCTTCCGCTGTCACTGGCGGGCCTATGTATTCATGCACGCGACTCTTCTCCATCGCTGTGCGGTTCAAGGGATGCCCCGGCGCAATGAAGACACTGCGCCATGAACAATTGGGGCAAGGTGGATAGCACTCCGCTGTGTGATTGGTGCTGATCTGGTGAACATGATCGCAATGCTTACAGCGGTACTTTCGGAAGCGTGCTTTTAATCCAAACTCAGGATTCAAGTAAGGCATAGCTCACCCCCATCGCTTGCAAGATTCTCTGCATTAATTTGTAAGGCTGAAGGTAATCGACCGACTGCCCTAGAATTTGATGCGCAACGCTCGGGGCCAGTCCGTTGACTAGGTACTCGGGCGCGCTCTTCACTCGCGCGTGCTCGCGTGGTGTCAGGAGTCTTTCTTTACCATCGGCGCGACCGATGAAAGGCTCGCTGCTTCTCTTCTTATGATAGAAGCGCCCGATAGTTCCGCACGTGGTTTCGTGTCCTGCTAGAATCTGACGGGCAAAGTAAGAGCCGCCGCCCCGGGTCGCTTTCTTTTCCGCGTCCCGTTTCGCCTTCTCTTTCAAATAGGTGTTATCGCTCCACATTTCACCGGGAATCTGAGAATCAAGTAAACTCTGAAGCGTGACCGGGGGCGCATCGACTTGCGCAACCTCGACCGATTCAGGAGCGAGCCCGGAAGAGATAGCCGTCAACCAATAGCGGCGGCGCTGCTCGAATGTTCCGGTGTGACTGCGATCAAGTACCTGCTCAAAAATGGTGTAACCAAGGCGGCGAAGCTCTTCCTTTAATAGCAGGTAGATCGGTGAATTCTGCGCCTCTTTCACATTCTCGGAAGTAATCACAGCCGGGTTGCTGGTGCGGATCGCGGCGACCACTCCGAATAGAGCCGTGCCGCTGTGCTCTTCTTCGCGCTGCTTGTGCTTGGCTTTCCCTGTTGCAGCAACGCCCGCGCACGGCATCGAAAAAGACAGCACGTCACACTTGCCATAGAACCGGGGCTCGACTTCTTCAACGCTGCCCACTATAAAAGCAGTGTCATCAGTCACCGCAAAGCAATTCGCGCCCGCGCTCTCAATGTAGCGGGTGTCAGCTTCAGCGATCCAAACCGTATTGGCATCGAGCCCGGCGTCAACTATAGCGCTGTGCTTAGCTTCGAGTGATACGCCGCCGCCTGCAAACATTTCCGCGCAATTCAATTGCCTGGCACCGGCATTTTTTCGGAAGCGCTCTTCTCGCTCTTCCTGTGCGCTGTCTTCGTGGTGTCGAGTGATCTTGATTGATCCCTGATAGAAGACCACGCGCAGCCGGTCGCCTGCCTTGAATGCGTTCTCTACAATCTCGCGGCGCAGATCGATGATAGGCCGCTGCTTGCCGCCACGCTTTGAAGTAGTCACGGTCTTGTCACCGTCTGGAACTACTTGCAAAACGATCTGCCCGGGTTGCACGCTGCTGCAATACTTCACGCCGCAATCAAAGCCGCTCGCCACTAGCTTGCGTCCCTCGATCCAGATGCGCAGCCCGCGCGCGTTCTCTTTTACCGCTGTATAAGTCACCTGATTCATCGGGGCACCCTCGCATTTTCAAAGTCGGCTTCCGTGATCCACGTGCTTTTGTCGGTCGCATCGATGGGCTTGCAAATGTACTTGTCGCCCATGCGTGCATATTGGTTTGTAATGCTGCCTGTGGTGTATTCCATCATTCGGAAGTGCTCAATAGGGCCGGTGCGCGTCCAGTTCTCAGGCGGCAAGACGTTGAGCGCATCGTCATAGTCTTCATCGGTGATCTTCACCGGGCCGGTCAGGTAAAGCTCGCGCTCTTTCTCCGCGTACATCTTATAGAAGCGGTCAGGGTCGATCAGATACCAGCCGTTTGCAAAGCCTTCGCGCTTCACGTATTCGTCAACGGTCAGATTGCCGTGCTTTTGCACTGGCGGTGTCTGCGTGTAATCCATTTCGAAAGTGTAATCAACGAAGCCATTCGTGACGCTGGAATAATTGCGCCCGGTGAATTCTGCTGAGTGAATCAAAAATAAATCTGTCATGGTTGTCTACCTTCAGTTAGTTGTCAGGGTGTATCGTGTAGCGCTCTGCAATCCAAGCCAAAGCGCTAAGGCGATGCACTCTACTCTTCCAAGTCGGGCCGCTCTGCGTCACCTTCTAGCCAGTTGATAACAGCCTTGATCCCGTCTTCGTAAGTCATGCCCGGGTAACGGCTCGCGCCGCCTTGCTCTTCGTTCATTGCCCAACCGTAAAGCGCGCTAAGCTGCTCGGGTAAGTCGATCTGATTTAGTGGTGATTTCATTTGCTCGAATCTCAGTAAGTGAATAAAAGCGCCATCCTTGGCGCGGGCCGATCCTAGTTGATGGTGACTAATTCCCGGTCGAGAATTTCAGTCATGCCAATGGTGCGATCCCAGTTGCGTTGCAGTGCAATCGTTTCCGGGTTGCTAGGCTTGAGCGCTTCTGTCACAGCGTTGTGCAGTCTCCAAAGCGTGAAGCCGTCTTCTGCGTGCTCTTCGTGGCTTGGCTTATCCCATTCCTGCAAAGCCTTGCCTACCTGTGAAGCGTTGAGCACGCCCGCGCGCACCATGTCAGTCAGCATTGAGTTGCCGACAATCTGCCCTACTTCAGTCAAGCGGTACTGATCGAAGCGCTTATCCTGTCGGCCTACCATGTCGGGCACTTCGTGAATTGCATCCCACAGCAGCGAGCGAATCCGCGAATCGATGTCAGTTGTTTGCTTCGTCTTTATTTCAATCTCACCGCTGAAGCAAAGATTATCGCAAACGAAAACGCGCGAGCCGACTGCAATGCCGCGTGCTAGTGTTTGGTCATAGCTGCCGCGCATCCCGATCATAATGCCGTGATCGCGCCCGTTGTTGGCGTCAACTTCCAGCAAGCCGAAAAACTGCTTAGGCAGCTTGGTCTCTTTATCGACAGTCACGCCAAAGCCTTCATTAGTGACAGGCATCCCGATGCGGTTGAGCATGGTGCTCACTGTGTCGATGTCTTCAATAAACGGGCGAATCACGTGGCGATTGCCCATCGGTGCCGGTGTCGGCAGGTTCGCGATTTCTTGCCTTTGCATTACTTCAGCACCGCAGTGCAACATTAATCCGTTCATAATTGTCTACCTTCTATATAGTTAATGGGTCAGGGTGTATCGTGTAGCGCTCTGCAAAACTTCGCAAAGCGCTAAGGCGATAAATCCTAAGCCGCTACGTCGATGCGCTCGCCGCTGACAATCTGCCGAGCTTCTTCGAAAGTAATCAAGCCTTCGTCAACTGCGTGCGCAGCATCGCCGATCTGATTCCAATACTCTTCGAGCGTGCCGCTATTCATGGCGGCGGTGTGAGCGTGGTTTGTAGCTTCGTGCAACTTGCTATAAGTAGTCATAATCTCGCGCTTCCTGTGTTGTTGAGTTTGCCTTGCTGTCAGTTTCAATTTAAGCACAGGTTCTAGTGCCTGTCTACTATTAGCGCCTAGCCAAATGTGACGAAGCTCGCAAAGTGTCTCGTTTATCTGTCTCGTTATATTCTGGCAATGAGACACGGGACAGGGGAGCCAAAAAAGGCTTATAGATCAACGCAGTAGAGCGCATTGTAATTTATTGCAATCCTAACAAGCTGTTATGGTTTCTGTCCCGTGTCTCATTGCAAAAGATTACAAGACACTAAGACGGGACAGCTTTAAGTGATTGATTTATAAGCTGATTAGCTTGGGGCTGTCTCGTTTGTCTTTTCTGTCTTTTCTCGTTCGGCCACCTCTATTCTATGCTCTGCCCTTTTTGGGACTAAGAGCTAAGAATAGAGGCCCGGTGACGCCTTGCGACAGGATCACAAGCCCGTGCGTTACTGGATATTGTAAAACCTTGCAAAGCTGCCCTGTCGCTGTGTGGTCGGGCCTACATGGTGCGTGGGCTGTGGTGAATAGTGGCGCTCTTCGAAAAGTTTCGCCCCGGAATTGTAAAGTTTTGCAATGTCTAGCGCACAAGCTTGCAACCTTTTGCAAGGCGCGGGCGATTGCCTGGCCGAATTGCCTTATTTATCAAGCACTTAGCCGCTAATTCCGGTAATTCTTATTACCGGAAATAGGCTTTTAGCGACTTTCGATGTCCCCCAAGGCGCGGAGCCAGGCAAGCCGCGTATACGGGGCCCCTCGACATTTATCGCAACCCCTTTTTTCACTTTGCAAAAAATTACAAACTTTCGAGCCCCCGGGCATAAACAGCGAGCAGACAAAAATGCTTTGCAAAAAATTACAAGGCTTATTGGGTTTTGCAAAAATTTGCAATTCGACTGACTGCGTTGATCTAAATGGTTTCTGGTTTATTGCCACGCGACACGCGCGGCGAGAAAGTTGTTGACAGGCGTGCAGGGGTTGAAGTAGTTTCGGGGCAAGTCGCCGAAATGCAGACCCCGGCGGCTAGGAGCAGCGCAAGGCTCTTTGGGTCGCCCCCTCTTTCCCACCGTGGCGGCTCATACATCTTGCGCTTTGTCTTGCGCTGCTCCGACCTTTTAATTTGAAACGAGGATCGGAGTAATGGACATTGAAATTTTACAGAGATTAGTGCAACTCGGCCCGCGCGGATCGGGACGCACTCATAGCCTGTGTGAAATGTGTAACAAGATACCGAATGCGGTTGTTATCGTTGCACAGGAAAGCCAGGCAGAAGAATTGCGCCCGCTCTGGCCGCTGCTTGAAATTTATTCCTTTGACGCACTGCCGGAAGTGTTTCGCGGCCCGGTGTATTTCGATCACGGTTTTACTGAGCAAGCCGTGACTCATTTAATCGCCACGCTGCGAGAGTGCATCGATAAGGACATCATTCGCGGCGTTGCTCACCAACTCGGCGTTGCACAGGTAGAGCCGAAGCCACACACCTTTGAAAATCATTACAGCGTTGAGATTGATGACAACATGACTGTGATGGTGAAGAAGCCGGGGGTGTGAGAGCAATGACAAACTTTCAACGGGTAAGAACTTGGATGCAGGTTTTTGGGCAAGACACTCCTGACTTTCCAGCATTCCCAAGTGATGAAGTGCTCGAATTGCGCGAATCGCTTATTAGCGAAGAATTCAATTTCGAGTACCTAGACGCAGTGAAAGCTCGCGACTTGGTTGAAGTGGCTGACGCGCTTGCTGATATTCTGGTAGTAGTGTACGGCACTGCTGTTGCATTCGGGATCGACATCGATGCAGTGTTCACCGAAGTTATGAATTCGAATGACAGCAAGGCAGGCGAAGACGGCAAGCCAATCTTTCGGGAAGATGGCAAGGTTCTAAAAGGGCCGAATTACTTTCCCCCTGATATCGCGCTGATCCTTTCTAAACAAATACTGAAAACAAAAGAGTAAGTGTTATGGTCAATGACGAAACACTGAGAGCAGTCGGCGAAGGGTTAGTCAGCCGGGATGAAGTAAATTACTTTGCCCCTGATTACACGCAAGGCCGAAGATTGATCTGCCCCGCTTGCCTTGGCACCAAGTTTCGCGATGGGCCGAGCGGGGGAATGTCGATCAACATCGAATGCGAGTGCGGTTGCCGCTATAACTGGTGCGCTGAAATGAATGTACTCGAACCGATTAATACTGACGCTGAGATTGCAGTCATTCGCACGATCTATGAGCGGAAGGCTGAAGCGCGACAGAAATCGCTGAACGATTGGCACCGAGAGCGAACACAGAAGGTATTTGATCGATGGATTTTTCGCATCGTCACTGCAATGAGTGTTGGGCTGTTCTTTTGGTTCATCGTTTGGCTCATTCAAAGCAATTGGAGATTTATCTAAGACCGAGGAAGAGAACCATGTTTATACCGAGGCAACTATTAGCCGCAAACTACAAGTATTCAACTGACATCGGCAGTGCTGTTATCAGTGACGATGACAAGTACCGCTATGTGCTCACGCGCTACACTGAGAATTGGATGCCAGCGAGCGCCGAGTCAGGCACGCCGATTGAAACTGAAAACCCTGACATTCCATTCGTCATGCTCAACCCGTCAACGGCTGACGCATTCAATGACGATGCCACGATCCGGCGCTGTCTGGATTTTGCAAATCGATTTAAGATGCGCAATCTTATCGTGGTGAACCTATTCGCTTTCCGCGCAACGAAACCCGCCGACATGAAAAAAGCGAAAGACCCAATCGGCGCAATTAACGATGACATTCTCGATCTGGTGTTGCACCAGTACCCGAAAGTTATCTGTGCATGGGGCAGCGGTGCCGATAAAGAGCGAGTGTTCCGCTTCAAGGTGATGGCAGGGCTTCACGATTGCGAATTGCTCTGCCTGGCAAAAACCGCGAAAGGCGATCCACGGCACCCGGTTCGGTTGCCAAAAGATTCGAATCTGATGCCACTGGAAGGTGATGAATGATTATCATCGCCTTTGGGGATTCGCTCACCGATCCCGACACTTATGAAAGCGTTGCTGATGAACCTTGGAGCATTCAGATCGAAGATGCGATCTTCGCTCACGAAATCGGTTTGAACCTTGCTACAGGTGGAGCGGTCAGCGGGTGGAAGAGACACATTAACGGCAATGAGCTTTATGATTGGGTTTACCAACTCGACGGGGTGACGCTTGAAGCGCTCGGGATGCTCGGGCAAATCAATGTCTACAAGCAAGGCTCATTGTTCGACATCATTCAGCATCGCCATGACGTTGTGCATGTGCTTTGGGCTGGTATCAATGATCTGGTGATCGCTTCGATGCTCGACCCATTCACCAACAGCGAAGGGGTCACGGTTGACTCTACTGAGATAGTCAAGAGTGATCGCGAGTGGTATTTTCAGACTCACCCTAATGCCAGCGAGCATGACTACGCGCAATCGGTGATTGACGATTACACAGTAAAGAACATCGAAGCCGGTATCGCTCAGTTTGAGAATTTCGGTGAAACTGTTGTTGTCGGCCCTTTCGATCTTGGTGAGACTGAGCTTGCCAGGCAGCGCAATCGAACTAGAATTAGTTCAGACAATTCCCATTACCTAGATGAAAAATTGCAAGCCGCTGTTGATAATGCTGGTGGCCGCTATGTCAGCCTGATCGATTTGGAAGTCACCACTATCGATGAAATTCATTTAGATCACGCAGCACAGCGCGAAGTGATGGAAAGAATCGTAACCGTGAAGTGAAGAAGAAACGACTTAGACAGGCCGGGGCAGCAAGGAATGGAGAAAGCGCGCAGGCTGGATCGATATGCTGCGCGATGCCCCTCGCTTCTATCACCCGGATTGGATGCACACGATCCGCGACCCGGAACTGCAAAACCAATGTTAAGCAAATGTATTTGCAGCTTCGCAAGGATGCCGACAACGGATCAGGTGTAACACTATTACGTGATCTAGTTCTCAGACGCATCGTGTGGAATATGCGTATCTTAGAACGGATCGAGCAAGCCATTGAAGAATGGGATTTGAAAGTCTTAGCGAGCGTGCCCCAAGCGGAAGAAATTTTGCTAGAGTACATGCGATTTCATCAATCCCAATCGAGGCAACTTATTTCTGAAATCCGCACTGTGTTAGTTCCCATGCCCCCGATGAAATCAATTGATGAAGTGATCGAAGAGCGACAAGGGAAAAAGAGCGGCGTGGTTCTCATTAATGTCGAGGATTTGCAAGATGATTGAGATTAGAAGGCGTGGCAAAAAATTAGAGTTTCGGTGCGTTCAATGGTATGTCGATGCCAGCGGCGCGATGAATGTCACAGGTGAACCAGCATGGACACCTTGGCAGGAGGTTCAGCGAGTGAGTGAACAAGATTCTGAAGAAACAAGCGAGCCCGAAGTTGAATTCTTAGCTCCTAATTCCGTTGACAGCGATCTATCGGCGCGCCTTGGCGTGCATGGATGGGCGCATTTCAACATGGAAGCGCAGCTAGTATTGCTAGATTTTGGGAATGATCGCACTGTCTCAGTGAGCGCAGAAAAGCTAGGCCGCGTGCTGTCTGCGGCGTATAGCCGGGGCGATTTCTTCCACGGTTAGTTGCAAATTGGCCTGCAAGCCCCTAGACTTCTAGCGTCCGGGGGTGTGCTATGGCTAATGCAGTAATCGAAATGCCGGAAAAAGAAGTGAAGCAACTCGCTTTCGATGTTGCTTGCGGCTTTTTCAAAGAAGATCAGCTATGTACGAGATTCGATCTTGATATCAGGCAACTCAGGTCGATACAACAACAGCGCGCGTTTCTCAAAGAAGTGGACGAAATCAGGCGTCTGCTTAATGACGATGGAAGCGAATACATCATCAAAGCGAAAAGCATGGTTGATGATTGCCTCGATGCAGCGCACTCGATAGTACAAGACACAGGCACATCTGACGCTGCCAGGCTCAAAGCTTCCCAATTCATAACCAACATCGCCCGAGTGAGAACAGCCCCGGCAAAGATCGAAGACGGGCCGAGCATCGGCGCGCTTATCATCAACACCAATCTCGATTTGAACCAAAACCCGAAAGGCTCCTACACGATTGAAGCGGCCCCTGTGCAGCAAGCAATCGAAGCCGAGTATGTTGAAGAGAATCACGACTTGTTATGAACGAAGCAGCCGAAGCGAAAAAAGTTGAGTTCATTGCTAACCCTACTCAGCGGCAATTTATCGAGTCGCGTGCCGAGGCTGATCTATTTTCAAGCCGGAAGGGGGAAGGCAAATCTGCTGCTCTTGCATGGGCAGCTTTTTATTACACCAAACACAACCCCGGGGCGACCGGCCTAGCCATTCGTGACACGTGGGAAAACTTAAAGCGAACCACACTCGAAGAGTTTCTATTTTGGTTTCCCGATGGGGTGTTCGGTCACTTCATTGCCGGTGACAAGCTTTGGGTTTGGAACACGAAGCGCACCGGATTGAAAGGCAAGTTGTATTGGATCGGTGTCGATGGTGAAGAAGACGCAACGAAGATCGCATCGATGCCGCTCGCTTATTTTCTAATGGATGAACCTTCAGCCGCCGCAGGATCATCGGCGGGCATTCCTGAATTTATTTTCGACACTGCGCTCGCTCAGTTGCGACAGCCAGGCATGAATTGGTATGCCGCAAAGCTCGCGCAGAATAACCCTGATGAATCTCACTGGACGCATCGGCGATTTGTCAATCCCGGCACGCCTGCTGACCCTAGCATTGAACTTCTGCCAGATCAGGAATCTGGTTTCCGATCCTTCCAAACGAAAGAGCCCGAAAACTTAGCCAATCTTCCCCCGGGCTAC
>FUIF01011906.1_pt1 | contig 33070 bp, 60 predicted proteins | sample 1003461 | NCBI WGS metagenome assembly FUIF01 (sample SAMEA80401918, study PRJEB19352) | marine metagenome
GACGACCGCTTTCTGCAAATGATCGACTTCTACAAGGCACGTTATGGCGAGGAGCTTGACGCTGTATTCCAAGACGGCGTGGAGTACGACGCAAACGACGACGGGTCTGTGTCGAACAAAGAGAAAGAGCCAATCGCTCTAAACCGTCTCGACCGATGATCACAGTAAGCATCGACACAAAGCCTCGTGACCTGCGCAAGATGGTGCAGAAGCTCGGGCGCACGTTTACACAGAACCACAAGCGAGCAATGCGCAGAGCGGCGGCAGAAGGCTTGAACCGCATACAGAAGCGCACAAGTCTAGGCTTAGACATACACGAGCAACCGTTCCGTCCGTACTCAGAAGCCTATAAAGGGTTTCGCAAAAGCAAAGGCAGACAGTCGATAAGGTTAAGCTCATATTCACAGGTCGTATGCGTAAGTCGATGCAGTCGGGCTTGCGTGGTCAGGACGGCTTGATTTACTTTGACAGCAGGGCAGAGTCTGCAAAGGCGGCGCAGAACAATCGCAAGCGTCCATTCTTTGGACTCAATAAGGCTGACCGTCGAGCGATCCGCGACGTGTACTTTAAGGGCTTGAAAATATGAGTGTCAGAGAAAACGTCGCAACTAACCTAGTCACCTCGTTACAAGCAATCACTACGCCTAACGTCAAGAAGGTCACGCGAGAGCCGTTCGACTTTGACAAGCTATCAAACGCTCAGTTTCCAGCGATCTTGGTGCGGACAGCAAACGAAACACGAGAGGACGCCAGCATTGGCGGCAGTATGTCGAGCAGACAGGCTACGATTGATTACGAGCTTATCTGTTACGTCAAACACAGAAACATTGATACGGCCCGCAATCAGATTGTAGAGGCTATCGACGAAAAGCTCGACGACGATAGGACGCGTGGCGGTTACGCGATAGATACGCAGGTTATTAGCGTTGAGGTAGATGATGGTACAATAGACCCCATTGGCGGCGTTATCGTTACCGTTCAGGTTCTTTATTCATACACACGCGGCGACGCGTAAGGGAGAAAATTCATGGCTACACATAAAGGCTCAAGCGGTGTCGTAAAAATTGCCGCTAATGGTGGATCAGTTGCGGCAGTTGGTGAGGTGCGTTCTTACAGCATCGACGAGACTGCTGACACTATCGAGGACACTGTAATGGGCGACTCGGTTAAGTCGTACCTCGGAAGCCTCACAGACGCGACATTAACTATTGATGCGCTGTGGGATGACGCAGATGCACAGCAGTTGATTCTCGACACTTCGGTGGATATTGACTGGGAGATTCACCCCACTGGCACAGGCACAGGCGAAAAGTATTACTCAGGCGGCGGCATCGTAACGGCTAAAACTATTTCAGCATCATACGACGGTCTGGTTGAGGCTTCGTTTTCCGTGCAAGTTTCTGGCGCAGTAACAGAAGCGACTAACTAATGGGACTCGCTAAAGAGTTGCGTCAGCGCAGGAAGCAGTCGCGGCGCAAAATCGACGTAGCAGAATGGGCAGATGACGAGGGACCGTTTAGCTTGTACTGTCGTCCGCTCACCTGTTACGACCTCAACGAATTGCAGAAACGTCATCCGCAGGTGATGCAGAACCCTAGCATCGCGGCGATGGTTGATCTGATTGTCATGAAGGCAGAAAGCAAAGACGGCGACAAACTGTTTAGCTCTGCTGAAGACAAAATTGATTTGATGGGGGAGGAGACGACAGTAGTGTCACACATCGCAAACGAGATGTTTGGCACTATCGACCCGTTTGAGGATGTCGAAAAAAACTAAGGACCGATCAGTCTAGGATGAACCTTATCGCCTTGGCTGATCGGTTACACAAAACAATCGAAGAGGTCGAGCAGATTTCGGTCAATGAGTATCAGGAATGGCTCGCCTACTTCAAGATAATGAGCGAGCCAAACGATGCGAAGTGAAGTCCTGCAAATTTTGATCAAAGCCATGGACGGGACGCAAAAAGCGTTGCGCTCGATACAAGCAGGCTTTGCAAAACTCTCTAAAGTATTTTTTAACTTTAAAACCGCGCTCGTTAGTGTCGCTGGTGCAGGTGGTATGGGCTTGCTCATACGCAACTCACTAATCGCTACTGACACGCTTTCTAAAACCGCCAGTAAAATAGGCACGACGACCGAAGCCTTGAGCGGTCTGCAATACGCAGGCCAAATTACTGGCGTAGAAGTTGCGACCATGAATATGGCGCTACAGCGATTTACGCGTAGAGCATCGGAGGCCGCAGTCGGAACAGGCGAGGCTAAAGGTGCGTTGCGCGAGTTAGGCGTTGATGCCCGCAAGTTAGTCAGAATGCCACTCGATGAACGGATGTTGGTTCTTGCCGACGCGTTTGCAAATGTAAAGGGCGAAACCGATCGGCTAAGACTGGCGTTTAAGCTGTTCGATTCTGAGGGTGCGGCGTTAGTCAATACGCTTGCGCTGGGTCGTGCAGGTTTATCAGAGTTGCTCGGCGAGGCAAGATCCCTTGGCGTTATCATGTCGTCACAGGCGGCTAGGGGCGTCGAGGATGCGAACGACGCGCTGTTTAGATTGCAGTCTTTGTTTGGCGGCGTTGTTTCTCAAACCGTTGCGGCACTTGCACCAGCTTTATCTGCGTTCGCAGACCTAATGACGCAGAAAGTAAAGTCAGGAATTGTCGAAGCCAACGGCAGTGTCACAGAGTTTGGTCAAGCACTCGCAGGTGAGTTTTTAGAATCACTCAAAAGTGGCGTTCGCGGATTGGAAAACATCCTAAATGCGTTTGTCGGCATTGCTAACTTTGTGATGGATTTTAGGCGGCAGATTAACGACGCATTTTCTAGCATTGAAACACGCAGTTTGCAGGGTCTCAGGCAAGACCTAGAAAAAGTAAATCAACAACTTGCAGGTTACAAAGAAGAAGCAGGCGGCTTAGGTGGCACTAACGAGGCTCTGATCAAGCATCAAGAAATGCTACGTGATCGCTTAATAGCACAGATTGCCACAATCGAGGCGCTAGGTGATGAGTCAGATCGAGTCTTTGGCGGCTTCGAAGAATTTAATTTCCAAAACATTATCGACATGATAGATAGCGTCAGCGGTAGTATCGGGTCAACTACTGACGCGGCGACCAAGCTAGGCGATAAAGTAAGCGGGTACATTCCTACGACGTTTGAGTCGTTTATGGAAAACTTAAAGCAGTCGCGATCTCAGGCCGAAGACTTGCAAGTCAGTCTGGTAAAACTAGCCAACCAAGGGATTGACGGATTAGGAAAGTCGTTTGCAAGCGCAATAACTGGCGCACAGAACTTTGAGGCGGCGATCAAGAGCATGGTCAAGAATGTTATCGACAGCTCATACAGCTATTGATTCAAAAGTATTTAGTCGATGCCGCGTTTGGCGTAATTACACAAGCAATCGGCGGGCTGACCAAGCAGGACGGCGTATTTCAAGCATATAACCAAGCAGTGCCAGAACCGAAGCCAAAAGCACTTGGCGGTCCTGTCACAGGCGGTAGGCCATACCTAGTAGCGAAAAAGGGCCAGAGCTTATGGTGCCTGCTGGAAATGGGTCAATTGTGCCTAATAACGCGCTTGGTGGTGGTGGTGTGACAGTTGTACAGCACATCAACGTCACTACAGGCGTACAGCAAACAGTACGTGCTGAAATCGCAAACTTGTTGCCGCAGATTAGCAACGCGGCGAAAGCGGCAGTGGCAGATGCTAGAATGCGAGGCGGCGGCTTTAGCAAGGCAATGGCAGGTGTTTAATGGCGGCGTTTCCTGATATCGGTTTTACCTCAATGACCATGCGGTTGCGTTCGGCTACGTCGATCAGTCAGTCGCCATTTACTTACGATCAACAAACGTATCAGCATCAAGGCGTGATGTGGGAGGCAGAGGTTTCATTGCCACCACTCAAGCGATCTGACGCCAAGCAGGTGGAGGCTTTCTTTGCCTCTCTACGGGGTCAGGCAAATACCTTTACGATGGGCAACCCTCTGCACAATACGACCGCCACAGGCTCAATTACGAGCGGCTCGAAGGGTGCAACAACAGTTACAGGCACAACGACAGGTGCGGTTGCAGGTGATTACTTTGAAATCAGCGGTGCGCTGTACATGATTACCGAAACTGGCGCCAGCACCTTTGACATCATGCCTCCGCTTCGCACTGCTATTTCAGCATCAACCAGTCTAGATTTCACGCTACCAAAGGGAACGTGGCGACTAGCCAGTAACGAGATTGGTTGGAACATCAACACGGCAGGCTTGTACGGTTTTACGTTTGCGTGCATTGAGGCAATATGAGCAGATCACTCACCTCGGGAATGCAGACGCAGTCACTGCCGATCTGGTTCGTCCTATCACTCTCGTGCAATGCGCGTTCGACTCTGGGAATCTTAACCTCTGGAGCGGCATAGGCGACCTGACTGTAGACAGCGTGGACTACGTTGGTGCGGGTTCTTGCTAAGTATTGGCGAGATAACCGAAAGCTCAGAGCTATCGGCCAACGGCATAACCGTCACTTTGTCAGGCGTTACCAGTCCGCTAATCACTAAGGCACGCGACGAAGATTATCAGGGCCGCGAGCTTAAAGTATTGCTCGGTGCTATGGACGCCAGCAACGGCGTGATTTCTGACCCTGTTGTTATTTTTAGCGGCTTCATGGATGTCATGAACATCAACGAAAGCGGCGAAACGGCAACAATACAAGTCACTGTCGAAAACAGATTGATCGAATTTGAAAAAACACGCATTAGACGATACACGGCAGAGGATCAAAAAATCGACTATCCAAATGATGAGGGGCTTGAGTTCGTCGCAGAGATGGCTGAGAAGGAGATCGTGTGGGGTCGCAACTATGTGGGCGCAAGCGGTGGTCGTCAAGGTAACGACATAGACGAAGACGGTAGCAACACGCACCACAGATAGGAGGCAAAGCATGGAGTTTGCAATCGAAAGTCTGGCAAAGGTACGTCGAGAGATAGAGCCTCTGCTTGTAAAGCACTACGAAGAAATCGCGCTCGATAAGGACATCATAAAGCTCAACCCTGATTGGCGAGCATACGCAGAGCTAGACAATATCAATGCCTTGCGCATTTACACGGCTCGTAAAGACGGCAAGCTAATGGGTTATTTTGTTTGCATCGTCAGTCGGTCACTACACTACAAAGATCACCTTTTTGCCAACAACGATGTCATCTTTCTCACTAAGACAGCACGCAAGGGACTGACAGGCATGAAGCTGGTAAAATTCGCTATCGAGTCTCTGACGTCTGAAGGTGTGACCAAGTTGCATATTAACACTAAGGCGCACCAGCCTTTTGACCCCATCATGGTGCGTCTGGGCTTTGAGGAGATCGAAACAGTATTTAGCAAAGTTCTGAGGTAATAGCATGGCAGTTTCAGCGGTTGCAGGTTTAGCGGCAGGTATAGGGGCGGCGGCGGCAAATTTGGATTTTTTAGTCTTGCCGCTGGATCATTCGGAGCCTTTGCTGGTTATTTTGCTGTAGGCGCTGGACTATCTGCACTCTCTCGCGCTTTAGCGCCAGTCCCTAAACTAGGGTCGCAAATGCGCGGCCTAACGCAAACTACGCGCGAGCCTGCTGGATCACGCAAGTTAATTTACGGCCAAGTGCGAGTCGGCGGCCAAATTGTTTTTATCGCTAACTCAGGACAGACAAACGAGTACCTGCACCTCGTGATCGTGTACGCGTCGCACGAGATAGAGTCGTTCGAAGAGTTTTGGTTTAACGATAACAAGGTCTACGAAAACAACGCAGTTACTTCAGATTGGTCTGACTACGTAACCATCGCCAAATTTGATGGCACGCAGACAACGGCAGACTCAACGCTGACCTCAGTCTCTAACCAGTGGACAAGCAACCACATCCTCAACGGCATGGCCTATGCGCACGTTAGGCTCAAGTGGGATCAGGACAAGTTTCCGCAGGGCGTCCCTAATGTAACTGCTGTCATTAAAGGCAAAAAGGTACTACGACCCGAGAGACAGCAACCAAAGCGCAACAGATTCATCGACATGGACGTACAGCCAAAACCCTGCGCTGTGTGTACGCGATTATTTAGTAGATACCAAATACGGCCTTGGCGAGGACCGTACACTGATCGACAGTACGGCGCTGACTGCGGCGGCTAATCTTTGTGAGGAGTCAATCAGTTTAGATGGCGGCGGCACACAGGATCGCTACAAGCTCAACGGTCAAATAGACACTGGCAACCAAATCAAGGACAACATAGAGCAGATGCTGTCCGCTATGGGCGGCACGATGAGCTACTCGGGCGGTAAGTATTTCATCCGTGGCGCTGAGTACATCACACCGACAGTTTCGTTCTACGAGGCTGACTGCGTTTCTGATATACAGGTACAAACTAAACAGTCCCGTAGAAGCGCGTATAACGGCGTTAAGGCATTTTTGTCTCAGAGGAAAAAGACTACAAGGTACTCGACTACCCTGCGCAGATAAACTCTACATACGCCACAGAGGACGGCGACCCAATATACCTTGATATGCCTCTGCCGTTTGTTACTAACAACGTGCAGGCACAACGTATTGCTAAAATTGCATTACTGAAGTCACGTCAGCAAACCGTCATTTCGATGGTGGTCAACCTCAAAGGGTTGCGCGTCAAGGTAGGCGACACGATTAACATCTCGAACACGCACCTCGGCTATAGCAACAAGGTATTTGAGGTCATCGACTACTCGCTCGCTATTGCTGACGGCGGCAATCTTGCTGTCAGCCTGACGTGCATCGAAACAGCCTCTGCGATTTACGACTGGACGACTAGCGACCAAGAAGACTTTTTAAGCGGTGGAACGCTACCGCTGTACGATGGCCGAACTGTCAATAACGTTACAAGCCTAACGGCTACAGAGATCGGGTTACGCGGCCCTGACGGTGGCGTGTTGTCTGCTGTTGAGCTACGTGGACTGCACCAAGCGATGCGTTTGTCGAGTTCTACACTGTCCGCTACAACAAGAATGGCTCGACTGATTACTTTGAAGTACAGACGCGAGAAACCAATGCACTGCTGGAAGGCTTAGACATAACCAGCAATTATGACTTTAGGGTCAAGGCGCAAAACCTGATTGGCGTGCGCAGTAGCGGAACGAGCTAACCAATGTCGCACTAAATGGGGACACGACTGCACCAAGCGCACCAACAAGTGGCGCGGCTACGGGCGGCATACAGACCATCACGGCAGAGTGGTCGAACCCTAGCGACATCGACTTTAAGCACGTCGAGGTTTACGTCAATACAACTAACTCAATACCCGCATCACCTACCGCTGTCGTTGATGGCGAAGAGTATGTGGTCACAGGATTGTCGGGCGCAGTCACTCGTTACTTCTGGCTCAAGTCCGTAGACTTCTCAGGCAACAAGTCAGCGGCCACTGCGAGTTTTAACGGCACATCTGTTGTCGCAAGCAACAGCGATATCGGCACAGGTGCAGTTGATACTGATGAAATAGTAGACGACGCAGTAACAATCGACAAGATCGCTAACACCCTTGAGTCAACCAACTACGTCGCCAATACCTCAGGCTGGCGTCTTACTACGGCGGGCGATTTCGAGGCGGGTGATGGCACCTTCCGTGGTGCGGTAACTGCTACGTCAGGATCATTCGGCGGGACAACGATAGCGTCTACCAAGATATACCAAGGCACAGGCACTTGGGCTAACTCCAACACAGGGTTTTACCTAGACAACACAGGTAAATTTAGCCTCAAAGACAAGCTATTTTTTAGCCCAACAGACTCGCGTTTAACGGTATCAGGCAACATCACCGCTGACACGATTACGGTAAACGACCAACTTGTGGTGCTGGGGCCGCTAGAAGCAAAAACCTTGCGGCAGGTTCTATCACCCGTGAAATGCTATCGCAGGACGTGCTGGATGAAATTTTTGGCGCTTTGGCTACGTCAGTCGGTGGCTCAAATGGTGACTACAAAGAAGGCTCAGGCAACTTTACAACGTCAGGCGGCACGGTAACGCTCGGCACCTCGTCAGATAAGTTTGATCATGGGACTGCTGACGTAGACGTTGAATTTATTGTCGATCACTTTTTCTACGCGACGACGAATTACACAACAGCACAGGCACAGGCGACACTTAACTTTGAGGTCTCAGCAGACGGCACGTTTACTGATCTCACATCTGCGACTAAGACGCATACGCTTCAGTTCAATGAGTATGACCTATCGAGCTACTACGGCTACACGTATCTTGTTTACTATCTCACGGGTGATGTCACTAAGACGTTCACGTCGGGAAGCGGTAACGACATACCCGATGACACGGATCTACAGTTTCGCGTTAGCGTCACAGGCGTCGGTACGGCATTCACTAGCCAAACTGTACCCTTTACGTTAGAAGCCAATGAGGGCGTCACAGGCGTCGTCTCAACAGGCGGTAACGCGGACACGCTGGACAACCTAGACTCGACGGCATTCCTGCGATCAAACACCAACGATACATTCGACGGCGATCTGACCATCACAGGCCAGCTAATCCTGCAAGGGAGCATTGACCAGTACAACGTCACAGACCTAGACGTGACCGACAAGACGATAACCGTCAACTCAGGAAATACGCAGTCACTATCTGACGGCGCTGGCCTTATCGTAGATCGCGGCACTGCGGCAGATGCGTCTATTACGTGGGATGAGACAAACGACGAGTTTGATTTTAGTCATTCGATTAACGTCACTGGCTCTGCTACTTTCTCTGGGGATATCACTTCTCGCGCCATCGTCGCGCAGGGCAATGGCACTACAAGCTCAACAAATGCTTTGAAGGTTACAAAAAGCGGCGGGGAGTCTACATTTACAGTTCGTGATGACGGGGTTGTTCTTGTCCAGTCAAACTACCTCTACGTCAATAACAGCGCTGGATTTTATTCAACTGGATCAATCAGGGCGCGGGGCGGAATCACTAACGACGGCGGCAACGCCCTGTCGATTAGTTCGGGCGCGGCTCACATTGCATTCAATAGCAAGAATTTTGCGTCCGTGGGTACGATCAGCAGTGGCGCGATCACGTCGTCAGGAAATATAACGGCTAGTGGCGGAGCTTCTGTCATTACAGCAGGCACCACAACGGGCTACCTCTACGCTAAATCCCTGCGCCTAGTAAATGGCGAGGTGGCCGACTCTGATTTCCAACACGCCTATCAAATGATTGTTGATGCCAATGACACCTTGACCATCATGTCCAACAAGGGCGACTTTACTGGAGGTTATCCGTTCGGCATTTATTTCTTAGGTGACAACGGCGGCACAACCAAAACGCTAGGGTCTGGATTAGTTGGCGTATGGAACACAACTAACTTTAAAAAGGTTCACGTCGATCACATGGTCGGGTTATATGACGGCACTCAGGATCTGACGGCTTCAAATATTAGCGTTACAGGCACCCTAAGCTTTACAGCGAACCCTGCTTATATACAAAACGACCAAGACAACTCAGGTCAGATTATTATCAGTACCAAAAACTCTTCTGGCTCTGCTCAGCAGGTTAGATGGGATGCGGCTAATGCGGGTTCTGGCGCATGGCGACCCGAAGTGACTAACGTAAGCAATTTGGGTCTGACCAACAGAATTTGGAATACCCTGTACGTTAATAACATCCGCATAGGTTCTGGTAACGACCAGTTTGTAGATGCCAGCCGAAACATTACAGCCGGCACAATTTCCTCGGGCGCACTTACCGCCACCAGTATAAGTGCAACGTCTCTGAGTCTGTCAGGCGCGTTCACCCCTACGAGCATTGCCGCAACCAGTACAGTTAGCGGCAGTCAGTTCAGAGCGAGCTACGGCAGTGAGTCTGCGCCAGCGTTTACGTTTAAAAACGACGACGACACAGGGATGTACGGCTCGGCGGCCCGCATACACTTCGCTGTGTCAGGCGATGAAAAAATACAGGTACAGCCAAGCTCCATCATATTGTACGAAAGCACCACGATTCAGAATGAGCTAAAGGTCGGGACGATACCGCAGATTGTCATCACTAGCGCTCGTGCGCTTCAAAATATCAGCACAGGTGCGTTCTCTGGCAAGCTCACCATAAACAACGCCAATTACGCAAACCATTTAGAGTTGGTGCGCGGTAGCGATACGCTGTATCTCACGCCCAGCGGCGGTCAGCTAATTACTAACGGTGGTTTGTCTCCAGATGTAACCAACCAAGATGATCTAGGGCGCTCTGATAAGTATTGGCAAGACCTATGGCTAGGCACCTCGCTCAAGATGGGCGGCACAACCGTAATCGACGCAAGCCGCAAGCTGGTGAACTCTACTGGCGCAACAATAGCCCACAGTCAACACCAAGGCGTGAAGGTTACTGGTACTGACAGCAATGCAAACACTAGCTTTACCAGCATGCGTATCGACCACAACGCCAGTGGCTCAACTGCGCTAACAGCCGATAGGTCGCATATTGCCCTCGCGATTGACATGGATTCCAGTGCGACAGGCGGTGATACATCTAACGAGCATCGCCTTTATGGGATACACAACAGTGTCAAAGCGACGGGTGACAGCGACCTAGTTTATGGCATCTTCTCAAACGCTGAAGCAGAGCAGACTGCAGGTCAAGTAAGTACCCTTATCGGAGTTTATGGTCAAGCCACAACAGACGCGGTTGCGGGACAGGTCAGTAACTCTTACGGCGTGTTTGGCTATAACAGCTTGCAATCATCAAGCGGGACAACAATCAATAATGCCTATGCGATTTACGGAAAGGCGTTAGTCGGCGCGGCTCAAGACTCAAACATAGGCTCTGTGACTGGTCTTTACGCCGAGGTCGAAATTGATGGCTCTGGCGCTGGTACGACAGTAACGTCAGTTTATGGAGTCAGGTCAGAAATTGACAATGATGCTGGCAGTGCTGACACAACCATAACTAATGGTTACTTGTTTTACGGTAACTACGCTGGCGATCTGCCTACTTCTCGTTATGGCATCTACATTGTCGATAATGTCAGAAACTATTTTGGCGGCAACATCACTACTTTTGACGGTAGCACTACCACTGCGGCATACGGCTTTAACGGTGACGTAAACACAGGGATGTATTCCCCTGCTAACCATCAGCTTGGTTTTTAGCGAACGGCACCCAGCGACTTAGGATAACCGCTGATGGCGCTACAGTCACAGGCGCTCTAACCACTACGGGCGACATCACTGTAAGCGGCAATCAAGTACATACGGCTGGCAGTAACGCTCGCGTAAAGTTTGCGGTGTGGTCAAACAACCTTTACGGCATTGGTATGCACAACACCGTGACATACGGTGGCATTAATAACGATTACGCCATGACGTTCCAGATGAACAATGACGCTGATCGTGGATGGTTGTGGCTAGATAGTGATGACACGTTAGCGCAGGGCGCAATGGCGCTGACAACAACGGGGCTTTTTACTGTCGCGGGTGCAACGCGCATTGGCTTCGGAAAGGGTGATACAACAGCACCTAGCTCATCGACGGCGATGCTCAATGTTAACGGAGCTATTAAGTCTAGCGGATCAGTAACTGCGGGTGACGCATCTTCAGCGCTTGGCTTTTATGTTGGATCTACTCAGGTGATCACTGGCACAAGGAATCTTGTAAGCATAGGAACCATAAGTTCGGGTCCAATCACTAGCAGTGGCAACATCACGGCGTATTCTGATAAGCGATTGAAATCAGATATACAGACGCTTGACGGCTCTAAAGTTTACAATATGCGCGGCGTAGCTTTTAAGAAAAATGGCGAGGCGGGTAGCGGCGTCATAGCACAAGAGCTTGAACAAGTGGCCCCTGAGCTTGTAGAGGACGGCGAATACAAGAGCGTAGCTTACGGCAACTTAGTGGGCTACCTAATTGAAGCAGTAAAAGGCCAAAAGGCCATTATTGATGATTTAACCAAGCGTATAGAGGATCTTGAAAATGGCGATAACTAATACACGCGCAGTTCAGCGCATTGAAACATACCCTGCGCTCGCAGACGGCGATCCAACGTTAATGGTCGTATATGAGCATACGTTTGATGACTTAACAGATGACGCTCTGCCTGTAACTAGCACAGTCGTAAAGCACCTACAGCGCTACACAGTCACAATGGATGACGATGGCACTGAGACATCGACAGCGACAGACCTTACTGGCGAAGATCAGCTTGTGCAGGACATCTGCGGCGCTGTCTGGACTGACTAATGCCGTTACAGACATCGGGTGCCATTTCCCTTAACGATATACACGTTGAGGCAGGTGGCACTTCTGGTACACAAGCCAGCATTAATGACGCTGACATACGGGCGCTGATCGGTAAGGCATCGGGTGCAACGATGTCTTTTAGTGAGTGGTATGGTGCTTCTGCTAGTCTTGAAGAGGTTACGGTTACGGCAGGATCTGCCACGATCTTTTTTAACACATGGACGGGCTTCCAGAACTTCACTAGCCCCAACATTGGAAGCGTGTCAGACAGTACGTTTACGCCGAAGTCAGCGACGTATGCTGGTATTTACCATATCGCAGGATCAAACACGCTCAACTTTAGGTTACACGGCACACTCAGTAACGCCGACTGGACATCCATGACGGTAGGCGGCACGACTTACAATCGCACGTCAGCGACCTTCTTTCAGACGGGCGGCGATACACTTTGGTATTGGGGCAGTGTCTCTAGCAGTCCCTTTACTTCTGGGTCGAATACAACGGTAACGTGGGCATGACGATCGAGTACACAGAAAGAACTGAAGGCGAGTACCTGTGGGCGTGTATGAGCCTAGACGACGGGACGTACATTGAGGTGCCGATACACGCAGTACCTGTGAACGAAATACAAGGTAAACTACAATCGGCTATAGATATGCACAATGACTATCAAGCCGTACTTAACGATTCTGCCTAAGAGGGGAAACATGGAAAACCAAAACCAAGTAACTGAGGAGCAGTTTGTACTCGCTCAACGCATGGATCGCTTGCTCGACAAAATGCACAACAAGCAATACGCATCGCTGACCTAGAGGCACAGATTGCACTAGCACAAGCGAAAGCACAGCAGGCGCAACCAGAACCAGAAAAGCCAGACGCAGAACCCGTTGACGGAGAACTCGTCGAACACTAGGCGTTCATGATAAAATAAGCGCTGGAGGGATTAGGCATGGCACTTAATTTAGTAGAAGGAAACACCGCACAGCAGGTGAAAGCCGTAATAACCCGCTCAGATACTGGTGCTGTGCAGGATCTGACTGGCGCGTCTGTTGCTATGTATTTTAAAAAAAAAGGTGCTGGCAGTAGTCTTTTTACGGTTACAAACTCATCAAACAACGTCGATCTGTCGAACGGCATTTGTTATTTTGCGTTTAATTCGTCGCAACTAGATGTTGCCGAGGGTTTTTACCAAGGAGAGATCGAGGTCACTTTTACGGACAATACTGTAGAGACTTTATTCGATTTCATTGATTTTTTTGTTAGGGCAAAAACCGAGCGATGAAATTAAAAGCAAGTGTCAGTCAGCTACTTGCTTCCGCTACTACAAGTGCGCTTTCCGTATTGGCAACACTTGGCCGTTTTGTTGATGGTTTTACTTTAAGCAATAGCGCAACACTCAGCGACACGCATACTAAAAGCATCGGTAAAAATATATCTGACGATGTAGTTGCGGATGATGCAACCATTACAATTAGCACCGCTTTTGCTTTGTCTACATCCCTGACAGATTCGTTAACAATCACCGATTCGGCACAAACGCAACGAGGCAGGCCATTCTCGAACAGCGGATATATGGTCGATAGCCAAACTTACTTTATCGGCAAGTTGCCTAGCGATGTTGTATTAATTGCTGAACAAACTGCGTTCGAAATAACGACGGAAGTGTCAGACTCAATTTCTGTCACTGAGGCGCTTGTAACTGACGCGGCTAGTTCAGCACTAACCAAAGCTGTTAGTGATGGATCGACGCTGGCTGACAGTCATGCGGCGGCGTTTAATAAAGCGTTACAAGAATCTCTCGATTTTACTGACAGTCTAGAATTAACTGGGCTGAAAGGTTATGCGGATAGCGGTTTGCTGAGCGATTCTAGCGTGAGTAGTGTCGAAAGCGTACAATTGGACAATGCGTCACTTACTGATTCTGGCTCGATTATCAATCAGGGTTACTGTGACATCACTTACTTTGCCGATGATTATGTCGGCGTCAAGAGGACATTCTAAATGAAAGACAAACTAAAGCTAAAGGGGCAGGTGGCGCTTGTCCTCAAAGACAAAGACGGAAAAGTAAAGCACCAAAAACAGGTCAACAACCTGATTGTTGATGCTGGGCTTAACTTTATTTGTGATCGCATGAAAGACGCTACTGAGTCAGTCATGTCGCACATGGGCGTTGGTTCTGGATCTACAGCGGCGGCGGCGAGTCAAACTGATTTGGTTAGCTTGCTTGGTAGTCGTGAAGCTCTAGACTCAACGACAGTCACAAACAATCAAATTGTTTATGTCGCGTCGTTTGAGGCTGGCGATGGAACTGGAACTATTGAAGAAGCAGGCATTTTTAACGCCGCAACTGGTGGCACCATGCTTTGCCGTGTTCTGACTGGGACGATTACGAAATCTGCTTCGGATACTTTGACCATCACTTGGACGATTTCTCTTAGCGCGTCCTAATTAAGAGGTGAGCCATGTCTACGATTACGACTCGGGCGGGCAAAGGCTCGCCCTTAACTAACTCTGAGGTTGATTCTAACTTTACTAACCTCAATGACGACAAGCTCGAAGATGCTCCGTCGGATGGCAGTCAGTACGCTAGACAGAATGGTGCTTGGGCAACTGTAAGCGCGAGCGGTTCGTCAACATTTGCAGGACTAACAGAGATCGACACTGCTGATCTCGACGTTCACGACATTGCTTTTCCAGCGACAACGGTACACGTTATTAGCGCCAATGGATCGACTGCCTATCGCTCTGACCACAACGGCACGGCAGACAATCCAACTTTTTATGTAGACGCGGGCCAGACCATAGCGTTTGACTTGACTGCTTTGAGCGGTTCTCATCCTTTCAGAATACGGTCAAATGCGAGCACTGACTACGATACTGGCGTTTTGCACATAGCCACTGACGGAACTCGAACAACAGGCACCAACGCACAAGGCAAAACCAGCGGCGTCCTATATTGGAAAGTTCCTGCAACCGTTAGCGGTACTTATAAGTACGCTTGTGGCACTCATAGCGCAATGATCGGTGACGTTGTAGTTTCTGATCCTTCGTCTACTGGAAGCTCGTATAGCAACTCAGATGTCGATACGCATCTAAACACCAGTAGTGCGAGCAGTAACCAAATTCTTTCTTGGAATGGCTCGGACTACGCTTGGGTAGCAGACCAAGCAGGAAGTGGCGGTGGCGGTGGTGGTGTAACGTCGTACACAAATCTTGCGGCGTTTCCTAGTAGCGGCAATTCTTTAGGTGATTTGGGTGTCGCACAAGATACGAAAGCGTTGTATATGTGGGATGGTTCAGAGTGGGATCGTATCGCGACAGGTAGCGACGAGTCTCCAAGAGTGACAACAGAACCAGCTACCTCTTTGATACTCGCTAGTGACGGCACAACCAGCACCGTTACAATGGTTGCTGAAGACCCCGAAGGCTTCGATATAGAGTACGGCATAAAGTACAACACGTCAGGCGGTGCGTTGCCAGACCAGCTAGGATCTTCGACAACGATAAATCAATCTACAGGCGTATATACTTTTACACCTTCGACGACTAGCAGTGACGGAGGCGATTTTACAGCAAGACTCACAGCGTCTGACGGTAATCGCGTCACAACTCGCAATGTTGCTGTTAATTTAAATTTCTCTGTCAAGCTGACCAATTTAGGGACAGGCACTTTGTCGGGTACTGGTAGCAGTGTATACACCACTAGTTCGGGCATGGTTCTTACATCGACCACGGGATCGTATGGGGCGCAATATCATCTTGACCATATGTTTGACGGCGTAACCACGGCCACACTTGGTAATTATTTCTTATCCAACGGTAGCACTAGTGATACGTTTACTTTGGACTTTAGCAGTGCAACCAATAATGACGGCGATGCTATGAGTTACATACAAAAATTGGTAATTACGCCTTATACCCGTAGCGACTCTTTCAGCAATATTACAAAAATAGAACGATCCTCAGATGGCACAAACTGGACAGAGACGCACGGCAATCAAAATCTTACTTCATCCAATTCAGGCGCTGGCGTTAGCATACATTTAATCTAAATACTTCTGATTTGTATGTCAGGATATCAGTAACAAGGACAGGGAATTGGGGAACATCACTAAACGAAATAGAAGTTTACGGTGTGTGAATTAATGACAAGGGCGCATGAATACCATCGTCCTTTTTCTCATTCTTGAGAGTAGTACGGTTAGATATGTAGGGTATCGCGTCGTTCCACATACAATGTGTGTTTATAGGCAAGAAGGCACCGACAAGAAACACGTCTACTATATAGCCTCTGCCATCTATAGATGCCCTTCGATTATCCGATTGCGTGGGGGTGTAGGGTGATAGATCCGATCACAGCGGCGGCGGCGGCTACCAAGGCTTTCAGTATGGTGAAAGCTATGGTTGAGCATGGCAAGGAAGCTGAAGATGTCCTCGGTCAAATTGGCACTTGGTACGGCCATGCGTCTGACTGTATATACGCTACCAAAAAAAACAGAACCCCAGCTTATTCAAGCAAGTTGTATTTGCCCAAAGCGTAGAAGCTGAGGCTGTGAAGGCGCTCGCCGCTCGCAAGCGCGTAGAGGCTCAGAAACGCGAGATCTTCCAATTAGTAAACATTATGTATGGAGCGCAAGGCATCCAAGAGTTGCGCGAAATACGTGAAGAAATCCTCAAAGAACGTCAGCGTCAGGTATACGCACAAGAAGAAATGCGCCAGCAAATAGCGCAGGGATTTTTACTGGTTGTTTTGTTAGGCGGTTTCATTGCATTAGTCGCACTTATCCTGTCCTGACTCTGTGGTAAAATACGGTAACGACTACGGGGTGAGGTACATGGAACTTGCAGAAAAAGCTCTCGAAAAACTGGCGCATCACGAAAAGCTGTGCGAGGAACGTCTGCGAAGACTCGACGAAAAAATTGATGCGGCTCATAAAGACATCGCCACAAACCGCACTGCTGTCTTTGCTCTGTATCCTTTTATTTTTGGCGCTGTGGTTTTAGCGGATTACCTTAAGTAATGTATCAGTTTCACACTGACCATCCGACCCCATACGTCTACCTTGATATTGCGCGTGGCGCTATCTCTAACTCCAAGCTCGTTCACAAGTTTGGGGCTAACTTTGACATCGACATTCGCGTCAACGAGGTCAGCGGTAACGACGCACGAGTCACTGCAAACTTCGACATCGTACTCATCAAGGACTAAACCATGTGGCAATCGCTAGTTGGGCCAGTAGCTGGACTGCTGGACAAGTTCATCGAGGATAAAGACCAGAAAGCAAAGCTCGCGCACGAGATCAGCACGATGGCTGAGAAGCACGCGCAGGAGCTTGCGAAAGCACAGCTAGAGGTCAACAAGGTAGAGGCGGCACACAAGTCGCTATTCGTATCAGGCTGGCGTCCTGCTGTAGGCTGGTGCTGTGTGTTGGGCATGACTGGCAACTTCATGGTCATACCCTTTACTAACTTTGTGCTGGCACTGCTGGCGATAGATGTGACCATCCCACTGATCGACTTAGAGACGATGATGCCTGTCCTCATGGGTATGCTAGGCTTGGGCGCTATGCGAAGCTACGAAAAAACGAAAGGCGTATCGAGAGAAAAATGAGCTACAAGTATTTTCACGAGTCAGAATTTCGCTGTCGAGAGACTGGCGAGAATGACATGAAGCCAGAATTTATTGCCATGCTCGACACCTTACGGGAGCGATGCGGGTTTAGCTTTACGGTGACGAGCGGCTTTAGGTCGGTTGAGCATACGGCAGAGCGTAGCAAGACCAAAGGCGGAACACACACGCAGGGCATCGCGGCTGACATTGCTGTGGCTAACGGCGAGCAAAGAATGAAGATCGTGCGGGAAGCCCTAGACATGGGCTTTGGTGGGATTGGCGTGGCTCGCACATTCGTACACGTCGATATGCGAACGACCACGCCAGTAATGTGGACTTACGGCTAGAGTCTGAAATCCGATTCTAGCTGACGGCGGCAAATCCAAAGCGCTCCGCTTCTTTCCCATTCAAGATGATAAGCGCAGTGGTGGTTTAGGCCGCTGACCTTTCGCTTAATCGGGCCGTACCGCATAAAGCACCAGTGCGACCACTCATGATTTAAGTCGTGCCAGTTGCTCAACGCTATCGTCCCGTTCCACGTCCGATAGTGGTTGCCCGTTGCTTCGATTATTTCATAAGCCTTGGGGTGAAATGTCACGCGCCCTTCGGTCCACAGCTTTAGCGTTGCCTTGCAGTATGCTCTGGCTCTGCCTGCTGTCAGCGGCTTGAGCTTAACGCCTTGCTCTTTGCTCGGTTGCCAAGCCTTGCCCATGACGCGACGGTACGCCTCACCAATGTCCTGCCGCATTACGCACCTCCACGCAGTAGATCGCGGACAGTGCCGTCAAACTCTGCGGCCTGTCGATTAAACTCTACGATGTCGCGAAAAAACGCGTCTTTTGGAATGATGCCTTTGGCTTGCGCTTGCGAGATCACACTAAGCCATTCGTCGTTAGTGCAGTTGAGTATGGCACTGCGTGCGATGCGGTCCATGACTGGCGTCTTGCGTCGGTTGATTTTAACTACACGATTATTTAATTGCATGAGATTACCCTTCTAGTTGGAGGCCGCTTACGCGGCCTGTTTTGTAAATTGATGTTCGCCGTTCTTTTTCTCGACGACCAAGTAGGTGCATCGGTCCGAGTCAAAGTAGGCTTGAGCCATGTCTACCGCGTCGGCCTTAAGGTGGTAATGTTCAGACTCGCCGAGACAATCACCATCTCTATCTTTTGCTGTAACCATCCAGCCTTCCCAGCCTTCTTGGTCGCAGTACCAAACTTCAGTTACGTGCCAGTGATCTAAATACATTTGTCATCTCCCCTCTCAGTTGACAAAGACATGGTAAGGCATCTAAAAAACATTGTCAAACCTTTTTGGTACAAAAAAATAAAAAAAAAGTTTTTTTGCAAAAAAAAGTTGACACACAAACAAAAGATGCGTTACCTTAAAAATGTTCCATGTGGAACTTATTGAGGAGAAGGGTAATGCAAGAACAGATTACAGATCGTTTGATCTTAGAGCTTAGATCCAGCTACAACAACCACGCTCGCATGACGTGGTGGACGCTGTACCTATACGACGACGCAACAGGCTTGTCTTTGGCGGTTGGCGATCCGTACTACACGACAAAGCAAAAGGCTGAGAAAGGTTTTGCTGACGCGCTTGGGTTTCTCCAGCATTCGTTAGGGGAGGCGTAAACGTGACCGATCAAATCGACCGCTACAACGAGGTGCTGGACAAGCTCGACGAAACTCTTGCCGAGCTTAACAAGGCTGATCGCGACTTTGACCTGACCGACGTACAAGGTCAGTCAGTTATTCAGCTAAGACAGATTTACGACGCCATGATCGACGACGTTCTAAATCTTGAACGCGAAGTATTTTAGGGAGGGTAATGATGACCAAAGAATTTGTAGAGCCAAAGCTGATTCCGCAAGAAGACATGGACGCTATCGCTGGTAGCTTGGATGCACTGCGAGCGTTGAGCGTTCGCACACCTAAATCAGCACAGCAAGTCCACATGGAGAATCGGTTAGCTGACTTCCTAGAGCTTGCAGAGCAGGACTTTATCCGTGGCTGGACTGACTGGGAAGAGGGCATCCAGCACAAAGAAGGGCAGTCGGACGCGTACAACTCTGGCTATGCTGACTGCTACGAGTACGAGAATGGGAGGGGTGAGTCATGATTGAGAAGTCTGAATTTAGGCTGGCGTATGAGAGGGTCGTGGACCTGCTAAATATAGCTCATGAGATTACAGGCATGATTTATATTGAGGACGATCTTAAAGAGCGTCAACGCTTAGTAAAAGAACTTCGCATGGTATGCAATTTGGTGAAATCTGAACACATTGAGTTATGCGCAGGGGAGGATGGCAATGTCTAAGAAGATACCTGACGACCTACAGAAGGCGCTCAAAGAAGTTGACGAGACTGTGGGCTCTGCAACATGGGATTGTCACGGCACACCTGTCGTAAAGCACAAGGCGTTAGAAAAGATTGCCGCAAAGAAGGGCATCCAGTTTGACGCGCCTGTTCACCTACTGACCAACCCTGCCAACAAAGAGGTCGTCATACAGGTGACGGGTAGGCTAGGTGATCGTCAGGAGTGGTCGATTGGCGAGGTGTCTGCCAAGAACTGCCGCAATGATTACCCGTTTGCGATGGCAGAAAAGCGTGCCAAAGATCGCGTCATTTTGAAGCTGATTGGCGTTGCTGGTGACGTGTACTCAGAAGACGAGTCGGACGAGTTTACCGAGTCACTGGAGTCGCAGTTGGTCGCTTACATCCACGCTATTGACGAGCATTTTGATTTCGTTGCCAGCATCAAGTCGGCGGTCGTCAACGAGGAGTGGGACACGTTGCGTTGCATCATCGAGGAGACACCCAACGAGGTGAAACAAAAGTTTAGTCGCGCCTATAGCAAGGGCGGCGTATTTACCACGCACGAGGTTAAGTGCATGAAGCAAAACCCCAAAGGAGCATTGTAATGGCTGGAGGAGTAAACAAGGCAATCATCGTCGGCAACTTAGGCGATGACCCTAAAACAAGCGTGTTGCCGCAGGGCGGTGCAGTCACAAACTTGAGTGTCGCAACAAGTGAGTCTTGGAAGGACAAGCAAACAGGCGAAATGAAAGAGCGGACAGAGTGGCACAAGGTTGTCATGTTCAACCGCTTGGCAGAGGTCGCTGGCGAGTTGCTGTCTAAGGGTTCTAAGGTGTACATCGAGGGCAAGATTCAGACCCGTAAGTGGAAAGACCAGTCAGGTCAGGACCGCTACACCACGGAGATCGTCGGCACTCAGATGCAAATGCTAGACAGCAAAGAGTCTAAGCCGCAGGCGCAACCACAACCGCAACAGAGCAATGGAGACTTTGACAGTGAAGACATCCCTTTCTAATTGTGGCGAGGCGCTACGCAGGGCGCAGTTCGAGTATGGCGTCAGCAATGTGCAACTGGCTAGAGACTTGGGCGTGCCACGCCAAGAGATCAGCAGGTGGCGCACTCAGAGTGATTGGCGGCTAAGTCGCGTCGTTCAGATGAGCGAGCGATTTGGTTTGTCGATTGAGGACTTTGTGAGTTTAGGGAGGTGAACCATGATGCCTTATCCCTTTGATTGTCCTGTTTGTGATGCGCGTTATTGGGAAGAGGACAGCGTTGTTTATGATGAGCGGTATGACGACAGCGTTTGCTTTCGTTGTGCTGAAGAGCCGAAAGAGGAATAGGTCATGCTAGTACCGTGCTTTTGCGGCGATTAAAAAAAAGGGCCACTGAGGAGGTGGCCCATAACCACTTGCGGAAGGGTTATCGCTTGTGGCATCCTAAGTTTGCACGCTAAGGATAGATAAGATTGTACAGGACTCTCTAGGACTCTGTATACCCTATCCATCCCCATACTTCCCTGAAGTAAAGCGTGCCTAGTCGAGCCTAGTCAAATAGTGCTGTCTCAGGTGCAGTCGCTCACGAAAGCCAAATCACATTCACGACCTTTAGAGGCGGGGATGAACAGTTGTTATGTTGCCATGTAGTAAGGGCGCGGTCTGGCAGAGCCGTAAATGATCTGAACTGATACTGTGTATGTGATGGACTAGCTAGGATCGTGTATAGGGCAACAACCGCCTCTAAATGATCCCTATTGTCTAAAAAAAGGAGAAGGGTAATGCAAACAAACTGAAAGATATATCCGTGATCGTGTACGGCATGAAATGCCTGAGTTAGTCGATGAGATTAAAACACAGGTGCAGAGCGACTATGTTCTACGGTCTTGTCAAAGCTAGTTAATGTAGAGGAAGGGGTGACGTTTAATTTTTACCTTGATCATTTTTTAGTCAAAGACATAAAAGTCATCATTGGCCAAGAAATTGCCGCATATTTGGAAACGGGTACTGCAGTAAAGCTACAACCAGCAGTAAAGCGACAAGTAAAGGTGCAGAAAAAATGATTACTAAAGACGGCACCGACTGGCAACCAACTGACGAGCAGGTTGTGCAATGGCAACACGCCTATCCAAATGTCGATATTTTTGCTGAGTTAAATGAAATGGCGGCGTGGTGCGCAAGCAATTCAGATAAGCGGAAAACGGTTCGAGGAATGCCGCGTTTTGCAAACGGCTGGCTTAGTAAAGCAAACAAGGCAGGCGGGAGTCCTTTTGTCAAAGCAGAGCAAGAGCGAAGCGGGAAAAAGCTAATGAAGCAATGGACACAGCTTGACGACCTAACGCATGACTTTATGGAGAACGAACGCTTTAGGCAGTCATGCCTTGAGAAGTATGGGCAATATGTGACCTTTGACGGCGTAAGGGTGACGCGATGACAAACGTAACTAGCATTTATTCGGGCGAAAAATACAACGCTCGGACCATATTGAATGACGGCATTGGGCAGATTGCAGGATGGCAAGGCGAGGCCGCTTTTGCTTTGGAGCTTATGAAACACAAATTGCCGTTTACGCACACGGGCTGTTTGAATCATCCGTATGACTTCATTATTTATGCCAAAGGTCGCAAGGTAACAATCGACGTTAAATGCAAGAAACGCAACGTCCAGCCGTGTAGCACTTTTGAGGGGCATATCAACACCTACCAGCAAAAGTTTGACGTTATGGCGTATGTGTTTGCAAACGTCACTGACGGCGAGGTCACGTTTATGGGCTGGATGTACAAAAAACACTTCTGGAATAAAGCCAAAATCGTGGAAAAAGGCCAAGTTACAGACGGCGGTTTTACTGAGTATGAACAAAGCGCAAAGCTGAAATATGTAGAAATGATACCGATGGATGCACTATGGGAGCGGCTGTGTGATGGGTGAGTTTTGGCTAATCAAAGACCCGATCGAGATCAAAGATCGGCTTAAGGCGTTTCAGATTTTTTTGGAAAAGGAGTGGTGCTGGGACAAGCCAGTCTCGTGGCAGGTAAAGGAATACAAGCCACGTCGCTCGCTTAGCCAAAATGATCTGTTCCATGTCTGGTGTCGAGATATGCACAGGCACTTTAAGAAGCGCAACGCGTTCACTGGTACAGAGGAAGACATCAAGGTCATGATCAAATACAAGTTCCTCGGCACTGAGGACTTGGACATCTCAAATACCCACATACCTGCGCAAGTTCGGCGCACTTCAAACCTAGATCGCGGCGAAATGTTATACTTCATGCAACAAGTAGAGGCGTGGTGCATTGATCTGGGGGTCAAGCTCACAAAACCTCAGAATTCGGAGTATTCAAAACTGGGGGGGTAGGCATGAGCCTATTGCAGTTTTGCAAAACCGAAAGGCAGAGAGCGATCATCAGCCGAGTAGAAGAAGGCAAGAGCCAGAGGGTGATTGCAAGTGAGTTAGGAATTGGCCGTGGTACTGTGAGGGGGCATTTAGAAGCGGTCAGAGGTTACGCCGTCAAACAAGGCTACAGCCCCGTACACGACTACACGCACGCTGTTCCTGATGGGTTTACAGTTAAAGGCGTATCGACCTACTACAACGACGAGGGCAAGCCAGTCGGTCAGTGGGTCAAAAGTCAGAGCGACAAAGAACACGCACTGCAAGTCGCTTTGGATCACTTCAAGCTGGGGCTAAAAGACGAACTGAAAGGTTTAGCCAAGCCTGTCCCAAAGCCCAAAACCAAAAAGCACAAAAGTCGAATGGCAGTCACCATTGTCGGAGATCACCATTTAGGAATGTTGGCTTGGTCGCCAGAGACAGGCGGCGATCCGTGGGACTTGCAGATAGCACAAGAAACCCTGATCAAAGGCGTCGATAAACTCATGCAAAGCACTGGTGATTGCGCTGTAGGCGTTTTGCTCAACGTGGGTGACCTTATCCATGCTAACTCGCTAAAAGGCGACACAGGCTCAGGGACGGCCTTGACGTAGAGGGCAGGCAAGGCAAGACAATACGAGCCGCAGGCAATCTTTTCCAGATCATCGTCACGCGGATGCTTCAGCAGTACGACGAGGTATGGCTGATCAATGCACGCGGCAACCACGACCCTGACGCTTCGCTGTGGCTTAACGAGATGCTCCGTATGTACTACGAGAAAGATAAGCGCGTTAAGGTGCTGGACAACTTTAACAAGTTCATCCACTTTGAGTGGGGCAAAAACTTCGTCGTCACGCATCACGGCGACAAGATCCGCACCCGTCAGTTGTACGAGGCAATTACTCGCGACTACGCGGAGCAGTGGGGCCGCAGTAAATATCGCTTTGCATGGACAGGTCACATTCATCACAAGCAGGCAGAGGAGCTAGGTGGTCTGACGTGGGAAAGCTGGAGCGTACTGCCACCGCCCGACGCATGGCATTCAGCGAGCGGCTATGGCGCACAGAGGTCGATTTCTTGTGTAGTATTAGACAAGGAGCATGGCGAGTTCAGCCGCTTCAAGGTGGGAATCGAGGCGCTACAGTGACAAAGATGCCGATCATGTCTATGCCCTTGCCAGACGGCGGCGCTGTTGTCTGTCGGGTTGAGGCAATCATGGCGGCAACCACCAATATGCGTAACGACCAAATGACTGACGTGTACATTGACGTGGCGTGTCCCGAAGGCATAACCATAGACGTTGATATTGACTCATTTACTACAAGCTGGCTGACAGCATTACTGACAACGGTAGAGGACTGGCGATCAGAGCATGGTATGCACTAAGTGCTGGAGAGACATGGTGCCGATGTTTACGGCGGCTGACTACAGGCTCGATGGATGGGCTTGCAGTTGCGGACACACAGAGAAAGCCATACTGCGCGAGCGACGCTTTACGAGAGAGACTTACGATGGCGATAAAAAGAACCAACGCAGACATCGCGTTTAGTAAAGCTGTACGCCTAAGAGATGGGCAGTGTTTGGTCTGTGGCACCGATCAGAGCTTAGAGTGCGCACACATCTATGGTCGTCGCCGCAAGATCGTCAGGTACTCTATGGACAACGCTGTGACCCTCTGCAACTACCATCACCGATACTTTGGCGAAAACCCGCTGGCGTTTGCTGGCTTCTTAGAGCAAGAGCTAGGAGCGGGTCACTTAGAGATACTGACAGAAAAGTGCCGTGGCATACTGAAAGAAAACAAAGCAATGCGCGATGAAATCGCCAAGCACTACCGCGAGCAGGTGCGAATCAAAGAGCAAAACCCCGATCACGTCATAGTTTCATTTAACTAATCATAGTATAATACGCATAACAAACCTCACGAGGGATTGTGTATGTGTGTATATCGACAGCGGCAGTATTTTGCCGAGCGCCACAAGCTAGTCGTCACAGATAAGGTCGTGGAATTGCTGGCTCGATTGGGTCGCGACGAAGGGGTAAGCGAACAAACCTACTTGCAAAACCTCTCACGACACCCAAACAAAGACCAATTTATCGCTGAAATAGCCCGACACTACAGCGGCTGAACAGCGTGAAATGGCGATTCGTGGACACACACCGCATAAAAGTAAAAAAAAAGTGCATCTCATGAAAGAAAAGTGTTGACAGGTATGCAGGGGTGTACTATCTTAGTACCCATAGTCACTGATATGAGGAATCAACGCTATGCAAAATGTTTATGAGTACAGGGTAGAGAATCGCGGGCCAGCTTTTTGTGGTGATGGCGTTACGCGGCCTGATTTCCGTGTTGTCTTGTACATCAATGGCGATTGGGTAAACGAATGGGGCAACCTTTGGAGCGAACAAAAAGCCAACGAGATTGCCGATCGCATGAATAAGCAAGTAACGCAGGCCGCATAAGCGGCCTTTAACGAGGAGAAGGGTAATGAACGAAGTAGCGCGAGAAAATTTAGTTTTAGAGTTGGCAAACCGATACCTGACTAACAATGTCAGCATGAAGCTGGACGAGAAGGGGCTGATCAGAATTCCAAGTGTTGAGGTTTGTTTAGATGCATTGCTCTTGCAACATCCGCTGGAGTGGTGGGGCGACGAGCGAGATGTTTATGAGTGGGCTATCCGATCGCGAGACGAAATCATTGAGGGTCGCAACTATATGGCGAGCAAGGGACGAGGCTTGCACGATGAGCCAGTCGATCCTGTGTGGTGTTACGAATAAACTTTTTTGCTGGGGGGCAGATGAGCAGTAAGTTTGTAGAGCAAATGACACTGACAGAAGTAGCCGCAGAGCTTGGTCTGTCACGTCAACGGGTAAAGCAAATCGAAAACGCGGCGCTGGAGAAGCTACGCAATAATCCAAAAGTGAGGGGTCTTTATGAGGGAATTATCAACGGATACGATGGCAGTGGGGATCATACTTGTCATTCTGTTGCTGTTAGCCTTGGGCATCACAGGGCGCGGTGACTACGAAGAGGCGCTTCTGATCGAACAGGAGTATTGTGAAATGGTGGATTTGTGGGGGCAAACCAATGGCAGAGACGGACACCCAGATTGGCGAAAACTTTATGCAGAGGCTTGTACACGCGAGCGATGAGGATCTAGAGAACTGGGTCATCGCCATACAAGCGGCACAAACAATGGCAACACGGCATCAGGAGGACATGGCCGTCTTATCGAACTTCAGGGTAGTACCGCTCGAAACTAGCAACGAGCCGCCCTTAGAAATCGTCCGCTACAGTCCGTAGCACGATGGTGTGAGAAACCCTTTGCCCGCTTCGTGCGGGCTTTTTTTTGCTCAATGTCCACATGATGTATAATATGCCACGGGGGACACTATATGTTGCAGACTGTGACTATAGATTGGCGGCCCGTAGTACAGGGCAGTATGCCAAGACACGAAGGCAGTTACCTCGTCGCATTTGACGATGGGGCTGTAGAGACTTACCCCATGTCAGACCAAGACATCAAACGCGGAGAAGTGAGAGACGGGCAAACACATGGCCTCTATTGGGCCGAAGGTATACCGTCACCTTTAGACTATGGCGAAGACTAGAGCGCAACGTGAAAGAGGTATCAGGCAGGACGAATTGCGGACCTTTATATCTGAGAGGGGTAAGCTGTCCTACATCTTTGATAACCTTGAGAAAATCGAGGAACTGGACCCCGAGAAAGACAAGCACTTTGACAAGCGACTGCAACAGCTAAAAATCGCAAACGAGCAACGCATCCGACTGCTCAACAAGTACCTGCCAGACATGAAAGAAGAGCAGACCGAAGTCACTGATCTGCCGCCTGTCGTTATTCAACTGACCAATGCGTCTGACGCCACCACAGTCTGACATTTTCCAAAGCCCTGATCGCTTCCGTGTGGTTGTCGCAGGCGTCGTTTCGGCAAGACGTTTCTCAGCACAGCAGAGCTAATCAGCCGCGCACTAGCCAAGCCTGATCAGAATGTATGGTACTGCGCCCCCACTTACCGCGCCGCACGCGACATCTGTTGGGATATGCTAACGAAGCAAATACCGCCTGAGTACATGGTTAAGACTAACGAGACAGCACTAACGATCAACCTAAAAAACGGCTCTAGCATTTCGCTCAAGGGCGCAGAAAAGCCTGATAACCTACGAGGACGCTCGTTAGACTTTGTTGTGCTAGATGAGTTTGCCGATATGCGCAAAGAGGCATGGTTTGAGGTCATACGACCTAGCTTGTCTGATCGACAGGGTGGCGCACTATTTATCGGCACACCAAAGGGCCGCAATCATTTTTATGACCTGTACGGCAAAGGAGTAGACGACGATGAAGGATGGAAGTCTTACCAGTACACGACCATTGAAGGGGGTAATGTCCCGCCAGATGAGATTGAGAGCGCCAGAGCAGACTTGGATGAACGTACCTTTCAGCAAGAGTACGAAGCCGCCTTTGTGTCGTATAGCGGCATTATCTACTACGGATTCAAGCGTGAGGAATCTGTCAGACGACACACTGCTGACGGTCATGTCATACACGTCGGCATGGACTTTAACCTAGATCCGATGTCTGCCGTCCTAATGACGCGCAAAGGTGACACGCTTCATGTGTTCGACGAGATCGTCATGTTTGGCTCTAATACCGACGAGATGGTCGCAGAGCTTCGCGAACGCTACGGAAATGGTACAATAGTGATATACCCTGACCCTGCAAGTCGTCAGCGTAAGACGAGCGCAGGTGGCAGGACAGATTTGTCGATTCTGCAAAACGCTGGTTTCGAGGTACGCGTCCGAAATCATCATGCGGCAGTAAGAGACAGAATTAACGCGGTAAACAGTCGCCTACTGTCGAAAGACGGACAGCGACGTTTGTACGTTGACCCTAAGTGCAAGAAGGTGATCGAGTCATTGGAGCGCCATACCTACAAGGAAGGCACCAGTCAGCCAGATAAGGACGGCGGCTTTGACCACATGAACGACGCACTTGGTTATGCGGTGGAGTATCTATTCCCAATTAGAAAGGCGAACGCGCCACAATCCCCGCAGAGGTGGACGTAAATGTATTACGAAGACATCGAATATCAGCACCCCGACTACGAGAACAACATCGCACGATGGGAGTTTTACGTCAGGAGCTACATGGGGGGGCAGGATTACCGTGATGGTCGATATCTAACTGACTACCTTAACGAGGACAAGAACTCATACGCACGACGGCTAGAGCTTACACCGCTCGACAACCACTGCCGCAACGTCGTACACGTCTACTCGTCATTTTTGTGCGCTTACCGCCGACTCGTAACTTTCAGCAGATGGAGGGCAGTGCTGACCTTGAGGCGTTCATGAAAGACGCCAATCTTGACGGCCAGAACTTCAACAGCTTTATGCGCGAGGCGCAAATATGGTCGAGCGTTTACGGCCACGTTTGGATCATGCTTGACAAGCCGCAGTCGTCAGCAGGCACGAGGGCAGAAGAGCTAGATCAGGAGATCCGCCCATACGTCACACTAATTACGCCTGAGAACGTCTACGATTGGAAGTACGAGCGAATGCCTAGCGGTCGCCATGAGTTGACCTACATGAAGGTGCGCGAGTCTATCAACCGTATTGACGGCACGACGACAGAGACGTTTTTCCGTATCTGGTACAAGGATAGGATTGAGCTAGTCCGATACAACGGTAGCGATGCAAGCACAGTCGAGGTGATCGACAACCCTATTGGCAAGATACCCGCAGTGCATCTACCGTCTAACCGATCAATCGTGCGCGGCATGGGTGTCAGCGACATATCCGACATCGCCTATATGCAACAGGCCATTTACCAAGAGCTATCAGAGATTGAGCAGTTGATTCGTATCTCTAACCATCCGACGCTCGTTAAGACATACGACACTGACGCTAGTGCAGGTGCTGGCGCGGTCATCAATATCAGCGACGACATGGACGCAGGGCTACGTCCTTACCAGATGCAACCCTCTGGGGCTAACCTAGACGCAATCAGAGCCTCTATCACGGACAAAATCGAGTCGATCAATAGGATGGCTCACATGGGTGCAGTGCGCGGCACAGAGGCAATCACGCAGTCAGGCGTGGCTATGCAGACAGAGTTTCAAATGCTTAACGCCAAGCTCTCAGAGAAAGCCGACATCCTTGAGTTGGCAGAAGAGCAGTTATGGCAGTTGTGGTGTACGTGGCAGGGTCATCCGTTGCACGAGGTAGAGATTGACTACCCCGATAGCTTTGACATCCGTGACTACGATTCTGAGCTAGATTCCTACAGCAGACACGAGCCAGCGGCGTTAAGTCTGTCACCTTGCTTCGAGAGATCGACAAAAAGATTGCTGACCTTGTACTCGATGACAGCGTTCTTGCTCAGTCACACGAGGAGATTGAGACAGCTACAACGGCAGTCGGTGACTTTGCGAAAGAGACGCAAATCTACAAGTACCACATCGACAGCGGATTGGTTACGCCTAACGAAGTGCGTGAGAAGATCGGGCTTGACGAGATCGCTGGCGGCGACCAGCTAGTAGAGCCGATACAAACGCTGACCGATGGACAGTGACGATCTACTCAGTAGGCTAAACAGCATTGCCGATCCGCATGAGCGCAGATTGGCACAGGCTATTACCGCACTACAGCGCAGGCTGACAGATGCCCTTGCAGGCTTACCCTTACGCGATGGCGTATTGTTTGACTTAGATGCGGCGCTTGCCCTACGAGCGGAGCTTGATGGCATTGTCCGCGCAGAGTTCCTTGCAGAGATCGACGCGATTATCCGTGAGTACCCGCAGGCAGTAGAACTGACACAAGAGTTTATGGAGCAGTTTGCGGCTTTCCGTGTACCGCAGTCAGTCATCGGTCAGCTTCAGCAGTTTAGCTTTACGGGCCACGAGCAACTGGCAGACGAGTTTGTCGAGGCGCTGTATCAGCAGGTATACAACAACACAGTAGTTGGCACACCTTTTAGCGCAAGCCTTGCAGAGATGAATAGCTTGCTTGACTCAACTTTAGCGCGTCACTCCAAGACCATACTGCATGACTCGCTTTTTGAGTTCAGTTCGTCGATACAGCAGGCGGCGGCGGCAGAGGCAGGCATTACCAAGTTTCGTTACGAGGGTGATACGATTGAGACGACGCGACCATTCTGTCAGCGGCACGTCGGCAACGAATACACGACAGACGAGATTTATGAGATATGGGACGACTCGTGGCAGGGTAAACGCTCTGGCGATCCGTTCCGTGTAAGAGGCGGTTACAACTGCCGCCATTGGTGGGTGCCTGTACCTGAATAGGAGAAACAAGATGCCATACCACAAGAAAGACAAGCGCAAGAAAAAGCGCAAGTCACGCTGATTTGATACAATTAACCTACTCGTAAGAGGATACGCAACATGAGCGATGAAATCATGGATGACGCGGTAACTGAAGCCGTAGCGGAGACGCCAGAAGTTCAGGAAGTAAAGACGTTCACACAAGAGGAACTCGACCGCATAGTGGCCGACCGTGTTGCTCGCACTAAGCGACAATATGACAAGCGACTAGACGGACTCGATCTCGACAAGGCTAAAGAGCTTTTGCAGCGTGAGGCAGATGCCGAAGTTGAAAAGCAGAAGGAGCGTGGCGAGTGGGAGGAGATTCTTAAAACGACTGTTGGTAAAAAAGATCAACGGATCGCGGACTTGGAGAAGCGTTTAGAAAGTCGAGAGATCGACGGCGCGTTACTAACGGCGGCAAGTCGTCACAATGCTGTTTCAAGCGAGCAGGTTGTGCAGTTGACACGTGGTGCAGTTCGGCTGTCTCAGGACGGCACAGCAGAAGTTGTAGATGCGAACGGCACACCACGTTACAACGACAGCGGCGAGCCTTTAAGTGTTGACGAGCTTGTAAGTGATTTCTTGACCGCAAACCCGCATTTCGTAAAGGCGTCATCTGGTGGCGCTGGTTCACAAGGTGCAGTGGGTGGTGGTTCTACGAATAAGCCCTTAAGTTATTCGGATCTTGTCGCAATGGGCGACGAAGGCCAGCGAATTTATCGTGAGATGAAACTAGCAGGCAAAATCTAACATTTAACTTAAGAGGCTATTTATCATGGCAAACGAAACAACTAGCTCAACCTTAGACGATCTGTTTGCAAACATCATTTTGCAAGCACGTCATCAGCCGCCGAGTCAAGCATCATGCTTGGTTTGGTTACACGTCACGACATCGCTGGTGTTGCTGGCAAAACAATCCAGATCCCTAAGTACCCATCAATCTCTGCGGCGGCTTTGACTGAAGGCACTGATATGAGCGCGACTGAGGTTTCAACTACTAGCGTCACAGCAACAGTTGCGAAGTCGGTGCTCAAGTCGTAATGACTGATATGGCGGCATACGGCTCTGGCAACGTAGCGCAGGAGCTTGGTACTGTTCTTGGTAACGCAATCGCTACTAAGATCGACACCGACCTCATCGCGTTGTTTGACGGCTTCTCTACCTCTTTGGGTGGTGCAGGCACAGAAGTCACTGCGGCTGATTTTTTCAAGGCGGCGGCAACTCTGCGTAACGCAAAAGCAGTTGGCACACCTGTAGCAGTGGTACACCCATATCACGCTTACCAGTTGTCAGCTAACCTAACCAATACCTTTGCAAACCCTAATGGCGGCGACATTCAGAATGAAGCAATGCGTAACGGCTTCGTAGGATCTTTGGCAGGTATCGACGTATATCAGTCAGCCAACATTACTGTTGATGCTAACGGTGACGCGAAGGGCTGTGTATTTGTACCCGAGGCAATGGTTATCGCTATGAAGAGCGAATTCAACCTAGAGACAGAGCGCAATGCTTCACTCCGTGCCTTCGAGCTTAACGCAACTGCCGTTTACGGCGTTGCAGAGCTTGACGACAGCTACGGTGTAGAGATGTTCTTTGACGCTACTCTCTAAGCTCTCACGGGGCTTCGGCCCCGTTTTACTTTGAGGTTTACATGGCAGTTACTTATCGCGGTGAACGGTTCGAAGATTACAACGTGGCAAAGCGCACGCCACGGCATCCGAACAAATCGCACGCGGTATTGGCTCGCTACAAAGGCACGATCAAGCTAATCAGATTTGGCGCTAAAGGCGCGAAGACTTACCCACCACGCGACGGTGAGTCTGCACGCGACAAGGCCATGCGAGCGGCTTGGTATGCACGACACGAGAAAAACTTACGCAACGCCACACCCTTAGATGCGGTGTATTGGGCGGCAAAGGTAAAGTGGTGACGACATGGCATTTAGTACCGACAGCAATCTAACCGAATTGGTGCCTGACATTTTAGACTTCGGCATCACTGCGTTCACCGACGAACACGCACGAGCGCAGGCAGATATCGAACGCGAGATCCGTAACCGCTGGTGGCATCGCAAAAACATCGCTGGCGAAATGAATGCCAGTTACCTTACCGAGTCACAGTGGACACGATCAGCGTCATATCTTGTGCTGTGGAAATACGCGCTACCGCAGTTGACCAACTGGGTTGACGACGACCGCTTTCTGCAAATGATCGACTTCTACAAGGCACGTTATGGCGA
>FUIF01015196.1_pt1 | contig 32971 bp, 57 predicted proteins | sample 1003461 | NCBI WGS metagenome assembly FUIF01 (sample SAMEA80401918, study PRJEB19352) | marine metagenome
GCAATACGAAACATAAAGTGTTAAGACGCATCGAGTATGTTCGAGATCGCTTACTCGGCAATCTCTAATGAAGGACGAGTACGAAGAACGAAAAGCGGAAATATCCGACTTCTTTCGTTTCCTCTCGGATCTCGAAAACGACAAATGCCAGATTGTCCCGGATGAGAGGTCGCCTCCATACTTTGTCGAAGCACACGTCCTGAAAACCTTGAAAGCCAATGCTTTTTGCTTCTATACAACCTCATGGAGTCGACAGCGACAAATGCTCTAAGCGAGATCTTTGCCGCATTAAGTCAAGAAAATGTTCCATTTGATGATTGTAGGGTAGAGATTCGACAGGTAATTCTTAAGAATCTTAAGAGGCGTAATACAGATGAAGTCGTCAAAAAGCTTAGCGACATTGCTTTAGACATTGCATACGAGACTTTTCGTAAGAAAGAACTGTTTTCAGGAAATGTGGACGCCCGAAAAATAAGAGCGAAGGCTGTGGCGTATGGGTTTGAGGAGCCAACAGCACCATCAGACCAACTGCTTACAGTCAAAAGATCGCGGAATGACTTGGCTCATGGCGTCAAGTCATTTTCGGAAGTAGGCCGGCAATACGACGTCGCTCGATTGAAAACCATCCACGATGAAGTCGTCAGATACCTAGATGAGTTCGTGGATGAAATCGAACGATATCTGAAGCACCAAGAGTATCTAGAGCGCAGGTCGGATCGTAGTTAGGGGGAAAGACTTAGGGTAATATTCACCTACCAACTGATTGATAGGTGCCGCGAGCCATGTAGCCCTCTACGGGAGCGAAAACGGAAGTTCTGGCGTTATTTGGGTCGGACGGCCGCGCACAAGAAGGAATCACCCCGGCCGACCTGCGAAATCGAACCGGGGTAACCCTCTTTGCATGCAGCCCTTACAGGCGGTACTCATGATGAGCTAACAGACTGAACGTTCAAACTCTCATTTCTGACAGGGCGCTAAGCGGTGGGGATTGCGGCCCCACCGCCTAGCTAGCGATGCCGAGCCAATGACCCGGCACCGCCACGGTTAAGTTTGCCAAAACCACGCGCGTCGGGACTATGGGTAACCACACAAAAGCTACCGCACCACACAAATACGGAATTGCAGTGACCCGGAGCAACGACGATGGAGCTACCGACCACGCCAGACGCGGCGCGCGAACTGTTTTCGAATGGTTGGGCTACCACACTTATGCTACTGGGGATCGCGGTCTATCTCTGGCGCCAAGTCCAGAGCTTGCGGGCCGAGCTGGAGCAATCGTTGCGAGCGAGCGCGGAGATCGAGAAAGCGAACGCGGAACGATGGGAGGAGAACGCGAAGCTTCAACAAGAGACCGCCAAAGAGTCAACGGAAGTGCTCCGGGAGATGGCGTTGGCCATGATCGCCGCGAAAAAGGACTAGTGGCATACGTTCGCCGGCTGTTCGTTCGGTCGAGAGCTAGAGATTTGGAACATACGATGTCTACACCAACCTACGACACGCACAACGAGACGATTCGAACGCAAATAGCCGAACTCAAAGAACTGCGCGAATCCTTGCCCAAGTCGCCAACAAGCAACAAACAGCACGACCGTATTATCGAGGGGTTACGCGCACTACGGGGCGCTGATAACGACGGTGATTGATTGGCTGTCATCTGGGCTCATCACCTTCGCCGCGAATGCCATCTGGGGCGCTGGCGGGTTGTTAGCGTCCATCGTTTGCCATGTTTTGCTAGTGACGAAGGTCGGGCGAGACGCACCCGAGTATGTTCAAGAATCCTTGCGTTGGGCACGCTTGGGCGGGCTTTGTATCTTCGCTCACCGGGCGTACTGGAACATCGGTTTACTGTTTGATGTCCCGGGCGGTGGCCCCTACCATCCCGCCGTTATCGCCAACAAGCAATGGACCATCGTGTTCGTGCTCGGCTACGTCTACGGGCTCTCGCGAACCGTGCTTCCCTTTGTGGTACCGCGGTACCAGCGACATTACGCCGGTGCTGTGGCGGGAATGTTCGCATTGGTGACTGGGATATCGGCCTGGCTGTACCAAGTGGTACATTATTGAGAGGGCGGCGTCATGCAGCACGGTGCTGCACCGTGCATCACTCATCCATTCTCACGCTTTCGGATAAACCCGAGCAGCGCCTTAAGGTTCCCGCGGTAGCAGCGCCCCTTGTAACGCCAGCGACGCGTCGACGGCCAGAAATCGAGTCGGCGGCCGCCCAACGTCATCGAATAGTGGTGCACGGTGTGCTTTGTCCATTCCGGGCCCGGCTCGAACCCGGCTAACTGCCGGGCGCGCTTCTCTCGAGTCGATTCTCGCAGCGCCGTGAAGGCGTCGGCCATGTCACCCATGATAATCGACCTCTCGGCGAATTAGACAGACAACCCCAGATCTCGCGCTGTCCAAGGGGTAAGGATGTTCCCATCCGTCCTCCTTTCTGATGCCGAACTGTGTCAGGCAATACGCTAGTTGCCGCCGCCCGATCAACGATGGCGACCCGCTCGACATGTCGGAAAATGAGACTGTGAAACTGCCGTCGGGCTCCTCGTTGACTCCAACCCGAACGCAGGTTTCGTATTCGTCGTAAATCAGTCCCTTGACACCTGGCACCGGGTGCGGATTGACTATCCACCGCTCCGGGTTGCGGGGTTTTGGTTCACTTGGTCGCACCATCAGCCGACGACCTCCGTCAGAGTTCGCGCGCTGTACTCGGTGGTCCAGATCCTCTCGACGCTGAACCGCATCGGTTGTGACCCTTCGGAATCTTCCCGGACAAAGACCTCCATGCGATCGTGTTGATCGAAGCACTCCCCACCGGAGCCATTATCGAGATCGTGGGCTGCTTTTTCGCAGGCATATTCGGCGTCGAATGCTTCAACGGATACGGCGTGCTCTTCGGTGTCATCGTTCTGCCAGACTAGGTATTTGGCCATTAGCCGCCCTCCACGTGCTCGATCACAGCGCCAAGGTCCTCAGGTGGACTGTAGTTCGCTACGAAGCATGGGTACCAATCGTGGGATTCGTCGGTCCCCACTCGAAAGATTGAGTGCGAACCATCCAGTGTGCGCGCCTCCCATCCTTCGAAGTTCGGATCGTCATCTTGCTCGAAGCTTAGGAGCACGGGGTACCCCGGGAAAGCGTTCTTGGGCGAGTAATTTTCCAGCCTTTCGGGCGCCTCAGCGTACGATCGATACCCGTCGCTAGGGTTTTCTACAAACTTCCAGCATTTGTCGTCGATCCGAACAACCATCACTTGCACGGGCTCGCAATAGGCATCCTCGTCAACCCATTGGTCGACGGCGCTAAGCGTGCAAACGAAGCTCATGCGCCACCCTCCGTCGATGCTGGAGCGCTGTAGCTGTGGCGCGCGGATACTTCCCCGTTAATCGCTAGACTTGCGACGTAACCCGCTCGTGACATCCCTTCCAAGTAGATGCGCGCCAAGTTATTGGTGACGGTTTGGGTGCGCTGAAGCGAATAGATCCTATCGAGCATCTTCGTCTTGTGATCCTCGACCAGCTTCTCCGCGGTCTCTTGGAGTTCGGCCGCCGCTTCGATGGGCGATTCCCCGTCATCGACGGTCGCAGTGAGTTCCACTTCGGGCCGTAAGTTGCTGTAGCTTTCGAAGGGATGATTGAAGGTCCGGCCGGCCTTCACGGTGATTTGGGTGATCTTCACTCGTCGATACCTCCAGGGGCGCTTTGTGACCACATTGTGACCACCTGGGAAGAAGCGCCACGAACTATCAACCACTTACAACGCATTGGATGGGAGCCAAATGTGCCTAAGATGTTGATTTTAAAGGAGGTAGACTAAAGGGGAGACTGACTCTTAATCAGCGGGTCGTAGGTTCGAGCCCTACACGGCCCACCCAAAAGTCTACCAGTTTCAATGGCTTACAGGTCTCTTAGGAGACCTTCTTTTTTGTGACCACCGTTTGTGACCACATTGTGTCCACATTCCATGGAATCTAGTTTGGATTCGGCCAATTCGCGGGACGAATACGGTCCGTAAATCTCGCCGTCCAACGCGACCTCGTAGTCGCCGCCCCACGTCACGCGAACGTAACCTCCTCGCGCACTTTCGAACTCAGGTAGATCCGCCTTAGCGAGATAGGTCGGCCCGAGTACCGTTCCTGCCGTCATGCTCGCCTCCTTTGCTGGTTCATCGTTGATATTGCCTCCGCGGCTTCCACATGCTGCGCTGGCGCCAAATGCGCGTACCGCAGCACCATCGTGTACGAATGCCACCCGCCAAGCTCCATTAGCGTCTGTAGTGGCGTACCCGCCTGAACGTGCCAAGAGGCCCAGGTGTGCCGTAAATCGTGCCATCGGAACGGCTCGATACCGGCGCGCTTCACCGCTGACCGGAACGCCTTGGTGTTCACCTGTGTCACGGGACTCCCCTTGTACGAGAAAACGTATTCTCGGTGGTCCCCGTGGCACTCGCGGAGCACCACGACGGCGTCATTGTTCAACGGTACATGGATGGCCCGCTTCGCCTTCGTTTGATCGGGGTTGATCCATGCGACGCGAGAGTCGAGATTCACTTGACTCCACACTAGCCCGGTTACGTTCGACTGCCGGAGTCCCGTAGCCAAACTAAACCGCACCATAAGAGACAAGTGATAAGGGACTTCGGCGATCAATCGGTCGGCCTCGTCTCGCGTCAGCCAGCGAACTCGACCCGGCTCTTGCGGCAACATCCGAACGAACGGAACCGCATCGAGCCATTGCCATTCCTTGTGCGCCTTGTTCAGCACTTGGCGAACAACTTTTAGGGTATGATTGACCGTCGAGACCGATACACCCTCACCGGCTCTCGCTTCTCGAATCGTGGCGATCTCATCGGGTCCTATCTCGTCGATGTACCTTCCGGCGAGGTAGGGGCCGAGCCACTTCAAGTGGTTTATGTCGTCCGATAACCTCCTCTTAGTGCCCTCGTGAACGTACCGCACGGCGGCTTCATCCCACGTCCGACGTGGCTTCGGCTCGCCGATCGATTTGGCGTCCTCGATTTCTATTTTCACCCGAGCCGCTAGTGCTTCCGCATCTCGGCGGCTCTTTCCAGCGCGTCGACGTATTCGACGGTCGCGTCCGTCCCGTACGTCGATGTACCAATAGTCGCCGCGTTTATAGACTGACATCGTCTATCCTCCCGGCACATTGGCTCCCGCTTGGGAGCATAACCGGTGTCTAAGTATTCCTGCACCGCCGATTCTGAGAACACCCACACCATGCCCGGCTTGTTGCCTTTCAACTTGCCTTGGCGCGCGAGCGACTCGACCCGCGCTTTCGTGCAGTGCAGCAGCTCGGCGACTTGTTGGGCGGTGAGGGTTTTCATGTGTTCGATTGGCTCGCGCTCGAGCGAGTATCGTCATCCCCGGCGGTCGGCGCCGCGCGCTGAGTTTTAGCTGCTCGCACCGTCATCGGTGGTGATGCTGCAGCATCGTCATCGGTGGTGATGCCGCCGGCGGTCGGCGCCGAACTCGAGGGCGCATCGCCGAATACGTCGGCGTAGGCCGTCATCGCCTGTTCGGGCGAGACGGTACCGAGGAGGTTTCGTAGCAGTCGCTCGCGCTCGATGTCGGGCATTTCGGTCAGGCGTTTGACCCACCGCTGTTCCTTGCGTTTGATGCGCTCACGCGCTCGGTAGTTGTCGCCGATGTACCGATAATCGTGGCGCTCTCCGGTGTCCGGGAAGTTGCACCACACCGACTCGATTGCGGTTCCTTGTCGGGTCGACGCGGAGAAATCCTCGCGCCGCCACTCCGACAACATGTCGTCGTACAGCTCGCATCGGTAACCGGACACCATCACGAGCGCCGGTACATCCAGGAGTGTCGACAACAGCTCTTGGTGCTGCTCATCGGTGTACTCGTGCTTGTAAATCGGCCGCTGTGACTTGCGAGCGCTCAAGACGTACGGCGGGTCGGCGTACACAAGTTCACCGCCAGTCCATTCGAGCTTGCGCAGCGTTTCCACCGCGTCGGCATTGACACGAATCACAGTAGGGTCGTGGCCACACAAAAGGGCGTACAGCGGTACCGGATCGATATCGATGGCGATGGAGTACTCCGCGGGCTTTTTGTTCTTTAGGACAGCGCCCGAGCCCACGTGCGTTTCGATGTAGACGTGGTGAGGCGGCATCATCGAGATGATGTTTCGGAAGCTAGAGCCCTTGCCGCCTGGGTAGGTCACTCGCAAACCCACCGATGGATCTTGGTCCGCTGCGTGTGGTTGAAATCGCAGAACGCCACGCCCGCGACGGCGCCAAGCAGGGCAGCCCATCCGCCGAGCGCGTACACGCCCATCCAGAACGCCAGAGCGACCAAGACGAGAAATCCAATCTTTAGGTGCTTGCGGTTCACAACTGAACCTCAAACCTCAAGTCAGCCGGATCGCATGGTTGACCTTGCGTCCCGCGAAACCGCACGAACACGCACCGATGGCCCACGGACGTAACAACGCCCCACTCGTCCTCCGCGCCCGGATGTCCTGCGTTGTAGAGCACTCTCCGGTCTTTGAGATAAGGTTCCGAGTCGGCGCCGAGAGCATCGAAGATTTGCTGGAGGGTTTTACCGGTGGCGTCGAACTTGTCGCTTTGGAATTGGCCTTGGTCGTTGATGTGGTGTCCCATGGTCTAGTCGAACTCCAATTTCTTCGCGATGCGATTGAGCACCGCGGCTTGCTTGTCGGTGAGCGTGTCGCAGTCGGCGATGGACTGGATGAACTCGCATTCCCACTCGGTGAGGCCTTCGAGTCGGTCGAGGGCTTTTGAGACGAGTTTGTCTTGGAATTTATCGAGTGGCACGGAGTACACCCTCGTCTTGGAGCTGCGCGACTAACGACCGTTCTTTCGTGTAGAAAAACTGCGGTATGTCGTTCTCGTTCGCGTATTCCAGCTCGTCGTTGACGCCGACGCTCTCGTGCCACCCGTCGACGGTGAGAACGGCGATAGCGTCGCATCGCGAGAGCCACCGGTAGTTCTCGGTACGCCACTCGGCCGAACCCCACGAAGCAAGCACGGTGTTGTAGTTCGGCAAGGGATGGCTGTGGACGATGGGCGAGTAAAAGAATCCACCTAACCCCATTTCGTAGAAGACGCTCACGGACTGCGCGACTTTGTCGAATCGTTGTTGCTGGAGATTTTGCCGCCGCACAGGCGACCACGTATCGGGTGCGGTGTACGGTGACGCGATGTAGATGAGTGGCGGTGCGTTGTTCACTTGCGAGCGTCCTTGTAGATTTCCGCGTGGCCGGTATCGACCAGCCATTGATTGATGTTTCCGGCGCCGTCGCAAATGGTGGCCAACATCCGGCCGTAGCGACCGCGCTTTACGGTGTTGTCACGGCGCATGACGGGGACGATTCCGACCGGGTAGTCGCTTGAACACCATTCACATGCGTTGCGTTGGTCGAGCCGTTCGATTACGGCGTCCTTTGCCGCGTTGGCCGCACGCTTCTCGTCAGCGTCTCTCGACCGCAGCTCAGGCGTATCGATTCCGAGGTAGCGGACTTTTTCGAGTCGCGTGAATCCGCGCTCCGGTGACGGACTGGAGAACTCAAACCACGTTGTGTCGCCGTCGATGTGGCGTTGAACCTTCGCGGTTAGGCGTAGTTCGCCCGTCGCGCATAGGTCGCCGTTCGGCGCGGGAAGGTCGTCCTTAATGACCATCGCGGTAACGGCGACAGTCACTATGGCGACGAGTACTCCGAAAAGAGCGCGCACTATCTTCGCGCCTCGAACTTGAGAGTCCCCTGACACGTCAACACGTTCATGACTTGCTTGGCGAGTAGATTGCGCCGCGAGAACATCGCCCATATCGAGATAGGTTTGGTGGTGACTTTGCCGGGCTTTTGCTCGGTGCTTCGTCGACTAAGCGTGACCGACGACCCATCGGCTGAAAGAAATACGCGATAGGTTCGGTCTTTCCGTCTGAATTGGGCGAGGTATTTCATGTTGAGGAATCCTTTCAAGTGTCGTTGTTGGTTAAAGAAATGCCCGCCCTTTTTTAACTTCGCATGACGACCGACGAGGCGGCGGGCGCTCCTCGCGCGGCGGGCTCGCAACGTCAGGTCTCTAGTACGTCCAATAACCCGGCCGCGGCCATTTCTTGCGGCCACCATCACCATCACGTAACGCGTCGACGTGCACGAATCGTTTACGCGGCGCGTAGCCGATGCCGGTCATACCGGCGGCCTGGGCGTTGGCGATAATCTTGAGCGCGTGTTGCGTGTCGGGAACGCGGATGTCTACGGCGCCGATGGTGTGTGGTCCATTACGCCCAGTGCCCGAAACTTTCGCATTGTGCTTCGGGCACCGATACGCGGAGTTCAAAACGAACGGGAAGTCGCACTCTTTGCGGAGCACGGCGAGCGCATGTAGGAAGCGCTCGTCCATGGACTCGGCGCCCTTGCCGCACCCGCATCTGCATTCGAGTTCGGTCGGTTGAAAGTAGTCCGACCAGGTCAGGTCGTGGCCGTATCCCAGACCAGCCTGTAAACGCTCCGTCTCGCGTACGAGTTTGGCGTGGACTCGTTCGAGGTCGTTGGTGACGCCGACCAGGGTTGCGAAGTCTGTCACTAGCTCTTGCTCCTCATCTTGAGTTCCCCATCCTCGCCGTACAGCTCGAACAACCCGAACTGGTCCGGATTGGACGGCACGAGTTGACCTCCGGAGAGAAACATCGTTTTCGTCTTCAATGGGTCTTGCGGAAGGTTGAGCGATGCCGGCTGTGCTTCGACGCTGAACGCGTCGTCGCCGACTCTTGAGACCTTGATTTTTGTCGTGATCGTCGCGTGCGATATCTTTTTGGATTCCAACGCGCTCATGTGCAATGTGGTCTCAAGCAGCGCTTTATGAAGCTCTGCGCACAGTTCGGGATACTGCAAAACCGTAGCGACTTCCGGCGGAATCTCGTTTATCTCGCCGGTCTCGGTATCGGTGATTCGATATCGGTTAACAATCACGACAAAAGCCCTCGTTTCTTGCGCGCCGGTCTTATCGATAGACGATGTACTTATAGCCTTGGAGCATGTCGCGCAGTCGCTCCACGGCGAACTCGTGCGCTTCCTCGATGGCCCGATGAACTGTCGTGCCCACTTGAATCACAATGCGGTGTCCTTCGACGGCCCACGTCGGACTGATCGAGACGGGGAACCGTGTGGGATCGCCCACCAGCATCGGGATCTGCAATTCAAAGACCTGCATCTTTTGCTTGCTGGCATTGCGGGCTTCGGAAGACCAAGCCTTTCGCTTTTCGTCTTCGCCGTTCGTCTCCTCGATACGAGTGACGATCTCAATATTGAGACCGACGACTGACGTTAAAGCGGTCTGGAGGGATTTTTGTTCTGGTTCCAGCAGTACAAGCTCGCGTAATTTGGAAACGTAATCGTCTACGGTCAGCGTATTGCTGTGAATTGCGCGGATTTCGTTGACGACATCGTTCCGGGTTACGTCATAACTGACGTGTACTTTTTTCTCTCCAGGTCTACCGGATTCGTCGAAAAAGTCGATGGCGGCCGACCAGTTGTTTTTCATGCATGTGACGAGCGTTCGATTTCGGATCGCCAAGCTGCAAGACCATCGCGGCAAAGTCGTCGAGCCTGTTCGTAGTGATGATCGAGGATCGCGTTCGCTCTAGATTGAGCGTTTCGCCAATGTCTTCGTACTTCCAATCGGGCGGGATGATCAAAAAGCCATCCGCCGTGATTTCGGGTTTGTACGCAAGACGCTTGCCTTGCTCGACGAGTGCGGAATAGCGGTCTTCGGTTCCGAGGGTCATCTCTATGCGGCCTCGCTATTGAGTGCTTGTTGATGTTGGAACGTGATCCTTGTTTGAAGCTCGCCCAGGTACCTCCAATAGGTCTCGGGCCAGTTACCATCGGCGTCAGGTTGAACGCTTCGGCCGCGGACCAAAACGATAGAGCGGGTCGGCGATGCTCTGAGACTGTGCCGCAACCACTCCACCGTGCCGTCGTCGTCTTGGTGCGGCTCGGTGAGTGTGGGCATTCCCGCATCACTGGCGAGGCGTACGACCTCCTCTTGGCGCCTTAAGTTCTCGGGTTTGTTGGGATGTCGCGCAGTCTCGAAGAACGCGGCGGCTTGCGGGTACTTCTGGATGGTTTCTTCGTCGAGTGGCCACGAGTAATGACGATGGAAAAACGTCACGTGTTGGGCGCAAGCGGCGCGCCATCGCTCGACGTTTTCCTCGCGAACCTTGTGACGGATCTCGTCGGAGAACGGTTTCTCGTCGCCTTCGAGCCCGTGCCACAAGTCGGGGGTTCAGCGTCTTCCAATCGTCGAGCCAGTCCTGCTCGGGCCAACTGTTTTCGGTACCGATAAAGCGGTCGCTATGCCGCAACGCGACCGCACCGGCGAACGTGCCATCGTCCAATCGTTCGCTCACAAGTTCCGCTAACGCTTGTTCGTACTGCGCATAATCGGGGTGCCAGTACATCGGGATCCCGGGTTCCGTCGGATCCACTTGCTTGTAGTCGGCCAGGTAGAACGGGACGTTTTGAAAGATTTTCATCGGTCGCCGTTTGCCGTTGATTTGGAGTACGTAACGGATCCCGCGATCATGTAGGTCGTCGAGGTAATCGTAGGGATAGTTGCCTTTCTCGAAGTCCGCCCACTCGATCATGACTTGGGCGAAGAACCCGCGCTCGGCGATGCGGTCGAGGAGTTCGGGATCTTGGCTGTGCCAGACGAGGCCGACGCCGACGGGGAATGGTTTGTGGCGGTTTGTCATGTTGGTTCAGCCTTTTACCAGCGCTTTCACGGTGTCGTGCTTCAGAAGAAACGAAAGGAAATCTAATGTTTCGACGGATTCGAGATTTTCGGCAATGGCCATTACAGCGGCGACGCTTTTCTGGTCGTTCCTGCTCATGTTGAAGGCGGTAGACGTGAATGCGCACGCGCTCGCGCCGTCAGGATCTTCGGTCACCATGCGTTCGTATATGGCGTCGACGGCGTCGCTAACGTATTCCCTATGCATGAGTCGGCTCCCGCTGTTTGATGGAACGCACGCGCGGTGTCGAGGCCGTTGGCTCCTCCGTGAGCAGAGTGGTGTTCGGGTGAATCGAGTCCCACTCACCGCACCACTCCGTTTTGTAGACGACGGGCCACACGCCATCGAAGTCGTCGTCGCAAGTGGGCGCGCGTCGTCGGCAGTAACCGAGCGTCGGCCGGCCCGCGTCTTGTTTGTAGAACCGGCAGTGCTGGCAGGTTTGGCGTAAACGTTGTAATGCACTCATCGGGTGTTACCTCGCGTCGTCGCCGGTGGGTTCGTGGTTTGAGCACCACCGATCATCTTTGATGACCGGCCAACGTCCCGAGTACTCTTCGTCGTCGTGGTCGATGACAGGCGGCGCGAATCGGCATTCTCCGAAGCCTCGAAGACACTCGCCCACCTCGAACCAAGCACAGGTTCGGCACGTCGGTTTACTTTGTGGATGTTTGGTCATCGGGCTTTCCGTCCTTTGGTGTGTTGGTGGATGAGGCGGCCTGGCGCTTGCTGGTGCTGAGCGCGGCCTTGGCTTGCTCAGTGCGGGTTTGGGTGGCGGGCTCCTCGTCCGGTGTCGCGGGTGCTTCCACTTCGAACCACGTCGAGATTTCCGACATACCATCCCGCAGGGATTGGTAGATCCGCTTTAGCGCAATCATCTGCGCCGGCTTGATCGCTTCCACGTTGTGGCCGAGGCGTTTTTCGATCTGGTCTCGTGTCACGCCGTGCTCGTCGTGGAAGGCTTGCACCATATTTTTGATGCTCTCGGTCGACACATCGGCGCTTGCGCGTAACGTCTCGTCAACCTGCTCCATGGCCATCGAGATAACGTCGTCGGGAACCAACGAGAGAATGCACCCGCGCAAGACCCGTTGCGCCCGGTTCGCGAGCATCTCGTACTTGTCGCGCGGATCGGTGACGGCGTAGTTGCCTTTTTTGGTCGAGCGGATGTAGGGGACGGTAACCGACTTCGCGTTGCGGCTGTTGGCCTGCATATCCCAACAATAAGCTTCAACCTCGGCGAACGTTTCGGTTTCTCGAAGCACGCGCCAACCCGCGATCATGTGTCGCCAGTTGGCGGCAATCATTTCGGCCATGCGGATAGACGGACCAACGATGTCGGTTCCGCCGCGCGTGTAGACGTAAGTCGCACCCTCGGCGAACTTGGGCCGCTGACAAGCCTTGAGTACCGCGTCCGCGCAGCGCCGCTCGTCTCGCGGGCTGATGAGGGCCATCTCGGCTTGGACCTTGACCTCTTGGATTGCCCGCTGGCCTTCGACGGCGATAGATGCGCTTAGGTCGCCACCATTGGCGGGTACCGGCGCGCTATCGCCGTAGGGGTTTTTGACGGCTTGAACCGATGCTGAATCACTCATGCGGCTTTCGCCCTCTTGTGGCGCAACGAGACGTACTCGGTCGGCTCGACCGTGTAGCCCTTGCGTTTGGTGGTTGTGACTTCGTAGGTGGAGCCGTCGGGGAGCATGGCGACGGCGTGGTCGCCCATCAGCTCGCGGATGTGGAGCTTCGCGCCCTTGGCGACGGCGTCGTAGTGTTTGGCTTTATCGGCGGCTTCCTGGGCGACGGCGTGCCAGCTCGCGGCGGTCTCGTCTAAGACGAGCAGCTCGTCGTTGCGGCCGCGCCACAGGCGATTGGCGAGGGAATGGGCGTTGCGATGGCCAGTGTCGAAGGCCGGCGGCTCGGTGTTCCCGATGAGCGCGTCGTAGAAGTCGGCCTCGGTCTCAATTAGCCCTTCGATGAATTCGTCGTCGCGGGGGATGCGGTAGTCGCGGAACTCGTCGCCGCCGAAGTACACCGCCAGGTTCCAGGCGTCGTAGCCCGTGATGGCGAGGTAGTGCATGCACTGGAACAAGTCCTGGAGCATCACCTCGTCGGTGCCGGTCTCACCGTACTCACCGGCCATCCATGCGCCGCGGTTCTTGATCTCCAGTCCTTCGCGCTTGCCCTCGACTTTCCAGTCGATGTGACCGGTCATCCAGAGGTGGTCGTGGTGGACGATAGTTTGATTGTTCCTGCGAACGTTGTTCCCGGTCTGGTCGGCCCAGAATTTTCCGATCGGTTCTTCGAGTAAATTCCGAACGTAACTGAAATGTTACCGGTCAAATCTATGGGGGGCAGCTCGCCGCGCTTCTCAGCCCACAGTTCGTAGGGCTGTTTGTACGGCGATACCCCCGCGATGATGGGAGCGTCGGAGCCGCCTATGGTGTGGCGGCGGGCTTCGAGTTGGGATTCGGTTAGCATTGGGCGAAAACAAATACGCAAAAAGACTACATACATCGAATATACGTAATAATTTTTCGTACTTCAACCTGCAATTTTTATTGCGTCGTGTACGGAACGCCGCTAACTTTGATACGTTGTGTGGCATATGCGGGATAAGGAAAGGAGACGTCATGAATGACGCTGTTTTTCGCGCCCACCACGCTGTTGACGTCATGGTACTGTCGTCGGTGCGAAAACTACTGGGCTCGACCAGAGCCGGGGGGATTCAGGATAAAGGCGTCGAAGCGCTCGCCGGCGCGGTAGCCGAAGGGTCCGAGCTAGAGATCAGCAACGGACCCGAAAGCTACCGCGTTACGGTGATCGACGGACTGGTCTACATTCAGTCTTGGTCGGCGGACGACGATCTCAACATGCGGAATAGCGCGACGAGCATCGTTTGACATTCGTCGTCGCCGACCGTGGAGAGCCTGCTCTCCACATAATAGATGAAAGCCTGCGAAAGCAGTTTTTCGTCGAAGTCGATGCCTTCGGTAGTCATTGCGCGTTTGATTCGCTTGATTGCAGATCGTACTTCGGCGTGTCTTAGCGCAGGGTCCGGCGGGGGCGCCGGGCATCCCAAACAGCTCCCCGATCGTCAAGCCGAACGCAGATGCCAGAGCGGATAGCGTCTTGAAGTTGGGCCCTGCTTTTGCATCTTCGGCCGCCAGAAAATCAAGGGTGCGCGCGTTTAGCCCGGCGCGATCTGCCAACTCTTGTCTGGACCATCCTCTGTCCCGGCGCAGCGCCTCCACGACCCGCACCAATTTTACTGCATCACTTTCCATGTCCGAATAGTAGGAAAAATTCTCGGTAGTTGAAACACGAAAAACTTCGGGATATCGTAAGCGCAATATGACTACATCAATCGATGCTGTATTGTGCAATTTGAGAGCAAGGCTCTTGAATCATCCGCAACGCGGTTACGGTTTCGTGTCCGCCGTCACAAGAGATGCGGGGCTGTCCACCACCTGGCTAGATCAATTCATCTCAGGGAATAACGACGTGTCCACAAAGAAAGTGCGCGCGCTGGAAGAGACGTTGAATCGCATCGACAGGGAAAACCTCGTCGTTGTTGCCGCGCGCCGGGGCGAAACACTACTTGCGCATTCATCAGCGGGATAGAGCAGATGGCAGCTCGTCAGGCTCATAACCTGAAGGTCGCCGGCTCGAGTCCGGCTCCCGCAACCAATTCCTCCGTTCGCGAACGAAAGGTCGCAAAACGCTCGGGCAAAGGAAAGTTCGGGGTTAGCCCAGGAGCGAGAAATTCCAATCCTAGTTTTCCAATCTCGCTCCGGGCCCCAGTTCTCCGCGGTGCCGCGATGAATGTAAGTCCTCGTCATTTCGGCCGACTCCATTCCACCCTGTTGACTCGATGATCCAGCGTTGTCGATCCCCGATGCCACACTCCTTCAAATCCTCGCCGACCGTGGCAATCAGAAGATCTCAGAACGGGGCAATTGCGCGTGCTGTTGGCGTTGTGGACGCAACGCCCCGACGGTGAGTTCGACGTTGAAGCGCGGCGCGACAGGCTGGCCGAAATGACGGGCATCGCACCAAACAAAATCGCGACGTTTACGGGCGAACTCGCCGCGGCGGGTTACGTCGTGAAACAAGCCTTGCCGGGGAAGGTGCAGCGATATCGCCTCATAAGTTTCACGGGGAACGATACCGGGGGGTGCCCCGCAGAGGGGCACCCCCTTATTGGGGCACCCTACCCCGTAGAGGGGGACCCCTTATTGGGGCACCCTACCCCGCAGAGGGGGACCCCCGAGAGGGGTACCCTACCCCGCAGAGGGGCACCCCCACCTGTACGGGATCTACTAAACACACCTGATCGAAAACCTAAATCCGCTGGTGGTAGTAACAAAGATATAGATCCCTCTCCGCGCGCGCCCACGCGTATGGGCGCGCCCACGCGAGGGGTGGCACCGGACACCCCAGCACCACCACCTGCAAACGCGACGTGGGTGGAATTCTTCCGCAACCGTGACGTACCCATCGCCACGGCGGCCAACCCCAAGGCACTGGCGATGTACGCCGACTGGGAAGCGCTTGGCGTAACCCACGAGGACGTGATCGCCGCGATCGCCAAGGCCCACGAGACCCTCGACGGCAAGCCGCCCGGCTCGCCGGTGTACTACCGCAACTTCGTCCAGGAAGTCGTCAACGACCGCACGAGGCCCAACGATGCAACACGCAGCAACCGCCGCGGGCACAGCCCTCGCACGCAGCGATACCTCGACGCGAGAGAGCGCGCCAAACGCGACCTCGCCGCCATCGCCGCTTCCGGTGAAATGGATGACGACGTTGCGGGCTAGGTTCTTGACCATCTACGGCGAGACGTGGAGCGAGAAGCGCTGCCCCGACGCCGAGGCCGAAGCCGCCTGGGACGCGGTGTGGTCACGCGGACTCGCTGGCATGACGCCCAACCAGATCCGGCACGCCCTCGGGCGATGCGAGCGTGAGTTGAAATGGCCACCGACATCACCGGCCGAGTTCCGCGCATTGGGTGAACTCACAGAGGCCGAACTGGGTGCGCCCGGACCGGCCGAAGCGCTGAACATCGCGACGCGAGCCTTTAACCGAAACATCGCAGGCGAGTCACTCGCCGATCGATGGCGCCACCCGGTGATCTTCCACGTCGTGCGCGACCCTGCCGTCGACATGTTCCGAATCACGCGGCTGCGTTCCGATGACGCGCTCAAAGCGTGGGCGCTGCATTACCGGAAGTACATCCAGCGCTTGGCTAGCGGCGAGCGGTTCGACTTTCCGGAAGAGCCCGCGTTGACGCACAAGCCTCCCGCAAGCCGGGACCGAGCCCACGCGGCGATGGCGGAGATCTGGCGGATATTGGGCTACGAGGGGCGGGCTGAGGCGGCGGAAGCGAGGCGGTCAGCGTAATGTCTTCCACGGACTCGGTTGCACATTTGCCCACAGGGTTGGGACCACGGCGCATTCTTCGGGAGAATAACAACTCCAATTCCACCCGGAGGACCGAGCCAGTGAGCAATATCAACATTTCACGTGCGCTAGAACATATCCGTTCGCGGACTAACGTTTACATGCCGTTGTTAGAGGTTGTAGTAAACGCGATTCAGGCTATTGACGACGCCGGGCACGGAAATGGCCGAATATCCATTACCGCTTTCCGAAGCCCACAAGCGGACTTCGCTGGCGAACCGCCCATAGTTGGCTTCGAAGTCTCCGACAACGGAATTGGCTTTACAGTCGAACACCGCGAGTCATTCGACACTCTCTACACGGACAAGAAGCTTTCGCAAGGCGGCAAGGGTTTCGGTCGACTGACGTGCTTAAAGTACTTCGACGAAGTTTCAGTGGAGAGTGTGTTTAGAGACGACGACGGGTCATTCAAAAATCGTAAGTTCAAGATGGGTAGAGTGCATGACCTCATAACAGACGAGGTGGTGTCCCCGATCGAAGAATCCGGATCGGACTTAACCACAGGCTCTACGATACGTCTCTGGACTCTTCTGCAAGGCGAATACGGAAAGCTACTAGATACCGTCGCGCGAACCATTGTAGTGCGCCTGCTACCGTACTTCGTCGCCCCGAAGTACGACTGTCCGACGATAACCCTAGAGGATGCGCTTAGTGGAAAACGCATCGTGCTCAACGACTTTATCGGGGATTCAGCATCGATTCGAGAGTTGGAAGTTGAAGAACCCGACTTCGTTCTAGACGCGACGGATGGTCCGAAACGTTTTGATGTGCAGATTTTTCAGATATTCGTGCCCCACGAGCAAAACAGAGTTTGCCTCGTAGCGCACAATCGAGAAGTAGAAAGTACATCGCTACACCAGTACGTGCCCGAATTCGAAGACCCATTTTTTGACGATTCCCGTCAACGAAACTATGTCGTGTTCGTCTACGTATTCGGTGAATACCTTGATAAAAACGTGTCTTTGATAAGAGGCGGCTTCGAATTTTCGCGAAGCAATGACGTCTCGGGTGTGGCCGGCGAAGATATAGAACGCGCGGCCTCTCAAATTGCGGAGCGCACACTTCCGAATCAAATCGATTCGAGAAAAGAACAAAAAATTCGGAGAGTCATGAGGTACGTTGACAGTACCGCGTTCTGGCATAAGCATGCCGTCGAAGACGTTGACCTATCGCCGCTAAAACAAAACCCTTCAGACGAGGATATCGAACTTTATCTTCAATCCAGGAAATTGGAAAACGAGCAACAGGTACGATTTCGCTTGAACAAATTTCTTCGGGACTCTGACGTTGATTCGAACGTAAATGACCTAGTCAAACAGATTTCCAGATCGAGCAAAAACGATCTGATTCACTACGTTGCGACGCGACGGCACCTCCTGACATTGTTGTCGAGAAGTTTAGGGAAAAATCCGAACACGGAAAAGTACGAGTACGAGGCAAACGTTCATGAACTGATTTATCCAAGGTTTCGCGATTCGGACCGTACGCCGTTTAGCGAGCATAATCTTTGGATTGTCGACGAACGCGTATCGTACGCCCATTACGTCGCCTCGGATAAACCTCTTAATGGTCCCAAGACTGATCGACCAGACATTCTTGTCTACAACAACCGTGTCTTGTTTCGCGGTGATAATGAACCTAGCAATCCCGTAACCATATTCGAATTTAAGCGACCTCAAAGAGATGACTTTGTCGATGCATCGTCGAAAGACGATCCGGTAGATCAGATCATTCGATATGCGAATGACATTCGGAAAGGAAAATTCTTGACTCCGGATGGTCGCAACATACGCGTGTCTGACGGCACGCCGTTTTTCGGATATGTAGTCTGCGACGCAACGCCTAAAGTCGTAACGTGGCTAGAAGAGACAAAGGATTTTCGCAGGATGCCTGACGGTCTTGGTTGGTTTAATTGGCGCGAAAACATCCGTCTCTACATTGAAGTTCTGACTTGGACCAAGGTACTGGAGGACGCGAAGAAGCGAAACTTTGCGTTCTTTAGGTCTTTAGGGATCGAGAAGTTTGAAGAAGACGGCAACTAAAACCGCCCACCTCACTGAGCACCAAATCCAAGCGACCTTCGTCGCGTGGCTGGAGCTGCACTACCGCGAGTTCCCGGCGCTGTGCCTCGGTCTCGCCGTGCCCAACCAGGCGGTCGGGCGCAGCACCGAGGCGACCAAGGCGCGCTTGTGCCGCGAAGGGCTCCGCGCCGGTTTCCCCGACTGGATTTTGCCCGTCGCATGCGGCGACGCGAACGGCCTCGCCATCGAGTTCAAGTCCGCCAACGGACGCCTCACACAGAAGCAGCGCGCGTGGCTGTCGTGCCTGTACCAGGCGCAATGGTCTGTCGCGGTGATGCGCGATGCCGCGTCGGCTTTGAGCATGACGCTGGACTACATCAACGGCGACTTAGGTCACGCCGCCATCGGCTTCGAGCCTGATCTGAGCATCCACTTTTCCCAACTGGCCGAGCCAACGCCACCAGCGGGCGTGCGCCGGCCGTCTTCCACCCACTCACCCAGACAGGGAGAGCACGCTTGAACTCACGAATCGCGATCCCGTTGCTGTTTTGCGGATTCGCCGCCCCGTGCATCAGCGTCGAGTTGCCGACCGAGCGACAACTAGTCGAGCAAGCGACGGCGTTGACCGCGGCGCTGTGTCAGCTCGATGGGCAGCAACGCCGCGCCATCACCCGGGCGGCCAGCCTTCGCAACGAGCACTTCGGCGCTATCACCGTCACCTGCCTCCAGCAGGCCGACCACCACCCAACCCCGAAACCGAGCCGCAAGGAGGTAGGCGCGTGACTCATCGTCAAAAGACACCGCTCCAACGGATGCTCGATGTCGCCGCCGTCGTCGCGACCGTCAGCGGTCGCATCGAGCGAGCCGCCAAAGACGGAAAAATCACGGTCAAGGAACAAGCCAAGATCGGCAGCGCATTGATTCGCGCCGCCGGATTCGACGGCATGAAACTTCCTGCCGACTACGCGAGTTCGAAGACGGAATCGTTCCTCGACATGGTGGCGGGTCTCGCTGATTTGCCGTTCATGGCGGCGACCGCGACGACGTTTTTGCCGCCGGTACTGGCCGAGCATTCTGAGTTCGCCCTTCAAGTCCTTGGCTGGTTATCCACCGCGGACGAGGACGGCGAGATCACGCCCAACGAAGTCGCCCAGTTAATCGAAATGGTGCTCGACCACCTCGACATCACCATCGAACTCGAACGATTCGATAGCACCCGACTACGAGGAATCGCTGATGCATAGACTGTTTCACCTAATCGCGCTATTTCTCGCGTCGTCGGCGGCGCACGCGCAGCAGTGCGACGTGAGCCTCGAAGGCTGTCCGGCCTCTTGCATCGTCATCGATGACGGCGCCGCATGCGGGATGTCGTGCGATGTCACGGCCGGCGATGCCTTGTGCTCGCCCATCGTGTCGGCCACCGCGCCCGTGGAAGAGCCACCACCGCCACCGCCACCTCCGCCTCCACCCGACGACCCACCACCGAGCGAGGCTATCGTCTACTTTCCGCAACAGGACTTAGCCGCTATTGCCGATGCGCTAGAGCCCGGTCAGTGGGGCGTCATCCAGAAAGGCGGCGGAGTCACCGGTATCGCCGAAGTACAGCCGACCGACGCGTGGCTGGACGAGCACTTCGGCCACCGCAACGTCGGCACTACCTGGAAGGGGTACCACAACGGCGGCGAGAATCGGCGGCTGTGTTGGCTCGAAGACGATGCCGCGACATCCGAAGTGGAGTACATGCATTGCCTCGTTCACGGTGGCGGGCACGGTGACTCGGCGCTAAATCACTTTACCCGGGTGCGGTTCACCGATGCGGGGTACTTGGTTGACCGCGTGACCGACCCCGAGCCCATCCCGGAATTCGGTACCGAGGAAAACCCGTGTCGCTTGCCACTGAGCGGCAGGTCCGCCGGTCACACGTGGGGCGCTGAGACGATTGTCTCCCCGAGTGACTACCCCGGGTTTCGGGCGCTCTACTTCCAGCACATGGGGCAAGCCACCACCGGTACCTGCCCGAACCATCAGGACTTGTCCGTGTTCCCCCACGTGTGGGGACTCGATGCCGTCACCTACGACTGGGTAAAGCTCGACGAAAACGAGTGGTGGCCGATTACGCACTGCAACCCGTGCAATAAGTTCAACGTAGCAGTGCTACCCGATGGCCGGTTATTCATGGGCAACGACAAGGCGCGGTTTGTGCGCGACCTGAACGGGACATTCACGGTTGTCGAAAACAAGACGTTCGATAGCGCCGTGGCGTTTATGCGCTATGTCCCTGAGTGGGACCAGGCCGCCCGCGTCCACGAGAAGTACTTCACGCTGTTTGAGTTCGATCCGTATTCGGTCACCACGCACAACCGCCCGAGTAGTTACCCGTCGATGCGTCATTGGGGCTGGGACTACTCGCCGCACTGTGATTGCGTGATCCTCTACGACGGTACGGACACGTTGATTCGTGTCACCAAGGACGGGCAATGGGACATCACCAACGTTCCGTTCGTCGACGGACCGGCCCACCTTTGGGGTATGTGGCGCTACGTACCGTCGCTCGATGTGTTCATCGCGCAAGGCGATGCGCAACACAACCAAGACGCCGTTCGCCTCTGGAAACCGAGCGACAACGTCTTCGACGCCGCACCGGAAACCGCTTCGCTTCAAGAGGCGGTCGACACCGGCACGGCAACCGCCAGTCGCTTGATCGGCGGTGCCCGCCTGACACGCTCCGATGTTTATGACTTCGGCGGTCGAACGCTGACCGGCATCGAGGCCGGTAAGGGGATCCTCCACGTCCCCCCGGGTGACACGTCCGTCACCGTCAAAAACGCCACGATGGAATTTGGCTCGGAGGACTACGACAGAAACCACGCGGCGATTCGATTTCAAAGTAGCGGCGACCTGTCGATTGACAACGTCCGTTTAAGCAATGTCGGTGACGGCATATTAGGCGCGGCCGGAAACGGCGATCTAACGATTTCCCGTTTCTTTATCGACGGGACCGGTGGCTTAGGCCGCCCCGACGATCGGAACGAAGGTCATGCTATCTACTGGTGCAGTAGCGGCCAGTGTTTCGAGGATGTCGGTCACGTGCTGGTCGAGGACATGACCGTGCTCAACTGCGGCAACAGCGGCGCGTTCGGCGAGGTCATCAAAACCCGGGGACCCGTGGTCGAAGTCACCCGCCTCGAAGTGCTTGGCGACCATCTCTGCGACAAAGCCATCTCGCTCACCCACGGTGGCAGCGGGTTTCTTCGCGATAGCTACATCGTCTCATCCAAAGCGATGGACTCGTCGGAGTTCATCTTCGGGCACGCCCACGAGTCGAAATGCGCCGACGGTAGTTACCACTGCAAAACCCTGGACGAGAAAGAGAACGCGTGCCAGGTCGATCCGACGCCCGACGACGGTTGGTACTGCAAGGTCACGCACGAGGGTCCGTTCGTGGTCGAGAACACCGTCATCGAATGCAATCACCCCAAGGGCAATTTCATGGTCAAACACCGTGCTGGTCCCGGCAACGATTGGACGTTCATCAATAACCTCATGGTCGGCAACTGCCGCAACGTCCAAAACGGCGACTTCGAACTGCCCCAAGAGAGCGGCGGGCGCGTGGTGTTCATAAACAACGTCTTCTGTCCTGATCGCAACACGTGTGACGACCCACGCTTGCGATCACTGGCCGATGCCTATCCTAGCTAGCGAGGTCCGTGTCCTGTGACCGCTTATAGCCTTCCCGCCGCCGGTGCCGCCACGTGGCGAGCCGCGGCCGACTTCACCGTCAACAACGGTAACCGTGTGGCGTACAGCTACAACAACAGCAACAACTACCCGGCCGGCCAAATCAACGTGCGATTCCGGCCGACCAGCACCGGCAACGCAGGAAAGACCGCGTTCGAGTTGTATGTCTTGCACACCGTCAACGGCATATCGGCTTACGGTGGCGGCCTGGACCTATCGGAAGCAACACCCGCGACCGTCGTCGGTACCGATGCCGATCCCGCCGTCCAGTATCAGCAAGGCGCGATCGAGATCGTGCGCAATGTCATCACCGCGGGCAGCGAAGACGACGCAATGGTCGAGTTTGCCCTACGCCCGGGCGTGAACCGCATAGTCCTGAAGGCGGTGACCGAGAACATCGTCCTGAACCGCGTGGACTTCCAAGCGATTAACCCGACGGTGCAGTAGCGAGCCAACGACCGATGATGCTAGACGCGCCCGCCGTACACCTGCCTCGACGACTCGGACCCAAGCGGCCCGTGCCGCCGTTCATGGTGGATCACGATTCCGAATACGGGCGGTATGTCTTGTTCGCCGTGCCGATGTGGCTCGGCACCGAGTTCGCCAAGGACGTGTCCCAGTTCCGGCGCCCGAGTTCGATTGAGACGGCAGCCATCACGACGTGGGACAACGGCGCCGTGGCGTACCGGGCGACGACCTTTCCGGGGACCACAACGGGCGCGCGTATTCGTTTCTCCGATGTGGCGTCAACGGATCCGTTGCGCCTGGTCGATACCGATGCGGCCATTCTGTTCGAGGCATCGTATTCGAGCGCCGGTCCCAACTTCGGGCGAGCGATCGACTTCACAACCGCCGGCGGCGGTGTAGATGGTGGCGCACTGTGGATCGCCAGCGATTCGAACATGGTCTGGCAACCGGGCGGTGGCGCGTCCCGGACGGGCTCCGGGGTCGTGACGGTAGACGCCGACACGCTAGGCCCGATGAGCGTCTCTTGGTCGGCCGAAGCGAACCGCACGGAGTTCAAATTCCACGACGGCCAAGCGTTCACCGTCGCACCAGAATCTCCGCCCGCCGCGACCACCGATCTATCCATCGGGAACTGGTGCCACGCCGACGGGCGCGAGTACGCCGGTCGCATGACATGGTGCGTCGTCATGAATCGGTTCGTGCCATTCGACGAGGTCGAGTTCCTTGCGAACGGCAAGATTTATGAAATCTTCCAGCCCGTCGGTCAGCGCGCGTACAGCTTCTTTTTCGAGCAGCTCGCCGGGCCGACGGTGCTCAACGTCCAGCCGCTTGACCATGGGCACGCGCTAGACGCGCCCACGCTGGCTCAGGACCACGTCCTCGCGCCGCAAGACGTGAGCCACGGCCACGCCCTCGACAACGTCGTGCTAAGCGGTAACGCGGTTCTAGCGGTCGCCGACCTCACGCATGGGCACACACTCGACGAGGTGACGTTATCCGGTACCGGCGTTCTTGTCGTTCAGTCACTCGAACACGCCCACACGTTGGACGCCGTCGCGATTAGCCAAGACCACGCGCTCGTCATTCAATCACTCGACCACAGTCACACGCTGGACGAAGTCACAGTCACCACCGATAGCGATTCGTTGACCGTGCAAGCGTTGCTCCACGCGCACGCGCTGGACAACCCCACGCTGACGCAAGCGCACGTGTTGCTCGTCGACGACATGCTCCACAACCACATTCTCGACAACGTCAACATGGGCGATATCGTCGAAGTGGATGGCGAACGCGTGTTGCTGATCGAAAAACCAGACCGGACGCTTTTGATACTGGCGAAGCGGAGGGCGGTGTTGCAATGACGCGAGAACTAATCGCTGCCAACGAACCGATTAAAGTTCCCACCGATGTCGCGGCGTGCCCGTATTGCGAAACGCTGCTAACCGTCACGCCCGAACAGTGGGTGCAAAGAGACGACGGTACGTGGGCGTGCGATGGGTTCCACGACCAATGCGAGACCGAGCCCGACATTGACACTGACGAATGGGAAGATTGGTTTAGCGCCCATTCCGTGATGCCGTACGTTTATCACCTGCCCGTGCAAATGAAAGTCATGGACTGGTTAAACGAACACTACGATTTCAATGTGGCGAATTGACAAGTGAGCCTACATTCACCGTCGAGAAAATCAACAAGGCCAGACGGGCACGACGAAGTCGTGGCGCTCGCTGAGCTTGTGCAGCAGTTCAAAGCACTGCGCGCCGACGCGTCAGCTGCGGCGGTGATCGGAGCGAAACACCTAGGAATGTTCCTGCTCGGCCTAATTGCGCCAATCGTGTTGATGGTCGTCGCGCTCCATTGCCTGTTACGCCGACGTTACCCGCGACGGCGCATAGAACTGGAAGCGCTGTTACGACAGCACCCCATCCCCATTGGTGCATTTCGTGGTGTGTTCCGTCTAGGGCGGCCGGACCCGTATCCACTGTTTGCTTACGACGATTAAACCGGTGAGACAAAAGAGTATGCGAATCGAAGTCTTAGAGAAATTCAAACACAGCGGCCAAACCTACGAACTCGGTGAGGTGCGAGTGGTCGGCCCAGCCCTAGGCATACAGGCCTGCGCCAACGGCTGGGCCAAAGACCTCGACGGCAACGTCGAGACGGGAGAACTCAAGCGCGGCGACAACGCTTCGCTTAATCCGGAGAACATTAGCCATGACCAAATCGTCCAGTGATAGCGTTCTCGACGCGTCCCTAGACAAGTCGGCGACGGCAACTACCCTGCATATTTGCGCAGGGGCGCCGGCGGACCGCGCCGCAGCTATCGCGAACAGTTTGGCCGACCAGGCTCTGGTGCCTGGCGACTTTGCAAAAGCCAACGGCGATACCAGTGGGCGCAAGCTTCGGTACTTGGCGAAGTCGGGGATTAACGTTGATACGTCCGGCACCGCCGACCACTTGGCCTACATCGACGCTACGGAGCTATTGAACGTAACGGAGTGCACCCCACAAGCATTGACCGCCGGCAACACCGTTGATGTACCCGAGTTCGACCAAGAGATCGCGGATCCGACGTAATGGCCATCGTCATCCCAACCGGCGATGGCCCGCACGACATCGGCGTGTTGCGCCGTGACGAGGTGGTGTGGTTCGACGTTGACTGGTCGAACTTCATCACGGACGGCGTCGACACGTTGGAGGCGAGCGAGGTCCGGTTGCCTGACGGTTCAACGCTGGTCCTGGGCGATGGTGCCGCCGTTCCACACCAAAACCTGTGGACCGGGCCCGCGCCTAACGCCCCGCTCATTGTCCCGACCGATAAGCTACGGTTCTTCGTGTGGGCAGCAAACGGGGCGGCGTGCGAGCCGCAAGTGTTGAGCGTCTCGGCTCGCATCAGCTCCGCATCCGGAACGCGGGTCGAATCGCGTACGTTGCGCCTCGACATTATTGACCCGCTCGCGGATGCGGCCGCGTGACTCAGGGCGAGCGATTTGCATGGCTCATGATCAACGCGGATTGGTCCGCCGTGGTGTTGACGCTCAAGGGGGCCACTCGATGGAACTTGGAAAAGATGGCGCGCGAGGTCGGTTGCGGTGGGGATCACTTGCGTCGCCTTTCGCGCGGCGATGTGCGCGAACCGAAAGCGTCGACGGCAGCGAGGCTGCTCGATCTGTTCGGCCAGCATTGCCCGCACAAGGTCGACTCAGTCTTAAGGATGTCGCCGTCGTTACGCTGACCGTACTCGCAGCGGCGGCGGCTATCTGGTTGTTCGTGATTGTCGACAAGTGGGCGCGGCCCGAGGACGAGGAATAACAGCGGATGCCATCGAACAACAGAAACCATCGTTACTCGGGGTTCTCTTGGATCCAGCACATCAACCACCCGCCACTAAAACTCGGGATCATAGACGCCGCCTCCCGGCGCGGCTTTCATCCCGACTACAACCAATGGAAGGAAGGCGAGCAGAAGAACTATGAAATGGGGCGGCAGTTGTACCTTGAAGCCGATATCCGCCTCCCCAGCCCACCGAACGTGAACTGCGTGCTGACCGAGGCACACGTGGGTTCGCCAAAAGACTATTTGCGAGTCGTCAAATTCGTCGTGCGCAAGCAATGCCCCACATCGCCCCAAGAACCGCCGACGACTACACCGTAAGCGTCCAGACGCTCGCGCGCATGTTCGGCTGCTCCGACCGTGCCATACGCATGGCGGTCACCGACGGCCTGTTGCCCGCGCCGGCGCAAAAGGGCCAATACCCGCTCGTCGAATGCGTCACGGCGTGGACCCAGGCACAGGAAGACAAGCACCGCAAGAGCACGTCGCTATCACAGCAGATCACCGAGGAAGACTTGCGCCGAAAACGCATGGACAACGACGTGAAGGAAGGCTCGCTAATCCCGCTCGACGACGCGCGCGAGGTGCTCGCCATCACGGCGACGGAGTTCTGGCAGCGCGTTCGCGCCTTACCCGAGCGACTCGCAAGTCGTCTGGATCTCGCACCCCGAGCCACCGTCAAACAGGTCACTCATGAGCAGATCCGCGAGATCCAAGTTGAAGTCGTCGAAGTCATGCGGCAAAAAGCAACGGGGACTGTTCCATTTACTGGAGCGCCTGAGTGAGCCACCGGAGGACCTGAGCCCGGACGCGTGGGGCGGCAAGTATGTCATCTTTCCCCAGGAGTCGGCCGAGCCCGGTCCGCTGGACCCGTACCTCACCCCGTACACCATCGCGTTCCAACGCGCCGCCCAGAATCCGATACATCGGCACGTCATGGCGATAATCGCCGCGCAAGCCGGCAAAACCGTCGCCGTCTTTAACATCATCGGCCACGGCCACGACACCAACCCGAAGCCGACCATCTACGTAGGCCCGACCCGGCAGAACTTAAGCGACATCATCTCGCCGAAGTTCCAGACCATCCTGGAGAACTGCGAGCGGCTCTGGGCCAAGACGCTTAAGGGCAAAAAGCTCACCCGGTTCCGCAAGGTGATCGGCGGTGCGCCGCTTCGCTTCGTCCATGGCGGATCCACGTCGGCCATGAAGTCGGACTCAGCCCGGCGCGTCGTCATCGACGAGGTCGACGAGTTCCCGCTGTCGATCAAGGGCCAGGGCAACATCTGGTTGCTCGCTGACGCGCGGCACAAGTCGTTCGTGGACGGCCAGACCATCGGCATCTCGACGCCCGGTAACGGTCATGTCGCGACCTACGTCGACAAGCGCACCGGGCTTGAACACTGGGAGCCGGTGACCGCGCAAGACCTCGACCGCCTCCCGTCGGTCGCGTGGCGCGCGTGGCAAAACGGCTCGCGCCACGAGTTCATGTGGCCGTGTGCGGAATGCGGCGAGTACTTCGCGCCGCGCTACATCCTTCGCTCGCTGCCACCAGACCCCACGCCGAGGACCGCAGCGACCAAGGGCGGCGTCACGTGCCCGCACTGCGGCGCCATCCTCCAAGACGACGTGAAACGCTGGATGAACCTTCACGCGGTGATGGTGGCACCGGGCCAGCGTCCGCTGCCGTGCCAAGACGGCGACACGCAGGCGCATCTCGTGGACTACACCGCCGGACCCGTCGACAACCCCAAACCAGGCGACGAGCGCGTCTTTCCCATCGAGTTCGGTGACTACCGTATGCCGCTAGAGCGCGACACCGACGACGCCTCGTTCTGGGTGAGCGGCTGGTGTCACTACCAAACCACTATCGCCCAGCTCTGTGCCGAATCCGTGCGGGCCGAGCAATCTGGAGACGTGGAAGCGTTACGCGGCGTCATCAACCAAGGCTTCGCCGAGTGCTTCCGTTTCGCCGGCGAGGCGCCTACCTGGAAACAGGTCGAAGCCCTGACCCGACCGTACGCGATGGGCGAGGTTTACGGCGAACTCATCGATCCGTTTTTCGTGCTCACGGTGGACAAGCAGCACCGCAAGCTCGTCTACGTCGTGCGGGCTTGGGATGAGGACGGACGCTCGGCCTTAGTCGAGCACGGGGAACTGCACGGCAACTACAACACCGACGACCCGGAAGTGTGGGAGGAACTTGACAATTTAATTGATTCGTATCATAGAAAAAATCTATCTGTATCGTTATGCTGTATAGACAGCAGTGATAAACCCGACAAAGTCTACGACTTCGCCCGCGACCGCAAACCCTGGTGTTTGCCCGTCAAAGGCGAATCGATTTACTACAAACCCTGGGCGATTCGGCCGGTCGACGTGAACCATCGGGGCAAAGTCATCAAGAACGGGGTGATGTTGCTTACCTGGAACACCGGGAACACCAAGTCAAACGTGATGGGTGCCATCTACCGCGGCCAAGCGGACTACGAGGGTCAGCCGTCGCAGTGGTGGTTGCCGGACGGGATTGACGAGGATTACTGCCGCCAGCTGGTGTCCGAGTCCCGTCTACCCGACGGCAGTTGGAAAAAGACAGCGTTAACGATCTGTTTGACTGTGAGTCGATGCAAATGATCGCGTTCGATTACCTCAAGAGCGGCGGGTTCCGGCTGGTGGGCCGAAGCACCGGGCGCGCTAAGGGATCGGGACTCAAGTTCGCGCCCACCATCAAGCAACCCAACAACCCCTTTCTGAGGCCCGGCTCGTGACGTTGACCGCCACCGAGATCGCCGACAAAAAGGTCACGCTCGCCAAGCTTGAGGCGGCGGAGATCCGGCTACTCTCGGGGGGAAAGCGTGCAGAGTGTCGAGCGCTCCAACGGCGGCCGATCGACGACGCTGACGCCGGTCAATCTGCCCGCCTTACAGCGCCGGATTGCCGAGCTACGCGCCGAGATCCAACGGTCCGAGGGTAAGTCGCGCCGGGGTCCGATCAACCTGGTCCGGTGTAACGCGTAATGGCTGCGCAGGCGACCGCCTTGGTGGACCAATTCGGTAAGCCGATGGCCTACCACGTTCGCGGCGGCACCGGCCGAGGCGGCGGTTTCGAGATCACGCGCTCGCAACGTCTTGTCCAGAACTGGGACGTTGGCTTGTCGGATGCGAAAGACCAGGCGACGGCCTGGGAACTTGAGCAGCTCATCGCGTACAACCGCGACCTCGACGTTAATGACCCGCTCACGAAGGGGGTCAATGACCGCACCCACGATAACGTCTGGGGCACCGGCCTCACCTGGCGCCCGCGGCCGAACTGGAAAGCCCTCGGGCGCACGCAAGAATGGGCCGCCGAATGGGCGCGCGATGTCGAGCAGCAGTGGCTCGATTACTCGACGAACCCTGACTCGTTTGACGCCGCGCGGATGGACAACTTCGCCTCGATGGGATCCATGGTTGCCCGCCGGATCTTGGTCGACGGCGGCTCGTTGCTCTTGCCGTTGTGGCTGACCGGCCGAGAGACGTACACCAACTTCTCGCTGATCGATGTCGAGCGGCTGTCACAGCCGAACGGGCAGACGGAAACGTCGCGGTTCCATGACGGGGTCGAGAAAAACCGATTCGGCGGCCCGGTTCGTTACCACATCTCGAAGTTCCATCCGAACGACTCATCGCCCGATGCGGCGGTGACGGAATGGACCGCGGTTCCGGCGCGCCGACTCACCAACGCGGCGCCGAAGTTCTGGCGACGGCGGCTGATTCATGCCTTCGAACGTACGCGACCCGGTCAGGTGCGCGGCCTACCGTGGAACGCGTCGCTGATCCCGGTTACCCGCCTACTCAACCAGTTCACCCTCGACGAGGTCACGTCGGCGGCTAAAAACGCCATGATCCCGGCGACGTTGGAAAGCGCCGGGACGGCTGAGCAGTTGACGGAAGCCTTTGGCGGCTCGGCGCAGTACCTTGAGGAGCGCGGGTCGTGGAGCGTTGACTTTCAGTCCGGCGGGATCCCGGTCTTGTTTCCCGGCGACAAGCTGAACCCGTACCACAACGTCCGTCCCTCGAACGCGTTCCGCGACTTCATCGAAATGATGGCGCGATTCCTCGGCGCGGGCTCGTCCATGCCGCTTGAGCACGTCTTGATGGATTGGACGAACTCCACGTATTCCGGCGCTCGCGCGGGCTTGCTCGAAGCGTGGCGCAGTTGGATGTGCCGCCGGCAGACGCTCGTTCGCGAGTACTGCATGCCGGTCAACCTGCTTTGGTTCGAAGAGCGCGTCGCGCGCGGCTTCATCGAGGCGCCGAACTTCTACGCCAATTGGCAGCACTACACCCGCGGCGATTGGGTCGGCCAGGGGCGCGGCTGGATCGACGAGGAAAAAGAAGCGGCCGCGGCCAAAGAGCGGATCAACCTCGGGATCTCGAACCTCGAAATCGAGGCGACCCAACAAGGTCGCGATATGGTCGAGATCCTCGCCGCAAAACAGCGCGAGTTTGAGCAGCGCAAAGAGTTCGGGCTGGTCCCGCGGGACATGGACTACATGACCTGGGACTTGATGACCAATCGCGGAATCACGCCACCGCGTCAAGCGACGAACGCCGCCGCCTCAGCGAATCCACCGGGTGGACGACCCAACGAGAGCGGCAGGCAGCGACCGGCATGAACGCGCGCAACGAACTCTACAGCGAGCAGCCCTGGTTCATGGGACCGGACGTGCTGGATTCGACGTTGAGCGCCCAGCCATCGATGCTCGCGACGCGCGACGATCCAACGCGCGATGATTTTCCGATCGTGTCGATGCGCGATGGTGTGGCCGTCATCACGGTGAACGGGATCCTGTTCCGCGGCGGCGGCTTTTTCTCGCGGTTCTTGGGGCGCCCGAGCGTCGACGATATCGCTAAAGCGTTTCAGACCGCCCTCGATGACGATGGCGTGTCGGCCATTTTGTTCCACTTTCTCGATTCGCCGGGCGGGCTTGCCAGTGGGATCTCCGAACTGGGCGATCTGATCTTCAACGCTCGCGGCGAAAAGCCTATCTGGGCGTACGTCTCGGGCGCGGCACTGAGCGCGGCCTACTTCTTTGGCGCGGCCGTGGACCGGTTGTTGATCTCGGACCTCGCGCAAGTGGGTGGCATCGGCGTCGTCTCGGTCATGCGCCGTCGGCGTGGTGACGAAGACACGATCGAGATCGTGAGTTCCAACGCGCCGCGCAAGCGCGCCGCCGATGCCAAGCAAGCCCGCGATGCGGTGCAGACCATCGTGGATGACCTCGAAGCGGTGTTCATCAATCACGTGGCGCTCTACCGCGGCGTGAGCGCGGACACCGTGATTAACGACTTCGGCCAGGGCGCATCGGTGGTCGGCCAGCGTGCTGTCGATGCCGGACTCGCCGATGGCCTCTCCACTTTCGAAGCGACGATGAGCGACCTCGCGTCGCGGATTTCTACCTCAACCTCCGATGGGAGATTTTCAGCAATGGGCGAAACTGCCACTACGTCCACGGACGCGAACACGGTCGAGACCGTTGCGGCGCCCGTTGTGACCGCACAATACGTGCAAGAGAAGCACCCGGACGTGTTCAGCGCCATTAAGGCGACGGGGCACGAGGAAGGCGCCAAGGCTGCGGCCGAGCGTATCTCGGGGATCCTCGGCTGCGACGAGGCCAAAGAGCGCGGCCCGCAAGCGGTGCACATCGCGCTCCAGACCGAGCTGACTGTCGAGCAAGCGAAAGGCTTGTTGAACACCATGCCGACGCAACCGGCGGGTGAGAAAAAGCCGGAAGCCTCCGGTCTTGAGACCAGCATGTCGGACGTGGAAAACCCCGACATCGAGCCCGACCCCACTCACACCCCGAAATCGGACGCCGATCGCGCCGCAGCTGCCGTCGCGCAAGTCGTCGATCTCGGCCTTTTCGCGAAGGGAAACTAACCCATGCCCAAGCTACACGATCCGGGGATCGTCTCCGAAACCTTCACGCCGGACAACCTGGTGATCTCGGGCGTCAAGACGCTGTCCGGGGTGATCCTGACCGGTCAAGGCGTCTTGGCGCGCGGAACCATTCTCGGGCGCCGGACGGACAACGAGAAGTTCATGATCGTTGCCAGCGCCAATCCCTCGGGCGCCGATACCGGTAACGCCATTCTGGCCGAAGAGGTCGACACCACGAGCGGCGACGTGACCGCACCGGTCTACGTGATGGGCGAGTTCAACTCGGACGCCTGCGCCGTCGGTGCCGGTACGACCGTCAACGGCGAGATCGAGAACCTCCGCAGCAAAGGCATTCTCTTGAAGGATGCCGTGAACGCGGCCTAACCGGGGAGCAATAGAACCGTGGATAGATACACCACCGCGTGGCTGGCCGCCGTCGTCATGGCCCTGCCGCGCACGACGCAATTCTTCCTATCGAACTTCTTCGGTCAGATCGTGTTGTCCGATACCGAGGAGGTCTCGTTCGACATCGAAGAGGACGAAATGCGGATCGCGCCGTTGGTCTCGCCGCTTCGCGAAGGCCGACCGGTCGCTGAACTCGGGCACAAAACGAAGACGCTTAAGCCCGCCTACGTCAAGGATAAGCGGGTGCCCGCATTGCACAAGCCGCTCCAGCGCGCCATCGGCGAGCAGATTGGCGGAATGCAAATGAGCCCGCAGCAGCGCGCCGACGCCAACATGGTCGTGCAGATGCGAAGCCAACAGACGATGCTGGCCATCCGCAAAGAGGTCATGGCGGCCGAAGCGTTCCGGCGCGGGCGTGTCACGCTCTCGGGCCAAGACTACGACACGGTCGATGTCAACTTCGAGCGCGACGCGGGCAACACCGTTGCCGTCGGGAACCCGTGGTCGGACACCACTAACGGGACGCCGCTCGATGACATCGAAACCGGCATGCAGGCGATCGTTGATTCATCCGGTGCAACGCCGAACGTCGTCGTTCTCGGTCGCGATGCGTGGAAAGACTTCCGCAAGCACCCGCAGACGAAAGACGTCCTGGAAGTACGACGCGGCGGACCGAGCGAAATCAACCTATTCCGCGCGCCCGAAATCGGCGCGTCATTCCAGGGCATGCTCGGCGGCACGACCCAGGTCTGGGTGTACTCCTCGAAGTACAAAGACGAGGACGGCAACACTCAGGACATCTTCCCGGCGGACGGCGTGGCGATTGGCTCCC
>FUIF01015180.1_pt1 | contig 32944 bp, 61 predicted proteins | sample 1003461 | NCBI WGS metagenome assembly FUIF01 (sample SAMEA80401918, study PRJEB19352) | marine metagenome
AAATCTAGAGTAGAAACAGGAGAACCTTATATTATGTATAAGGATAATGTAAACAATGCTAATCCACCTGCATATGTGAAGAATAATTTAGACGTTTCTATGACTAATATCTGTTCAGAGATTACTTTACATACAGATGAAGAGCATTCTTTTATTTGCTGTTTATCATCAGTAAATCTAACTAAATGGCATGAGTGGAAAAATACCGATCTTATTGAGACTTCAATCTATTTCCTAGATGGAGTACTAGAAGAGTTTTTAGCTAAGACATCTGGTAGAGATTCCTTAATTAGAGCTCATAGATCTGCTAAAAAAGGAAGAGCTATCGGATTAGGAGTCCTAGGTTGGCATACATTATTACAAAATGAAAGAATTCCTTTCAATTCTATAGCAGCAACATCGTACACTCATCAGATCTTTTCACAGATTAGAAATCAGGCAGAAGCAGCTTCAAGAAAGCTAGCAGATGAGTATGGAGAACCAGTTTGGTGTAAAGGAACAGGTATGAGAAATACTCACTTACTTGCAGTAGCACCTACCGTTTCTAATAGTACAATTTCTGGAGGAGTGTCAGCCGGTATAGAACCAATCCCCGCTAATGTGTATACATTTAATTCTGCTAAAGGTACTTTTATTCGTAAAAACCCAGCATTAGAAACATACTTAGAGGAAAGAGGTGCAAATACTGAAGAAGTATGGGATCAAATTATGAAAGACAGAGGATCTGTTGCTAATTTACCTGAAGATGTAATGCCTTTAGAAGATAAGCAGATTTTCTTAACATTTGCAGAGATTAACCAACTGGCGTTAGTAGAACAGGCAGCTGTACGTCAAAAATATATTGATCAGACTCAATCACTAAACCTTGCTTTTGATCCAACAGATTCGCCTAAATTTATTAACCTAGTTCATCAAACAGCATGGAAGCTTGGAATTAAGACTCTTTATTACTTACGTACAGATTCTGTAATTAATGGAGATATAGGTTCTAGAACTTCGGAAGACTGTTTATCGTGCGACGGATAAAAACTAAATTATGATTTATATTTCAATACTCCTCCTGGTAACTCTAGGAGGGGTTGTTTTCTACTTTAAGAGAAAAATTAATCTACTTAAAAAACAATTTGACAAAGAAAGAGCAGAAATAAGAAGAGATGCTAAGAAGAGGTCTGGAGCTGTACAGTGGGGTAAAACTATAGAGCATTTCGTACCTTTCATGTCAGATTTTCCTGTTCCTCCTGAAGATTGTACCTTTTTGGGTATGCCTATTGATTATGTAGCCTTTAAGGATACTGGTAGTAAAACAAAATGCTCAGTTCATTTTGTTGAAGTAAAAAGTGGAAACGCATTTTTAATGGGAAAGCAGAAAAATATTAAAAAAGCTATTGAAGAAGGAAGAGTATTCTGGCATGAAATAGCAGTAGGCGGAAATAACGTTAAATAGTTGTTTCTCTACAGTTTTTTTCTTATATTAATATATAATAATAAAATAAGTTATATGTCTAAAAACTCAGCAAAGCAACTCTATACCCAATCGGTAGAGTGGTTAAAATCTAGAGGAATTAAAACCTCTAACACTAACGCAAAAAAATCAAGATATAATACCTACAAAGAAAAAGGAAGAAAATGACAAAAGTAATTAAATTTTATGCCGACTGGTGTGGTCCATGTAGATTATACGCCAAGACTTTTGATAAAGTATCAGAAGAGTTAAAAGAACAGGTAGAGTTTGTTAATGTAAATGTAGAAAAAGATACTACAGGATTAGCTGCTCAATACAAGGTTACTGGAATTCCTATGACAGTTGTAGTTAGAGATGGACAAGAGAAGTCTAAAACTGGAAGAATGGATGAAAGTACATTAAAAGCTTTTATTTTAGGTGAATAGAAATATACTAATAGCATTCATACTATTCATTACAGCTCAAGCATTGATTTGGTATCAAACTAATTCTCAATTTTTTAACGACTGGGCTAAAGAAAGGCCGTTACTTATGGCTACTATGGGTGTACCGATTAGTTATATTTTAATATATGCCTCTAGATATGTAGTGGCTGGATTTGATGGGTTATTATGGCCAGGTAGATTAATAGGTTTTTCTACCGGTATGATTATCATGGCTGCTTTAACCTATATTCATTTAGATGAAGGAATTACTCTAAAAACAGGAGTTACATTATCACTTGCTTTTATTATAGTGATGATACAGTTATATTGGAAATAAATTTTAAAATTAAGTTATGTTAAGAAGACCAGATTCTATCCCAGCCGGGGATACAGTTATTGAAGATCCAGTAATGGAGCCATTTTTTATTGCTAAATCTTCCTCAGGAGGATATACAGTTTACGAAAGAGTAATCAAAGGAGATAATGATACTCCTTATATTAAAACCATTTGCTACCCGGCAACATTTAATCACGCATTGAAAGTAGTTAGCAGAGAGTTATTGAATTCAGGTAAAAATCACTTTACATCTGTAAAAGATTACATTAAGGAATGGAAGGATATCCAGGAAAAAATGTATAATCTAACTAATATCGATTAAGAATAGCGTTTGCCTATACGCTTAATAATACCTGGCAAAATTTAATTAATTATTTATCATGGCAAAAAATGTCGTAGTGTCTTTATCAGGAGGGATGGACTCCTCTACTTTATTACTTCGTGCTCTCAAAGAGTATGATAATGTAACAGCTTTATCTTTTCATTATGGTCAAAAGCATAGTGTTGAACTAGAGAGAGCTAAATCTTTAGTTGAATACCTTAAATCTAAAGGTCATAATGTGACCTATGAGGTAATCGAATTAAAAGGTTTAGTAAATTTACTTAACTCTGCTTTAGTAACCGGAGGTGACGATGTACCAGAAGGCCATTATGAAGAGGATAACATGAAAGCTACTGTTGTTCCTAACCGAAACAAAATCTTTGCTTCATTAACACAAGCAGTTGCTCTATCAGCAGCTAATGCTAATGGGAATGATACAGATATTGCTTTAGGAATTCATGCAGGTGATCACGCTATTTATCCAGACTGCCGTCAAGAATTTAGAGATGCAGATGATGCAGCCTTTAGAATTGGTAACTGGGATGCTGATAAAGTAGGGTATTTTACTCCTTATCTTGATACAGATAAATTAGGTATTTTAAAAGATGGTGAAGTATTATGTGAAGAATTAGGATTAGATTTCGATGAAGTCTATAAAAGAACTAACACTTCATATAAACCTTACCCATCAGGTAACTCAGATTACAAATCAGCTTCTTCAGTAGAACGTATTGAAGCATTTATTGCTTTAGGTCGTAAAGATCCTGTTCAATATGAAGATGAAACTGGTGAAGTAAGTTGGGAAGTAGCAAAAGCTGCAGTTGAGAAGGTACTAGCCGATCATGTAGCTTAAAATTAAAGAGAGGTAGTGAAGCTGTTAGGGTACGAAATTTAAAAAGGGTTTGTAATACGCGTACCAAACCAGAAACCCTGAAAGACCCGAAGCCTCTCTTAATATAGCGGGATGGACTGGAGATGGTTCCAGCTCGGTCTCATAAGCCGAATGACGGGGGTTCGAATCCCTCTCCCGCAACTAAGTTTAAATTAAATTAAGGTTATATGAAAACATTTATTTTAGCAGCAGTAACAGTGGTAGCAACTATATATCATGCAGTCCCAGGACAAACAGATGATACACCATTTGTAACTGCTTCAAACAAGAAAATCAACAAAGATAATCCAGCCGGTCATAGATGGATTGCTGTATCAAGAGATTTAGAAAAATTAGGGTTTACTTTAGGTACTAAGGTATGTATTGAAGGAGCAGGAGAGATGGATGGAGACTGGACCATAGAAGATCGTATGAACAAAAGATGGACTAAGAAAATAGACTTTTTAGTTAATACTGATATGAAATACGGTAAGTGGGAGAATGTTAAGATTTATATAGAAAAATAACTTATGAACGAATTAGATCGCAGTTATCAAAGATTACTTTTTGATATCTTAAATAATGGAATAGAGAAAAAAGACAGAACCGGAACCGGTACTTTATCTGTTTTCGGTAGACAGTTTAGACACGATATGTCTGATGGATTTCCATTACTTACAACCAAGAAAATGGCGGTAAAGTCTATTATGACTGAGCTTAAATGGTTTCTAAAAGGAGATACTAATATTAAATATCTTTTAGAGAATGATTGTCATATTTGGACTGGAGATGCTAAAAAGTGGTATGATGAAAGCTTTAAAAAATACTGGGGTGAAAAAGAAGGTAGAACCTCTAAATTTAAACCTATCTCAAATAAAGAATTTGAAAAACGTATTTTACAAGATGATGAGTTTGCTGAAAAGTGGGGAGAGCTGGGACCAGTATACGGAGCACAGTGGAAAAAATGGAAAGTAAATAATAGTTTTGTAGACCAAATTGGCACTTTAATTAAGGATATTAAAAACACTCCAGATTCAAGACGATTAATGGTTAATGCTTGGAACGTAGGTGAGATTTATAAAATGACACTACCTCCATGTCATTATGGATTTCAATGCTATGTTGCTGATGGAAAACTATCCCTTATGTGGAATCAAAGAAGTGTTGATACTTTCCTTGGGTTACCGTTTAACATTGCATCATACGGTACATTACTGCTACTACTATGTCAAGAAACTGGATATGAGCCTGGTGAATTGATTGGTAATTTGGGAGATGTTCATTTATATAAAAACCATATTGAACAAGCTGAAGAACAAATTAGTAGAGAACCAAAATCGCACTTACCTCAATTAAAATTAAATAATGTAGATATTTTAAATGGTAAGTTTGATTATGAGATCTTAGATTATGAATCTCATCCAACAATTAAAGCACCTTTATCAAATTAAAAAATGACTATTCACATACCAATATCAAGTTTAGATTTAAAAGTAAAAAAACTGTACTTAGAAGAAAAATTAAAAGGCTTTGGAATTGATTACCAGCCTAACTCCTTAATGGCTTGGTATGAAGGAGAAGAAATAGAGATTTTTAATTTTAATAAAATTTGTAAGTTAGATAATAGATTTACATCTTATGAAATTTATTTAAATAAAACAGAAATTATTTTAGAAATAGTTGGATATAAAAATTAAAAGTACTATATTTATTTTAATATTAACAGTGTCGTAGCACCACTCTAAAAACACCAGTATGCAAGAAGATATACACAAAGAGTTATGGGAGAGAGAAGATCGTATAGTCTCTCAATTGCCTGAAAGGCTAGAAATTAAAGGACAGAAAATACCTGATCCTAAAAAACACCAAACAATTTCATTTATTAAATCAGCCATTAGACTTGGAGCCTGCGCTTTAGGCTTTTTTGGTATGTACGAAGTAGGCTTTATTGGCTTATTTTTAGCTGAAATAGTTGGAATTGGTGAAGAATTAGTTTAAATTATAGTTATGGCAAAATTTAGATCAACAAAAGTATTTGACGGATTCTCTACAGTCTTTCGTCAATGGAAGGCAGAAGGTACCCACTGCCGTTTTTTACACGGGTACGGAACATCAGTTAAAGTATGGTTTGAAGGAGACTTAGATGAAAGAAACTGGGTATGGGACTTTGGTGGTATGAAAAGAGCTAAAGGAACTATTGACGGATTTAATCCTAAAGAATGGTTTGATTGGCTACTCGATCATACTTTTATTGTAGCAGAAGATGATCCGTTTAAAGATTCATTTCTAAAAATGCATGAAGCTGGAGTAGCTCAAGTTAGGATTATTCCTGCCACCGGAGCAGAACGATTCGCAGAATTTATCTTTCAAAAATTAAATTATTTTATCAAAGAAGAAACGGAAGGTAGAGTTAAAGTAGTTCAAGTAGAGTTCAGAGAGCATGAAAAAAATACTGCTATTTACACTTCATATGATGACAAGGTAGAGAGCCTAATAGAAAACGTACCTGCCATTGGAAAATCAGGACAATGGGGAGTAAAAGAACAATCAGAAAAATAAGACTATAATATTATGTCATTAAAAAGAATAGAAGACTATAATAAGATACTTCCAATCGTAGAAGTATATACAGCAGTTCAATCAGAAGGAAGCCGTCAAGGATACCCTACAATCGTAGTACGAACATCAGGATGTACTCATAGATGCTATTTCGGAGAAGGAGGATGGTGTGACTCATGGTATACTAGTATTCATCCAGAGAAAGGAACTTTCTGCTTTCAAGATATAATTGATATGTACGATGAAAATCCTCATATTAAGGAAATGATGTTAACAGGAGGTTCTCCTACTATGCATCCAGCTTTAGTTAATGAATTAACACATTTTGCTCATGAAAGAGGTATTTTTATTACTATAGAGACTGAGGGAAGTCATTTTCTACCAACAGACTATCCTATAGATTTACTTTCTATTAGTCCTAAATTTAGCAATAGCGTGCCAGTTATAGGAGTTGAAACACCTCAAGGAGCTATTACAGATGAAAAGATGATTAAACGTCATAACAAGTTCCGTCTTAATAAAGAAGCTATCAAGCAGTCTATCGAATACCATAACGACTACCATATTAAACCAGTTTTAGATAAAGACTTAACTATGGTAGGAGAGGTAGAAGAATTCTTAAAAGATTTAGAAATACCAGATCATAAAGTATGGGCAATGCCTGCAGGTGATGATAGAGAATCATTATTTGAAAGTTATGGCCCTGTAATGAACTTTGTTAGAGATAGAGGATGGAGATTCACCGGCCGTGCACACATAATGGCTTTTAATACAGAAAGATGTGTCTAAAGAAGAAGCTTTACAGGTATTAGAGCTAATTATGGATAACATTCATACCTGCTGTGCAGTTACAATGGAACCAGATGATGTTTTAGTGTTATGTGATAAATTAAAAGCTTATATAGAAAATGATTAATTTTAAAGATGTAATAGAAACAGCTAGTCCGGAAAAGTTAGACTTTATAGTGACTATAGAAAACCACCCGGTATGGGATTATAAGACCGGAAAACTCAATACCATAGACCTAATATCAGAAGATCCCTGGCAAGGTGTTGAAGACGAATACGTAACTTTAGGTGAATTAAGAAAATACATTGTAAGTTGCGAGATACCTTTCGATTTAGTCGAATTTAGAACAGAAGCAGATAGAGAATTATTAAAATCATTTACATGGGAAAACAAGCAATTAAATTTTTCACACTATTAGTATTAATTCCTTTTTTGGATTTAGTCAAGTAGTAGAATTAGAAACAACTATCTACAAAGTAGTTTACGATCAAGATTTAGAACAGCCGTTAAAAGTAACCTATACAGTTCAATGCCCTAAAGGAGGAGCAGACCGAGCAGGTATGGATTTTAGAACAGTACCTAACGTACATACATCAGATAATGATGACTACTCTAATACAGTTTACGATAAAGGTCATTTAGCTCCTGCTGCTGCTTTTAGCTGCACTAAGGAAATGTTACGGGAAACCTTTTTTTACTTTAATAGTGCTCTACAGCATCAAAGCCTTAACAGAGGAGTTTGGAATAGATTAGAGCAATTTGAAAGAAATCTTGCTAATTTTTATCAAGTTGATGTAACTATAGAAGTAAAATTCCCTGATACTATAGAGAGAGTTCCTGGAGGAGCAGCAATTCCTAAAGAATTTGTTAAAGTTATTAAGTTCGGAGATAAAGAACTAAAATTTATATTTCCAAACAAGAATACATCAGGTACTGATTGGATTGATTATTTAGTAGAATAGGTTATGACAGAAAAAGAGTTTATAGATTGGATTAGAGGTTATGTTGATGGAGTACATCCATACTCTGCTTCACCAAAACAGTGGCAGTACCTAAAAGAAAAAGTTTACAGTATTAATAAAGGTTCTAATAGCTATGTTTTAGATAGCAATTGGACTACTAACATAGCATAAAATGGCAGAAAAAAAGTTTTATACATGGAAATGGGTAGATGAACAAATTGATAAAATTGGTGAGCAATTAGAAGGTTATGAAATACCACAATTTGTAACAGGAGTACCTAGAGGAGGACTAATCCCAGCAGTACTTATATCTCATAAATTCGGTATTCCTTATATAGGTTTAGAAGCAGCAAAAACATTACCTGGAGACTTAAAGAAAAAGGTTTTAGTCGTAGATGATATAGCAGACTCAGGTAATACTCTAGCTCAAATTCAGAGACATAACTTTAAGACAGCTACTCTGGCTAGACGTTATTCTTCCTCCTTCTTTCCTTTTATAGTTGGAGAAGATATTAAAGACGATCATTGGCTAGTTTTTCCTTGGGAAAATATTAGTTCACAATCTATTCAGGATTATCTTGCTAAATAGAATTATATTTCGTATATTAAAGTATAAATAAGTTATAAGAATGGCAAAAAAGTTTGTAGAAGGAACCGAATTGGTTCAAGAAGGATTCGCTAATGGTATTTCATTACAACTAGCTAATGCAATCAAAGAAAAAGGAATTAAAGCAGAATTAACTCCTATTGAAAAGCAATATATTATAGAAGATGCAGCAGAGGCATTTGGTAAATTCTTAGATGCTTTAGGTTGTGATTGGAAAAACGATCCTAATTCATCTGATACTCCTATGAGAGTAGCTAAGGCCTATGTAAATGACCTATGGGCAGGTAGATTTGAACCTCTTACTGAGATTACAGCATTCCCTTCTGACGGTTATGACGGAATTGTACAAGAATCTAACATTCCAGTGACTTCGATGTGCTCTCATCACCACCAAACTATTGGAGGTAGGGTATCAATTGCTTACGTACCTTCTAAAGATGGTAAGGTAGTAGGGTTATCTAAACTAAATCGTATTGTAGAGCATTTTGGTAGACGAGGTGCTATTCAAGAGCAGCTTACTGTTGCAATTCATAATGCAGTAGATAAGATTTGTGAAGGTAATGTAGGGGTAGCTGTAATGATTGATGCAACTCATAACTGCGTAAGCTGTAGAGGAGTTAAACATCATGGAGCATCTATGCAGACAGCCAAACTATCAGGTTGTTTCTTAGAAGAAGATTCTGCAAGAGCAGAATTCTATAAAAATATTGAACTGGCAGGAGTATGCAAGCACTAGAACATGATGAAAGACCTTGGGGCTGTTACGATGTATTGTTAGACACTGATTTTACTAAAGTTAAGCTAATAACCGTAGCTCCTCAACAGAGATTATCTTACCAGTCTCATGAAAAGAGACAAGAGCAATGGACTGTAGTAAAAGGTAGACTAACAGTAGTTTTAGATAACGAACAATTAATTTTCTACCCAGGTGAATCAGTTCTTATTCCATTAGGTGCAAAACATAGAGGATGGAATGAGACTGATGGTATAGTTCAATTTATAGAAGTACAGACCGGAGAATATTTCGGTGAAGATGATATAACTAGATACGAAGACGATTATGAAAGGTAAACAATTAACTATATTTGATGCATTAAATGACTATAAAGATGCACCAGCAAGCGTACCGTTTGTTAATGAAGTAGAAATATTCAACGCTACTTTTGGTAAACCGAATAATTATGAACCAACAATACCAGAAAAAAAAGAGTGGCAGTTCGTATACGACTTTATACTCGAAGAATTGGAAGAATATAGACAAGCTTGCGAAAACGGAGACATCGTGGAAGTTCTGGATGCTTTGTGTGATATTACTTATGTTTCCCTTGGGAACGGTGTTATGTTACACGGCCTTAAGGATAAGATATGGCCAGCATATCAAGAGGTACAAGCAAGTAATATGTCGAAATCTTGTACTACTGAGGAAGAAGCCATACAGACTGTCTCCGTACGAGCTGAAGAACAGGGTGAGCCTTGCCATTATGAAGAAGTTAATGAGAGGTACATCGTCTACAGATCTAGAGATAGAAAAGTAATGAAATCTATAAATTATTTCAGACCTAATTTAAAAAAGTTTTTCGATGCCAATTAAGTTAGAAGATCATAAAACCTATGTAGATAGTCTTAAAATGGAAATGGTTCCATATTCTATAGCAGTACAAGCAGTACAAGAAGCTACTGATATTGATACAGAAAAATACGCAATAGAACTAGAAAATGCAATGGCAGAATTACGTAACTCATTAAATAATATAAATTTAGATGATTAAAATAGCTCATGAAAGCCCTAAAAGTATCTTTGAGGATGTACAGAGAGTAACAGATTATGATTATGCTCTTGTACATTTATTTGAAGAAGATGAAGAATATCTTAATCAGTTTAAAGAAGCAATTAAAAAAGGTAGAGAAGTTATTTTAGATAACTCTATATTTGAGTTAGAAGAGGCTTTTGATGCTGATAAATTTGCTTATTGGATAAATGAGCTTAGACCTACTTGGTATATTGTACCGGATGCACTAGAGGATGCTAAGAAAACTATGTCTCAAATGGCTAGTTGGAATATGCATTATGCTGATAATGTTTACGGCAAAAAATAGGAGTAGTTCAGGGTAAGACTTACGAGCAGATTAAAGCCTGTTACGAGTATATGGATAAACTTGCAAACGTAGATATGATTGCAATCTCGTTTGATTATTCGTATTACACTAAGTCTGTAGTTCATCCTAACAAGTATGTTAGCTGGATGCTAGGACGTGTTAAGCTACTTGGAGATTTAGTTAAAGACGGTATTATTAATGAAGATAAACCTCATCATTTATTAGGATGCGGATTACCGCAAGAGTTTTCTTTTTATTCTCAATACCCTTGGATCTATTCGTTAGATACAAGCAATCCGGTAGTACATGGAATTAAAGGAATTGGGTATAGAACTGATGGACTATGGTCGAAAGAATCTCAAAAATTATTTGAATTAATTAATTACGAAATTGAAGATACAAATTTAATTCTCAATAATATTCACAAATTTAGATGGTTTGCAAATGGGCAAAAGGAAGTATAAAGTAGGAGATAAAGTAGAGTTTAATTTTCTAGGTGAACGCTTGAAAGGTGTTATAGAAAAAATAGAAGCAAAAGAAATGTACTTATCTAAAAATAAAGTTAGGTATATGATTTTTGATGGTAAGTATAGATATCCATTACCAGTTGAAAATATAAAAAACTTAATTAAATGAAAAGACCTTGGATTGCATTTTTTAGTCAGACTGGTTCTGAAATAGTTGATATAGCTAAGGCTCTTGGACGTTGGCCTGATGTTATTGTTACTAATCAAAGACCGGCTGGGTTAAGAACTATTAATCCGGAAATAAAGGAATCTAATAGTATTGTTACTACTTCTAATAAACCTACTATAGAGGAATTAGAAGAAATTCTAGGTTATTACAAAAATCCTATAGTTACTTTGCATGGTTGGTTAAGAATTATGCCTCCTAGTCTTTGTGAAAAATATTCTATATTTAACGGACATCCTGGACTTATTACCGAATATCCAGAACTTAAAGGTAAAGATCCTCAGATGAGAGCTTTAGAAGGTAAGTACCCAGTTATGGGTTGTGTACTTCACAAAGTAACTGCCGGAGTAGACGAAGGCAAAGTTATAGCCGAAGAAAGATTTAATGCTTTTGAGATTACAGAAGAAGAAATGTGGAAAGCAACCAGAGACAGATCTTTATATTTATGGATTGAGTTTCTTAACACAGTTTTAGTATGACAGAAAAAGAACACCTACTTGTTCTACTTATAGAAGAATGTGCGGAAGTATCTCAAAGAGCAACTAAGATACTTAGATTCGGTTTTAATGATCCTGCAGGAACAGAACCTGATCAACCGTACACTAATGAGGAAAGGCTTATTGAAGAAGTTAATGATTTAGAGGCAGTATTGGATTTATTATTTAAAGATAAGCCATTCTATAAATCACCTATTCATCAAAATAGAAAAAAGAAAGAATAGAAAAGTATTCTAAACTCTCAAAAGAATTAGGTTTATTAAATTAATTTTCGTATATTAAATAAAAAGGTTATAAATGGTAAAACGAATTGCATTAGTAGGAGCTAGTAGTACAGGTAAAACTACTGTATATGAATTATTAAAGAATAAACTACCTAAATACGAATTTATTAATGAATCTACTCGTACGGTAGGTTCTTATGGGTTTCCTATAAATGAAGCAGGTACTTCAGAGACTCAATTAGCTATTAGCAGTTTTCATTTAGAAGCATTATTAAGACCAGGTAATGTAGTTCTAGATAGATGTTATATGGACTTGATAGTCTATTCTAATTTTATGGATAAGATTAGTAAGGAAGCTCATAACTACATCGAAGATACTTGGAATAGAGTAAAGAACGAATATACTCATTATATTTATTTTCCTATTGAATTCAAATCAGTTGATGATGGAGTTCGTAGTGTAAATGAAGATTGGAGAGAAAAAATTGATAAAGAATTTAAATTACTTCTAGAAGGAGTAAGAAAACCCTATCTGACTGTAACAGGGTCACCATTACAGAGAGTTGAACAAATATTAGAATTTATTAAGTAAAATTATGTCAGAAGTAAAAAATTACGCTAAAGTACAAGAAATTGCTGGAAAGCATTTAGGTAAAGTAGGAGGAGAGGGTTATAAAGATACATACGATCCTTCATTACTAGTTCCAATCCCTCGTAAGCTAAATCGAGAGGCTTATGGAATTCAAGAAGATAATCTTCCTTTCAAAGGATATGATGTATGGAATGCATATGAGGTTTCTGCAATCACAGAAAAAGGATTACCTGTATCAGGTATGTTAAAGATTACTTGTCCGGCAGACACAGAGTTTCACGTAGAGTCAAAGTCTATCAAGCTGTATCTTAACTCATTTAATATGACTCCTATCGGACGAAATACTAAAGAATGTATTGATATTATTGAGGCAAGAGTATCTCGTGATTTAACTGAACTACTAGGAGGGCATTGCTCGGCTAGAATGTACCTTTCAGAATTAGGTTCTACCTATTCTTTCAGAGGATATGCTAAATTAGGAGCTATTTGTGACTTAGATGATATAGAATTTAAGTCCTATAAGTCTGATGCAAATCAATTAGAAGTAGATCAAAATGCAGATGATGAAAACGAGATTAAATGGCAATCAGATCTTCTTAGATCTAACTGCCGTGTAACTAATCAGCCAGATTGGGGAGATGTATTTATTCAAATGAAAGGGGATAAATTACCTACTCCGGAATCTCTTGCAAGATATATAGTTAGTCATAGACAGGTTTCTCATTTCCATGAAGAGATTTGCGAGATGATGTATACACATCTTACAGAAGCTTTCCAGCCAGAAGAATTAATGGTAGCATGTTTGTATACACGTAGAGGAGGAATTGATATTAATCCGGTAAGAGCATCTCATGCATATTTGATTCCACCTTTCTTTTACGATAAGAATTTAAGATTAGAAAAACTTTAAGACAGTAAAATGGCTAAAGAAATAGTAGAAGATAAAGAATTAATTGCAGAAAGAGTACCGCCAGGAGATAACTGGGAGCTGGTAATCGATCGAGATAATGTAATCGAAGGTTTAGTACAAACTCTTACACAATATATGCGTAAGACTAAGTTTAAAGGACATTATAGACTAGAACCTCTAAATGGAAAATTATACGCTATAGTTACAAAAGAAGTAGACATAGAAGAACCAGAACCAGAAACCTGGGATTTATATGGAGAATATTAGGAAATTAGTGGCTTTTTAGCCACTTTTTTCTTATATTAAGATAAATAAACGGTTATGGATAAAATATCATATTGGCAAGAAAAAGGCTTTGTTAAAGTAGCTAGAATCTTTGAAAGCGATAGATTAACTCAAGGAGTTGATGTAGAGTTTTTTGAAGATAAGAAAGATTATAAAGTACCTGGAGTATACCTTTTAGGTTTTAAAGACGAAGTAATAAAGATAGGTCAATCTGCTAACATACTAAGCAGAGTAAACACTCAGTATAAATGTGTTTCTAATTTAGGTAATAATAGAATTAGAGCAGAGATAAAAGAAAATTATAAATCTGTCGAAGTTTATGTTTTTAAAGTACCTAAAAAGGATTTTACATTATTAGAGTATACTTTTCCTATTAATTATCAAAAAGGTTTAGAAGAAGCTATGCTCCACGACTTTTATAAAAAGATGAATAGAATTCCGGTTTTAAATTTACAACGTAATTAATATGCAGATAGAAAAGAAGTACTATACCGTCCAAGACTCTGAGACGTTAAAACTAATGTTCCAACATATTCAGGAATCAGAAGTGATTGCTGTCGATACCGAAACCACCTCTCTTAATATGAGAAAAGGTAAGATTGTAGGGTGGTCTATTTCTGGTGATGAAGGAATTGGTTTTTATATTCCTACTTTAGTGTGGGATTATGAGAAAGAAGAGTTAGTTGTACAGGAAATAGAAGGTCAAAGTACTGAGGTTATTTCTAAAAATCTTCTTAAGATGTTAAAAGGTAAAAAACTAGTGATGCATAATGCCTCGTTTGACTGCCGTTTTATCAAGAACTACTACGGAGTAGATTTATTAGAAGATCTTTGGGTAGATACAGCTCTTCTTGTGCATACAGTACAGGAGGAAGGAGCAGGTATGGGAGTATTTGGACTTAAACCTTTAGCTATCTCAGTTCAGGAAGAGATTGGATTAGATGTAGAAAAAGCAGCTAACGAAGAGCAGATTGAACTTAAGCAATCTATTAAAGATAATGGAGGAGAAGTTACTAAGACTAACTTTGAAATTTACAAAGCCGATCTTGAGATACTTTCTAAATATGCTTCTGCTGATACCGATTTAACTCTACGTCTTTGTAATCATTTTCTAAAGGTACTAAAAGAAGAAAATCTAGAACAGTTCTTTTTTGAAGAAGAAGTAATGCCGATCTATAGAGAAGTAACTATTCCTATGGAAGATTATGGAGTAGATTTAGATATGGAACTACTACAGGAGACTCATGCTAATATTGTAAAAGATTTAGAGGAGAATAAAGATATTGTTATGAAAAGCCTTCTTGCTACTTCTGAAGCTAAGAAGTGGGTAATGAATACTGCTTTTGATAATTTCCCTCCTAACCATAAAGGAAGCTGGGCACAGAAGCTTGCTGAAAGATATTCTCTTTCTCTACCTAAATCTGAGAAGACTGGTAAATATTCTCTTACTCAAAAGAATATAGAAGAGTTAGAAGATAGTCCTGCTAAAGAATTTTTACTTACTGGTGATATGAACGTATTAGAAGAGCTTGAAATAGCACGTATATCTATGGCTCTTTGGAAAGAAAAAATGATGGTGAGTATATCAATATACAGTCTAAAAAGCATTTAGGAGAAATAGTATTTGATTATATGGGGATAAAGCCTAAAAGTAAAACTCGTAAAGGACAAGCTCAGTTTGATATGGATATGATTGAAGAGCTTTCAAAGACTTATGCTTGGGCAGAGAACTTACGCATCTATAATAAACTACTTAAAATTAAATCTACTTACGTAGATCGATTTATAGATAATAATGAAGATGGTCGTTACTATTTTTACTTTAAGCAGAACGGTACTGTATCAGGCCGATACGGTTCAGATGCACAGCAGCTACCTAAACCTAAAGAAGAAGGAGAAGATGCACCTATTATTGTAAAATACACAAATATTGTAAGGGCATTCTTAATTGCAGGAGAAGGTAGAAAAGTAATTGATTCGGATTACGAGTCATTGGAACCGCACTGTTTTGCTTCTGTAACTGGAGATGTAAAGCTTCAAGAGATATTTAATAACGGATGGGATTTTTATTCTACGGTTGCTATTCAAACCGAAAAACTAGAAGGAGTATCTCCAGATAAATTAGCAGATAACTATCTTAAAAAGTTAGATCCTGTAAAACGTAACCAGGCAAAGGCCTACTCATTAGGTATTGCATACGGTATGGAGGCTTATGCATTAGGAATGACTTTAGGGATACCGACTAAAGAAGCAGAAAAACTAGTTGCCGGTTATCTAGATGGATTCCCTGATCTTAAAAAATGGAGAGAGAATTCTAGACGTCAAGTAAAAGATCATGGTTATATTAAAAACTATGTTGGACGTATTCGTCACTTGCCTAAAGTAAAAAGATCTATGAGAAATTTGGTGAACGAATAATGGATTGGAGATTTAGGAATCAACTATCAGATCAATACGGTAAAGATCAAGTTCTTCAAGTATATAGAGATTATCGAAATGGGTTAAACAACTGCCTTAACTTTCAGCTTCAGTCTTTAGCGGCATCGGTAGTTAACCGAGCAGCTTTAAAGATTAACCGTAAAGCTAAAGAGATGGGTATAGATGCTATCGTACAGGCACAGGTTCATGATCAATTGATTATTAACATAAGGGAAGATCAAGCAAAAGACTTTGCTCCTGTAGTACAGAACATTATGGAAACTAATCTAGTACTGCCTGGAGTAACTCTAAAAGCACCACCAGAGATATCAAATAACTGGAGAGATGGACACTAGAAATTTAGCTCATTTTATATGGATTGGAGATAGAGGAATTCCACCCCTATACCAACAATGTTTAGATTCTTTTTATAAAAAACATCCTTATTGGAAAATAAAACTTTGGACAAAGAAAGATGCCGATAAAATAATAAGAGAGTCTAAGTATGATTTTAACAAGTATACTAGTTTTATAAATCGATACAACTATATTAAGTATCATGTATTAGCTCAAGAAGGAGGATGGTTTGTTGATTTAGATATTCAATGGAAATTAAATATAGATCAAATTTATACTGACAAAATTAAAAACAAACCTTTTCCAGACTTATTTATACCTGTTAGAAGTAATCCTAGAGAAAAATCTATAGATTTAAAATCTAATGATGATATGTTAATTTATGCTAGGAAAGGAATATTTTACGAATTATTAGAATTTATTAATAATAGAGAAGATATTGATAATTCAAAGAAGTATGAACCATATGGACCAGTATCTCTATCTAAATGGTTATATAACTGCAAGCATACCAGAGAATACCTTTATGAAAACGAAATTCAAACTAATGGATACTACTGTAATCATTTAAATGGTAGAAGTTGGTCCTTTTCTTAATTTTAACTATATTTATATTAAAGAAAATTGACCCTAGAGCAATTTTAATTTATATGTTAACCGACGATCTTAGGACGTCACAAATTTAAATGATATGAGTACATTATTTTATGAACGTACACCGTTCGACATTTTAGTTAGAAATTTTTTCCAAGATGCAAGCACTTACCTTCCGCTTGCAGAAACCAAAGTCCCTCATCCCGTAGACATCTATACAAACGAAAAAGGCCTCTTTTTCGAAGTAGCTTGTACCGGAATTTCAAAACAGGATTTAAAAATCGAAACTCAAGACAATATCTTGAGAGTTAATTACGATAAATCAAAAGATGCTTCTTGCTGTGAAGTAAACGATTGTGATTATATTCACAAAGGAATAGCTAGACGTTCTTTTAATTTAGGCTGGAAGATTGATAGTAAATTTGATTTAAGTAAGGCAGATGCCGAGTTTAAAGATGGTTTACTTAAGATTGCTATTCCATTTACAAAAGGATCAGAGTTAAAAACTTTGAAAATTAAATAGGTTTTTTCCGCTCTAGGGTTTGATTTTCGAATTATAGTTCGTATATTAATTAAATAAATAAAAAAGTTATAAATGAGTAAAACACTTATTCCACAGAATGACCGTGTACTTGTTAAGCCTATCGATGAAGGCGAACAGATGTACGGTAATATTGTAATCCCTGATATGGGTAAAGAAAAGCCTGAAATGGGGGAGGTCGTAGCAGTAGGACCTGGTAGAAAATCTGAATTTGGACAATACATTGCAGTCAATGCAAAGGTAGGAGATATTGTTCTTGTACCTAAAATTGGTACTCTACGAATTGATTTCGAAGGAGATGAATTTTACATTGTTCAAGATAAAGAAATTTTAGCAACAGTTAAAGAAGTAAATAATGGATAAGAAAATAGTTTTTTCAGACGAAGCACGTAAAGAACTCTTAGAAGGAGTTGATAAATTAGCAGATGCAGTAGTAGCAACTTTAGGACCAGCCGGTCGTAATGCTATTATTGAACAGGATATGGGTAGCCCAGTATCAACTAAGGATGGAGTTACCGTAGCAAAATCTATCGATTTAGAAGATAGAGTAGAAAATATTGGAGCACAGTTAGTAAAACAAGCTTCTATTAAAACTGCAGATCAAGCCGGAGACGGTACAACAACCTCAACACTATTAGCACGAGAGATTTATAAACAAGGTCTACAGGTAATGACCAAAGGTGCTAATGCCGTAGATGTAAAGAGAGGTATTGATGAGGCAGTAAGTAAAGTAGTAGATTATTTGGTAGACGGTTTATCAAAAGACATAACGGACGAAGAGCAGCTTAAGCAGGTCGCCACTATTTCAGCTAATAATGATACAGAAGTAGGTGAGTTAATTTCCACAGCCATGGACAAGGTCGGCCGAGACGGAGTTGTTACAATTGAAGAGTCACGTACAGGAGAAACCTATCTGGAAACAGTAGAGGGTATGCAATTTAGTAGAGGTTATAAGTCTCCGTATTTTGTGACTGATAACAATTCAATGCAAGCTGTTCTTCGTGATCCGTTAATCTTAATTACAGATAAACGTTTGAACCAGGTAAAAGAACTTTTACCTATCTTAGAAGCAGTATCTCAGCAAAATAAGTCATTACTTATCATTGCAGACGATATTGACGGAGAGGCACTATCTACCTTAGTGGTAAATAAAATGAGAGGTATCTTACAAACAGTAGCAGTAAAAGCTCCTGATTTTGGAGACCGCAAAAAAGCAATCTTAGAAGATATTGCAGTCTTAACCGGAGGTACAGTTGTATCATCTGAAAAAGGTATGCGATTGGATAAGTTTGATTCTAATTGGTTTGGTAATGCTAAGAAAGTAACAGTAGGAAAAGAAAATACTACTATTATTGATGCTTTAGGATCAGAAGAGTCTATTGAAGGAAGGGTTAATGAATTAAAGACTCAAATCGATGAATCTAATTCTCCTTACGAAATTGAAAAACTTCAGGAAAGATTAGCATCCTTCATCGGAGGTGTGGCAATCGTTCATGTAGGTGGGCATACTGAAGTTGAAATGAAAGAAAAGAAAGATAGAGTTGATGATGCTTTACATGCTACCAAAGCAGCTTTAGAGGAAGGTATCTTACCTGGAGGAGGAATTGCTCTATTAAATTCTTCTAAATACTTATCTAGCTTTATAGGTGATGTTGATAACTATGATCAACAGACAGGATACGATATTGTGATTCAAGCTACAGAGAAACCTTTCTATCAGATTCTTCAAAATGCTGGTTACTCTAAAAAAGAAATTGGAGATATTGAAGAGGATGTAATTATGAAAGAAGGGGACTTGTGGGCAGGTTATAATCCTAGAGAACAGAAAGTAGTAAATATGTTTGACTCTGGTATTATTGATCCAACCAAAGTAACTAGACTAGCATTAGAAAATGCTGCTTCTGTAGCAGGTACTATGTTAATTACAGAGACAGTTATTTCTAATATTAAAGAAAAAGAGAATAAAGGAATTGATCCTAATATGATGATGTAATGGATAAAATAAAAGTTATCGAATTTACAAATGAGTATGGGCTCAAGGACAAATGGACCTATAAGGGTAATAGGTTAATAAAAACAGAATTTAGATACCCAAAATTAAACACTAAAAAAGGAAAACCTATGAGTGCAAAACAAGAATTATTTGAGCAGATTGCAGAGCAGTTTGCCATTTTGCAAGAAAACAATGAAGGAACTACTAAAGCTTCTCAGGCCCGTGCCCGTAAAGCTGCAGGTGAGATCAAGAAATTGATTACTCCTTACAAGAAAGCGAATATGGAAGAGGTGAAGTAGGGGGCGCTTTCCTCTCTTTGCCACGCGCGAATTTTCAAGACCCTTCCCTAACCGGAGGGGTTTTTTTATTGCAATATTCTTCGTATATTAATATAAGATTAAGGCAAGTTTAAGAGAAGTTCAAGAAACTAGCCTATTTATTAATATAAAAAACATCTAATATGAAGAGAGCACTATTAATTGGCTTGCTGTTATTCGCGATGAATGTTCAAGCCGATCCGGGATCAGAAACAATCTTGGAGTTAAAAATGAAGGCTGCTTATTATGAGATTAAAGCTCAATTAGAAGCCGGAGAAATTACATTAAAAGAGGCCCAACGCCTTTGGATAAAACAACGTACTAAAATTTATAAAGAAGAGGGCATTTAGCCCTCTTTTCTGTTGCTATTTATGAATATATTTCTTATATTAAAAGATATAAGTAAAGTATATGACAGATTTTGTGTTTTATGAAGAAGGTTGGAACATACGGGAAAGAGAAATACTCGAAGGGAGAACTAGCCCAACTGGCTCGTCGCAAGATGATACAGAAAGACCACGGGGATAAATCTAAATATACTCGCAAGACAAAGCATAAAGATGATTGGGATAATTGGCATCCTGATTCTAGTTTTTAATATAAAGTAAAGTTATGTCAGATTCAATTAAAAAATACTACGAATTAGTAGAAGACGGGGTAATCTTCGAGTCCCCGGATAAAGGTAAAACAGTCTACAAAAGGCCTGTTGGCGGTGATCCGCTATTGAGAGAATTAATTAAAAGTGAGCCTGAGATAAGTGAGGATGAATGGCTAGAGACTTATGCAAATATTGCGCGACATTATAAAGATGCTCCTGTAAGTCTATTACGTGCTCTTACTAATGATGAAATTTCTGTAAAAAAAGTTTGCGATTAAAAATTAAGTTCATATATTAAAGTATATGAAAGTAAGTCTTCCTCATAAACCTCGCCATTCTACTGAGTGGCTTGAAAAGTATTTTAAGAAAAACTACTATAAGAAACCGTATAATAGGTTTCATTGGTGGAGAAGCTATGTAGATAAGAATAAACCTCTTCCTAACAGGAGTCCTTTGAGAGATAGAATTCTAAATGGCGACTTTGATTTTGGACCTTATAAGTTTGAAGCTGAAGTAGTTGAGCATAGAATTAACGAAAAGTACATTCAGTACTTTGATGATCAAGGTAGATACGTAGAGGAGACATCTTTAGATAGAGCACGTCGTAAAAGATTGTTAGAAGACTTTGAAGCTGATGAAAGCAGAAAACTAAACGATTTAGCTAAGGGATTTAGTGACTTAATAGGTTTGACTAAGGAAAAAGTCTTAGATGAATTAGAGCAATTCGATGATACTTTAATAGAATTCTACTACTACATAACAGAAAAATACCCACGAAAAAATGGTATTGCATATTTATAATTATATTTTAACTTAAAGATTACACATGAAAACTATTTTAATTATTTTAGCAATTTTAGTTGTAGCCGCTGCAGTTTACTATTTCGGCTTCTACAAGAAAGGAAAAATTAACGACCGTGATGGAGATTTCATTCCTGATGAAGTAGAAGACGCTGTAGAAGATGTTAAAGAAGTAGCTAAAGAAGTTAAGCGTAGAGCAAAACGAGTAAAACAAGAAGTCAAAGATGTTGTTGATGCAGCTAAAGAAGTGGTAGATCAAGCAGGAGACGTTGTTGATGCTGCAAAAGGCAAACCACGCCGAGGTCGTAAACCAGCAGCTAAAAAGACTCAAAACAACAAACCAGCACCAAAAAGACGAACTCGTCGTTCTAATAAAAAACAAAGTAACTCATAATGCAACAACCGCAAGTAAATATTGATATCAGTCAAACTCAAGCAGTAGTCTGTGAAGAATGTAATCACGTACACTTTGAACAAGTAGTAGTGCTGAGAAAAGCATCAGGATTACTTACAGGTACAGGTCAACCAACCTATATTCCAATTCCTGTATTTGCATGTACTAAATGTGGTCATGTTAATGCCGAGTTTTTACCTAAGGAAGTTAAAGATTTAGACTAACATACTTTTTCTTTATACACACAAGTAAGGGGACTTTTGGTCCCCTACTTTTTTTAACTATTTATTATTAGGAATTCCATAAATCCGTCGGACAGTTATATATGTCTAACTTAAATAAATTATTATGGATTTATTGAAAAAAATAGGTTCTTGGGCTGACGCTCTTACACAAATTGGAATTAGTTTAATCGCTTTCGGAGTAGTATTAGAAGTGCTCTTCGGAGGAGTAAACATTCCATTCTGGCCTGATATCTCAGTAGTAGGAAATATTATGGGGATTTTAGGTTCATTAAGTGGCGAAGGCTTATTAGGACTTGTAGGTGCTTTTGTACTGTACCACATTCTTAAGAACAAAGGTTAATTCTATATTGTATAAAGAGAGGGCGGAAGCCCTCTTTTTTATTGATATTTATTAATATGAAGAAACTACTTTTTTTAGTACTGTTTAGTACAGGTATTTTACAAGCACAATCTCCACTATGTCCTTCTACATCAACAAGTTTTTGTTGTGAATATGTAGCAAGTATAACTATTAACGGCCAAACATATGCAGGTAATACCGGCTTTACAGGACCAGGATACTATGACTATACAGGAACACCTGTTCCTACTTTAGAAGCAGGACAAGACATTCAAATATCTTATACAGCTACAACAAACGGTAACTATAATCAATACTTCAAATTGTGGATTGATTTTAATGGTAACGGAGATCTATCCGACCCTGGCGAATTAGTATTTAGTGACAATGGTGTAATTCCTGCCACTACCCGGACTTTTAATAGAACTTTTACAGTACCTACCACAGTATTTAATGGAGAGATTTATATGAGATTTATAATGGTATATTCTACCTCACCTACATTATGCGGTAATTATGCTTACGGTAATACATTTGATTTTAAATCTGGAGTAACAGGTGCTATTGATCCATTTAACTTCTCAGGTAATATACGTAACTCAGAAGGATTAGGTATTCAAAACATACCTCTTCAGGTATATTATAAAACAACAGCAGAAACAAACTATACCCTATATACTAATTTATCTACTAATGAGCAAGGAGAGTTCGAAGTAACTACTACCCTGAATGCTGATAGCTATAACTTTAAAGTAGTGATTCAATCTATTACGTATACTCAACCTACCACCTCAGATGCTCAATCTTTTAATTTAAAATTAATTCAAGAGGATTTAAATTCTAAAGATTACTATAGAATGGATGTAAATGGTAATAGATTATTAACTGTTAGTGACATATACTCTATATACGCTAAAATTAATAATAACATAGCTAATTTTCAAGGTACTGATCCTGATTATAGGATATTTACTTCTACTGAATGGTCAGTGATAAACTCTAGTACATCTGATCTAACCAATACTTATGTGGGTGTAGCTAGTGTTACTATAGAGAATATACCAAACGGTCAAACTTACGATTTTTACGTTGTAAGAAAAGGGCACAGGAACTAATTTACACCTATATTTATTATAGAATATTGTGCTTAAAAGCACTGGTTTTTATTAATAAACTTAAACTAAAAAAATGAAAAAATTACTTTTAGCTTTAAGTACAGTTCTAGTAACAACCTTTGCTGTAGCACAAACTACTGCACCGGATGCTACTAAGCCGTACTTAATCTTTGACGCAACTTATGATTTACAGCCTGTAGGAGCCGGCAACCCTACTGATGTAGCAATCTATTACGACAACCAAACCGGTACAACAAATAAAGCTATACAGTTTAGATTCTGGTATGATGCAGGTGTATTTGATGCTCCTACTGTTACCTATACTGGAGAAGAAACTAACAACTACTTTCAGTACAATGTAGATGATGTAGAAGGAAATGTAACTGTTACATGGGTCTATACAGGTAACGACACTAACTTTGATATCGCTGCAGGATCAATGTTTAACGTAGCTTTACCTTTTGATGCTGGATTTAATAACGGAGCTATCTCAAATATGTCTTTCACAGGAGCTACATCATTTCCGGCTTACGGTACTTTAGCTAATGGTACTGATACAGAATTAGGATTGCAAAATTATGGAGGGGTATTACAAGAACCACCATTTAACTTTACAGCTACTATTCTTAACTCAGCTGATAATCCAGCAGAAGCTATTCCAGTTATTTTACAAAAATCAGCTGATGGTGTAACTTGGACTGACTTACAAACAGTTAACACTACAGCAACTGGACAAGCAGTATTTGAAGATAACTTAGATCAATCTTACTGGCAGATTAGAGTTAAAATTAATTCTGGTTTAGATGCTAGCTCTGCTTTGACAACTGCAGATGCAAATATGATTGCACAACTTGCTATTGGATTACAAACACCAACAGGAATTCAGTACTATACTGCTAACCCTAACCAAGCTAATTCAATTACAGCAGCAGATTCATTTACAGTATTTAATAGGTTAGCTCAAAATGCTAACTCTTATCCAAATAATCCTGATGTACTATTCTTTACTGCTGCTCAGTATACAACTATATTAAATTCTAATACAGATCAGAGCAGCACTATACCAGGACTTGTAACATTTACTTCACCGTTAATCAACAACACTACTTCAGGTACTTATTATATGTTGATTTTAGGAGATGCAAATGGTACTGGGTTAAACTAATAGTATGCAAAAGCTACTAGTATTTTTATTATTTTTATTCATAGCAGATCAATCTCCGGTACAATTTACAGTGCCGGAGTTGACTGTTCCTGCAGGCCCTACTATAGAGTTACCTGTAGTTGTTAATACAAATGGAAATATAGTTGGTAGTTTAGAATTTGCTTTAAACTACGATCAATCTATCCTAGAGTTTACAGATATTATTACATCTAACAAAGCCCAGGAATGGCTTACCTATACAATGGATACCGGTAATGGTAAAATAAGATGGGGAGGATATGATTCATCGTTTGGCAGTTTTAATTTAACTGAGGATACAGAATTATTTGTAATTGTTTTTGCTGTTATAGATCCTAATTGGAATGAAACTCCTATTACAATAGGTAGAAAAACAGCCGGAACAGAATTAGGATGGGACTTACCAGTTGCAAATACAGACGGATATATTAATTTGAATAGAAGTTCTTGGCATAACCCTAAGGACGGTATATCAGGTGTTGCTTATCCTGTTCCTACCCAAGGATTAATAACATTAGACCTTACCCTACCTAATACTGGAGTGTATAGAGTTAGAGTTATAGATTTAACAGGAAAACAGTTTAGCTTTAGAGAACAGAACTTCTTTCAAGGATACGTAACAGTTCAAGAAAATTTATACGAACTTCCATCTGGAGTCTATTTATTACAGATAGCAAATGATAAATTTGTTAAATCATTTAAAATTATAAAAACTTAAGATTATGAGCGAAGAAAAACAAGAAGGATTTTTTTCTCAAATTAAAAATCAAATTATAGCCGGTGTAGGTGTTGTGATAACAGCTGGAGGAGGATTGGTAGTATCTAATATGGAAGCAATCTTTAGTCCTGAAAAAGACGAACCGCAGCAGGTAGTAGTACAGGACTCAACTAAAGTACAACAACCCGTTATCAATATTAACATTCCAGAACAAAAGACAGAAACTAAAACTATTATTAAGGAAGTTCCTGCAAAACCTCAACCAACAAAACCAACCGAAAAAGTATACGACTCATGGTAAGATTTTTAACAATTGTTTTATTATTTGTTAGTACATTATCTTACTCTCAAATTTTAGGAAAAACAGAAACAGAAGACTATAAAGCTGCTTTCGAAGAAAAGCAATCTATAGAAGAAGTATCAGACTATAATGGAGATATTCAAATTCCAATTCAAGTATTAAATATAGGGTTTACTCCTGAATTATATGAATTCTATCCGGAATTAAGAGACAATAGAGTAGGATTAGGAGTATCTAATATTACTTTATCTTATTTAGAATGGACTGATAGATTTATCTTTACCGAAGATAAAGAAGAGATTAAACAAAGAATGATTAAACAGCATATAGCTTCTGCTAAAGGTATTTCTCAAAATGAAATTCAAGTTAAGGAATGTTATACTAGCAAAATACTTTACTTACGTAGAGATATATGACTACTCAGTTTCTGAGGAAGAAGAAATTACTAAAGATGGAGTAAAAGTTGTACAAAAAACTATAATCGGTATGCAAGTTAGATTTGTTGATGCTGAGACTGGTTCTATATTTACAGGTTCTGGAAGTGGAGAAGCAGTAACTATTAAGAGATCGAACTTAGCTGATAGTTTAGATGAAATAAAGTTTAATAAATCAACTATAGGTATATCAACTAAAAAAGCTCTTGAAACTGCCGCTGCACGAATCGTTAAAAAAATGATTAAGCGTGGTATATTTAAAGAATAACATACTATATTTACTCTTACTTGTACCTTTATTTTCTTTAGGACAAACGTACAATTATACTTATACAGATCCCTGTACGTTAAATCAACAATCAATAACTGTTCCTATAGGAGATCAGGTAGTACTAAACTACTTTGGTGAAGTACAAGCATTCAATCAACAAGATTTTTCTAACGGAGTCTTCGATAATTGGCTTACAAACGTTAGTCAATTGAATTCCTCTGCTCCATGTCAAAGCGTTACCGAAGTCATAATTAACCAGACTAATGGTACAGCAGTTGCTAATACCCTTACAGTCGTAACTAATATAATGTCTGTAATGGGAGGAGGTATGTTACCTCCTACAGAAAGTATTAATAACTCATCCAGAGGAAATAACTCAGAGAATAACGGAGAGGATGAACAAAACACTCAAACCAATGGAAGCAATTCAAATCAATCCGGAGGCTCAAACAATACTCAAACAAATCCGAGCAATCAAGAAACCCAAGGAAATCAATCCTCTTCTCAAACAGGCGGAGGATCTAATACACAAACAACTGGAGGGTCTGGAAATTCAAATAATTCAACTACGGGAGGAGAACAAACGTCTGAATCGAGTGTAGAAGGATCCGCAACTCAATCTACAGCCAATTCACTTTCTAATGCAATAGATGGAGGTTCTGGTGGAGGAAAGAAGAAATCTAATAAGGCACAAAAGCAAGCAGGAAGTCTTATTGCATCTGGAGATATTGTAGTTATCTCTAACACAGATCAAACCCAACCAGGTCAAGTTAGATTTGTAGGAAGTATTACTCATGCTAATACTAGAAACACTAGAATAAAAGGAGCTTTGTTTAATTATACAACTGTCACCAATGATTTTAGTTTAACTTTTTATAAGTCATGGATTAATCCTAAAAAGACTTTTAATTTAGTTTTAGCTAATACTACAATGTATAATTTTAAAAGTAACTTACTTAATACTACTACTGCTTTAGAATCTTTTAGATTTGGTAAAGGAAAAAAGTACACTGGTATGGCTGGTGTTAATTTTACTTACGGTAAATTAGGAGAAAGAACTTTACAGAATCTATCTTCAGTAGCTGGTATACATCGTAATTTTAGAGTTAGTCCTCGAGTTACAACTAGCTTACTAATGTTAGGAGTGTATTCTCCTTTTACTCAATTCTATGAAGGCAAATGGTGGGATGCAGGATTACTTGTGGTACCATTTAGTTCATGGGATATTAAAATAACTAAAACATTTAAATACAATATAAGCTTTACAGGAGTATATCAAACCTCAGGTAACTTCTTAAACTATCAAATACTAACTGGAGGTAAATTAAATTTTTAATAAATGAAAAAGCTATTATTAATTCTGTTATTCCCAATCTTTACTTACGCTCAAGATTGTTATAAAGTAGAACGAGTTATATCTACAGCAGAAATCGAAGAACTAAACCAAAGGCGTATTATTTTCGGTATTAAGCAAATGACCGAAGAAGTATTATCTGAAAAGTATGACCTATGTGTAGACGGTAAACCTATCTTTGTTGAAGTGTTATCTATTGAAGCTCCTTCTAAAGGTATTTCTTTAGGTCCTTGGCAGAGAAAGAAAAAAGAAACTATAGTTAAAATAAAAGTAATTATAGATAACGAAGAGCTATTTGGAGAAGGTTTAGCTAAGACTTCTATTAAATCTACATTTATAGACCTTAATGACGAAAATCTACCATTTGAAAAAACAACATTTGCTTCAGCAGTAAAAAAAGCTATAGAATCAATTCTTTAACCTATTTATAGTTATATAAAATAGTTACTAATAAATACGTTACATTATGTTTAATTTTTTAAAACGTAAATGGATGGCTTTTAAAGACATTTTTAAAGACAAAAACGACTACAACGAAAAAAATATTGTAGGATTCTTATCATTCGCTGTAATGGCTATTTTTGCCGGAGCTGATATCATTACTGGTATCATGGGAAAACCATTAGAGATTAGCGATACTATTTTTAACTCTTTTGTGATTATCACTTTAGGTGCTTTTGGTATTGCTGAGGCAGCTAATATTTTCGGTAAAGGAAATAAAAATAATGAATAGATTAGAAGACATATTTGATACTGAAGAATTTAAACAATTATCATGGAAACGTAAACTATGGGTTAGAATTCAAGTAGCGTTTGCAGCAATGTTAGAAATATGAAAAATTGGACATCTACAAGAGCAGTTTATGCATTACTATCTGCAGTACTCCTTATAGGAGCAATTTTAGATAACTGGTGGGTAATCTTATTTGTAGTAACTATGTTACAAATAGGTGTGTGGTTAAAATTTTGTCCATCGAAATGGATATTTGAAAATTAGGATTTAAAAAACAGAGTTATGAAAAAGACAGGATTAAAAAGATTTAAAGAAATATTCTTATACTCAGATTCTGAACCAAATGAAGTTTTAATAGGATTACTACATGCTTTAATATTACCGTTTGCTATGTTAGAAATAGGTAACCAATTTATTTTACTTCAATTATTTGCTAGTGCAGTAGGTTTTTTTCAACTTTATGCTGTATTATATAATGGTTCTTTAAAGATAAGAAAAATTGCGGTTCAACTAGCTACACTTGTAGCAATAGCAACAGTATTAAATTACACAATGGCAGGTATGTTGAAAGGATCTCATTTTGGATGGTTATTAATTTTAATTTTTGCGTTATGGAATTTAGTTAAAGTTACTAAAGAATCTTTTGAAAGGAATTTGTAAAAATGGAACAGTACATAACGATAGCAATAACATTTGTTACAGTTCTAGGTTCAGCTGGTGCTTGGCAATTCTACCAAAGTAGAATGAAACTAAAATACCAATCTCAAAGAGAAGATAAAACTGATATGAACCTATATCGTGATGATCTTAGAGAAAGAGTAGCAGTTCTAGAAGAAAAACTAGAACAAGAAAGATCAGCTAAAGAACAGACAGCAAGTAAACTTTCAGAAGTACAAACTAAATTAACTGAATATAAAGTTAGATTAGAATTTTTAGAAAAAGAAAATGAACGTTTAAAATTTAAATAACTAATAAAATGATCTATAAAGTAGGATCTCGAGGAGAGGTCGTAAAAGATATTCAAGAAGCAGTTGGTGTAGCAGCTGATGGTATTTTTGGGAAAGGTACTTCTGAGGCAGTAAAAGCTTGGCAGTCTAAAAACGGACTACCAGCAGACGGACTAGTAGGCCCTAATACCTTAGGCAAAATGGGATTAGCAGATACAGATAATACCCCACTATCAGATGTAATTCCTGGTCACATGAAATTCTCTAAAAAACAGTTTATAACTAAGAATGGTTTAGATGTTGTAGAGTATTTTATGCCTAAAGATGAATACAAACCAGGACCTATCAATGCAGAGTATGTATTTTTACATCATACAGCTGGTTGGCATAATCCTTATAACTGTATTAAACAGTGGGCAGGAGACGATAGAGGAGCTATTTCTACAGAATTTGTGTTAGGAGGACCATCTGTTAAAGGTAACGATACTGAATACGATGGAGTAATGGTTCAAGCATTCCCTCAAGGGAACTGGGGATACCATTTAGGTAAGAATGGTAACTTCCAAATGCATAAAAATTCTGTTGCAGTTGAGGTTTGTAACTTCGGATACATTAAGAACGGAAAAACATATGCCGGCACTAATGTAGTAGAAGATCAAATCGTAACTCTAGATAAGCCATTTAGAGGATACTCGGACTGGCATCGCTACTCAGATAAACAAATTGAGGCATTAAAGAAATGGATTCTTTGGATTGCTGAAAGAGATAGTATTGATGTACGAGCTGGTTTACCTGCTTTAATTAAGGAAAAAGGAGCTGATGCATTTGAATTTAACGAAGATGCATATTACGGAAAAGTTAAAGGACTTTGGACTCATACTAACACTCGTAAAGATAAATTTGATATGTTCCCTCAACAGGAACTATTAGATATGTTAGTTAGTTTGTAGTGTAATTTAGATTTCGATGATGGAAAGGATAGGTAACTCTATCCTTTTCCTATTTATATTAACAAGTTGTTTAATAAAAAATAAGTTCTTATATTAATAAGTATGAAAAGAGGACAGAGCGTTATAATCTGGATATTAGCAGCCTTAATGGTGTATAATATTTTCTTAAATAACAAGATACAAACTAATATTCAAGAATATGAAGATAAGATAGATAATCTTCAAACAAAAGTAGATTCAGTTAATACGCTGAATAAAGAACTAGATATGAAGATTAATTCTCTTCATACTCAAATAGAAATAATCGACTCAGATATTTCTAATGTGCAGACAAATATTAAATCAATAAAAAGAAAGACAAATGAGAAAACTAATTCTGTTGATAAGTTTACTTTTACTGAGCTGGAGCAGTTTTTCGCAAAAAGATACCAAAAAAGACTCGATAGTACCTCTCAAAGTACCAATCGCTAAACTTGTAATTAAAGATCTAATCGAAGGTGATGGTAATAAATTAGTAATTACCGATTTAAATAAATTATTAGAGCTTAATAAAGAAAAGTTAAAAGTTAAAGATAGTGTAATAACTACATTAGATAAGAAAATAGTTAATTTAGAAACTATTATTCTTACTAAAGAAGAACAGTTTAAGCTTCAACAAGAACTATCCGCAAAACTAGTAAAAGAGTTAAAAACTCAAAAGAGAAAGACTTTTTTATATAAAGTAGGTACCGGTATAGGTACCGTAGCAACTATACTACTTCTAGTACAGAAATGAAAAATTTAAAGAAAGGAATATTCCCATTTTTAATTGCCGCTTCTGCCCTGTCAGTATCTGCTTCAGCCGCTTTCTATTCAGTTAGCGGCTTGAGCAAATTATTTGCTGGTGCATCATTAGAGGTTATTATTATGGCAGGTTCATTAGAGGTAGCTAAGCTTGTTATAGCATCTCTGCTGTATCAATACTGGTCTACATTAAACAAGCTACTAAGGACATATTTGGTAGTGGCAGCTACAGTTTTAGTTCTAATTACCTCTATGGGTATTTATGGATTTTTATCTGCCGCTTATCAAGAAACATACTCTAAACTCTCCATAGTAGAGAATGAGAAAGGCTTTATTCAAAAGAAAATTGATTTTTATCAGAATGATTTAGATAGGTATGATGAAGAGCTTGAAAGAATTTCTAGCAATATTAGTACTCTCAGTAATGCTAAGGCAACCTCAATCCAAGTACGGGACACATCGGCTGTGGGCGGTCTTAGATCCACAATATCCACTGCTGAATTACGTTTGGCTCAAAACCGTATTACCGTTGAAGAAGAAAATAGGAAAGCTATTCAAGCAAAAAGAACAGTAGCAGCCGATAGCCTTCAGAAATTTCAATTACAGGTACTTGAATTAGATAACAATACTGAAGTAGCTGGAGAATTAGGACCTTTGAAATACCTCTCAGGACTTACCGGTGCTCCTATGGATAAGATTATAAACATTTTACTGCTTGTAATTATTTTTGTATTCGATCCTCTGGCCATATCTTTGGTAGTTGCAGCTAATTTTGCATTTGAAAAAGCTTACCCAAAAAAGCAAGAAAATTTATATGGAGAACTTGAAGATGATTTTTCTGAATGGGATGATTTAGATAAAAAGAAATAAAGAATGGGATGAAGATCATGCTTTAGATACGGTCTTAAACGATATGGCTAAAGACATACAAGTTAAAGATGCCGAAGAAATAAAAACATCAGAAGAATTTATTGAAGAAATAGATAAAATAAAAAAAGACTAAAGCTAGCCAATATAAAAAAATTAGAAGAGTTTTACAAAAAGGACCTTCAAAATGGAGAGTTGAATTTACAGACGGTTCTTCAGGATGGGTAAGTAAAAATGAAGCCTCTAATAATCCGAATAAAATTAGGTATATGTAGTTTGTAAATTAAATTAATTTTCATATATTAATAAAATGAGAGAAATATTATTAAAAGCAGTTAAGAGCCATGCACAAGGTCATATTGACAAGCATGTAGCAAACATCGAGATTTATTTAAATCAATCAGTAGGTATCGGAGAACATTCTGACATAATCGAATCTATTGAACAAGAATTAGAAGAAATAGCAAAATACCAAGATCAATTAGATATAGTTGAAAAGTATTTTTCTAACAATAAATCTACTCTAAACGGTTAAATGAAGTTACCAGTTATACGAACAATCGTCTCTAATGAAGAGTTAGCCGATACAGACTTCAAAGCAGCAGTTAGAGTTTTAGAAACCTTAGCTGAATCAAGGGGATTAAAAGATGAAGAGCTAGATGTTATTGGAGAAATAATTTCTAATATAGAAGGAGCAAAAGTAGTATGGGACGATCATCGTCATTACGGAACTCCTTTAAAAGAAGCGTTAAACAAGTTTATGCAAAGAGTTATAAAATCAGTTCAATAAATGCCAAGTTATAGAAAGTATCCAGGAGACATTATCGTTACTTACGATGAGCCGTTAGAAGAAGTAAAAAAAGATAAATACGTTCAAGCAGTAAAAGAAAAGTTTGAACAAAGATCTCAAACTGGAATAAAAAAATATAATACAACGTTAGAGAGAGAAGATCTTAATTTTTTAGATTGGATTAATCACCTACAAGAGGAGCTTATGGACGCTACTCTTTATTTAGAACGTCTAAAAACAAGTTATGCCGAAGAAACTACCAAAAGT
>FUIF01001263.1_pt1 | contig 32910 bp, 42 predicted proteins | sample 1003461 | NCBI WGS metagenome assembly FUIF01 (sample SAMEA80401918, study PRJEB19352) | marine metagenome
CGCTAAAAAAGGTACATTCAAATGGCCTAATGTTGTAAATGCTTATGAACGTCGCTATGAGCTTACACGCTCTGACAAATTTGTAGCTAAAATAAACGCTGAAATTACAATAAAAGAACCTGATTATGTACGTATTCACGACAGCGGTGACTTTTATTCGCCAGCGTATCTACAAAAGTGGCTTACTGTTGCTATACACAATCCAGAAGTTCGCTTTTACGCTTACACAAACAGCGTTGAAATGCTAAAAAATGTAACATTACCTGATAACTTTGACGTTATATTCAGTGATTCAGGTAAACAAAAACACTTGATTAATGAAGAAAAAGATCGACACACGCGTATATTTTATAATATCTCTGATATGCTACGCTCTGGCTACGTGGACGCTAGCAATCATGATTTATACGCGACTAAATGGCACAGTAAGTCTAAGCGAGTTGGCTTACTAATGCACTAATCACAAAATAGAAACGATTACTAATAGATAATATAACCAAATTAAATTAAATTATTATGCGAATTACACTTTACAAAAAACTCAAACCTGAGTTTAAAAAATCATTACTAGATAATCTTGAAGAATATCCTAACAGTATAACAGACGTAATAAAAGCTTTAGGTACAAAATACCACTGGAGTCAACTGTCTGTTGGTGATGCTACAAGCTTAATAAGTTTCACATCACATCCAATGAGTGAGATGACTGATGCTGATTGGATAACAGGTAGAGTATTCTTTAACGAATTAAAAGATTAATTATGGAAAATACAAAGCAAGAATTACCAAAATGGTTTAAAGGTCAACTTTACGACAAAGGTGAAACAGTTACAAACCCTTTTAGTGGCCAAAGCTACGAGCTTACAGCTGAAGAACTAAGCATGTATGACTTTATTATCGGTGCTAGCAATCTAGCTGAAAGAGGCTTAATAACATCACCAAAGATTATTAACGATATGCGTAAAGGCATTACATGGTTCAGAAAGAACAACCCAGAAGCATATTACGTATTACTAGACTAATGCGTAGCGCTTGTGACGAAGAAACTCCACACTGTGAATGGTGTGAGAGACCGATGACAGAAGAAGAACACGACTTCTGCGATATATGCGGTGAATGTAGAGAAGAAAACGAATTAGATTAATTATGAGTATAACAGGAGAGCAAATAGAAAACTATATTACAACTCAACTAGAGTGTGAAGTAAGGCATAACTGTAAAGCTTTAGCTATGGCTATAAATACTATAGCAGATGAAATACAGTATGATTCTTGGTCATTAATGAGATTAGTAGTAGAAAACTATCCAATTGATGAGCTACATACGCATAGTTATGGTTTTCATACGGCAAACGGAAGAGAAATTATTAATTCAATACAAAGTAAATATTATGAGTACGAGAGCAACGATTAGATTTGCAGAGCGCAAGTCAGGGCAATCATTCAGTGAATTACCTAAAGAACATTATGCACAATTTTACAAACACCACGATGGTTATCCTGAAGGTTTAGGTATTGATATAGCTGAGTCTTTAATAGAAAACAGAAAGCTAAGTGGCTGGGAGCTAGAACATATTGATGTAGTTCATGGTGATGTTGAATACTTATATTATATCTGGCAAAAACCAAATGATGACAATAGAGCAGTGTATATAAGTATATTTGAAAAGGTATATGGACACATGTGTGAGCTGTGTTATCACGAGCGCCCTAGCACGTGGGATTGTATATTCGTTGGAGATGCACGTAATCTTATAGATAAGTATAAAGATGAATAAGATGAAAGAATTTAGCGATGAACAATTAAATGCTCTAGTTAACAAGTTAGCTTCTGAGCTGGTAAAAAGAATATACGGTATACAAAATCCTAAAGAACAAACTCAACCTTTTGAAGGTGATGATATGATTTGGTATGCTGATAGAGATGACGATCACGTTATCGGTGAATTAGCTAGACTAATGACGCTAATGAATATATATGAAGAGCGAGAAGAATATGAAAAATGCCATTTATTAAAAGGCATATAGATCGCTTAAATAAAATTGTAGAAAATTTATAATGAGTAAAACTCCAAATAAGAGTAAGACGCCACCTAAAAATAATATAAGGTTCTCTATTACTCTATCAAATGAGCAAAAGCTAGCTAAATCAGAGATTATTAAACACCCTTTCAACTTTGTTGTAGGTAATGCCGGTAGCGGTAAAACTCTATTAGCTGTGCAAATTGCACTTGATCAGTTTTTTAAACGTCAGTATAATAAGATTATTATTACTAGACCTACAGTATCAACGGAAGATAATGGCTTTTTACCAGGTTCTGAAAAAGAAAAGATGGAGCCATGGTTAGTACCTATTATGTCTAACATGCGTAAGGTATACAACAAACCTGATAAGTTAGAACAAATGACTAATGATGAAGACATTGAACTTGTGTCTCTAGCTCATTTTAGAGGCCGTACGTTTGATTCTTCTGTAGTTATTGTAGATGAGTTTCAAAACTTAACTAGATCACAGTTTCAAATGGCTTTAAGTCGTTTAGGTAAAGACTCTATAATGATATTCTGTGGCGATAGACAACAGATCGACTTAAATGATAAAAACTATTCAGCGATACATGAAGTATCAAAGATAACATCATCTAAACACGTTTATAAAGTTGTATTAGAAGAAAACCACAGGCATCAAGCTTTATTTGACGTACTTGAACTGCTTAATAAACATTAACACAAACTAGAAACGAACACCAACAGATAATACCAGTATGAATATATTTTATTTACACAAAGACCCAGAGAAAGCAGCTAGGTATCAATACAACAAGCACGTTGTTAAGATGATACTTGAGTCTGCTCAAATGTTATGCACTGCTCACCACTGTATTATGGGTGACGATGCTGATGTACCGTACAAACCTGCTCACAGAAACCATCCATCAACTAAATGGGCTAGACAATCAGGCGAAAATTATGCGTGGTTATACTATCACATGATGGAACTAGGTAGAGAATATGAAAAACGTTATGGCAAAAAGCATTTGACTATAATTAAATGTGAAGATCCACTGTCTAAATTACCAGGCGGTATATTGGAGACAGGCTTGACAGATATGCCGCAGTGTATGCCTGATGAATACAAAGATAAATGTAGTATACAAGCTTATTGGAATTATTACATCAATGATAAAAAGAATATTGCAAACCTCAAAACCGAAAAATTATATGAAACCAGACCTCAAGAAACGTATTAAAGAATTTAATAAAATTAAATTCAACCATGATAATAGTAAAAGAATTATTGTTGCAACGTTAAAACCAGTTGATACACCTAGGGTGACAATTGCTAGCTAATAACTAAGAATAACAGGCTAATGTCACAGTTTGATAGAAATTTAAAGCTTCTAATAGATAGACGTGTCGTATGGAAAAGAGATCCAATAAACGACGTGCCTGATGTAGAAACAGACCAGTACATGTATTACGTAGATGGTACGTATGAGTGTTACACATTGTTTCAATCAAAAGCTAAAATAACTTCTTACAGATCTCTTAAATGGCATCTGTTAGTATTATGGTATTTAAACCCACAATTATCTGAAGATGAATTTAGGTATATGTCTCTTGATGTTGCAGACCACTCAAATGGTTTTGTAAGCTTTCATATACCAAAGAATACTATAGATAATATAATATATGAAGTTAGTATGGTTGACTTAGAACAACCACCATTAAATAAGCTACGTAAAGTTATATTTAAATGGCATTGTGCATTAAGTAAACAAGAGAAGCTTTCAATCGTTGGCAAACTAATAGGTCGTTCAAAAAAGATTGAATCTGATGATGTCTATGACATTATGATGCAATTGCACGACAATAATAAAAAGATTACGATACAACGCATGTCTGAGCTTCTGAACGTAACTAAACGTACAATATACAGACGCATGTGTCATGAGCTTAAAAAAGAAAAAGAATTATTGAACCAGCAGTTATAAACAATTATATGTTAATAGTTATTTGGCCATCGTAATAAAAAAAAGTCTATATTAGCCGCGATGAAATCAAACAACAACAAGAATTACAAGCGTTACAAAAAAGATATACGCAACAATCAACCAGATAATAAACCCTGGAATGAGTATACTCGTGACGAGTTGATTATTAAATTCTTACCGTTAAGTTGAAAACATTGCTAGAAAATTTTCTGTGTCTGACGCAGCTTCAGGAGTAATGAATGTTGATGATTTAATAGAAATAGGTAATATAGCCTTATAAAGGCAGTAGATAAAATTATATGGCAACGTATAATGGAATCTAATGATCCTGAAAAAAGTATTAAATCGTTTCTTTCTAAAAGAATTAGAGGAGCGATAAGAAGAGGAACAGATATTAATAGATCGCCAATGCGTATACCAGAGCATAAGCTAAATGATATACGTAGAGGTTTTGAAGATGATAAAGAAAAACAAGCAATGTTTTATAATTCAATGTTTATAAGTATTGATGAGCAAGTTGGAGACAATATGTATATGCAGGTCGAAGACAAATCAGAAGACTCAATGAAAATTGAAGTGTTGCATCAAAAGATATTAAATATAATGTTGAAACACTTAAGTGAAAAAGAGTTTCATATAATAAGATACAGCTTTGGACTTGGCTGCAACAAAAAGTCTGCAAAGCAAATAGCTGAAATATTAAATATAAAAGGTTCTGCTTCTTATGTTAGAGTATCTCAGTTAAAAAAACAAGCTATAGAAAAGCTTAAAAAAGTTATGGACTATTCTAGGTTATCAGAGTATCTATAATTAATATTAATTTTAAACCAAATACCAAAATGAAAGAGTTAACTAAAAAGCTAGCTGACGTTCAGACTAAGCTAAAAGCAAAAAAGTCTTCATATAATAGTTTTGGAAAATACTATTTTAGAAAAGCTGAAGACATCCTTGAAGGTGTAAAACCTTTTTTATTACAACACAATATTTATGTAACAACCTCTGAAGAGATAATAGGTACTGAACCTTTTCCAATGTTAAAAGTAACTGCTACTATTAGCGATGGCACCGATGCTATACACGCATCTTCTATTGTCGGCGTTGATTTAAACCAAAAAGGTATGCAAACATCTCAACAGTTTGGTGCAGCATCTACTTATGGTAAAAAATATGCTCTTGGTAATTTATTCTTAATTGATGATACTGAAGACGCTGACGCTACAAATAAGCACGGTAAAGGTGTTGCGGCTAAAGTTGCTGCTAAAACTAAAATGACACAAGATCAAATGCAGAAAGCTACAGATTATATATCTAACGGTGGTGATATATCTGCAATTGAATCTAAGTATATAATAACACCTGCTCAGAAGAAAGTATTAGAAGCTGCAGTAAAAGTTAACGCATAATGAAAGATATAATCACTCGACTAAGAAACGATGAAGACTACTACGGAGAGTTTGGTCAACAGTATTTAAGTAATTCAAATATATCGACATTACTTAAAAACCCGTTGTCTTTGCGCGATCCGCAAAAGAAAATACCAGCGTTTTTAGTTGGTGGTTATTTTCATACCGCTATATTAGAGCCAGACAAACTGAAAAGCTTTAAAATTGTAGAAGCCACAAACCGTAATACCAAAGCTTATAAAGAGCTTTCAGGTGGTGAAATGTGTTTACTACAGTCGGAAGTAGATAAAGCCCAACTACTAATCGACACGGTTTTAGAGAACGACGTTTGTCGTGGCCTAATACACGGTAGAGACTGCGTGTTTGAAGAACCTGGAATTACAGATCTGTTTGGTAACAAATGGAAAGGTAAGGCCGATATTATTAATCACGAAGAAAAACTAGTTATAGATCTTAAAACTACATCTGATATTGAAAAGTTTAGATGGAACTCTAAGAAATACAACTATGATAGTCAAGCTTACATATATAGTAAGTTGTTCGGTTACGAAATGTTATTTATGGTAATCGATAAAGTTACATGTCAAATAGGGTTGTTTGACTGTTCTCCACAGTTCTACGAGCAAGGAGAAAAGAAAGTTGAAATGGCTAGCGAACAGTACGATCTGTTTTTTAAAAACGAAAACTTTGACCCAAAACAATATCTGAAAACTGAAACACTGTAACACAAAACGGTTACGATCACTATCAGATAATATATACATAATTAATTATTAACCAATTTTATTTTATACTATGGCAAGTATTATTAAAGCGTCTATTAACTTATCAGAAGTTCCTAAAGACAAAATCATTACGGGTAAAAAAGGTAAGTATTTACCTATCGTAATTACATTAAATGACGATGCCGATCAATTCGGTAATCAAGGTCCTGTTATTGTAGAACAGACAAAAGACGAGCGTGATGCTAAAGCAAAGAAAACTTATCTTGGCAACGTAAAAGTTGTATGGACTAACGGCAACAATGTTGACGCAGCTCCTAGAGATAACTCTTCACCAGCGCCAGCTCAAGCAAATGTTTCTGATAACGATTTACCGTTTTAAGAAATGAACGTTGAAAGTAGAGAGATCAATGGATTTTTGATTGACAAGTTCAATCAATATGATCTTGAGGCTGGTAAGTCGCAAGGGACTTGTCCTTTGTGTTCAGCTGATAGAAAACCTGAGAATAGGAAAGCTAAATGCGCTTCTTATGATTGGGAACGTGGTCTCGGCACTTGTCACAATTGTGATACTAGTTTTCAACTTCACACGTACCAACGTAAAGGTGCTTCTGAAAAGGTTTATGTAAGACCTGAACAACCAGAAACATTATATACTCCAGTACAAACTAAAGTTGAAGAGTGGTTTGCAACAAGAGGTATTAGCAATAAAACTCTACAGGATCTTCGAGTTATTGAAGGTCCTGAGTTTATGCCTCAGACAGGTAAGTCAGAGAATACAATTCAGTTTAACTATTTTATGGGTGACCAACTCATTAATATTAAATATAGAGATGGTCGTAAAAATTTCAAGCTTTACAAAGGTGCTGAAAAGATATTTTACAATATCAACAGTATTGTAGGTTATGATTCTTGTATTGTAGTTGAAGGTGAAATGGATGTGCTTGCAATGCACGAAGCGGGAATTAAAAACGTAATATCAGTGCCTAATGGCGCTACGTTAAATTCAAACAACCTTGATTATTTAGATAATTGCATTGACTATTTTGAAGACAAGACTAAAGTTATTTTAGCTGTCGATGCTGATGAACCTGGACAAGCTCTTAAGCAAGAGTTTATAAGACGTCTTGGTGCTGAGGTTTGCTATTTAGTTGATTTCAAGGATTGTAAAGACGCGAACGACTACTTAATAAAGTACGGTAAAGATGAACTAAGACATGTTATTGATAAATGTCAACCTGTTCCACTCGAAGGTGTATCAACATTAAAAGATATTGAAGATGAACTTAAAGACTTTGTTAAAAATGGTTTTAAACCCGGCTATCAAATTGGTATTGAAAACTTTGATAAAATATTCAGTACATATACTGGTCAGTTTATTACTGTTACTGGCATCCCTAGTTCTGGTAAGTCTGACTTTGTTGATCAAATGTGTGTTGGTTACAATAAAACTACGGTTGGAAAACTGCTTTTGCATCTCCAGAAAATCAGCCAACATTTCTACACGCGCATAAGTTAATGCGTAAAGTATGGCAAGATATGCCATCTCCTAGTGATATTGGTAATGATAAATGGAATCAAGTTGCAGATCATGTTAATGATAACTTTTTCTTTATTGATATGGATAAATACAGTCTTGAAGCTGTTTTACGTAAAGGCGCTGAGCTTGTTAAACGTAAAGGTATCAAGTGTTTAGTTATTGATCCATTTAATAAAGTTAGAGACATAAACGCTAACTCAGATGATGTTAATCGTTATACGCTCGAGTATCTACAAAAGATCGAAGTATTTGCTAAAAAGTATGATGTATTAGTTATTGTTGTAGCTCACCCAACTAAAATGTACAAAGATAAAGATGGTAAAATTGAAGAACCAACTATGTACAATATTAAAGGTGGTGGTGAGTGGTACGATGCTAGTTATCATGGCTTATTAGTTCATAGAGATTATGAAGCTAAAACTGTTAAAGCTAAAGTATTGAAAGTTAAGTTTCAAAACCTTGGTGAAAACGGAGCTGAAGCTCATTTTACTTGGGAACGACGATCTGGTAGTTTCTTACCTCTAGCAGCTGATCTTGAAGAAGATGAGCCAATGCCTTGGGAATAATGGCTAAGCGTAGAAAAACAAGTCCAGATTCTACTTTTTGGGAAAAAAAAGACTTTGAAGCTATCGCATGGTGCCATAATAACAAGATTACAATGTGTGTAATACCTGGCAGTATGTGTGACAGACGAGGAGATTTTTATATTGAAATAAAAGTAAAAGATAAAGTCTCATATAGTCCGCCATATACAAAAGAGCAAGCTAGTTTAAAACAAAAAGAATTTTATCACTATTATAAAAATAAATATGACAAAAACATTTAATTCAGCATCGCAAGCTTTCGATCACTTTTATTGGAAAATATATCGTGATGGTGTTGACTTTGCTAATACTAAAGCTTTATTTAACGTAGGTTTTATATAGATAATCCTAGTAATAATTTTATATTAAATGAAGATAGAAAATGGTCACAAGAATATGCTGAAGCCGAGTGGCAATGGTATTTGTCTGGTGATCCTAATATTGAAAAGCTTGGAGAACTATATGGTAAAGTTCCAGCAATATGGAAACGTATGGCTGATAAGTATGGCAACGTTAATTCTAATTATGGTTATCAATGGAAACGTAGAGATCAGTTAGAAAAAATTATCGAAGAGCTAAAACAAAGCAAACAAACAAGGCAAGCTGCAATATCAATTTATGATGGTAAAGAAATTGAATCATACAGTACAGATACACCTTGTACTTATGCTGTTCAATTTACAGTTGTCGATAATAAGCTTAATATGGCTGTTATGATGCGATCTAATGACATCTGGTACGGCTTTTGCAATGATCAATACTGTTTTTCAAAACTGCAAATGTTAGTTGCAGAGAAGACAAATTTAAAATTAGGTACATATTATCATTTTGCGCATAACTTACACTGCTATAATGATAAATTACCTAGTAAAAAAACTAGACTTTATCATATATGATGTATCACGTTTATCACATACCAGGAAAAAAAGTCGGAGTTACTCGCGACTTAAAAGAAAGAGTTGAGAATCAGCAAGGTTACGGACCTGGAGAGTATACAGTTGTTTATTCTACAGAGGAAATTAGCGTTGCATCTTCTATGGAGAGAGAGTTACAAGAAGCTTACGGCTATAAGGTAGATCAAACTTTATATGAGAATTTAACTATTAATAATAAAAATGAAGAAGATATGAATATTAATGTTACAGAGCAAACAACGACATTTGCTTGCCCGCTTAATAAACTGAAAGGTCAACTAATGGATAATATAGGTATGCAATGGGAAACTGCTCATGGTAAGTTTACTATTACAAGCCAAAGTATTACTTGGTTGTTATCTAATGCTAGAACTTCTCAGTTTAGCAATGAAAGATGCTACATATATAATAAAGCATTTGCTAAATATTGGGAAACTGATCCTATGAGAAACGTTTTACCTTTAAGTGCTGAAGAATTACATGATGCTACAATTGAAAAATTACCAATGCATTGTTCTGATTGTGGTGATCATTTATTTGATTGTATAAGACGTTGGGCTGATGAAAGAGGTTTATATGAAAAAGGCGATGTTAAAACACAGTATATAAAACTTGCTGAAGAGTTTGGCGAAACTGGTAAAGCATTGCTTAACAATAACAAAGAAGAAGTTATCGATGGTATTGGGGATATGGTTGTAGTACTTACGAACTTAGCTCATTTATCTGGCACAACTATTGAAGAGTGTATTGAAGCTGCATATAAAGAAATATCTAACCGTAAAGGCAAAATGATTAATGGAACATTTATTAAAAATAGCTAAAGGGTTTGAGCCCTCTACAAGAGAAACTGTTAACCCTGAAAGTATGAGGTTTTTCAAAGGACGAAGACATAGAGGAAGATTTAAAAATGATTGGGATAACTATTATCTCGTAACTGGTTTTATTATACCACAACTAGAAAATCAAAATGAAAGAAAATAAAAACATAGAATTTAGAGATCCAGTAGTTAAGCGTGTTGTTGAAAAGTTTGTAAACAGATCTGATGAAGGCTTTGCAAAATACGGTAGAACATTGCATGCTGAACGTACTGAAGGTTTAAAAGACTTAGCTGGTTATCTTAACGATGTACAAGAAGAGTTAATGGATGCGATCTTATATATTCAATCAGCACGTGAAGATGTTCGTGACTGGCTAGAGCAAGTAGAATTAAACAGAATAGATATTATTGGCCGTAATGGTAACGATGGCTTACACTACGATAATGAAGAAGTTTAAACGTAAAAAAGGTCCTGTTAGAGCTAAAAAAGTAGTTTGTGATGGCATACAGTTTCAATCAGGGCTAGAGAAATACATGTATCTAGCTCTGAAAAAAGCTAAATTAAAAATGAATATGAAGGAGAAACATATACTATATTTGAGGGCTTTGAGTTTGACAATGCAAGCTATGAAAGGCAATCAAACGGTAAAGGCGATTACAAAAACCGAGGTAATAAAAAAATACTTGGAATTAAGTATACGCCAGACTTCATCGGCAAAGGCTTTATTATAGAGTGTAAAGGTCGTGCAAACGAAAGTTTTCCAATACGATGGAAGATGTTTAAAAGGTATGTAAAAGATAACATGAAAAATGTGACTTTATATAAACCTCAAAATCAAAAACAGTGCGATGAAACAGTCGCTTTAATATTAAAAAAATAAAAACAATGAAACAAAGAATTGATTGGGAATTATCATTTGGTACTATCCCTGGATTATTATTTGGTGTGCGTACATACCAAGGTCAAAGCTCAGATAACCACGTGCTGTATTTAGGTTTTTTAGATGTTTGTTTAACTATATTCAAAAATTAATTAATGAAAGATAATATATTTGAAAAGAGAGTTAATATACTACCTTATAAATACCCACAGTTATTAGATTATAAAGATGCTATTAGGCATTCATATTGGATAGATACTGAGTTCAACTTTACTGATGATATTCAAGATTTTAAAGTTAATATATCTGATCAAGAAAAAGATGTTATAAAGAAAACAATGTTATCAATAGCTCAGATCGAAGTAAGTGTTAAAACGTTTTGGGCTGATATGTATAAGCGTATGCCAATTACAGAAGTTGGTGATGTTGGTATGACATTTGCTGAGTCTGAAGTTAGACATAAAGATGCTTACGCTAGATTAATACGTATACTAGGTTTAGAAAAAGAGTTTGAAACAGTTGTTGAGGTTCCTGCTATTGCTGGTAGAATTAAATACCTAACAAAGTATTTAGATGGTACAAGATCAAGAGATAATAAAATGTACACTAAATCTGTATTATTATTCTCATTATTTATTGAGCACGTTAGTTTATTTAGTCAGTTCTTAATTATGATGTCGTTTAACAAGCATAACAATGTATTTAAAGGAATATCTAATGTTGTTGAAGCCACTAGCAAAGAAGAAGATATACACGGAAACTTTGGAGCAGAAATAATAAATATAATTAAAAAAGAAAACCCAGACTGGTTTGATGAGGAGTTTAAAAATTTAGTATATTCGGCCTGCAAAAAAGCTTACAAAGCTGAGTGTGAAGTTTTAAACTGGATATTTGAGCAAGGAGAGCTTAGCTTTTTAAGTCAACACACTGTTCAAGAGTTTATTAAAAACAGATTTAATAACTCGTTAAATAAAATTGGCTATGACAATTGCTTTGATATAGACGAAGAAGCTATAGCTGAAACAAAATGGTTTGATGTAGAAATTACCGCTACTAAAGAAGGTGACTTTTTCTACAAAAAACAAATTGATTATAATAAGAAAAGTAAAAGTATAACAGAAGACGATTTATTTTAATGGAATATAAAAAGTATTATTGGCTCAATGATGAGTCGCGTTTGTTTTTGTCAAGAGGATATATAACAGAAACGCCTGAGCAGCGTATTAAAGATATAGCTAACACAGCTGAAAAGATTTTAGGTATGTATGGCTTTGCTCAAAAGTTTGAAGACTATATGGCTAAAGGTTATTATAGTTTATCAACTCCAGTTTGGATCAACTTTGGTAAACAAAAAGGTTTGCCAATTAGTTGTTATGGTAGCAATATTGATGACAACTTAGATAGTATACTAAATGCATCTCGTGAAATAGGTATGATGTCTAAATATGGTGGTGGTACTTCTGCTTATCTTGGCAATATAAGACCACGTGGTACTGATATATCAACTGGTGGTAAAGCTGATGGCCCTGTTCATTATGCTCGCATGTATGATACTACTGTCGATGTTTGTAAACAATCAGAAGCTCGTCGTGGTGCTTGTGCTGTATATTTACCAGTTGAACATGATGACATTATGGAGTTTTTAGATATTGGTACAGAAGGTAATCCAATACAAAACTTACAGTATGGCATTACAGTTACTGACGCTTGGATGGAAGACATGAAGTCTGGCGATAAAGCTAAGCGTAAGATATGGGCAAAGATTATCCAACGCAGATCTGAGTTTGGTTTTCCTTACATTATGTTTAAAGATAATACAAACAATAACTCACCATACAAAGAGTTAGGTTTAGAAATAACTGCATCTAACTTATGTTCTGAAATACAATTACCAACTGATAGCTACAACTCTTTTGTTTGTTGTTTAGGTTCTATAAACTTACTACACTGGGAAGAAATAAAAATGACTGATGCTATAGAAGTTTACACTCAGTTTTTAAATGCTGTAATGGACGAGTTTGTTATCAAGTCAAAGACTTTACCTGGACTTGCAAGAGCAAATCGTTTTGCAGAGCAACATAGAGCTATAGGTATTGGTGTTTTAGGTTATCATTCGCTGTTTCAGTCGAAGTTAATAAACTTTGATTCTATGGAAGCTAAGCGTCTTAACAATGAAATATTCAAGACAATTAAAGAACGCTCAGAGAACGCGTCTAAATGGCTCTCTGAATACAAAGGATATTCATGTCTACGTGAAGGCTTTGCAAACACAACTTTGATGCTATAGCGCCTACAAAATCAAGTAGTTTTATACACGGTGCTGTGTCTATGGGTATTGAACCTATTAAATCTAATTATTTTGTAAAAGACTTAGCAAAGACTAAGACTATATACAAAAATCCTTTTCTTGAGTGTGAGCTTGAAAAGTATGGTTTAAACAATGATAAAACTTGGGAAAGTATATTAAAGAAAGACGGATCTGTACAACATTTAGATTTTCCAACTAAAGAAGTATTTAAGTCTTTCATTGAAATATCTCCTAAAGAATTAGTGCTTCAAGCAGCACAAAGACAAAAATATATTGATCAATCACAGAGCTTGAACCTGATGATAGATCCAAGTATTAAAGCTAAAGATATTAATCAGCTTTATTTATACGCGTGGGAAGAGGGAGTTAAAACGCTATACTATCAGTTTAGCCAAAGCTCTGCTCAAGCCTTTAGTAGAAATATCCTCGAGTGCGCGTCGTGCGAGGGCTAACTTTAATTTTATTTTATTATGACTGAATTACAAAGATTGTACACATCAATGATGGTTGAACTAGAGAAAACAATGCGAGACATTGAAAAGTTTGAAGATGGAAACAAAGCTGCAGGAACAAGAGTTCGTAAAGCTATGCAATCAACTAAAAACTTTGCTCAATCAATTAGGGTTGAAGTACAAAACCAGAAAAAAGCTGTAACAGCGTAACACAAGAGGCTTCGGCCCTCTTTTTTTTTAACTTACGTTACTACTAGAAGCTCGACGTCTCCCCATACCTACTTTCTTTTTAGCACGTACAACTTTACTTTTCTCTGCTGAGCTCATTTCAGACCAAGGCTTTGGTGATTTAGAGCTAACACGCTTAGAAGGTCTGCAGACTTTTGTATTTTTATTTTTAGAAGATCCACATACATTGCCTTTTTCGTCTTTCCACTCTTCTTTAAACCAGCGCTTTAAACTTAAACCAGCTTTAGTTTTCCTTACTTTAAAAGGAGACTTGCCACAAAACTTTTTACTAAAGCTATTCATTACTTACCTTTGTTTTTTCTGCACTTAGCGATCATGCCACTAGCATAAGCTGATGGGAATACTTTGTGTGCACGTTTAGCTTTGTAATAACAAGCGTCTTTTAATTTCATCGGTGATGCTTTTTTCTTATTTATAAGAGTGCATCCTTTCATTTTGTAAGCCATATCTATTTATTTTAACATTTCCATCTACGTCTAGCAGCCTTACCTCTTTCGCTAGTCCAACTTCTTGATCTAGCACAAAAAGACTTTCTACGCTTAGCTGCTTTACTACCAGCTTTAACTTTACCAGTAACTGGAGCAGAAAGTGTGCTGCCAGGATTTTCTTTTTTATAAGCTTTTCTACCCGCTTCAGTCATGCCAGCTCCCTCTTTAGCTGATAGAAAATGTCTACCTTTACCTTTAGTAGTCTTTCTAAGCTTTTTAAACGGGTTATTTTGAATATATGCCATAATTAATTTTTCACTAATATAATTCCAAAGTTGCCAAACAATGCTAAGTTGTTAGCAGATGCGTAAGAACATCTTAGGTATAAATCTGTTTTCTCATCAACCTTACTATAGTGTAAGCTTTTCTGATATGTAGTATTACCATCAACAGATATATTTAAAGATGACTGTAATCTTCTAACTTTATTCGCAGCATCTCTTTTCCATATTTCTAAGGTTGCAACTCCTTCGTTTCTTTTAACTACAGAGCCACTCATTTCTATTAAATAAGCGCTATGATTATTTGGAACAGTATATACAGCTTGTTGAGTCTGACCCATTTCAGCAGGTATTTCAGCAACAACTGGAGTTCCAGAACCTTGATGTGTTATTCTTATACCGCCTTCGTTATATTCTGATGTTCCAGCTGTTTTAACGAAAGCTCTATTAACTCTAGTAAAAGTTTGAGTTGTATCAACGTTAGCTGTCCCGTTCATAGTTACATCTACTTCAACTTCATCGTAATTAGTATCTAAACCTTGTATAGTTATTGTTCTAGCTCCAGTGCCAGCAGAAGTATCATTTGCGCTAGTACTATTAACTCTAACTACAGCAACATCAGAAGGAAACGTATAAACACCCCCATAAGACCAAACTTCTTCAGGTACAGATCCAGTATCAACATCTTCGTTCATACCAAACTTTAATACTAAAGAACTTCCACCTACATTACCTTTTGATATTTCTAATAAGGCTTCTTCAGCTGGTAATTTACCTAAGTATGATGTAGTATAACTAGGCATAATCTTTATATGTTATTGTTACCTTTTCACCATTTTCCAAAGCTTCAGCAATTGGAGGATAAATTCTTTTATAAGCGGCCGTAGAACGACCAATGAACCCGTCTTCTTCGACCAAGTTATTATGCTGGGTGTCCCCCACCAAGAGGCAACCAGCGGTATGCTCATCTGTATTTCCGCAGTGTATAAGCACATACTCAAAGTTAGGAACGTTAACGATGTGAAGCATTCCTTTGTGTATATCGTAAAACCTGGAAGAGTACTTCTGGTTGAAGCCACCAACGGTCCTAAACTGTATCTCATAAGTACCAGTAGGAATCCTGCTCTCACCATATATTTTACTGTATCTGTACTCATCTTCTAATGTATAACATAAGAACTTTCTTACATTATCTTTAATTTCAAATAAAGCGCCAGACGTTGAGTCTGTTCCACTACTAAATCTTAATACTTCTAAAATCATTATAAATTTGTATATATTACTTCAACACCAGATGTAGTTGGTGTTTCTATACCTATTTTACTTGTTTGAGCCTGTATAAACACTTCTAAATATAAAGATGTACCTACAGGTATAACAGCATTTTTAACAATAAAAGCAGTGTTATCACCAGCGCCAGGTAGAGATAAAAAAGCAGAAGCTTTAACTTCACTATCTGTAATGTTAGATATTACAATATCTCTCACACCACCTCTGGTATCTAAATATTTTGGTGTATTAGCTACAAATCCTGTTATTACTTTACTTTGTGCCATTTTATTTTTTTATCAACTTGGTAGTTTTTAATCTACCATTATGCTCTGTTAGTATTAGATAAACTCCTTTTTCTAAGCTACTAATATTTAATGTATTTACATTATCTTTGTTAAATACTAAAGAGCCAGTGTAGTTAAATATTTTTAAATTAACTTGTTTGCTTATACTTATAATATCACTTGCAGGGTTAGGAAATATAGTTAAGTCTCTAGTAAGCTCTTCTATAGAAACAGGTCCAGACCAACCATCAACGCAGTATTGATATAAGTCTACACAAGAATTATCCCACTCATTATCACAACAATATGGGTCAACTTCAATAACCCAAGTAAAGCATTCATTAGGTAGAGTATATACATCACCAATGTTACAACCAGCAGAGTATTGACAAGAACTGTCCGGCACGTTAGCTTCGATGTTATAATTAATAGCGGTCGGATCAGTGCAGCCAGGCAAAGGATATATACAAGAATTATTATTAGTATTTGCAAGTGGATTGTAGTTAAGCGCCGTAGTGTCGGTACAGCCATTAATAATTTCTATGCAGCTTCCATTATCAGTGTTACACGTATCACAGTAGTTGAAAGCCGTAGGATCAGTACAACCATATAAGAACTCTATACATGATCCATCATCTGTATTAGCTTCAGGATTATAATTAAATTGAGTAGGGTCAATACAACCATATAAAACGTCAATGCAACTACCATCATCAGTATTAGCAAAAGCATTGTAGTTGAACGCTAATAAGTCAGTACAACCAAGAATTGGATCAATACAGCTATCATCATCAGTGTTAGCTAAAATATTATAATTTATCGCTTCAGTATCGGTACAACCAAATATAAAAGGAATACAACTACCATTATCAGCATTAGCATCATCATCATAGTTATACATTGTAGGATCGGTACAGCCATAGTAAAAAGGTATACAACTTCCATTTTCTACATTAGCTGCACTGTTGTAGTTGAACATAGCATTATCTGTACAACCATATACTATCGCCACGCAGCTTCCATCATTTGCATTAGCTAAAGGATTAAAATTAAAGGCTTCTGAATCAGTACAACCGTAAATATAGTACTCACATGAGTTGTCGCTTACGTTTGCTAATGAATCATAATTCATTGCCGTCTCATCCATACAACCATCTACTACAGCAATACAAGTGTCAGGCACGTTTGCATTTGGATTGTAGTTAAACGCAAGTTCATTCATACAACCTTCAACAACAGCAATACATGAACCTTCAAGCTCAACATTAGCTTCAGAGTCGTAATTCAAAGCGTCTTCATCCATACAACCTAGCATTACAATAGTCTCGCAGCTACCATCATCAAAGTCAGCTTCTTCATCATACTCTAAATAAATTGGATTTGTACAACCTTCAATATAATAGCAGCTCTCATCATCAGTGTTAGCTTCTTCATCAAAGTTTAAAGCTTCATCATCAGTACAACCATATATTCTATCAATACAGTTATCACCACAGTATGGTAAGCCATAGTTTATTTCAAATGGAACTAGTGGGCTAGCAAATCCACCTGGTTCGTTTATTGTAACGTCTTCGTCAGAGTATAAACTATAACCACATTGCACTGATGTAAACTGTGATTGTTGTGTTATTTCAAACTTTATACCAACTGGCTCAAAAGCGTTAAGTTCAAAAGTAAATGTTTCTTCAAAACCATCTTCAAGTGTAAAGTTTCCTAAAAACTCATCTCCTTGAAATACTAATACATAAGCGCCAGCCCAACCATTACCAGCTAGATCAGTCAAAGTTAAGCTGTAAGTACAAGTTTCAATTAGTATATCTGTATTAGCTTCTTCGTCATAATTAAAAGCTTCTTCATCCGTACAACCAAATACTTTTTCTGTAAAACACATACCTGTATCTATAGTTGCTATAGGCAAAAACTCTACAAAGTTAGGATTCATGCAACCATATACAGGTGGAGGAGGTGCACAATCATTTATTGTGAAACCATGAAAAGTGTAAAATCCAAAGTTTGCCGTATCTGATTCAACAATAACATCTCCACAATGTGTAATAGAATATGATCCATCATTACCACCCCATAAACTACCAGCCATACCATCGCCGTAAGTATCATATATTTCAAATGTATAATCACCATTAGGTATACATAGCTGAGTATTTTGTGGACTGTAGTCTATTATATTAGTATATGGCCCACCTGTAATTACGGTATCACCACTATCGTTTAATATAACCCAAGAAGTTTCTTGTGGATATTGGTCAGGTGTAATTAGTATATCTACGTATGTTCCATTAGGACACTGTGCAAACGCTACGTTAACACATAGTATGAGTGCGATTAAATATTTCATTAGAATTTACTTATTATAAGTTCGTCTATATATTTTTGTATTTCTTCTCTAGTAGCTACCATTTTAAAACTAAGATCTGCTTGAAAACGTTTTACTTCTTCGCCTTCGTCAAATACAATGATAGTAGGTACAATAGCAATAGCATACTTTTTCTGTATGCCTGCATCATCTATACTTAAGCTTTTTTTACCAGCGTCTGATAGTTTGTTAAACCACTCAACGTCATTAGCTTCGTTCCAACCAGCATTAAAGTGTACTACTTTTACTTGGCCAAAAGCTGTTGCTGCCGTGAACACTATTATCATAATTAGTGCATACACGTATTTTGCTATACACACTTTCATTATCTGTATAGTTTATCTTCGATTTTCTCAAGAGTTACTTTAATCTCTTTTACATCTTCTTGAGTATTCATGATAGTATTACGTATCATTTCATCTTTCATTTGAAACTCCATACGGGTAACCTCTGGTTCTGGTGGTTCAGGAAGTTCTTTTGCTTCAGCTATATCAGCTTGCAAAGTAAACCACATACCTGTCATACCTACTAAAACCACACCTAATGATATGATAGTTTCTAAACTTAGTTTTACCTTTGTATCTTTACCTATTTCAGTTGCCATATTTAAAATATTATGTAGTTTATACCAGCTTTAAAGTCATACCACTCTTTATTCCAGTATTTGTTATATTTACCTTCAATGAAACACCCTAGATTTTTATTTAGTTTATAACCAAATATTAAACCACCAGAGTAATCATACCATTGTTCTCCATCATTAAAATTGTGATAAGAGAATTGTCCACCATCATCATAGTGGTAAGGCATTAAATTACCCCAAGTGTGTAACCAGAAGTTCTTTTTATAATGATAAAAATCAAATCCAACTACCAGAGAATATTGCCACTGGTTATCGAGTTCGTTTTTCTTTTTTTCTACATAATCTTTTAATACGTTTGGCATTACTACCTCGTTCCAAACTTGCGCGTTAGTTGCAACTACATTTCCATTTGGATCTTTATACTCAGAGTTATATACATCTACAGTGTAACCTTCTTCTATAGCTAGACATGTGTAATGTATTCTATCATTTTCAAACGACCACTCTTCTAGTGGATCATAACCATAAGGTTCTGCTAGTCTTTGAACAGCACCTAAGTTAAACGATAACTTTTTCTTACCGTTTAATCTTAGTCTTTGAGTTGATTCAAAGTATTCAATGTCTGCAAAACCATCTTTAATATATTCTACTTTAGCAAACCAAGTAGGCTCTACATATCTTAAAAAGTGATGTTGATCAAAGTATTCTACACCTTCTTGTCTTTTATATTGTACTTGAAATAAATATTCAAATGGTGATCTACCAACACTAGCTGCATCTGAAAAAGAAGATTCAGTACCATCTTTAAAATTAGTTTTTGGCTCGTATTGAAATCTTTGAATTTTTCTTATACCCATTGATAATGAGTAGTCGTATGGGGTGAATAGAGTGTCATAGACTAACTTACTTCCATCAACAGAATATATGTCTTCATCTGATAAAGAAGTGCCTCCATTTGCAGCAATATAAAAAGTTGAAAACTTAAATGCTTTATTAATCTGCGCGTTGCTTATGTTTGCAATAAACGCTAGGAATAAAAATAAAAATATCCTTAATGTCATAGTAGTAATTATTACACAATTAATCGTGAGCGTAACACAGTCCGCTTTCGTTGTCAGTTGTGTTTTTACATCTTTTACCTTCCGATGTTATAGCAGTACATCGTTTACCTTTTTTAGCTTCTTTAATAGCTTTTCTTTTCTCACCTTCGATACCTAAATCCCATTGACTCCAACCCATTAGCAATGCTAATCTTCTCCAAGATTCATTATTATCATTAAATGCTTCTGACAAGTTATCAATTTTTCTCATTGCTCTTGCCATAGGTAGATTTGTAGTAGCTTCAACAACGTTTGCAACAGAATCATAAGCAGGATTATTTGGATCTGACCACTTCATGTTTTCAATTGCTTTTTTATTCCAAACATAATTGTTTGATGCACTAACTAGCTTTCTAGCTTTACTACCTAACGGTGGTGATATGTTTAAAGCTTCAAGTAATATTTTGTCTGTTCTGAAGCCCCAGTCTTTTTTGTTTTCTACTAAAAACGCATTTATAGTATTTTTAGTTTGAGAAATAACTTTACCTTTTAAACCAGCACCACTTAATAAACCATCAATCATAGTATTTAAAGCACGAGTAACTTGCTTATCTCTAAGCTCTTGTGCTTCTTTAATTTGCTCAGGTGTTTTATCTTCTTCTTCATCATCAAATAATCCAGCAAACAAAGCACTTTGCATAGCCCCAAATATAAGACCTTGTATACCACCATAATATATTATCTTTGAAACATGCTCTCTTATATCTCCTCTTTTGTTTATAATATCAAGTGTAGCTTTTTTAATAATTCTAGCGTACTGCATAGGTGTATTTTGAAATGCTAATACAATTCTACCTAATACACTAGCTTGCTGTTGAGATATACGATCTGGCCTAGCAGACTGCTGAGCTTCTTCAGTTTTTTCAACTAAATCTGTAAAAGCTCTTTCTTCTGCTTGTTGTTTTGACATTCCAGACTTAATAGTGCCTTTTTTATCACTTATAACTGATTTATCAAAAACAACAATACTTTCAACTTTTCCAGAAACTACTTGTGCTCCATCTTCATATCTAGCAGCTTTAAATCCTTTTTCGGCTAATGCGTTTGTTACTTTATTCATTGCATCTTTGCTATATAAGAATCATCAAATCTTGGATCAATTAATTCATAAATTAAGCCTTCGGTTGTGTTAATCCCGAGCTCTTTCATTGTTGAAATCAAATCTTTTTCTGAAGCAACTTTATTTTTATCAATATAGATATTTTTAACATTACCCCTATTCATATCAGCGTATGCCTTAGCTTCTCTTTTATTAGTAGCTAAATAAATAAGACCTGTTCTTTCTCCTAATTTATCAAAAGATTTTGGGCTAGCGTTATAAACTAATTCTTCTTGCACTTTACCGCCTTTTTTCATTAAAGAATCAAGTCTGTTCCTGTAGAAAGTAGCACCACCTGCAGAAATAGCAAAACTATCTGCCATTTGAGTTGGTAAAAATCCTTTTTTAAGTAAAAACGCAATAGCAGCTTGCGCTTTATTTTTAGCACCTGCTACAGCATTAGCAATCTCAGCTTCGTTAATATCTGTAGATAAACCAGATCTTCTTTGCTTTAAAAACTTAGAGTTAAATATCATTGCAAAGTCTTTCCAGTATTGAGGTTGATTAGCAAAAGCCTTAGCAGCTTTAAGTGGATTATTATCTGACCAGTTAACATAGTTAACAGTAGATAAAAGCTGTAATACTGCTGATCTAGTGTTTAAGAACATGATAGCACCAACGGAGTTGTTTAACCAATTTAACCATTTGTTTGTAGTAGCGTTTGCTCCAGATGGTCTATTAGTGCCATTTTTAATTCTATATAATATATCTTCTAAAGCGCTTCTATAATCAGATCCATAAATAGACTCTATTTTATTTAAGTTGTCTTTTGAAAATATTATTTCTGTATTTTCTATAAACTCAGATATATAACCTTTTCTACCAACTTTAGTAGTTAAGTTGTATAAATCATTAGCAATAGTTTCAGATGACCAGTTGTCACCAGGTTTAACATAGCCAGCTGGTAATCTTGTAATTCTACCTAAATCTCTAGCGTAATCAAGTAAGTCTTCATTTCTAGTAACTTCGTTTATAAGATCTGCTTTTTCAGCATCTGAAATACCAGGTATATCAAAGCCAGCTCTATCCCAAAGATATACTCTTATTGCTGTACCATAAGTAAAGTCACTGTCAGGTATAAGTTTACCAATAATTTTTTGTACTTCTCTATTTTCAGCTTTTAAATATTCAAAGTCTTCTACAATTCTTTGCTTAGCTGCAGCAAGTTCTTGCTCTCCTCTTGATAATGGATCTAATAAGGTTTCTTTAAAAAACTTCATATCAGCTTCACCTTCTTTACCTTTACCCATAAAGTAGTATAATAGTCCAGCAAAATCTTCTGCTCCTGGAGGTACGAATATTTGAAACTTATTAATATTTTTACCTTTACGCTTAGCAACTGCTTCAGAAATAATTTCATCAGCATCAACACCTTTATTTCTTTCTATTATTTCGTTAAACTTTTTATTAGTTGTTTTACTAAACTTTCCTTTGTCAACTTCTTGAACATTGTCAAACTCAGTTAAACTACTATCAACAGCTTTGCCAAATATTTTAGCGTCTGCTTTGTTTAATAAATTAATATTACTTTCAACTAAATCTTTTGAAAATATCTTAGGCATAACTCTAAATACCAACTGCTCATTACCTTGTCCAGCTGGTTTTGAAGTTAAGTTCATATCTATTCTAAACTTAGCATTGTCTTTGTTTTGAAATAACGGAGGTCTTTTTGACTCAGGCATTTTTTGAACTACAGACTGAGTTAGCCTGTCTGTCTTATCATTGCCAGTTACCATGTGATAAAGCTTGCTACCAGCTTGAATAAAGCCTTCTGGTAAGGACTTCATACCATAATACTCCATGATATAATTATTATCTACAAAAGAGTTTTGTATTATACCTGACTTAATAGAGTTTAGATTTATAAAAGCAGCTTGCTCAGGAGATATTATAATTTGAGGTTTATTACTTCTTTTACCTATTCTTACGTTTTTATTTGTTATTTCAGGTAAATTAGCTTCTTTTAAGTCAAGATTTAAACCTTTTAATGCTTTAACCATGTTTTGTTTTAAAACATCTTCAGCTGGATCATTAATCGGATTAGAAAGTTCTATTTCAAAATCGCCATCTTTATTTATATTAACGTGAGCTGTTTGAGATACACCATCAGCTTCGTCCATTTTTATTTCAATGCCAACTAAATTATCTTTTGACTCAATATATACGTCACCTTTACCGCCTTCTTCAACAAATCTATTAACGTTGTGCGTTGAGTTTAAATCTTTCATGGTCTTACCCATTACATTGATAAACTCTTGCTCATAAGCTTTGTTTACTTGAACTCCATCTCTAACGACTCTTTGTAATACTTTTTTAGCAACTTCAAAATCATTTAGCTTACCAAAAATTCTACTTCTATAAGTTTTAAGAGCTTCTTCTATTATTATTTGTTGATCTTGCTTGCTGTACTCTTGATCTCTCCAACTTTTTACTAATGGATCAGGTATACTGTAGGTTTTTTTACCATCTTCATCAAAGTCTATAGAAACGTAGTTTGGATCTTTTTTAAGCTTTTTAATAATTTCTAAAGCAGCTTTACCCATACCAGCAACGTGTCTTATTTTAGTTTTACTAAACTTTAAATCAACACCTCTACTTATAGCTTTAGCTAGCTCAGCTATTTGAGCTTCAGCAAACTCTCCACCAGTAATTAATGCTCTACGTTCAGCAACTTTTGGATCTTGCACTGTTTCCATTGTAGCATCGAAAGCAAGCTCAATACCCATTTGCTCAGCTAAAGTATCTTTACGAGTACCTTTTAAACCAGATCTAACCATTTTGCTAGGATCTTTTTTACTAGGCACCATTAGTGGAGGATTAAAATACTTTAAAAACTGAACTGTAGTAGGCATTACTTTTTCGTAAAGTGTAGGACCTGAAGTTCTATTTGTTCCTTTTGGTAACTGATCTTTAGCTATAGCTTCATCAACTTCTGTTGGTGATAAATTTCTTTTTATTTCTTTAGTAAACGCTCTATCAGCAGGGTCAACATTACGTTCCATTTGAACTAATGTCGATGTAGGTAAAGCTGTGATAATAGCTTCTTTGTTTTCACGTAAAAACTCTTCAAACTTGAACTTAGTGCCCATCATGTCCTGTATCGGCTTCTTAAGCTCTGTTAGATAAGCTTTTTTTACATTTGCGATAAATTGGTCAGAATCAGGTGTTAAACGCTCTGTGGCCATTGTTTTAAGAACAGCATCTCTAACGTCTTGAACTATTCTTTCAGGTATACCTTGCTTACCATCTACAGTAAGTACTCTTCTAAATGTAGAAACTTGCTCTGCATCTTCTACTGCTTCAGTTAAATCGATGTCTTCATCTATAGTAACTTCTTCTGCAGCTTGAAACTCTGCTTCTCTTGACACTGCTTCTTCAGCTATATCTTGCTCAAAAGCTTCTTTAGTAACGGCGCGCTTTTTAATTACGTTACCAATTTTATTTTTAATCTGACCTCTGATCCAACCAGATAAACCAAACTTAGGATTATCTTGTTTTTTAGTAATATCAAAGTTTCTAATATGAGGTATTAGTTCAGCTAACGTTTCACTAACAAAGTCTTCTAGCGAAAAACCAGGTGTTCTTTGAAGTTCACCTGAGATGTTAGCTCTAATCATAGCTTCAAGGTCTTCATATATCTTACCTATAGTAGTATCAGCACCAATAGCATCCCAACGTTTTTTAGTATATCTATCGCCAAGCTCATCGATCTTTTTATCTCTGTCTGTTTTTCGTAACCTCTAGACTCTTTAACTACTTGCTCTACTGTAACTGGATCTGGTTTGCCAACTAGCTCTTCTGCTACTTTAATATCTGTTTTTAGTATCTTCTTGCCAGTTAGCTTACCAAGTAAACCTTTTCTGTTTAAGTTTTTATTATAGTCTTTTATAAAGTTAAATACATCTTTACCGCTGTTAAACTCTACATTGCCAAAACCTAAACCTCTGTAGTATGATCTAAAAGTATTTTTAATCTTATCAGCTGCACTTTCGTTTATATCTATTTTTTCTTTAGCAACAATATCTGAGAATATGTTAAAGTATTCTTCTAATGCACCTTTTTTAAGACTACCATCAGGATTTGTGTAGTTTTCATCTAATCTAGCTTCAATACGCTCTAATACATTAGGTGCAACTTCACCGATGTACTCTTTAAATGAATCAACTAAAGGTTTTAATGAAGCATCGTCAACCTTAAAGTTTCTCGATGTAACGTAGTGTAACAACTCGTGGCCTAATACGTTTGTTTGACCAACCTCGGCTGCTCTTTGCTTGTTTATATATATTGTCGGTTTACCATCTTTACCTTCACTTAGAAATACTCCTTCAGAACCTTTCATACCAACTTCTTCTACTTGCTCTGGAGTTTCTAAAATTTCTACATTAACATCTTCAGGTGTTACACCTTTTTTGTCTAGTTGATCTTGTAAAGTTTCTGCCTCAGCTACACGCTCACCTATTATCTTTTCAATAACTGGATCATAAGCAAGCTTAGTACTACCAAACACGTCTGCATTTGCTTGAATAGCATTATTCATTTGCTCTCTAGCAGCATTTTGAGATTCTATGGTGTAGTTAGGATTACCTATTATACTTAGTGAGTTGTTAATTACATCTTCATTAGCAGCGTATTTTTGCTTCTCACCTTTTGACATATTATCAAATACATCAAATAATCTTTGTTCTGCTGTTTTTAACTTTTCTTCTAAGCCACTAACTCTATCTTGAAAAAACTTTTTTTGACCTGTTGGTGCTTTTTCTAAATCAGCTTGAGCTTGAATTAAATCACTTTCAGTTTTTAATTGCGCGGCTTTAAAAGCTTTAGGCGCAACATAGTTATATACCGCAGCTTTATCAGGTGCTCTTGTTACTGTAACTCCTGATCCTAAAAAACCTCCAATTAAACCATCGTGAAGAGCTGTTCTAAAATAATCTGATGCAGTTTTTTGATCACCGTATATTGCTTCGTCAGCATATTCTTGTATAACACCTGTTATTGCTTCTGGCGCAGCTTCGTATATAAATCCTAAACCAGCTTTGTTAGCAAACTTTTTAAAACCTTCTTGCATTAAGTCTACGGCGTCTTGTTTTGGCACACCACGATTAATAAGTTTACCACCACCTAGTAAAAGTCTATTACCAACAAACTCACCAACAAGATCAGCAGCACCTTTTACAATAGAGTTTTTTAGCTTATATCGCTAAGTTTTTGATCTGTTCTTTCTCTTATATCTCTTTCAAAGTTACCAGTACCAGTTGTTAAACCTAGATATGCGTAACCACCTGGCATCATACTAATAGCTAAAGAAGGTAGCGCACCGGCAGCTTCGTTAACAAAAGCAGTGGCAGCTTTTCCATACTCACCTTTATTAGCTAAATCTAAAAAGTCCATTTCTTGACCTTGCTCGTCTAGGTTTTTAATTCTAAACTGATCAAAAAATTCACTAGCTTTTTCAAAGTCTGCTATATCTACATCTTCTAGTTGATTAATAGCATCTTCATAGCTTATACCTCTTGCTGCTGCTCTCCAACCTCTAACGCCTGTTTTAAGTATATCTTCAGCGCCTTGACCTATTATGTTTACTGTACTTTTTGCTAAGTTGGCAATTAATGATTCTGTAAGAGAGGTTTGTGTCGCCTTATCTAGTAAGAATTGTTGAGTTTTAGTTAAGTCTTGATCTTCAAGTTTTTCTTTAATATCTTCTTTAATATTAAAAACGTCGACAGCTGGCTCTTCAACTTCTTTTAGTCCTAAACCTTTTAAATAATCTAAGGCATCAACTTCAGACATTTCTTTTTGAGTTGCAAAATCTAATATATCTTGCTGAGTATACTGCTCTCCGTCTAATTCAAACATGTAGTTTATTTATTTTCTATATTTAAAACCTCCACTAAAGAATAAATAGTCTTGAAGCTCTTTAGCACGCCCTGCAACTTTATCAAAAAATCCTGGTCCACTAACAACTTCAAGCTCTTCAGCTTTATCAGCTAAACTTGGTTTTGTAGGCTTAGTATCTGTATCACCAGTAGTTTCAAACTTTAAAAACCTTCTAACATCAGCGGGTACACCTAGTTGACCAAATGCAGTTGCTAAATTACCATTAGTCTTTATTTCGTTTATAATAGTACCTTTAGAGTTCTTAATTATAATATTACCAGTCTTTTCATCTATAGAAGCGGTTTGATAACTTTTGCCTATCATAGGTATATCTCCACCAGCTATCAAATCGTTAAAGAAAGTTATATATTTATTAGCTTTTACTGCAAGTTTAGGATCAGTAGCCGAATCACCCATTAATTGCTGACTCATCATGCTCTTAGTAGCATTGTATTCATCTAATCCTAAATTAACTAAAAAGTCTGCTACATTGTTTGTTAAATCTAATCCTTCATTATTTTTTAACGCAACAACCATATCTTGAAAAGCTTTAGCACTAGCATCGTCTTCAAATACAAATTGACCAGCTACTTTATCTTTCATAGTAATTTTACCATCACCATCGGCGTCAGTTACTTTTATTTTATCGAAACCAGGTGTACCAGCAATAGCGTTATTAAGTATATAGTAGTCGATGTATCTAGTATCTGGATCATTATTTAATCCTTGAAAAGCTATCTGTCTAACATTATTAGGATCAGATACAATAGCTCTAACGTTATTGTTTATTATTTTATTAGCAAGATCAGGACTTGTAAATTTATCTCTAGCAAGTTTGTTACCAGCAATTAATATATCATTACTAACTGTTTGACCTAAATTTGGATTAATTAAAGTACCTGTTCCAAGTTTGCTAACTCTAGTTGGTTTACCAACGCCATCATCATAAATAACACCTTCCATAGTTGGAGTAAGATATTGATAGCCTTTTTCAGATATTCTATCATTTATTCTTACTTGATCTTCTCCTGCCAACGTAAGTAAGTTATTAGCATTTTCTATAAGATCTGCTCTACTATCAGCATAGTATTTAAAGTCATCAAAGTTTTTCTGTAAACCTGTTTTGATTTTCTCCATAGTCTTAACAGCTTGCCTATATTCTTCACTGTTAGGATTAGCAGAGAACTTACCAGCTGTTGCTGCAGCTTTAGCAAATTCATTTTTAGCTTCAATAGCAAAATCAGTAAACTTTTCTTTTGTTTGATCGTCAAGAAGTTCTACTTGATAACCTTCTGGCATTTGATTTAAGAACTCATTTTTAACGTTTTCTGATTGTTGCACATATCCTTTAATAAAACCTGCAACTTGACCTAAAGCATCTTCAACAAAAGTATCTTTTGGTAATTGACCAGATGCTATATCTTTAGCTACTTCTGCGGCAGTTAAACGAGTTGCAGCAGATGCAATGCCTTGACCTATATTTATATTTTGTTTCTTTGCCATTAGTCTGTAAAATCTGTATCTATGTTAAATTGAGTTGTTCCCAAGTCCTTGTAAGAGGATTTTTGGTCTTGCAACTAAAACTCCTTCTGTGTTTTGAGGTGTCGCTACCATTGGAGTTTGACTACTACCAAAAACTCCACTAAGAGCTCCACCAGGTAAAAATCCTGCAGCAATATCAGTAATACCACCAAGTAAAGCTTGATTTTGCATTTGACCAAATTGAGCAGCTTGTTGTTCAAAAGCTTGAGCACCTTGTAAAGCAGCTTGACCTTGACCAGAAGCTATTTGAGCTAATGTCATAGTTCTTTGTCTTTCCATTTGTCTAACTTGTTCTTCACCAGCTATATTTAAACCTTGTATTCTAGCTTGCTCTGCAAGTTGTCTTCTTTGTATATCTTGCTCTTGCTTACCTATAATAGCTGCTGTTTGTCTAGCTTGTTGAGCACCTGTTCTTGCCATTGCTGTAGCTAAAGCCGCAGCGCCTGCACCAGATGTAACGCCTCGTGTAGCTCTTTCCATTATATCAGCTTGAGACTGAGCGGTAGCTTGCTGTCTAAACTCTTCAGCTCTTTGATCTATAGTCATGTCAGCATATACATTTTGCATGTTCTCGTATGGATTAACATACTCTTCTGCTTTGTATATATCTAACTGCTTTTCAAACTCTGCTCTTTGTCTAGCTGCTTCTCTCTCGTACTCTCTTTGCTTTGCTTCAGCTTCTTTTCTTCTTTTTCTACCTCCAAAAAACTTAATGCCAGAGCCAAGTAAGCCTACACCTAGTCCTACTAAGGGTAGAATTTTAAATGGCGATGAGCCTACATATTTATTTTTATTCTTCTTCATATTGCAATGTACATTAATAATTACATTCTAGGGTTGTTATTTACTGCTTTGTGTTACCTCCATGCTTACTTCAAATAGCTCAGATTCTTCTGTAGAATTATTTACAAACTTAACCTCAGCATAATAACCTAGCAATGAACTTAACTGTGATTCGTTATCTTTACTGAAAAATACATAGTCATTAGATGTTGGCATGTTAACGTTGCTAGCACAATCTACCACTACAAGACCTGTGTCTAAATCAAAGCTTTTAACTTCACCCATTTTAACTACATTTTCAAATGATGGTGTAGTAGCATAACCTCCTTGAGCTTGCACTGCATTACAGTAGTACGCTATGTCACCAACAGACAAACTAACGTTTATATTTTCAGATTTTAATGGTAAAACTATATTTGGCATAACTATTAACTTTGTTTTAGTGTGAATGTTGCTAGTGGTGCTTGACTACTACTTGTTGGTGTGCCATCGTATAAACCTATTACTACTTGTCTATCTACTGGTGACACAAATCCAGATCCAGACATAGAACCTAAGTTAGGATTAATTGCAAATTCAAAATAACCTATATTACCAGCACTAGAGCCAACTAGATCAGTGGTAGTAAAGTTAATACCATAATCTGTCATAATCATATCATCTGCAAGAAAACTACTACTTGATGATCCGTTCCATTTTCTTAACTCAGCATTACTAGTTGCTAAGACATTATCTATACCTAAACGTAAAACATTAGGTGTAAAAGCATTTTGGTTATTTTGAACTGTAGCTTCTGTAAAAGATTGATTTGAAAGGCCAACTGCAGCATTAGCAAAACCATCATTAGTAACAGGGCAATTGTTTAAACCATCTAAAGCAGCCCAATTTAATACATCAGTATTACCAAGTTGAGTAATAGTTAATGTATCAGTAGGTGTATATGAAGATATACTAGTACCAGCTTTAAATACAGGTGGCGTAGTTATTTGCTCAACTTTAATATTTCTAACTTTAAATTTAGATTGATTAGTACCAAAGAAAGGTATGTAAGCAGCTGTTGATTTATACTGAACGCAATATGTACCAATTTCCGTAGGATTAACATTTAAACCTGATCCACTAGTTCCATCAGCTGTGTAACCTGTTGTTGTACTAATACCACAATGTTGAGTTGACGAGTCTGCTGCGCCTAATTGTTCAAACTCTGTTATATCATAAGTTACTCTATAGTAATTACCCGAAGCAATTGGGAAGCTAGCATCGTCAGAAGTTAATCTAAGCTCTATTTGACCTACTGTAGCAGAAACTCCAGTGTTTGTGAAATCAAAGCCATCAGTAGTTTTATTAGCTATACTAATAGCTGTTGTAGTTCCACTAGTAACCTCTGTACTGTCATTAACTACGTCAACAAGATTTTTAAGTGGTAGCTCAGACCAAGCACCTATAACATACTTTATTTCCGATGCAGTAGTGTTCTCTGGTATAGAAAGCTGTGAAGCTTCACTCCATAAACCATAATATATTCCATCAACAGGAGGATTCCAAGTCCAAGCTACGCCGTCACCTATAAAGTAGTTTATAAATAATTCACCTAAAGAACCAGGCGTGTTATTATCAAATTGTGCTGTTACAGTATCAGTATTATCAAAGTAACTTGCCCAAGTAACTCCGTCAGGTACATTTACACCTGATCCATTGTCAAATATTGCATCGCCAGCTGTATTTAAAAATCTAACTAAAGGTCCATAAGGATATGAAGATTTAGAAGGTATTACTTCAGTTTGATCAAGAGTAAGATCATTTGTTTTAGCAAATATATTAGGTATTAGTCCACCAGAAGCTGGAATTGTTATTTCACTAATAACTTCATCTCCTTGTACGTTACCAGATGTAAATTGAAATAATCCTGTTGGTAGTTGAGAAAAGTTTATACTTGTAGTCCAGTCTTCTTGAAGAGCTAATATATGCTTAGCTTTTACATAGAAAAATCTAGTCTCATTAGTAGTATTTGCAGTATAATCAAAATCAATAAAATGAGTGTAAGTATCAGATCCAGAGGTCCAACTAGGATTTTTAGTCAAAGCTACAGGTGCGTCAACCCAATTTACAGCTTCATAACTACTTGCAGAAGTAGAAAATTGAAATAACATACGCTCGTCATCATCGTTAAACTGAGCAGTTGTGTAATCTGAAACTCTAAACTCTACTCTGTAGTTAGTACCACCGCCATTAACTAAAGAAGTGCTACTATTTAATATGTCCACAAAACTCGTAGCAGCATCGTACTCCGCTGGCTGTAGTAACATAACTCTACTAACAGATGGATCTACAGTACTACCACTAGGACTTAATGAAGAGTGCCAAGCAGCTAACACATCATTTTCAATTGGATATGCCTCATCATTAGCTGTTCTTGTAACTGTTAAAATTCTTTGTTTAACATCTGGTCCTACAGTTGTCTCAGAACCTATAGCATAACTTATACCAGTAGTTGAATCTACAACGCCAGCTGCAAGAGCTTGATATTCTCTAGCTGAAGTATCATCATTTGGATCACTTAATTTCCAAAGACCTATTGTTGGTGTTGTACCATTATATCTTAATCTTAAAGAAACATTACCACCAGCGCCAGGGAAGCTGTAAGCAGGACTACCTATATGAGGTATTTCACCATCTTCAAACATAAACACTCCATTTTCAGCTGCTTGAGTAACCGCTACAGTATCTTGGAAGTTTTCTGTGTTATCAACATATTCAATTTGGCTATGCTTAGGGTGGTAAAAGTCTACGATAAATTTTCTTGTTGCTAAGTTTCCTTCAGCAGTGTTAGCAGGTATTTCAACACCTAATTTATACTGATATGCTGATGGGTCACTTACATAAGCTGTATTCCAAGTTTCATAATAAACTGAATAACCCCAGTTGTCTTGAGCAAACCCATTGTGATCTACAGTAGGTCTTATTCTATATCCAGGGAAACCATAGTTTCTAGGGTAAGGACCTTGATTAAATAATGGACCTGTATTTGTAAGTTGATCATGAGTAAAATCACCAAGCGTAATTTCAAAAGGAACTACTTGAGCATCTTTAGTTACAGCAACAGTACCATCAGAGTCACCGTTAACACTAACTACAGCTGTACTTGCAGCATTTAAATCTCTTACCTGAGTAATGGTAATAGCATCGTTGACACCAGCATCGTCAGGATGTGTATATGTAATTGTAGCAGTTCTATCTGCGCCAGTATTATTATTTCTTACCGTATAATGTAATCTCCATAATCCAGCGTTGTTACCATCAACTTCTTGTAAACTTTCATATTGAAATATGTAAATCCAAGGAGAAGAGGTCTCTGTATGACCACTTAATGTAGTTTGAGTTTGTATCTCTGATTGAGTAACATCTTGGTTTGTTGATATATAAAT
>FUIF01000971.1_pt1 | contig 32843 bp, 51 predicted proteins | sample 1003461 | NCBI WGS metagenome assembly FUIF01 (sample SAMEA80401918, study PRJEB19352) | marine metagenome
GTCTTTTTTTTGATAATCATATTAATTATCGGTTGACTTACACCATATTTCCTAGCCAATTTGTTCTGACTTGTATTGCCTTGTTTGTATTCTTCTCGTATGGCTTCGGCTTCTTCTAAAGTGAATTTGCGTTTAGCATATCCACCACCTCTCATATCTTTCCTTATATATATATTATCTTCCATTACTTATCTTTTGTGGCACAAAACTTATTACACCTTAAACATCTAAAATACCTTTGTCCTAATGCGTGGAATACTCTTAATATAACATTAGAACCACAACATCTACTTACTTTATTTTTCATTACTCAATTTTTCTATTTCAAATTTTAAATGATTTATTGCTTTCTTTATATCTTCAATGTGTTTATCTTTGTCGTTCATTCCTTTCTCCTTTTTCTTTCCACAACGCAACAAGTAGGTCGTAGCAGTTCCAACATTGTATGATAAATCCCAATCCTCGATAACCTTTCTAGCTTCATAACCATACACCTTACCTATGTAGTAATTAGGAATATCTATGTTGGCAGTTTCAGCAGTTTCAGCAGTTTCAGCAGTTTCAACAGCAGTTTCAGCAGTTTCAGGAAGTCTTACTTTTTCATTTGTTTGATTATATCCTTGATTCCTTGTGTAGTCGTAGTAATACTTACTCTTATCTATCATAACTCATTTTTAAAATAATTATCAATAACTTCTTTGCAATGGTCAAAACCCTTACAACATATAGCGTAGTAGCCTCTATTTAATGCGTTCTCTATAAACATCTTCTGCTCTTTGGTAGGATATGACTTCTTGTCCTTTTTTAACTCTATAAACAATCCCTTGTAGGTATCGTTTGGCTCGAAGATAAGTAGGTCTGATACTCCCCTCAAGTAGCCTGTTCGCTTTGCCTTGAGCCTTTGAGAGTAGTGTCTTTGAAACTGACCACCCATAGTTGCAGTAAACAATGCCTTTGGATATTGCAGTTTCAAGTAATTCACGATATTGATTTGTACTTTTCTTCCGTAAGCACCCCCTGTGTACCCCCCTTTGTACCCCCCTTGCGATACCCTTTCTTCGATGTCATATATCTTATCTGTATTACTTTTGATTAAGTTCTCTAGGTTATGTATCTTATTTTCCATATAACCCATGTCCTCTTTCAAATGCTTTACAGCAAATATAAGGTATAAAACTGAAAGAAGCAATAGTGTGTATAAAATAGTTTCCATATCAAAATCTGTCGTTAGTTTCACCATGCTGACTTATTACTGTTGTCTGCTTGATAATTAGTTCAATCTCATTACTTTTCTTCTTGATAGACCTACAAATCTTTCCTACAACCATATCATCAGAAGTAAGTTCCCTCAAGTTCTCTGTTGTAATAAAACATTCAATACTACCTTGTTTCCAAACCTTTCTTAAATTTTTTAAAACTCTATACTTAAAGTTTATTCTAGCATAATATATTGGTCGCTTCATTTTAATCTCTTTGCTTTTTTAATAGTTGCATCAATCATCTTCTGACCTTGCTGATGCTTCTGATAATCTGTTACTAATCTTTGTTGCCTTTGTAGTTGTGCCTTTGTCTTGTGTTCCTTTAGCCATATATTCCAATTACGAACATTTACAAAACCACCATTATCAGAGTTTCTAATGCCTTGCTCAAAAGCAAATGCCACCTCATTCATCTCCATTGAGCCATAGAACTTTGACAAATCATCTACTAGAAATTTTGCCATCATTACAATCTGCTCTGTATCAGGTCGTTGACCTAGCATCATATAGCACTTACTTAATAAATCAACACAGTCCAAGTTTAGTTGCTCTAGGTCATTGGAGAACCTATACCATATTTGATTTCTTTTATCCACGATTCTTTCCACTTAATAATGTTTGCGTTTCTTTTCTATCGTCATGAAACCAACCTGTCATTAAAAAGTAGGTATCAAACTCTTGCTTACTCTTTCCCCACTTTCTCATTAGTAAGGCTCTTTCGTACATCTCCTTGATATAAGGATTAGTTGCGTTCTTTATTTTCTTTTCTAATTGCTTATTGTCCATTGTTAATTACATTTCTTGCTTGTTGCCAAGCTGTTAATACTTCTTTTGGTTGTGATTTTTTACCACTACTTGTGTTTTTCTCCCAAGTTCTCACAGATGCTTTCCAATCTTTCATAGAGTTCTTACCTACTTTCCAACCATTACTTTCGTAAAAGTCATAGAATTTTTGTGCATCTACTAAATTTTGTCTTTCATTACAGTAGTCTAATACTTCATCGACTGTTGCTTTACAAACCTTTTAGCCTTTACTTTATCTTTTACTATAACTATATCCTTATCTTTATTTATAAGGGTACTTTGTACCCCTTGTGAACCCTTTATATACCCTTGAAGATTATACTTATCAAGTAATGCAATAACTGATTTATGCACATTAGAGTTTGGATTTAGTTCACCATATTGAAAGTCAATAAAGTCAGGTAGAAACCATTTGTCGCCACCATCAAACTCTATTACTTTTTCTCCAAATAGGTTTGGTAAATCATCTCCTGATAGGTCAAAGCCTACTCTGATTGAAGCTACATCAATATCTACTTCCCATATTCCTGCGTGATTGCAGTCATCTAGTATGTAGAACCATAATAACTTGTGTTGAGGTTTTAGTTCACGAACAAAGCGTTTCTTCCACTTGTCCGTATCTGTCATTCTTTTTGCCATAATTGTTTAGTTTAATTTTGACAAACATATAACTATTTTTTAAATAAACAATAGCTTTTTTAAATTTTTTTGTTTTATGTATGCCATAAGTTCAACATCAAAGGTAGAGCCAAATCTAGGCTTTCTACCTCCAATACTAAATGTTCCAATAAGATTATCTAGTCTTTCATACAGTATGCCATCTTCAAAACTCCAACACATAACCAATGGTATGTCAAAGTTCTTTTGATACTGCTGACCATCAACAAGTTTTCTCATAGATACCAAAACATTTTCTTTATCTCCAATGCTCTGATTCTTGCAACCTTTTACCTCAAAGCCACAAATCCTATTCAAACTCTTACCAACTATTTGATAGTCTATCTTTGCCCATTCATGCGAAGAAACATAGCTATATTGATATTCATCGCAAAATACTCTTACTGCTCTTTCTTGTCTTTTAATATCTTCAACAGTTTCAAATCTCATCTTTATCTTCTAGTTTTTAGAGAAGTGTCCTGCCGAAGCAGAACAACAACTCTATTTACATAATTACTTTATGACTTCGCAGTCAAATGTTTTCATTAACAGTTTCAACTTAAAATGGAAGTCCATCATCTTCTGCAACAGTTTCAGTCTTTTCTGATTTTGTAGCAGTAAATCCTTCTTCCTTGATTGACCAAGCTAAAATGTTATTGTAGTAGTTTCCTTCGTACAAACGACCTCTAATGTCTATCTTGCACTCAACAGGAGTTCCTACTGCCATAGCATCTAACTTGTTAATGTTGTCTTTTACAACTTCCATTTTGATTGATTGAGGGTAGTCGCCACCTGTATTGATAACAAACTCTCTCTTTTTAAATCCACTTTTAAACTCTTTTGTTTCAAAGATTGCTTCTAAAGTTCCTTTAATTTCCATTTTCTAATTCTTTTAAATAATTAATTTCTGATTTGATTTTATCTACTCGGTCATCGAGTAGGAGTTTTTCCTTCTCCAAGATTTCTAGTTCATCATTCAATGTTACAAAACTATTCTGTTCAAACACTAAATCTCTTACTCTTATATACTCTAGCATCATATCTTTATCATACTCCAAGTAACCTTTCATAGTCTTGAAATGATGTATAACAGTTGCATGATTCATATCAAATATATCTGATATTTTCATATATGGTAAGTAATAGTGCCTACGCAGAAAGTAGAAAAACATTCTCTTTGCTGATACTATCTTTGAGTGTCGTCTGCTACCCTCAAGTTGTTCTTGAGTGATATTGTAAACTGCACAAACAGCATCTCGCAAAGGCTGATATTTTTTGTATTCTAGTTCGTTAGCTGTCATCTCTAATTACTTCTATTAATTGTTTCATATCATACCTATCATTTATTTTCTTTTGTGATGATAAACATTCTATGTGCTTCAACCTCAACAGGCTAGGGTTGGCTAAATACTTGTTTACTGTAAGACCTGTAACTCCTGTAATCTCACTAAACTCTTTTTTAGTAACACCAAGCTCTCGCATTAGTGCTTCAAATTTGCTACTTGCTACTTTCATAATTATACTATTTCTAATTCAATTCCAAATTCTTGTTTATATAACTCTTTAATTTTACTGTCAGGAAGTGCCATGTAGGTATCTACAAATGTCTTGTTTATTCCTGTTCTAGTTTTAAAAGACTTACTGTTGGGATTATCCCCACTTTCTTTAATCTTTCTCACTTGCTCTCTAGTGATGCTAACTATTGCACCTACTTTTGTCATTGCGTGTTTTTTAATTGCCATACTTAAACATTTTTTTTAAATTGTTCTCTAGGGTCTTTTGGTATCTCATCTTCCTTTAGCGTTACTATAAGCTGATGTGCTTCTTCATAAGTTAGATGCAATAAACCCATTTCTATATCCTTAACAGTTTCAGGGTCGTAAGGAACTCTTGAGAGCAAACCTTCAATGATAGCTATTTGACTATTACTGATTGGTTCATCATCAAGAAGTTCCTCTAGCCAATCCACAGTCATTAGTCTGCCATTTCATCTTGACCATACACTCCTTGCTCGTAGAAGCCTGTCAACATTAATACTGCTCTTGACTTTGCTCGTTTCTCTGCCATAGCAACAGGAAACTTACCTGCCATACCTATTGTATTCTCTTTACTGCTTTCGCCAAAAGATTCTACTCTTGTATGACCAATGTCTTTTCCTTTTACCATTTCAGCAACGCATCTTAATACTACCCAATCTTTCTCCATAACGATTGGTTCATACTCTAAAGTGATGTTTCTATTACTGATAATCTTATCAATACCTGTTCTTGTGATGATTACAAAGCCTCTCTTGTCCTTGTACACATCTTCTTGCACTAGACCATTCTGCTTGAATAATCTACCTAATGCTTCTTTTCTAGTTTCTTTTTTTAGTTCTGCCATAATTATTTAATTTAAAGTGATTGTAAATAAGTTCTTATTTCTTTTAGTGTAGATATGTCGCACTTTCTAGCTTCTATTCTGCCATTAGTCCACTCTGCCATTACCTTGCTGTTTTCTGCTCTGTATTCTATTTCTTTGTTCTCATCTTTAGATAATAACATTTCCAATAGCTCAATCTTACTGTCAAGCAAGAACATTGCATCTCCTTTTTTAATCATTTCTACTTTTAAATCTGTCATCTTGTTAAGTGTTTTTTGTTAATAACTGAGGCAAATATACAACAATTATTATAACTACCAAACAAAAATTAAAAAAAATGTAAAAAAGTTTGATTTACTAGATGCGAGAAATTTTGCTACCTAAATCCATAGGTATAAATAGTGCAGTCTTGCCACCATCAAGAACTACACCACAGCCAAGAGTTGGCTTTTTAGGAAAGTTTTTACCATAAGAAAATGCCATAGCATCTACATCAATGCCACAACCAACATTCATTCCAAAGATTAAATCATTACGAGAAGCCATATAGTTTACACCACCAAAGGAATGGCAATGACCTATAACAGTTGATTGTCTATTTGCAGTTGCTCTATTGACTGCTGCTCTAGCACCACTACTTCCTGTTCCATGCTCATATAGAACACCATCAATCTCCCATTGCAGTTCCCATTTCCAACCTTTCGGTGCGTTCCATATTTCTTCATAAGACTTTAAGAACCTCTTAGGAATACCTGCTGTTGTTGCCTGTCTAAATGGTAGTGCAGAATGATTACCAACACAGACCTTAACATCAGGAAAGGTATCATACCATTTCTCCATAGCTCTTTGTGCCTGTTCTGCTTCGCTTTCTGCGTTAGGCATCTCTATTACTTTCTCATGATACGATAGAGCTGCGTTGTCAACTTCATCTCCAATATGTACAATTTGTGAAACACCAAACCTATCGAATACTTCATAGCAAAAGTTCCTATAATCAGGGTGGCAGAAAGGCTCATGCGTATCTCCAATGATACCCACAGCGTTACCACTTCTATATTGCTGTATTATTTCATATTCTTTTTTAGATAGTCTAGGTCTAAATTGTTTCATAATGAAAATTTTTCGCAATATAAACAAAAAATGGGAGTATGCAAATACCCCCAAATTTAACTAAACACTAGACAGAATATCCTAGAACGGATATAAAGATTTATAAAACTACTAAAAAGAAAACTACAAAACAAATCATTTCTTAATTTTTTCGTATGACCTTCCTCCAAAGTATGCACCGAAGGCTGTCAAACTTAAAAGTTGCCATAAATCTACCCAAGAATCTTTGATTTCTAGTCCTACAAACCCAAAATCAACAAGAGTAAAAACAGTAAGTACGAGTAAAAGAAAGGCGAGTGATAGGGGTCTAATGGATTTAGTAAGCCAATTACCCTGCATATCTGCTTCCCAACGCTTTGTAACTTCTTTTTGAATGTTGTAGTCATAATCTAATATAATCTTTTTAATCTCATTTTTTACTATTTCCTTTTCTTCTGCTGATGTATGTATTTTGTCAATAGCATTTCCAACACTATCAACTAAATCTTTTGCACCACTACTAAAAATTTTACCTAAAATACTCATATCCTTATCTTTAACTTTATATTTATCTTTATTATGTAGGGTATAAACTACCCTTTGTGAACCCTTTATTAAGGCTTAATTAAAAAAATCGTTTATATGCTTATATTCTATAAAAACTTGTTCTCCTTTTTGTAGTTCTTCTAATATATGCTTGTAAATTCTTTTATAGGCTTGTGTAGATTTGCCTATAAATCCATCGCTTATCAATCCGTTGTTTTCTTGATTATCACCAACGAGTAAGCAACCTGAAGTATGTTCATCAGTATTTCCACAATGTATAAGAATATACTCAAAGTTAGGAACATTAGTGATATGCAACATACCATCATGTATATCAGGAAATCTATCGCTATATCTTTTATGAAATCCACCCTCTTTTCTTAACTTTATTTCATACCTACCATAAGGTATCATTGTTTCTCCTTTGACCTTTTTATCTCTGTATTCATCTTCAAGAGTATAACAAAGAAAGTCATATCCAATCCAATTTTTCTCTAATAGCATACCATTTGTGCTATCTGAAGATAGGTTGTATCTTAAAACTACAAGTTCCATTAGCTATCAGTATCTTCTGATTGATTCAACCAAGATGAAAACTCATTTATAACAGTATCAAGACCTGTTGAAATAACCTCAGCCTCTACAACCTCAACAGTTTCAGCAGTTTCACCATTTTCGACAACAAGGCAATCACAAGATGCCAACGCTTTTTCACAATTACAGTTCATTTATCTTAAATTTTTAAGTCTTTCGTTTTCTTTTTCTAAGAAGTCAACCTTAACTCGTAGCTCACTAACTTGTGCAGTAAGTTCTAATACAGTATTTCTTAATTCATCTTTCTCATCTGAAGATTGAGCCAACAAAGTTTCTAGGTTTCTAACTCTAGCTTTTAGGTCATCTCTATACTGCATACCATCATCATTCTTTAAATCATCTTTACGAGCCTCTGCTTTGGCTTTTATTCTATCACTTAAAAAGTTCCATAACGCAGTAGAACCTGCTACTGCTGCTAAAGTAATCATTATTTGCTGTATTGCCTCCACTATCTATTAATTTTTTCGTGAAATACTCTAATCATATTCCATAAAGAAAGCAGTAGAATAATAAACCAAGCAGACTTACTACCCCCTAGTAACCCCTGTGTAAATAAGCTAAAACAAGTTGCTACGCATACTACACAAGATATTTGAACAGCAACCAATCTTTTATTCAAGCATCCACACCAAGCAGAAGCATATAATTGAAAGATTCCTGAACAAACACCAAAGATTCCTAACACCCAATTCTGTATCAAAAAGTCTTTGTATATCATTATAGGAAGGACAAAAGTAATGGCAAGAGCAATCATTATTTCATTAGGTTCGCTGTCGCTATACCAAAAAATATCTTTTACTCTTTGAAATCCCTTTTTCATTACTCTGTGTAAACTACTTCTATTGTTGAATTTAATCTAACAACTGTGCTAGATGCAGCAGTTGGTTTTAGTGTTACAATCAATACATCATTTGCTGCAAATGTAGATGAAGATGAAAGGCTACCTGTTGCAAATAAATTAGGAGTAGTGTTACCTTCTCCTGTTTCAGTAACAGTAGCACCTAGCTGCGTAAGAGCAAAACCTGAAGAACTTTCATCAGTAGGAGTACCTTTGTATAATCTTATCTCAACACTTCTACTGCTAGTAATTGCTAAAAAACCACTAAAATTATTTACATATCCACCTCTTGTGCAGAAAAGTTGTGCGTGTGCAACTGCTTCTTGAGCATCTGCTGTTGGATTAGTAACAACAGTATCAAAGGTATGAGTTGAATTACCTGAATATGTTGGAGCAAACTCATTTGTTGCTGATTTACTCATAAATCCTGAAACTCTAACAAATTGTGTAGTTCTTAACCTATCGTCTTGCCAAGATATATTTCCTGCATTGTTTTTAGTAAGAACAGTATTGTTACTTGCTGTACTAAAATCTTTAGGATTATGAAGTTGGTCGTTAGGTAAACTGTTATGTTCGTTACTTGCCATATTATATACTTGCTACAAAAATTTCTATATCAACATCATTAGAAGCAGGATTCACTTGAATACTTGCTATATCAGCCATTGTTCCAAAGCTAGGACTTGTGTCTGCTTCTGCCAACATTAAGTCATCAGGAGAGCCTAATATGTGAGATTCACCTGCTGCTAAAACAACTTGATATAATGTTGCTGCACCTACGATAGCTAACTCAAGAGGGTTTGTATCATCCATATTAGTAATTCTAATGTACTTTGTATCTTCTAAATCAATAGCATTATCTGAAGCAAAAACATTACCATTGAATGTTGCGATAGTTGTCGTTTGACTAGCTATGCAAGTAACCACTCTTTTGAATATGCTTGTTATATTAGCAATGCTTAATGACTTTGTGCTACTATAATTAGTTCCACCTAATGTAATAGTTTCTGATATATCTACTGTAAGCGTTTGTGCTGTTACTGTACTTGCCATTATTTCTTAATTAATTTTATTTCTGTTATTAAATCTTCTTTCATTATGTTTAGTAGCTTTACAAGTTTTTCTTCATCAACTTTGTTGTAGCCACCACCACCATGTTCTTTACCACACATCCAAGACCCATCAGGCATTTGATGTTCCCATCCATCAGGACAGTTAGGGTTTTTTCTTGCGTTGTCTGCTTCTTTCATCTTTTCCTTTACAGGGTGTCCTTTTGGTAGTAAATCTGTGTCGTGAATACCACCTTGAAAGCGACCCTTTCTCATAACAAAAAGAAAAGAATTTACTCTTGCGTATGCCCATTGTTCCTCAGATTTTACATTCGGTCTGACCGATTCTTTATTTGTGCGATAAGCACCGACACCCCTGTCAAACACTTTCTCTAACTTCTTATAAGTAACTCTTGGATTCCAATCTACCTTTAAGTCTTTTACATCTTCGTTATGTTCTTTGACTTTAGCCTCAAGACCTTTCTTTACAGTAGGAGATACATTTTTAGGCTCTTTACGACCTTCTAGCTTCTTTGTAAGCTCTAGTATCACATCTTTCATTCCCTGCTCTCCTAGATTACCTATCACACCCCATTTAATCTGTGCAACAACACCTGCTACATTGCTGAGGTTTGGCTCTACATCTCCTTTGAACTTTTGTCCATCTCTAAAATGTCTTTTCGCCCAACTCTCTCTTTCTTTTATCCACTCTCTTATAGCTTCAGTATCTTGACCATCTCTTGCTCTACCCCAAAGCATAAAAGCCTCATTACCTCTAATGTTGCCTCCTGCCTTCCATATCTTAGGCTGTTGCTCTTTTAGGTTTTTAGCAAACTCATAACTGAACTGCTTTTCCTCGCTGTTACGCAAAGAAATCTTTTTATCATCACCTTTTTTTGGAAAATCTGTTGCCATTAGTAAAAAATTATTCCGTTCATTTTTTTAGCTAAATCACCATCATTTGGAGTAGAGTAATCTCCATCTTTTCCATACAATGGATAATCATTTGTTTGGTCTTGATGTGTGATGTAAGCAATCATATCATCACTTAAAACTTGTGCCTTTCTAAATGTATCAGACTTCATTTGATTGAACTGCTCTACATTTGCAGGACTGCTAAACTCAGAAACATTAACAACTAAACCTGCTGAGGTTGTATTGTACTGTATTTCATTCATAGCTTCAAACCTAACATACCAACACAAAGCATCTTTAAGATAATGTGTTAGCAAGTCAGAGTTAGCAGTAGTAAGAGTTGAGTTGTGATTTTGAGTTTTAAGTTCCTCATACATATCCAAACCCAACATTGGCTTGATATGAGCAAGTTCAGCTATTGTAATAAGTTCATCACTTATCAAAGATAAATCAGTCGCCTGATTTGTAAATGACTTTGATATAACTTCTGAAGCTGTTACTAAATTATTGTATTGTCTTACATTTGCCATATTATACTTGTGTTTCGCTTCTTTCTACTCTTATTGTTTGTCTATCAGATATTAATAGTTCTCCATCAGGAATGTTTGGTAAGTCCTTGTTAAGCATTAATCTCTGCTCGTTGATAGTAAGAACTTGTTTTGGGTCTAAGTCTGATAAGAAAGATATTGGTGGTTCATAAACTACCTGTAAATCTTCTGTATCAAGTCCTAGTTCTTTATTTAATACCTTTTTTATAGGTGCAAGAAGAATGTTAGTAGTATCTTTGATTACTGTACTCATTGCTAATTCATAAGCAATTCTAATCTCGCTTCCTGTGTTGTTCATCTTACCTGATGAAACAATACCACTCAAGCAGGTTGCCATCTGTGAGCAGTAATAATGTTTTGGTCGGTGAGTTTCTGTAAATCTAAGAAATCACCATCTTCTTTGTTATTAATGATTTGAACATCAGTTCCACTACTGTCATCACCATTCTTAACTAAGAATAATATCTTTGAGTTGTTTCCACTACCTGTTAATGTATCTTTGGCAGTTTCAACAAACTTTTCTGCTTCTGATTCTCCAAAATCTCCGTTTACAGTAACGATAGCTGATGGACTGAAGCCATTTTTAAATGCTGTATGATTGAATTTACCTATTTCATAGTCAATCGCTATATGCTCAAGAGATGCTACATAGTCAGGTAAACCATAAAAATTAAATGTGCTTTCGTAATCCTTATAGTGAATTATAAATCTACTAGATGATATTCTAGGATATACAGGAATTACTTGCTTTTTTTCAGGATGTTTTTTGTAATTAGTCCAATCAGGATGAAAACAAACTGATTGCTTGTTCTTACTAACTCTTGCTGTTGAAGCATCTTTATGATAGAAGTTAATACCACCATCATAAACAACACCCTCTAAGTAAGCATTTCCATAAGTAAAATAATCATCAGCTAATTTCTTGAATACATCTTTCAAGCTTTCCCCATCTGCATTTACATCTTCTATGTAATCCTTTAGAGATTCATTGGTAGTAAAAAAACCACTACCTGTTGTAAATGTGGTTTTCTGTGCTAACACAGACCTATGAGTAGATGAGTTTCTTTTTAGCTCTGCTAAATACTGAGGAAATAGATTGTCCTTTCCAAAAGGAATATAAGGTTCTCTTAACCTGTCTAAATCCTTTACCTCTGTGTTTATTTCAGGAGTTGATAGATTTACAAAAGCATACTTAGTTCCGAAACTACTCTTTATCTGTGGAGTTGTTTTCTTTTGCTTTTGATTTCTTTTTCTTTGGTTTTGCATCTTCTTCTTTTGTTACAAGGTCGCTTCCCATTTCGTAAACTAACTTCATTTGTTCTTGAGTAGCTTTTGACCAATCAACTAGAAGTCCACCTTTACCAAATCTAGTAACACCTTTTTTAAGTCTTGCTTTATACATAATGCTAATATAATAAAAAGGAGGGGAATGACAAATAGTATGTCAAACCCAACCCTTTTTAGTTAATTATTAAGATATTGTAACTGTACCTGCTGAACTATCAGGAGTAAATGTACCTGAAAATGCTCTAGGCATTTCGTGAGCTACACAAGTAATTGTTACAGTAACACCATGCTCATCACCTAATGCTGCACCTGTTCCACCTTCGATAGATGAAAGTCTGCAAACTACTTGCTGATTAGCGTAATCATCTTCCAAAGCAAATGCTTTGTGATAGCCAACACAGTAAGCCTGACCACTATGGTCTTTTACAAACACAGCAAGATTAGTGTCTTTCATGCTTTCTAAAGCTCTCATGTGAGCAGAACTCATATTAGGAACATAGAAAGATACTGTATGTTCAAAAGCGATAGTGCCACCTTCTTTTGTTCCTGCTGTTGTCAAAGAACCTGTACCTAATTTTAGGTCAAATAACTTTGCATCAGAAACTCCTGCAACAGCACTTATTGCGTGGTCATCTGTATCATCAAAAGTAACTGCTGACGCATCTGCCCAAGTAGTAATTGCAACATACTGCAAACCACCTCTTATTTCCATATCGGTGTTATTAACACCTAATGCTTCTATTGCCATTTTATTATTATTTTATAAGTTAAAAATTAGGGGGAGTATTTCATCCCCCTTAATTAATTCAATTATTAGTAACCTGCTGTTGCCATTGCGTTTGGAGTATAGTAAACAGCTAGTTTACCATCTTTCAAAGCACAACCAACAGAGTAAGCTACTCTGAAACGATACTCTTTGTTATCGTTAGAGTACCATTGCTCAACAGAGTTTGAAGCAAAATCAGTAGCTACAACGAAAGCATCTTTAGTAGTCAACATTGCTCTGTGAGTTTCGTTAGCGTGAGATGCACCATTGATAGCAGCAGCATCAGCAGCTAAAGCAATATCCCAATCTCTACGAACAACAACAGGAATACCTCTGTACATAAGCTGTGGCATACCATTTACTAAAGTTCCGTAACCACCTGCTGCATAACCTGTTCCTTCTAAAGTAACTAAGTAGTCATCAGCAATATCACCTGATACAAAGAATACGTGATTTCCTGCACCTAGTAATTCAGGAGTAGCAGAGTCATATAATCCTTGTAGAATCTTAACACCATTACCTGTTGCTAAAACAGCATCATCAGCTTGAGTAGAAAGACCTGAGTATTCTCTAGTGATAGCGTTAGCAGAAGCATTGAAAGCAGCTTCAAAGATACCATCGTAGATACCGAAATCAGCATCAGGAGTAGATGAATCTAAAGTAGATAACCATAACTGACGATTGAAGTCAGACTGTACACCTTGTCCGATTAAGTCAAGTAGAATGTTTTTTACAACAGTTCCATCAACATTGTCGAAGTCGTGTCCACCTCTCATCAACTGACCTTTCATCTTGTTGAATAAAGAATCACCTGCGAAAGCGATTTCTGCTTCCATTCTCTTTGGAGTGATTGTTACAGTAGCACCTTTCTCACCTGTTTCAGCAGAGAAAGCACCTGAAGCAAACGCTTTAGTAATACCACTTAACGCTTGAAACTTATCTATTACGATAGTTCCTGCAACATTAGGCATAACATCCATATATTGCATATAGTCTTGACCTAAAAATAAAGGTTCAAGGATTGTTTTGTTTACATCATACTGATTTACAGTAGGTAAACTTGCACTTGTATAAGCCATTTTTTATTATTTTTAAATTATTATTTCAAAATTGATTTAGCAAAAGCATCCCACTCATTTACAATTTCCTCAGTTGGAGTAATTGTAGGCTCTTGTTCAGCTTCCACTACTGTTTCAGTTGCTTCACTTTTGTTTAGCTTTGCTTCCATCTCAGCTACTTTGTTAGTTAGTTCAGCAATTACGCTTTCTTTTTCACCAACTAAGTTAGCCAATTCTTCTTTTTCTTCTTTCAAAGAGTTTGCATTATCCTCTAGTTCAGAGAACTTGTTTACAACTTCTTCGTTATCAGAAAGAACAACAGAAACTTCACTAGGAGTAGAAACTTCCTCTCCTTTAACAGCCATAACGATTTCCTCTTTAAGGCTGTTGAACCAAGTTTTTAATTCTTCGGTCATCTTAAAAGTTTTTTTGTTATTATTCATATTTAATATCCCTATAACCTTTTCTTCATTCACATTAGTAAACTTAGAAAGATTATATTTAGCAGCAACTTTAATAGGCTCTGTAATATCATTTACAAAACCAAGTTCCTGTGCCTCTTGACTTGATAACCAAGTTTCCTTATCCATCATATCAGAAAGCTCATCATAAGATAAGTTAGTTTTTCTTTGATAGATTTCAATGATTTCATTTTTTATCTTGTCAAGTAAGTCAGCAGTTTTACGCATATCTCCTGCTTCTCCTGCTGATTGTCCAAAAGGATTGTGTATCATAAAAAATCCGTTTTCAGCCATTTCTACATTATCTCCTGCCATAGCAATAACAGTTGATATAGAAGCAGCTAATCCTTCAATTTTTATATTTACATATCCCTCATGAGAACGCAAAGTGTTATAGATAGCAAGTCCATCAAATACGCTTCCACCAACAGAATTAATGCGTAGTGTAATATCTTTCTTACCTATATTCTTTACTTCCTCTATAAAGTTTTTTGCTGAAGTACCATAATCTCCTATCTCATCATAGATAGAGATTTCAGCAGTTTCAGCTATATTATTTATCGAGTACCAATTATTCATAAATGCAAACTTAATTATAGTTATTTACTGATTTGCGAAAAAACTTGCAAAATCATCACCTAATGTTATTATTTTTTTTAAATTTATCTCTTTCTTTGTATATAATAGATTGTGCTGTTCTATCTGATATATCATACTTGATTGACAAGTCCATAAATGTATGGGTAGAATGACCATTGTTATCAGACATAAAATTATGAAAATCTTTTATGACCATATAGTTTCTTAGTCTTTTAGCATCAATCAATCCTCTTTCTACAAGATGGTATAAAACATTCTTTATACCTGCTTCTTCAGAATACTTTTTTCTTACTTCTTTATATATTAGTTCTATAAATTCTAATACTACTTCTTCTTTGTTTTGTTTGAACGCCATTACGCAATATACTAAAAAGTCGCTTGACTTTCAATATTGCTAACTCTGTTCTGTGTTGCAGTAACATCACTCTCTACTAATACAACTCTTTGTGTTCCTCCGTTAGAGCCATTTATAAGCTCTTGTACACCTCTAAGTTCTCCACCCATAGCAAACTTTTCTCCTGATGATATTAATCCACCCTCAGCAAACTTTACACCATTTCCGTTGTATGAGTTTATAGCAGATAGTATTGGTCTAAATCTAGCTGTGGACTTCTTATTTATTATAGCCTCACCACCTTCAGCTTCGTGTATTCTACCACCAACTCTAAACTTCACACCACCATTAGCATGAGATGCACCCTTGAACATACCACCTCTTGTAAGACCTCCTTCAGCAAACTGTGATACAGTTGGAGAGAAACTTCCTTCGCCTCTTTCTCCACCTCTAACTCCACCTGAACTACTAAGTAATCCTTTAATGTTTGCAATAACAGAAGCCATCATTGTAGCCATAGCAGCAACTCTAGCAAAAGCACTAAATGGGTCGCCACCAATACCTTGTTTTGTTATACTTGATTGTGCATTTATAAGACCTCTGATTCCTTCAGCAACAGCAGCAGCTTGAGTAATCTTAATACCAAGTTCTTTTATTTTAGTATTCTCTCCTTCAGCTTCTCCAATCTGAATCAACAATCTTCCTGTTTCTTTCATCTGTTCAAGCCTGTCATCTTCTGCTTTTGCTTCTTCGCCTCTTAAAGCAGCTCTTGCTTTTGCCAATCTTCTTTGAACTTGTATCATAGCATCACCATGAACCATATTATTGTCCAAAACAAACTGTAAATGGTCAATTTCCATCTGCTTTAGCTTTTGATTTAGTTCTTCTTTTGTTTTTATTTCTCCATCGGCAAATTGTTGCTGTAAGCTCATTCTTTCATTGGCTATTGCCATATCCAACTCTTGTAGTGCAGTTGCATCTCCAATCACCTTTTGCTTATCCTTTTCCACTCCTAAATCTTGAAGTGCTTTTATTTGAGCTTGAATAGCCTTTATTTGTTGATTTGTAAGTGTAAGTTCTTTTAAACCTGCTTCGGTTAAGTTATCACCTACATCAACTAACTCCTGTTGTCTTTCTTGAAGTTTTTTAAGTTGTACACTAAGTTTTAATGCTTCTTTTGCTTTTTGCTTCTCTAAATCAATTTTTTGTTTTTCAGCATCTTGTTCTTTTTTAGATTGCTCAATAACCATATTAGAAAATTCTTCAACAGCTAGTTTGTGTGCTTCTAAATTTTTTCTAGCTTCTTGGGCATCTTTACTATCCTTGTTAAAAAACAAAAGTTTAGACCTTTTCTCTGTCCTTTTCACCTCATCTTCCAAGAATGCTGTTCTATCTTTCATGCCTTCAAGAACAGTTTGCATGACCTGAGATTGAGTTCTTCTATAAATTTTTCGTTCATTTTCAGAAAACTGCTTTAATGCTTCTTCTTGGTCTTTTAGTATAGCTTTTGTATCTTTGTTTGCCTTTGCCACTATACCACTAGACCTTTGTTGAGCACTAGCAAACTGATTTGCATAAAAGTTAAAACCAAATGCTAGATTTTCAAAAAACTCTTGTAAAGCACCACCACCCTCTGATATGGTTAAAATAAAACCTTCGTAAGCAGATTTAAGTTTCAATATAGCACCACCGAGAGTATTTTCCATAACATCTGCCATTTTCTGACCTGAACCTGCTGCATCATTTAGTATTCTATTAAAATCTTCAATAGCATCAGCACTTCTTATAAAAGATTCCATAGCCTGAACCTGTCTGTTGTCAACGATTTGCATTACACCTGCAACATCAATACCTGAAGCATCAAGTTCTCTAAGTGCAACAATCAAATCCTCTCCTGAATGAACAGTTCTTCCTAGCTTTTGTGAAAGGTCAGATGTAGGGTCTTGTAGTTTAAGAAATATATTACGAAGCGATGTACCTGCAATAGATGCTTCAATACCTCTATCTGTTAGTAATGCAAGTAAGCCTGTTGTTTCTTCAAAACTAAAACCTGCTGTGGCAGCAATAGCAGATACTTTAGTCATTGATGTTTGAAACTTCTCAATATCAAGAGCAGAGTTAGCGAAAGCTGAAGCCATTGCATCTGCAAACCTACCTGTTTGACTTGTATCTTCACCAAAACCTCTAATGGATGCTGCAACAACAGTAGCAGTTCTACCCAAGTCCTCTCCCATTGCTGTGGAAAGCATAAGTATAGCTTCTTGTGATTGTAGTATTTCTTCTGTATTAAAACCAAGTTTAGATAAGTTAAGTTGAAGTTCACCTACTTGAGATGCAGTAAAGAATGTTGTTCTACCTAAAATTTGTGCAGAGTTTTTAAGTTTTCTAAATTCCTCATCAGTAGCACCTGATATGGCTTTTACTCTAGCCATTTGAAATTCAAAATCCTTAAATGTTGTAAAGCCTTCTTTTACAGCATTTGACAAAAGACTAACCACTCTTGTAAACGCAGTAGTAGCAATGTTTGCAGCAGCCATAGCACCTGCCATCTTACCAATAAAACCAACACCTTTTTTGGCTGTGGTATTCATTCCTTTTATAGACTTGGATGCCTTGTTAAACTCAGAACGAGTTTTCTTTACACTAAGTTCTAAATTACTAAACTCTTGAGCCTGACTTTCTGTTATTTCCTCAGAATTTTTGGTTGCATCTCTAAGTTTTTTTAAAGACTTTTGGTAGGTATCAAGTTCTTTTCTTAATCTAATAAGTTCTTCATTACCTTGAATGTCAATCCTATATACAATTTTATTCTCTGCCATTATACTTCTTTTGGTAGTTTATTAAACATTAAATTTATATCAAATGCAACAGCATTATCAATCATTTCTATTATCTTATTTTTATTCTCTTTTTCTACTTGGTCAATAAATTTTATTCTTCTTCCATTTGTAGAGTGTCTAAAACTTTCGTTTGTAGGAACTCCCTCTTTTTGTATCTTCAGACCAACAGCATAAGCTATCTGTTTTACTTCTGTTTCATTTCTAGCAAATCCTTTTTTTCTTACCCAATCTTCTATTGCCTCTCTATTGGGAAACTTTCCACCTTTTTTAATCCCTGTTTGTAAAACATTTGCATAGGACTTATCAGTAGTAATCTCAACGAACCTATCAGTAGCTTTTACTCTAAAACTATCAATGATACTGTTTGTTGAAGATGCTCTGTGTCCTTGAGCTTCTAACTCTTTAGAGAAAGCATTAGCCAATATCTTTCCTGCTTCTTTTAATGTTTTCTTTATCTTACTCATATACCTTTTGCTGCTTCTGCATTTTTAATTATACTTTGCTCTAGCCTTGTAAGATTGCTATCTATGAAACCATCATAAACAGAAAAATGAAACAAAGAGGCATTTAAGAAGAAATCAGTTCTATTGCCTTTTTTACCTACTTGGTCAAACACAAAGTCAGAAGTTGGATTAGTAATAGCTTGAGAACTAACAGGAGTTAGAGCAACACCATTCTCTCTTATGATAATGTTGTTACCACTTCTCTGTATTGTAATCAATAACTTTGATGTGCTTGGTTGAAAATATGTTGAGGTAGAAGCAAACTCTGTTCCACTACCTGAAGCAAAGCTAATAACATAAGTGTTGTTTTCTGATTCACCAATAGATAAAAACATATCATTGTCATCACTCTTTCCCAATAACCTTACATATTTTATTTCAGGGTTTGCTATTGGTTCTAAATAAAAGAACATGGTGAAATCTCCTGATAATGTTACAGCAGAGTTTAAGGACATAAAATCTCCTTCTTCTGCATTAAAGAATAATGGTGCTTGACCATTTACTCCACCACCAAACCTTCCTAAAGCAGGTCTATCTCCACTTGTTGATTGAGAAAGAAAGTTTTGTTTTACTGAACTTTTCCATCTCTCAACGCTACCACTAGATGACCTAATTAGGTTTGTGTAGTCAAATACCAACTGTGGTGATATTGTAACAGTTGATGTTGTAGTAACAGTTCCCTCTTGTGGAGTTGTTGTTGTTGTTGTAACAGTTTCAGTTAAACTTTTAGATAATGTAGGTTTTGCTGAAAGAGCTAATTGATTTAGTGATTTGTTCTGATTAGTCTTAACAACATTATCATAATAATACTCATTGTTGTTGTCTTGTCTTTCGTAAACAACTTCCTGCAAAACGCTATCAATAGTGCAATATATTTTGCCTCCTGACTTTTGGTCTTTGTAGTTTCTTTTGATTATTAAATTTACCTGTTATCTTCATTATAAACTCAAGTTGCTAAAATTATGTTCTGATTCTCCTGATGCTTCTTCTACATCAAGTATAGATTGTGATGCACCTGTTGAATGTATGTTTGTTAAATCTAAAGTAGATAGATTACCAAAGCTCTGATGTGTTTGTCCTAAATCAAAGAACTCTTGCAACTCTATCTTTGTGCTTTCTTTGAGATGTGGTTTGAAATCAATTATCTTATTTATCCTGTGATAAACACCATCTATGAAAACTAACTTTCTAAAATCTAGGTTGCATATATCTGCATAAGTAAGATTTACATTCATTGTTTTCAATCTTGGCTTTGCTCTTAACTGTGCTATCATTAGACTAAAGAAAGTGTGGAATAGACCATCTAAAGTGTATTGCTTTACTACTAACTGCGAACCTGAAGTAAATGCACCTTTGAATTTTACTCTACCATAAGATAGGTTTTGGTCAACAAATCTTTCAACACCATTGTAAGTTCCAATACTCAAACCTGCTGAATCTGTGTACACACCTGTTGATGTATTCTTGATAGAAACGCAAGGATTATTAAAGAAAGCCTTTGGGTATCTTTCTGTCAATGCACTTGAACCATTCAATACATTATCTACGCATTTATGGTATTTTTGCGTTCCTCCTGATTCACCTGCATAACCTACACTTCTTGCTGTTCCTGATTCATTAGTATTCTCTGCATTTAAAAGCAAAACCCTTGAACCAATATCAAAACTCTTTTCTGCTCTTTCTGCTGTAACGCTATTATTTAAATCACTTGCCTCTGTATGATAAAGAGGTATGAAAGGAATATTTAAGGCAGTAGTATTGTTTTGTGTATCATCAATATAATCAGGCTCTAAAAAGTTAAAAGATGGAGAGAAAAACTTATTCTCATATTTAGTTATACCATCAATCAACTGACCTGTATTGTCTAGTTCCTCGTAAGAACCATAGTCAACATCATTTCTTTTATTGAACCTTTCTATGAATCCATCATTACTTGCATCTTTGTATTTGAACTCTAGCTTTGATTTTATGTCGTAAATAAATTCTTCACTTATGTTTTTAGAGTAATCTATTTTGTCAGTCCAATCGTATGGCTTGTCAAAGTTATAGAAGTGGTCATAAGGCTCTATATAAACCTTTTTCTCTGCTGCATCTGTTCTAAACTGAAGGTTGAACATTTGTGCTGTTCCTATAATAAAGTCAGCTTGTGATGCTCTTGGCAGTAAGTGATGAACATCAGTAATATCTTCACCAATAGAATACTCATTTGAACCACTAACTTCAAAAGTTCCATCTACATAAAAAGCCTGTAAAGCACCACCTTCTTGACTAGGATAGTCATCTATTTCAGGCATTATTGTAAATATATATGATTCACTTGTATTTGTTGATTGTGTATTGAAAGAGCCACTAAAGTTTACATTAAAGAACGCAGGAGATGCCTCATCCGATATGTCATAAGCAACAACATCAGTCCACATCAACCTAGAACCTTGCTCTCTAGTCTGTGCCTCTAGTGCAGAATCCCAATACAAATCATTTGGAGTATCTGTCATTTCTGTTCTCCAAATCTCTGCTCTTAATCTTAAATATATAGTTGTATCTCCACCTGCTTGTTCAAATTCTGTTGTTCCTACTTTTGTATTTATATTCCAACTTATTTCGTGGCTTCCACTCTCATTTACAACTAACATAGTCATACCATCAGAAGGTGATTGTACAGCCTGTACATTTCCGTTATCTGCATCTCCTGATGTTACATCTTGTGCATCTTCTGATTCATTACCTCTAAATACATATCTAGCAAACTGTGTGTTAGAAAGACCTAGATTTGCGTCTATATCAGAGGAATCAACACTACCGAATCTACTATTTATTTCAGGTGAACCTGCTGCTCTAGCTTCATTAGCATCATCATTTGCATCATCGCTTTCAGCAGTATGAAAATAGTTTGCTACTCTTTCCTCTGAATCTGTCTTTGTAATCTTACCACCTCTAGTGTTTACTTGCTCACCTGTTCTTTCAAAGTTCAATGGTATAAGCAAAGATTTGAAATAGTCGCTTTCGCAAAATGTACTTTCTACTTCATAGCCTTGTGCTTGAAATACTTTATCCCAAACATTTTTAAGATATAAGCAGGGTACAAATTCTAAATCTGTTACATTATCTTTTGGACTTACACCCTCACCAACAGAAAGTAAAGGGAAAACAAGTTTGTCGTGGTTCTTAACATAACCTGAATGACTAAAAGGATTGTCAGGATTTTCTCCTAAATCTTGAACATTAGTAAATGCGTAGCTACTTCCTGTGCCATCGCTTATGTCTGAATAATTATCGTAAGCTGTGCTACTAAATCTTAAATCTTTTAAGTCAAGGTTCTTGATTGAGTTTGCCCAATCCATATTATCTCCTAAAAATATACAATCGTATTCAATAGGCTTCTTACCTTTGATAACTTTACTAACTCTTAGCTTACCATATAGAATAGGAACATTATTAGAGTATATACAAGCAGGAATATCTTTTCTTACTGTTTTCTTGTCAGTATTACCACTTTGATATATGTGATTAAAAAGTTTATTGTTCTTTTTTGTTGCAGGAACTTTAAATGTCTTACTAAAGCTACCACCCCTAGAATCTAAACTTCTAACATCAAAGTTTTGAAAAGTTAAAGACAAAGGAAAGTCATCACTTGATATGATGTCAATATCTCCTAGAATCTTATCATCAAAATCCCTAAGCTCTACTCTAATCTCTCTCATTAATCTATTGTTCTTTTTTGTTTGCTTTCAACATAGTTTATGGTCATGCTTGACTGACCTTCGCTTGTAAATGTTTCATTAGAGCCATCTTTGATGTTTACAGGAACATAGTAGTGTTTGTTCAATGTACTGTAATTATTATGTATATTTGGAACATCGCTAGTAAACTCTGTTATCTTAACATAATCAACCAATGTTTGTCCTGCACCTGTATTGAAGTTTGCAAGAATAAATGGCTTTATAAATTTAGTTCCTTCAATGAACAGCATTGGTTCATTTGGACTTCTTCTATTATCATTGTATTCAGTTAGCAACTGTTCTCCACTTCCATATCCTGTGAATATCAACCATTCTCCAACAGTTGAAACATCTGAAACTCCTACTCCTGCAAACCAATCAGCAGAATTTACAATCAACTCACTACTATCACTATCAGCTAAAGCAGGGTATTGAAAGTAATTATCTGCACTACCTGATTTTAGGTTATTTGCTTGACTTGCATCATACTCGTTATGACCAAAGTAAGTTCCGTTAGTTCCTGAAACTTTCCTAACTCTTATCTCAAACCTATATATCTTTTTAGTATCTATGGGAATGAATGTGTTGAATGTTATCTGTGCATAATCGTTACCTGAATTGTTACCTACCGATAAACATTTAGTTCCTGATAATGGATGTTCACCTGTTAAAAATGTAATGTCATCATCTGCATCACCTGAAATAGTGTAACTATTTTGTAGTTCTGCTTTGTTAGCATAGCTACTGAAGTTGTCAAAGTATATATCTCTACCTTTCCAACCTCTCTCTATCCATACATTTGGAGATGAAAGTAAATCTTCCATCATAAACCTTTCTCCTATTGGATATGGTCTTGATACTGCTTGACCTTGTCTAAAGGCTTTTACCTGCGATTTAGAGCCACTTCTATATTCATCTGATGTAAGACCACCAACTCTGTTGGGAAGCACTCCAAATGTTTGTTTTACATTAGGATTTGCTCCCAAGCCTAATGCACTAACTTCTCTAAGTCTTGACTGAAAGAATGGATATATAGTTTCTTCATACATTTTAGAAGATGTGCTGATGCTTTCGGTAGCCAAACCATCAAAAGTATAGCTATCTATACCACCCATTCTACTTTGCCAATGAAATCTTACTGACCTTCCCTCGTATTTTTTTCTATCTGATTCGTGGTCTATATGATATGTTAATAGTTCACCAACTGCTTTTGATGTTCCACCCTCTAATGTTTGAACTGTGTAGTAAGATATATTATCCCATACAGTTCCAAACTTTTGTTTCCCTTCACTAGAGTTTATAAATCCTTTTCTAGCTTCAGTTATATTTCTTGTTCCTACACCTATCTGTACAATAGCTATCTCAGGGTCATCAAATTCACTATCTGATGATGTTCCACCATGTGATAACACAGTAAATCCTGCACTATAATTACCTGCCCATCAGGAGAGTATTGTATCTCATAGTAAAAATTCTCATCATTACTATCTCCATCATCATCATCAAAACCTGTCTTTAGTGCATTACCACTACTATCGTAGAATATCACTCTTACATCAATAGGTTTATTATCTAGCTCTCTAGCTATAAATGTTACATACTCACATTCATCTGTACCTATGATTCTATGATTTGGCTTCATAGTAAGATATTTAGCAGTTCCACCACCTGTGTTGTTGGTGTAGTGCTTATAATCGTGAGTGAAAGCATTATGCAATTCAGAGTTCTGCTCAACAACTGTATCACCATCAAAAAGAAAATCACCTAGTGCGTAAGTGTTTTGTTCTTCGTCTGACAAGGCAACATTTGCAACTACAACTGTTGAATCAACTGATTCTGCTGTAATTTTGGTTAATGTACTACCTTCTAGCTTTTCAGGAACAGCAACAATCTTAAACTTCTTGTAAAGTTTTGTCGCTGTCATAGACTGTGTTATATCTCTTTGAACAACAGCAGATGTATCTTGCGTACAAGCTCTCAAGTCAAAAGACAAAAAATCTCTACATATAGAACTTATATCTAAACTGAAAAATCTGTAAGCATCATCATCATTGTATATTGAATTTACTGTGTCGTGTATTATAGGACTATGTTGTACTCTGATACTAACTTGATTATCTGTTTCATCTTCTCCTGTGTATTGATTTACAGGAGTTATAAGAAAGTCAACACTTTTGTACTTTCTCATATCTGCTGAACCTGAACCTTTTACCCTAACTGTAAACTTTATCGGCTGATGTGCTGATACTGCTATACCCTCTAAAGGTCTATCTTGAAAATTTACTGTTGCCATTATGCTATATTGTATTTATGCTGTAAGTAATCACTTACTGTTACTATTTCTGACTCACTCAGTTTTGAGTTGAATATCATAACTTCTTGTACTGAGCCATCAAAAAACTTATCTGTTCCATCATCATCAGAACCTAAATGTATTTTTCTACCTACTCCATAGTTGCTAGGAATATCAAATTGAGAGCTTGTGTTGGTAGCTACTAGAGTTCCATTTTTAAATAGCTTTGCAGTTTTGTTATGAAAGTTTACTGTTCTAACTGTCGTTGTTGTAGCTAGTGTACTGCTGTCAAAAACTCTTGTGCTATCATTACCACTTGATACTCCATCAAAATGTTCTACTTGCCAAATGTTGTTAGATGAATCTACATTCACCATAACAGAAAATCTTTGTATTGGCAACCCATCGTTTGACTTGGATAAGAAGAATGTTTGTGAATCTGTTACATCTGCTTTTGCAACCCACACAATAGTATGCTCTCCTGCTATACCTGTTCCTGCATTTATTCCTGTGTTTACACAAGACATAAAATCATTAGAGCCATCAAAATCTAACTCAGGATAACCATTATCTGATGATTCATATACATAAGATGGCATCTTTGATATTGTAGTTTGCTCAAAGTGATTTCCGTTTCCACTTTGGTCAATCCATTTTGTTACCACTTCAGTACCCCCACTAAATTGTGTTTTAATACCCATATCGCTTCTAAGCCATACTAAGGGGGATAGTTCAGTAATTGATACCTCATCAACAAAAGAAAAGTTGTGTGAAAAGCAATCCAAAGTAAATTCTAGCCTAACTTGTATCAATTTGTCGTTATATAATTCTTTTTCTCGTTCAACAATTATACTGTCAGGACTAAGTATTACTTCTTTGTTTGGGTAGCTATCTAAAACACTTCCCAACCAACTCAATGCCTCTTGCTCAAGTAGTGTAAATACTACATCAAGAGAACCTGCTTGGTTTTGATAGAAAGGTTTTGTGATTAAACACTCAAAAGTGTATCTTTCATTGCTACTTCCTTCTGCTGATGGTAATTCTGAGGTAGGTGGTAAAACAAGTAGTAATGGATAGTCATTATTGTGGTTTTCGTTGATTTCATTCTCGTAACCAAAGATAAATCCACCATTTATCCATTTTTGTTCAAACCTATCTCTTAAATCTCTTAGCTTGTTAAATGCCATTTTATTTCTTTATTTGCTTACTCTGTTCTTCGTTAACAGCGATTTCATAATCTGTTTTTGCTGTTTTCCAAGATACATAAGTAAGTACCTTATATAATTTTTCGTCTTTTACGCTTTGCATGGCATCTTTACCATCTTTTGTAAATACTCCATCAATCGCCACATCATACAATGTGTTTAGCCATCCGTATGGCTTCATTATCTTACTTGACTTTGCTACTGCTATGCTTTTCGTTCCACTTCTAAAAATGTTTGCATAACTTCGAGAGATTTTATCGACCGATTGTTCAAAAAAAAAGCGAACTCCCATACGATGTCCATAGTTAATCTCTTAAATGACTTTGCTTTTTCGTCAATGTCGTCTAAATCGACTTCTTCATCAACTCTTTTACATAAAATAGCCATTTGTTCAGGCAAAATGTCAAATCTACCATTTTTTAGGTATTCTGTATTCATTTCTAGCTGACTTGCCTCTATATATTCACCAAAAGTCCCTGTTCTTAGGAAATCCATAGGAAAATAGTAGGTTTCAAAGTCAAAATCAAAATGTGTTATACCTTTTGGTTTATATTCTTCCATAATGTTGTCTAGGCATTGGAGTACAGATTCAACATCTTCCATTGGAATCTTATCCATAGTTGCCTCATCAATCCCTGTCATATAAATAAACAGTTCTCTATACATTTTGGTTTCTTGCACGAAGAAAAACTTAGAAAGGTCTTTCCCTTTGTCAGCTTCCTCTTGCTCTTTGGTTCTTTGATATTTTTTAATTATAGCATAGATACCAATGTAATAATCTAAGGTCATCTCATTCCACATATTAGGAATGTCATAATCCTTTTTGTTTATGGTTATTTTCAACATATCAGTCGTTTTTATACATATCTGAAATCAAGCCTATTGTTTCCATTGTAGCTTGAACAACATTAATTTCAATTTTATTTACAAGTCTGTAATTTTTTTTGCTTTTTATACCTGCTAAAAAGCCTAAAAATGAGTACATTAGTAGATTAGGCAACATATACACCCATTCTTCTACTCCATCTTCATCTTTTACAGCATATTTCTTGAAATCAACATAATATGCGAAAACATCTTCCATAACTTCCTCAAAATCCTGATATTTGCCATCTTCACAGTTCTCTGTCATGATATATGTCTGTTGTTGGACATATTTTATAAAATCATTTAAGATTTTGGTGTGAACTTGGTTTATACCCTGAATTTCATCCATTACGCAAAAAAAGTTAAATTATTTCTAAAAGTTTCGCAATTATCGTGTAAATTTCAATTTTATACCCTTTTTAGCCAAAATACATTACTTTACCACCTGTAAAGTGTCTATTTAGAGCCATAACAAGGCAATCGACCATGTCATCGTGCTTTGCAGCAGGAAATTGTTGACATTCCATCAAAAATTCTTCATTCCAATGACCTTTTAGCAAAGATACCCTACCTGTTTCCACAGTTGCAGAAATATCTTGTACTCTAGCCACTTTATCTTTGGTCGGTGGCTTATCTTCTTTAACATTCAATCCTGTTTCCCTCACAAGAGTTTGTACTATTGACTTACCACTTGCTTTTGGCTCTACAAATATCTTTGATTGGCTAGTATATCCATTTTTGTTTACAAACTTTCCTATGTGCCTTACTAAGTCAGGAAACTCCAATCTTACTGTCTGTACCTCTCTAATTTGCCACTTACCATCTTCAAAGGTGTAAGCCATCAATGCTGAGGGGTCATTTTTTTGACTTGCAGTATATGCAGGGTCAATAACGAAGTTTACCACTCCATCTACCTTCTCATCATCAATTTTGAACCAATTTTTTTGTATCATACCACTATCGGCAGGTGTTGGTCGCTGTTGTAGCTGTCCTGCGTAGCCATAAGAGCCTAGTGCTGACTTGTAGTCATCAAGAATCTCTTTACTAAATCTTTCTTTCCAAAAAAGACCATCTTCATAGTGTTCTGCTAAAGTTGATGGCTTTAGGTCGCTAGAAAGTTCGGCAGGTATGCAAATATGCTCATGCTTGTCAGGAGAGTTGTATAACAGGTAGCCACTAAGGTCATCTTCGTGTACTCTCTGCATAATTATTATCCTAACTCCTGTTGTTGGATTATTAAGTCTTGAATATAGTGTTGACTTATACCATTCATTGGCATTATCTCTTTCTGTTTCCGATGCAGCATTTTTTGGTGATGTAGGGTCATCGACTAAAATTATATCACCACCCTGTCCTGTTACAGTACCTCCAACTGATGTTGCTCTCCTAACACCAAGAAAATTATTTTCGTATCTAGCTTTTAGGTTTTGGTCTTTTTTAATGTGGAATGTTTCTCCCCAATGAGATTGAAACCACTCGCTTTGTATTATATCTCTTGACTTTGTTGCGTGTTCTATACTAATCTCTGCTGAATATGATGCTGTGATAAACCTCATCTTGGGATATACTGCCCAACACCATGCAGGAAACATAACTGTTACAAGTAATGACTTTGTGCTACGAAAGGGTATATTAATAATTATATCTTTGCCTTTCTTTTTACCTGCGATTATTCTTTCTGCTTCTGCTTGTAATATATCGCATAGATATTTATGGTGGAAGTTAGTTGATAAGGGTACTGATGGTTCTGCTATGGGAAATGCTTTTACAAAGAAGTCATAGAAGGACTTTTCGCAAAGAGCCTTCTCCATTGCTTTTAAAAATTGTTTTCTAGTTTCCCTATCCATTGATATGGAAAAATAAGAAAATTGGTGAGCCTGAACCATTGTAAGAACTTAGAACATTGAAGTCCATCCATTCTACTGCATCAGTATAATCCCAATCGTTTTCTTTCATAAATATATCAATACATTTGTTGTAGTCATATATTATCAAACCATATTGCGTAAGTCCTATGATTGCATCATCAAGTCCATCAGCTTTTAGTGCTATATCTGATGCACTTTCTAAAATATCTTCTTTTGTCATATATCTAAATCTTCAAAATCCACATCTTCCACATCGTTCTCCAATGCTTCCATCTTTGACCTTAGTTCATCAAGGCTAATGTTGTTGTCTAAATTTATTTCTATTTTTTGCTACTCTTTTCGGTTATCTCCGTTGATGCAAGTTTAGGCATTGCATAGTTAAGCAGTTTAGCGATTGCATTGATATATGCTTCAGGATTTTTTTGTGCCAACTGCTCAAGAGCATCTTTTACATTTACTTCCTGACCTGCTAATGCATTGGCAAGTATCTCTCTTGTAATCTTTGTATTCTTGCGAATAGTTCCCTTTTGCTTTGGTATAGAATTATGATTTCCGAAAACTCGCTTAGGCAAGGTCTTGCCATCCACCTCTTTCTTTATTTTATCTTCATCCATATCACAAATATATAAAAAAGATACTAAATAACTATATATTTATCTTTAGCTTTATTATATAGGGTATAGCATACCCTTCACATACCCTTAAATTATAAAATAGACTTTTAAAATTTTTTTTGTGTGGTATGGGGGTCTGTTTTTACATCAAAGTTGCGAAAATACTTTTTACTCTTTTTACTAACTTACGGACTTTCCAAGCAACGCTGAATAAACGAGTATTTAGAATTGTAATTCCTACCAAAATATACTCTCCTAAACAACATATAAAATTGACTTTGAAATTAGCATGGTTATGTAGGTGTGGCTGCAATACTACCTCTCTAAAATTGACGGAATTGTCAACAAAACAAAATATTTTTTTATTTATGTGAATAAGTAATTTTGAAAATGTTTGTATAAATGCGAAAATTTTGCAACCACATTAACACAATACTAAACTACACATTTAGACACCATTTAAAGCGTATCTAATAAGCTAAAAAGATATTTTAATATGTACATACTAGACAAAAAAAAAACCCCTAAAAAAGGGGCTTAATTTGTTAAAGTTTAGTTTCTTTTATAACATCTATAAAGATATACAAAAGCCACATTAAAAAGGCTAAAAATATAAAGAATATAAATCTAAAAAAATTATTCATTCTCTTTTAATACTTGGTTAACTAATTCTGTACTGTCATAAGCATCTACAAATAAATCTAATAAAGTCCAAAAAGCCAACTCACAAATGTTGTTTGCTGTTTCTCCTGTTTGTTCTATTTCAAAATTATGTTTTTGCGCATCTTTGCAAATATCCCAACAATCGGAGTAGTAAATAACTAACCGTTCACATTCTTGGTCTGTTATTGTGTCGGCTAATTCTTCGAGTTCATCAGGGCAAGTTATACCTCTACTCCAAGCACTTGTTAATTCTTCTGATATAGTTTCTTTTATTTGTTCTATTCTTTTATAATTATTCATTGTTTTGTGTTTTAGTTAATAAATTTTTTTTAGTTTTTTATACTCAACTGCATATCCATTCTCTAAAAATATGAGTTCGTATCTGTATTTATTTTTGTAATTGCATCTCAACATAAATTTCTTTGCTTTTTTATATTCTTTAAAATATTTTATTTCCCACATTTGTTTGTGTTTTAGTTAGTTAATAAAAAAATTGTTATCAAAGTTTAATTTTTTTCCTTTGTGTGTTTCATTGTATTGCAATACTCCTAAATCATTATATTTATAAGCAATGCAAATTTGATTACATATATTATTTAAATAATTTACTATTTGTTTTATTTCATACATTGACTTATTTGTTGTCCCTTTTAATACTAAGGTTTGCTCCTTTTGTCCGTCCCATTGTCCCTCGTGTATGTTATCAGTAAATTCAATGAATATATTTTTAACTCTAAAGTATTGTAATAATTGTGCAACATTTCGACCATTGTTATTTAACCCTATATTAAGGCTTAATGTATTGGCAATAGTTGTTTTGCCTGTTATTGGATAAGTTGTTATTGGCATGATTTGTTTTATGTTTAGTTAATAATTAATTTTAAATTGTGTCAATAGTTGGGTAATTTTTTAATAAAAAGTTTGTTCTAAACTCTTTGAACTGTTCCCAAAATTCATTAAAATTTATATACTGTTCAATCTTATTATCTAAATTAATAGTAAAATTTAGACTTTGTTTTTGTGTTGATGCTATTGTTAATGTATGATTAAAAACATCATACTCATATATATTTAAATATTTAGGCGTTTCATTTGGTCGACCTATTAACATAAATGATTGACAAAATTTATGTAGTTCGTTCTCTAGTTCTTTTTGTATTGGTTTAATATAATTCATTGTTTTGTGTTTAGTTAGTTAATAATTAAGATAAAAAAGTATCTATAAAAGGTGCAGTAAATACTATTATAAAAAATAATAATAATAAAAGCAAATTAAATACTTTTTCTTTTGTTGTTTCTGTTCTCATTGTTTCGGTTTGTTTGTTTTGTGTTGTTATATTCATTGTTTTGTGTTTTTGTTAATTATTTAGATATTGCTTTTTGACACTCTTTTTTAGATTGAAACGCTTTGTTTTCATAAACTATATCAAGCTTGTCATTTTCATACCTAGCAATTCGCCAAATATTTAAACAGGTTTGAAAAAAGGGTTTGTATTCTATTTTAGTACCAAAAATGTTTATAAATGTTGTCATTATTTTGTTTTTGTTAATTATTATGATGCAAATATATAACTTTTTTAAACAATACCAAAAAAAATTAATCTTTTTGCTAATTTATAATCATTCTAAATAACTGATACTCAATGACTTACACCACATCTCTAGGCAGTTCTATGACAGTTTCAGGGCAGTTTCAGGGCAGTTTCAGGGCAGTTTCCACATAAAAAAGTTGGAGCAACAAACTAATGCTACTCCAACGATTAACTAACTAAAAACAATGTTACAATAATTACACAACAAACTATTGTCTTGATATGATGTAGTATCTTACATCATTGTATCGTATGAATAATATCTCATTGATATTTAACTTTATAAAACTTTGGTCGCTTACATTGTAAACTTCTATATCATTGTACCTTTCTTCTTCAAATATCTTTTCAAATGGCTTCAGGTTCTTGTTAAGCAACATTCTACAAAGTATATGTTGCCTATCTTCAAATGGCTTCTGATATTCTAAAAAGAACATTCTATTGCTTAATTTTAGTTTGTGTAGCAAATGTTTTGCTTTGTTAGTTGTTATTGTGTCATTCATTGTTTTTAATTATTAAGAGTTCGTAGAGAGTAGGTAGTAACCTCAGACTTGTTATAACCTACCTACCCCCTATCCCCCTCTATTCCCCTACTGTACCCTACAATACTCTAGGATAGATAAGTCCATTGTGTCGCTTAAATAATCCCAATAGAAGCTAGTTATATCTTGACCATTGAGTTCTGCTTTTGTAATATCTAAAGTTTCACTAGGTGGTGTTTCCCAATCACCATCTTCTTTATGATAATCAAAGTAAACTTCTAATGTATATGTTTCTTGTTGTTCTATAAATGAACTTCTAATATGTTTCATTGTTTTGTGTTTTAGTTGTTATTAAATTAAATCTCCATTACTATCAAAGCTACCAATAATCTGTGTGTTATGCTCTTTAATAAATTCTACTACTGCTTCATAGGTTTGGCTTAATAATGCGTTGGTTAATCCACTATGTATATCTTCATAGCTTTCATCCTCGTAATCTTCTAGCCATAGTATCTTATACACAACGGGCATAAGCCAATCCCAAGAGGTGTGGTATTTAAGTTCATCAAGATATATAATATCATTACCATTTGGTGTTTTAAATATCATCATTGAGGAATCGTTTTCAGAGGTAATCATACCCATAAATTCTGCTATTAGTTTGTTGTTTTCTGTTGTCATTGTTTTAATGTTTTAATTAATAATTACAATGCAAACATACGACATTTTTTTAAACTACCAAACATTTTTTAAATAAAATACAAAAAAAGTTTATCTTACTAGAGTAAAAAAATTATTTAATGTAGGTCTTTTTTTGATAATCATAATAATTATCACTTACAAACAAATTACTCTTATCAGGTCGATGTTGTACTTTGTAAACATTAAGATGCTCTGCTTTAATTTTTTGAATTAATTTACATATTTGTCTTCCTTCTAGTTTTACATTTTCTGCGGTAAGACTATTTACTCTCGTTTGTAAACTATTGATTACAGAATTTACATAGTTAAGGTCAACTTTTTGCTCGCCT
>FUIF01022895.1_pt1 | contig 32683 bp, 68 predicted proteins | sample 1003461 | NCBI WGS metagenome assembly FUIF01 (sample SAMEA80401918, study PRJEB19352) | marine metagenome
AAAGAAAAAGGAGAAGGAGTTTAATTTTGAAGAAACGGTCAGGTATTATATCGTAAGAGATCCCGACATAAGCGTTCCCGATAGTTATTTTATGTGGTCGGGAGGCACCCCGCCAAAAACTGACAAAGAGTGGGAAAGCATTGAAAATGACCTTCGCGCATATAGGGAAGCACAGAGAATCTTAAAAGAAAGACAGGATGAAAATTAGAGAATACGGCGAGGCTCTTGAGCTTAGAGAAAACGTTGTTTGGAACGATCACTTTGGAATTTTTCAGGTGAGCTTCGCAGACCTTCATATCGTTGAAGGATCTATCTCAAGTCACCCTTGGGGAAGTGGTGATACGCCCGATGAGGGCTGGTCCGAATATGCCCACAAAATCAAAGGGAGGGTCGGGTCAAAGGGTTTTCGCGGCGAGCCGACATTCAACATTCCCAAAAATTTAACCCACGACACACCTGAGAAATGTGAGCATTGTGGGCAAAGCATTCCGCCCTCGGAAGACGGACAAGATGACGCGTAATGGAAGTCTGGGACTAAAGACGCGTCTCACCCGGCAAGACCCACCGGGGACACATAATAACGGGGAAACCCTATATGCGTCGAGGGTCGGCGCATAGATTTTAAAATGTTCTCTGTATTTTTAACTGACCCTTATTTGGAGTATGCGGTTGGTCATGCCGAAAGGTCCGTCAAAAAATTTGAAAAGCTTGGAAAGAAGGGCAGCGGGTCTTATAACCACAATAGGCTTGCGGGCTGTCTTATAGGTTTCAAGTGCGAGGTTGCCGTTTGGAAATATCTGGAAAGCTGGGGCATCGATGTTGAGCCGCAGTTCGAAAGCTTCAATTCTAATGCAGACCTGATCGTAGGTAACATAAAAGTTGGCGTTAAAGGCTTGCGCCACTCCGATTGGGACAGATTTAAAAGGCATGTCCCGCCATGGCAACTTGATAAATATGTCGCCGACAAAGTTTTGGTTATATGGGCCACAGCAGAACCAGACGCCACGGGCAGGGAGGTTAGAATTTACGGCTGGAACTGGTCGATGGAAATAAAACGTAAGGGTGTATTTCGTAGAACGATATGCGATAACATCGGGTTGCCAGACGACAAAGACATGAGGTCTATTTACGACCTGTTGGAGAATTTCAAAAAAACTCCTTGACTTCCTTTTGTCGTATGCTATAGTGAAACATGAAGCTAGTAGACCCACAAAATATCACAAAATTCAACCGCAATATCAGGGAGTTACAAGCGTTTCTACTGTTCGTCCCCACCGTTGCAGGGAAGAATTCCGACACTCAAGCAGATAAGCTTCATGAGATGTTTGAAAACATGGAGTGGGATAACGTATGGCCAATGACACCATTCCAAATTGTTAATAGAGCTATAAAAACGGGGACTCTCAAAAAACATATGCAGAGGGTTGGTTTAGGCCAATATGGTCGCCTGATACGGTCTTTCGAGCAAATAATTAAGCTAGACCCTTACGCTTGCACTATTGAAGAACTCGAAAAGGTTCACGGCATCGGCCTCAAGTCGTCACGCTTCTTTGTCGTCCATAGCCGTAGGCAGACTGACCACGCTATTATCGATACACACATTTTGAAATTCCTAAGGGATAACGATGTTTACGCACCGGAAAAAACAACGCCAACAAGCCCGACGAGATATCGCTCTCTAGAAAAACAGTATGTAGATTTGGCTAAAGCATCTGGAATGTCGGTTGCAGAGCATGATTTGATGGTTTGGAAACTTTACAGAACAAAATAATGAGTTTGTTAAACTGGATTTTCTTCGGGTTTGCGTTATACGCATTAGTAGGTTTTATAATTGTTTGCAAAGCTACTGCCGGGTGTAGCATTTTAATAAGGATAATACTTGTGATTTGCTGTGCGCTTTGGTGGCCATTCATAGCGCTTTTGAAGGTAGTGTCGAAAGAGTCTCTTCTGAATGAGGCGCATAGGCAAAACGAAAAAGAACGGTCTGTATGATAAATATTTAAACAAAGCAAGGGAGAATAATTAGAGATGGGGAAAATAAATAAAAGAAAAATTCACTTTTTAGATGGTGAAATCGTATGGCTTTATCAACCCCACTATGGCCTTACGCTCTGGAGACCAGATGGCAAATGCGTCGATGAGCACACGTATCCCGAGCTAGAAAGGCCGAACGGAGAGGTTTTGCCCTCTCTCGTCAAAAAGCTTATCATCGAGCATGTTATGACAGACGATGAGAAGGCTGAAATTCTCGCCGTTGACCCTCACGGTCTCGACATTGCGAAACCTCAAAAGTTTCTCACGGTAGACGAAAAGCACGAGTGCGACTATAAAACACTGCAGAAAACGCTGGATCAGGTTTCGTTGCATCTGGAGAAATTTGGGGGCGAAGAGTCCAAGTATATCACGGAGAAAGTAAACGCACATGCTGCTTGGTGGGAGGAGTTTAGCGATTCAATCTGGGGACGCAGAGGTCTATAAATAGGAATGATGATATGCATAAAATGATCAGAACAAGCACGGATTGAAATTTTTAATAAAAAGCTTGACAGGTTATGTTTTGTGTGTTAGGTTTTCCCAATGAGAAAAATAACAAACCAACTGTTGGCGGCGAGTCTAGTATTCGTCACATGTCTTGTCGGAGCAACAATCCTAATCGCGAAAGTAGCGCCGTCTGGCGTAGACAGCGTAAAACGTGATATCATTGCCGCCTGTCACGAGGAGAGGATGAACCCAGATATTATGCTGGCAATCGCCTCAAGGGAGTCAGATTTTGGTATCACGCTAGACGCGAATTACAAAGGCGACCATTCGAACGGTTACGGTATTTTTCAGGTAGACAAAAGGTATCACAAGGAGTTTTTAGACAATAACAACTGGAAAGACACGAAGGTATCCGCACGGTATGCAATCGGGCTAATTAGATCCAATTTGCGCCAGTTTGGTAACTTCAACGAGGCTATCGCGGCTTACAACTGTGGCGCGGGTAACGTCAAGAAGGCTAAAGCCAAGGGTCTCAGCATCGACTACTACACAACAGGCAAGGATTATTCTCTGGATGTTCTTAGCCGCGCACGAAGGTTTGCATCTACCCGTTAAATCTGTAAAATGAAAAGTAAAATGAAAAGTTACGAAATAACACGCTATATTGATGTTGAGGTCGATGAATCAAAATTTACACCTGAATATTTAGAAGCTTTTAAAAGTGCTTTTTTTGATGTTTCTCCCGATGGCGTAGAAGGACATCGTCAGCACCTTGCAGAACTAATAGCGGAAGGTAAAATTGATACGACAACGACTTTTTGGGAGGGCTATGGTGATTTAAGAGAAATGGGCATTAAGTGGAGCGACGAGGGTTCTGAAATTTTTGAGGCTTAGGCTATGTTTGATTGGATTTACACGCAAGCGACGGAGAACCAATTTTTTGCTGGTTTTGTTGGCGCTGGACTTATTGGTTGGGCTGGGTGGCTGTTGAGAAATGTCCCCAAAGCCATTTTTGGTTTTTTGTTATCTAAGTTTGGAACCTCTATATCTGTCAATTCCCAGAGCGGTGATTTTATAGACATTTTAAAGTTTTTTGAAAAACGAGGGTTTTTTTGAATCACGAAAAAAATATCATGTTTTTTCCAGAAACAAGAACTTTGGCGAGTCCAACAATTGTTTTTCTGCAGACAAGGGAAGGTATTTTAAATTTTACAAGGGACGTTTCTGTCGTCTTTTATTAGATATACAAAAAAATGAAAACGGCGGCTGGGAAGAAAGCTTGAGTTTTTATGGCTTTATGCTTGGGAAAGATCTACGTTTGAATATTTTAGGGTCAATAAAAAAAATGACTGGAGGGGAAAATGGGAACCAGATGTTTACAAATAGATTCGATGACTGGGAGCCAAGTGTTTTAAATGGGAAGAAGTTTGATCAAATTTTTATTAGCCCTAGGTCTAAAAATAAAATTTTAAAATCTTTAGAAAGCTACGAGAGGCTTGGCGTTCTTTCTGAAAGACTGGGAACAAGGAGAGATTATGGTTTTCTCTTCTATGGCAAAGCGGGGACGGGAAAAACCTCTTTATCTTTTGCTATAGCTCAGCATCTGGGGTATAACATATATTTTATGAATTTGAATTCATTTCAATCAGATTCAGCCTTTTTAAGGTCGTGGAGAGGCATAAAACCGAATAGCGTTGTTGTCTTTGAGGATATCGATGCTCAAAATGTAAATTTTGGGAAAAGAGAGGAGAAATCAGACAAAGTTTCCCTTGCGTGTATTTTAAGCTGCTTGGACGGGCATATGGCGCGGAATAATTTGGTAACTATTTTAAGCACTAATAATCGGAGTAGCTTGGACTCCGCTTTAATAAGGAAGGGGAGAATTAATTGTGAGGTTGAGGTAGGGCTTGTTGACAGGGACGTTGCTCTTGATATGGTTGAATATATAACAGGGGAAAGAAAGGTTGATTTTCTTGAGGATAAGTCGGAGTTTTATCCGAGCGAATTGGAGCAAAAATGTATAGATTATATTCTTAGTGGTGACAAGTGAGAACTTTATTACGAATTTTACAAGGGTTTCACTGGCTGGTCGTCCTGACTTCCGCTTGCTGCTTCGGCGCTATGCTATGGTCAATTTTTGACCCCAAAATACCTGATATGTTTTTTCGTAAGATAGTAGCGTTTCCAGTTACACTGCTATACTTACGATTTGCGTGTGGGGGGCGTTGCCCGCTCACGATGATTGAAAACAAAATAAGAACAAAAATTGGGATGGAGAATGTTACACATTTTATCCCCTCGAATAGGAACAAATAATTATGAGCGATGGACTAGACGGATGTGGAGATTGCGGTGACTGTGGGGGTGATTGCTGTGCGGGCGCGGATTGCTGTGCCGGGGGTGGTGGCGACTGTGACTGCTGTGCGGGTGGTGGAGGTGGCACGGGCGCTGTGGATGCTGCGTGCTTGCCTTGCTTTCTACCTTGTGAGATTTGCTGCTTGGAGACAGGCTCAAGAGGCAGAAACAGGGGCGATCAGTGTTGTAGTTTCGTGTTCTCTTGGATTGTTGTTACCCTTGTGTTTATCGGGATCTGGTCTCTGATTTCACTAGGGCGAAGCTCAGACGAGGGGGAGTCTTTTACACCCGAGCCGATTGAGGAAAAGGTTGAAAAAGGCCACGACGATGACGAAGAGGCAGAGGGCGAGGAGAAGCACAAGAAGACGAAAGCGGTTCTGAAATGGGTCGGTGAGGCAATTTTGGAAAAAGCCACGAAAGAGTAATTTTTCTCTTGACTTTATTAGGAATTGTGCTAAGGTAAACATATGGCAAATAACAGCAAACTTTTTATCCCGAAGGAGCTTCACGCGGGTTTTCAGGTGCGTAGCGACACTTACTCAGGTAAGCTAGCTTACGTTATTTATAAGGACGGTAAGGGCAAGTTGCGCAAGGAGAAATCTTGGCGCGGCTGGTGTAAGTTTCCGGGTGACAAAGATAGCACTAGGGTTAGGGTTTTGGACGGCGAAGGAAATCCCGTTCAGGACGAGCGAGGCTATGATAAATGGGAGTGGGAAGAAAAAATTCTAGGAGAGGATCACGCCCCCCTTGTCCTCGACAATGAGCCTATGACAGGCTTCGTTTTAAACAAGGAGGTAGGCGGCGTCAAAGGTAGCTGGAGTAGCTGGAATACACGCGTAGAGAAATGTCGTGTGTATGACCCGCGCGGTTTTGAATTTGAAATTAGCATACCCAACCTTTTGTTTATCCTTACGGAATGTAATTCCATGAAGGGTAAAGGCTTGGAAGGCGAATTCGTTTACTCTTGGTCTGGCCCAGAGCTTGTCCTGCTCCCCGTAGGTTCTCAAAACTACAAGGAGAGCATGGGATACACAGAGGTTCAAAACAAGAAAGTGTCGCTCAGGGATCTCGTGGTAAACCACGTCTATTCCGACAAAAAACACGACCACCAATTCGTCTATCTGGGTCGCCTCCCCATTATCAAAAGAAAGCGCGAGTGGCATGCTCATTACCGTGTGGTTGTTTTGGAGCACACATTCGCCAGAATCGATAAGAAGGGTTTTGATGAGGAGAGCGTCCGCTTTATCGGTAACCCATCTTCTCTCGCGGAAGACAAAGGCGAGGTAGACAACGATCTGCTGGTCAAAATCATGGAGGTTTATGCAAAAACCGACCATGGAAGCAAAGTCGTGGAGTTGGAAATCGGAGACGTTCTTCCACGCAGGGACAGTAACTATAAATACGGGGGTTCGGGCAGATCTTATTATGATATTGATTTTGGTGTTACAAAGCTGGGTGATAAACTCATGATTGTAGGGCTTGATACTGATAAAAATTACGGCCATGGTATTTCCAGTTGCGAGGGGTCGATTTCCCTCTCCAACGGCTCAACGAAAATCACCAAGTCCGACCCTCTGTTGTCAAATAGGGACACCGAAATATTCCGCCTTAATATCGTTCTGGAGAGCGGCAAGAAAATACCCTTGGCGGGGACATACGACTCGTCAAGAGAATACGACAAAAAGCAAAAAATCTGTTGATAAAACGCCAAACATAAGCTATAATATACAACTAAACCAAACGTTATTATGTCAGACCAAATTGTAGAAGATCTAATCAAGAAAGCCGCTGAAAAAGAGGCAAAAATCGGCAAAATCGAAGGGTATTCGCCACAGACGAATATGATGTTGCCGAACAATAGGGACGGTGGTGCGGGCGTCGCCCTCAACACGGTTGGTAGCGCCGATGACCTCGTGTTTCTCCTGTCGAAAATCCGCTCCACAAAAAACGACTTTGAGGAAACTGCGAAATCTATCGGCGCGAAAGTTAAGCCATTCAAGTGGGGAGGTTACACATACGGCGACTGGGAGGCGGATATTAAGGCGCGGATTAACAGGCTTGCCCTCCAGAGCGAAAAAGCTTCGCTCAGGAAGCTTCGCAACCGTCTCGATGACCTTATGAGTCCAGAGCAGAAGCGTGAGCTTGAGCTTAAGAAAATTGCGGCAGAGCTTGACGAAGAAGATTAGTCTTGACGGCGGGCACTTTATGTGCTATTGTCGAACATGTGGATAGAACACAAAGGAATCCTGAGGGTTGACGCCAAGGAAAAGCGTGCAAAAGTCATTTTAAGCTATGATTTTACGCATTACTACACTTGGCTAATCAACCGCGCCCTCACCCTAGGCTTTAGGGTTGGCGGGCGAGGGATGAAAATCGTAAGGGCACAGGCGACCACCAACATAGCGCACGTTACCGTTGCGAGCGGCCAAGACAACCCGAAAACCGACTGGCGCAAAATGCTTTCTTACGACGGTAAGGTAATACCGTTTGAGTATAGTCCTTATGTGAAAGTTGGAGGGCAGCGCCAGAAGTTCTGGAACTTTTATCTGGACGTTCGGTCAGACAAAATACTCACCATAAAACAGGTGACCGGGGCAAAAAAAGCCAAAGGCGGTAGCTGGTTGCACATAACAATTGCCACCACCAAAAACGAGGCTCAGCTTTACCCAGACAAACCTAAACCAAAACTGCCGTTCCCGCACGGAAGACAAAGCGGGCAAAATTAATATGAAAAATACTATTAGCATTTGTTCTCCTTATGTTTAGCGGGTGCCTTGCGCGTGCGGAAGAGGAAAAGCCCCGAAAGGTTGCTGAGCTATTCGCGCTTGAGCAATTTACCGTGGTTCGTGTTTTAATTCCCTCTGACTCTCTCGGTGTGTGGGTAGGTAAAATCGGGAAGAAAACCGGCGTTGAGAGAATTTGGGGGAATAGCAGGATTAGATCCGTAAGGCTTATAAAAAGAATCAAAGGTTCTGGCGTCGCGATTATTCAAGAAAGGGTCGATGCTGGCGAGGTTATTTTCGAATGCGAAATGGTTATCTCTCCACCGACAAAAGAAGAGCTTGAAGAAGATCTCCCGCCGAAAGAGGAACACAAAAACCCTCCTCAGGGCGGCTGGGGAGGACTGAAGGCTTAAAAATGGATGACAAGGGCTTAAAGAACGGAACATGCAAAAGATCCGCCTGTGATCATAGTCACGCGATACATTTCAACCGCATTACCCTAAGTTATTATTGCACGCCTTGCGCCAGACGAATAAACGACGAGTGCGACAGAACGAGCATGGAAAAACTGTGCTCTTGGCCCGAAAGGGATGAACTGGACGACGATGGTCTGTTGAAGCGCGGCTGTGGCAATTTCGTCGCCACGCAATAAGTTCAAAAAAGTTCTTGACAGGTTTGAGTTTGTATGCTATGGTCCAGTATGAGCATGACACTCGCAGAAAAACAAAAGACCGTAAGGGAAGAAACGCAACGCTACCTTAAGCTTGCGGAAGACGAATACGGAATCGACCTTTCAAGGGTCATGATATCTTTCGACCTACGCGGGACTTCCGCAGGTCAGTTCTGTCCCGCGCAACCCGACAAACCGGGCAAAGAGCGCCCTAGGATAAGGTATAACCGACAGCTTATGCGCAACGAGGGAAGTTGGCCCGAGCTTCGCGATCAGGTTGTCCCTCACGAGGTAGCACATGCCGCCCAGAGACTTAACCCAAAATGGCCACAGGACAGGAAAAGCAACCCGTCACATGGCAGATATTGGGTCGCGGTCATGAATTTCTTTGGTCGTCCTGCCGAAATATACCACAAAGAGCCTGTAAGGACCGCTAGGCGCTCCGCACAGTATGAGTATGCATGTGGGTGCGACACGACCATGATCGGTCTCAAATCACACATGAGGGTCAAATCGGGCAGATCTTCTCTGAGAGATTGCAAAAAATGTGGCGGATCGTGGGAATTCGTGAGAAACGCCTCGAAAGACTAGATTGTAAATAAAAATAAGTGTAAAAAGAGATATTATTATTTGACTTTAATGCCATCCTGTGCTACGATCAACACATGAGCGAATTCCAACTAAAAGACAGCAGCAACAAATCAGACATCGAACTTATCAGGTGGGCTGAAGAGCATCACGATTTCGATGATTACAAAGAGACGAACCTTGACGACGACGAGGGTGTGAACGAGACCTTTTTGAGGTGCGTTCGGTTCCTTCAGGAGAGCGGTGTTGAGATTTTGGATGAAGACGGCGAGCCTGTTGAGCTTATGCCCGAGGAGGATGAAGAATTTTATAGTGTAGGTCGGCCCTAAGTAGCGCTTACAGGGAAGACCGTTGCATAAAGAGGAACCACACACACCCGATGATTGTGTCTGAGATGGCAAGGAGGAGGTTCTAAAAAGACGGTGGTCTGCTATAGACGGGGCGGATGCTGCAGCACACATTGTGTTGCGCTCGCCCCGACATTTTAAAAAAAATAATTTGACACACTGGGCATGGTGTGCTATACATTAAACATGCCAGCAAATAACAATTTCATGGAAGGTAGCAACGCCTCAAGTGCAGCAAGAACATAAGCTATAATTCGTCATGTGTGGAGGCAACTGTAATCGCCCTAGGGAGAAAACCCGAGCAAACCATCTGGAGAGATGAAAAAGCCGCACCAATGCGTAAATCGGCGTTCTCTAACGTTAAAGATAGACCAAGGGTTCGAACACCCGTGAACCTGATAACGTAAGAAACAGGAAATAATGCTCTTGTGCCATGGCACGAGGAGGCTTTATGGGATATTCCCGCAGCAGAGATTAATTACCTCGCTGTGATAAAATTTCAAAATAAAGAAAATGAAAAACAAAAAAGAGGTGAAAAGCGGCTATGGAAAAAAGATTCCAAGTCCAGATATGGATCGATGATCTCGGCCACAAAGAATGGAAAGTGGTTCTCGAAACCGACAGTGATTTAGAGGCGGGCCGCGAGGCTTCGTTTCAATTTGAATCATTTAAAAACTGGGAATCGTTTGACGAGGGAGATGTAAGAATTTTAGACCGTAAGCTTAAAATAACATGGTAGACCCAAGATACTCAAATTTTATCGCACACGTTTTAGCGAGGGATAAAAACGTAGGCACAAACAACGGCATCGTAAAAAGGCTTTCAGAGGATCATTTTGTTATCACGACAGGTGAGGGAAAAAAGATGTGGGCGGAAGGCGGCGGCGCCTCAAACGTTATCTCGTATAAGCCTTACGATCACGGCGTTGATGTTTTCAAGCTGACGCTAAATTTCGATATTGGTTCAGCATTCTGGAAGACCAGCTTAGAGGGCTATCTTAGAAGTTTGAAAAGCTCTAGCGATGGCATAAGATTACAGTTAGAAAAAATACAAGAAAATTTGGACGGACTCGATTTCGAACAGGCATTTTACAAGTCATTACAATGATAAAAAGAGTAACAGTTAAATATCCCTCTGGGAATTATTTCCCCAGTCACGTCATTGAGACACTGGAGGAGTTAGCAGAGTTTGAGAGCGGGGTCTCAGTCCCCCACCTTGAGGGTTCAAACCCTTATGAGCAAGCTAGAAAATATCTCAGGAACGGTATCTCGGTTCAGGTTGACGACCGTGGTCTTGTCACCCAGCTTGAGACTGTTGAAGTTTTTGAGGGCTTGAAGCTCACGAATAGCAACGAGGATTTTCTTGAGCAGTTCAAAGATTTTGTCACAACCTACGACCGTCAGGAGGAGTGGGAAAAATACGGACAAGATGCCCTTATCTTAGATATGGTCTATGGTATTGGGCATGCGATGAACGATAAATATAGGATGGCGGCTGGTTTTGCAACATTCTGTGACGACCTCACTGATTTTCTCGCCAAAAAGAAAAAAAGAGAAAGAAATTTCTTGACACTCCAGAGGAGGTGTGTTATTGTTGAGCATGAACAATATCAAACAGGGAGTCTGGAACTTATTTAAACTCAACGGTCTCGACGGTAGCAAAACGTCTTTGGGCAGTTTTTCGCATCCTGATGGTGATCAGGTCATGGGCGCGGATATGGATCTGTGGATGATCGAAAACGGGTTTTACGGTGAATCAAGCCCGGAAGATTTCGAATGGGAGGGTGATTCCGAGCACGTTGCCGTAATGGGCAAGGACGAGTCACACGGTGATTTCAGTTTTTCTTTTATCCCTTACGGGGATGAGATCCCAGTTCTGCAGTGCGAGTCGAACGGGATTGAGGTTCCGGGGTTTGTTTCTATCGGCAAGGGCGATGAGTTGGTGGAGTTTACGCCGACGTTTGAAAGGACGGTCGATTATGATTCGTCATACCCTTGCGCGGTTTCGTGCCTATCGTATTGCGAGGAAAGCTTACACGACCTTATGATTGACGTTTACGACGAACGCACTGTCGGGGAATAATAATCCTTGACATGGTGTTTTTAATGTGCTATCATATGTCATGAGCGAACTAACGATTGAGACATTTTACCAGTGCGACTCCCTTACAGGTTGGGAGTTGAAGGTCGAGTCTTCTGGCGGGGAAAAACTACACACGGTCCGTTTCGAGAGGTCGCACGGGCCTTACGAGTATGACTATACCTGCACGTGTGCGGCTTTTAAATATCGCCAAGGGTATTGCAAACACATTAAACTTGCCAAAGAGTCACACTGCCAGTGGCATGAACAGCACAACCACGGCAAGGTCGTTGACAAAAAATGCCCAGATTGCGGCGGGCCGGTTTCCCCTGTCCGTTGCGGTGTGTAACATAACAAATTTTAGAAATGGAGTTGCTTAAAATACTAAATTTGGAGGCAGGTTGGGACAATGTTATCTGTATATCCGACTCGGAGGAAGCTGCAGCGTATCACATGGAGCACGAAAGTGTAGAGGATATGTGGGAATATATTAATTCAAATAAGGATATTAGGGCCGAATGGGTAACTTTAGCAACCCTTCCTGAAGATTCGTGCAGTTTGAAAGAAGCAATCGAAAAACATTGGAGTTGAAAAATGGCTAGCTACACCTCAATAGCTCACGCGAGCACAGACACGAAAGTTTCCCTTTGGGGTCTTGTGGGCGACGATCTAAAAATAAGTGGCACCGGCACCGGAACCAGCATCTCGCACAGCGAATGGTCGGAATGGATGAGGGTTCCACACAGTAGAAGGCGTTTGGCAGGAAGAATTGACCACGTAAAGAAAAAAATCTCTTTCGGTTGGGTTTACGACGACGAGGCTATGGGGTATGCGAAAAGGTTGATGGCGATAGACTTCCCCGGCTATAAGCTTATTAATACGAATAACGATGACGGATGGTAAGCATATCTTTATTCCAGAATACCTTGAGGTTCTACACGCTAGGGCGCACGAGGTCTTTGAAAGGAAGGTTGTCGAGATAAGGTGCCCAGCAGGAACATCTGTCCTGACAGAGCAGGACGCGCTAAAATTAGCAAACAACATAATAGAGCAATGCAAGGAGAAATAACGATTTGGTATATGGAGTGGTTGGGCGAAAATGCCTCACCGAAAATCGGGTGGACGATACTTGGTTTTTTCGTGGTAGCGTCCGTTTCTTTCATCCTCGGCAATTACTTTGAATCGAAAAAGCTAAACAGAAAAAACTGATATGTTTCTAACTAAAATTTTCTTACAGGTGGTGGCGATGGTTGCGGATATTCTTATTGTCGCATGCGTTGTGTTATGTTTTTACAACAGTGCCGTTTTGGGCGTTTTGGCCCTTGTCGCTACGCACTACGCACAGAAAGAGACGGGCGGCTGGTTTTACGCGTGGAAAAAAGAAAATATCAAAAAGTTTTGGAATAGTATTTGACAGCGGGCGAAAATGTGCTACAGTCATATACTTCTAACAAAAGAATAAAAAAATGAAATATTTAACATCTTACGCGGATATTGAGGCGGGCACCGAGGTGGAAACTACAATCGTGATTGCAGAGAGCGAAGAGGAGGCGGCTATAAAAATTCTTCGTAGAAAGGGTTGGTATGTGGACGAAGAAAAAGCTCACGTTTTAGAGCGTGCCACCCCAAACGGCATTATGGCGGCAGAGGGGATTCTTGGGGTCTTTTGCACTGTGATTGAGTTTGACAAAATACCAACGCTTTAATAAACAAATGGCATTAGAAGACATTTGCACGATAGTATATTTTGCCGTAGCGGTTCCGACCGTTTTATGGAACGTCTGGGGGTGGTATGTGAGGGGGCACGACCATAATGATGACTCTGTGACGGGGATATTGTGTGGCATTCTTTGGCCCATAGCTGTAGCGCTTGCCATTCTGGGGTTTACCATTTTTTACTCTTTTCGCGCAACATGGTATTGGCCGATGCGCCTGTTGTTTTTACCATTGGCGAACAAACAAAGATCAGATTCTGGGAGAAAAACTTTGGAGAGGTCTTGGTGGGAATACGTAAAAAAGGGTTTCAACAATAGTTATTAAAAATAACACAATAAAACTATGATCAACGTAGCAAACCAGCATGAAGAACGATGAGATTGACACTTGGGGTTACAATCGTGATAATGGTGAAGGTTTAGCGGAACGTGCTGTTTCGGGCGTTTGCGGCGTTGAGGTGTCATAACATAAGAACTCATGTTTAATAAAAAACCACCTAGGGAGATTGATGTTGGAATTCAAAGGTTTAACGTCGTAACATCTTCTGGAAGAACGTTCAGCATTTTCGTTGAGGGCGTTTTATTCGGGGCGGGAACTCATTTTGAAACTGTTTTCACGCCTTTGGAAGCATTCAAAAATGACCTTAGCGACGGTAGATGTTCTTTTAAGGACGAGCTTGGAAATTACCTTCTCGCTAGACATGTCGAGAGTTTTACCCCCTCTGGAGTAAAACATAAAAACATAAAAACAGTTGACAGGCACGGAAAGTTGTGCTAAATTGAGACCCGAGATTTTTTTAAAATGAACGCAATACCGAGATCTATAAGCCTTAGCGATATTATATGTCATCTTCGCTCGCCTGACGCGAAGCACGAATATGACGTTTTAAGTGGTCGAACGTGACTCACGGCGAGTTGTATCCAGCAGTTGCTGGGTTTACCATTTGACTCAAGAAAAGTTCATTCCATGTGGACTGAGGCGGACGTTAATGTCCAAGAGGAGAGGGTTATACATTTCTCCACTGGCGTTTTGAGAATGCAAGACGAGGTCAGAAAGCACACTGATACTTGGCTAAAGTCAGAGCTTTGCGACGAGCTTGAGATCGGCGTAAGAAGAGGCGGCGTTATAAGCGGGGAAGACCTTCTCAGGCTTTCAGAACACATTTTGGTCGAAATAGGAGAGTGAAATGATCACCGGAACGAATTACGAGCAATACTTGGAGACAATTGTCCTTTCGCTTATAAACAATGTAGGGCTTAACGCTACGTGTTCTATTAAAGCGAACGACGATGGAAACACCAACCCGTCTTTTGAGGGCGACACCGAATTTGCCGTTGGTAACGTCGTAGAGCAAATCGAAGAAAGCAGGGAGGCGCGTGCCTTTTTCGATTTGGTCGGTGTGATATTAGAGGCTGGAAGGCCGATGGAGGCAGAGCGTCTTCTAGATTCAATGGCGTTGAAATACAGGCACGACCCTAGGAGGATAAAATTAGACCTCCTCATCAGGTGTGCCAGAGTCGAACTTGCTAAAAAATGAGCGCCGACAAAACAGATTTAAAAGAGTTCATTTTTGATGATTGGCCGGAGAAGGAGGGAAGGGTTATCCTGTGTGAGAAAAACGGCTGGCTAACAGTCGAGGTAGGTGTTGATGGCAAGAGATTTAAAATTATTGATGAGTCGCGAGATCAGTGGGGTTCTTGGCTTTATGTTAGCGCGACAAAGGGTGACGAAAAAGCTTTATTAAATATTGCCCAAGAGGATGGGACAAGGTCGTTTTTAGACGCGCTTATCCAGTCTCTTATTTATCTTAGGGACTCCACAGAAATAGACACGAAGAAGGCTACAAAAATAGATCATGAAGAATGAAATCATGCGCTCGGACGCTGAAATCCTTTTCGATCTGGAGTTTCGCGGCATTGATGGTTTTTTAAGAGAGGTAAAGGGGCGTGGTTTGGAGGTTCCCGAATGTTTTGCAGAAGCCGCGCAAGCAATAGTTAAAAAATACTACGATATAGGGCTTGAAAAAGAAAATGTCGAAGGGGCAACGGTCAAAAAAGGTCACTGGTGCGGCATGCCATACGAGGATAAGCTCGTGGTTTTAAAAATATGAAAATTATAGTAGAAAAAAATATTTCATCGAAGATTATTACGAATGCACAAAAGTTTTCCCCGTCGATTACCATTCGATAGAAGAACTCAAACGCGATGCTCAAAACCTTTATAAGAAAGCACGGGCTGCACACAAAAGGAACGTGGAGTTGAGCGAAAAACTTTGGGATGCGATGTATAGCAACGAAAGGTTGTCTTTTTTAAATGACGGCAACAAAAGATTTGGCAAGTTTTTAAGGGTTCACTGCAACAATGTTCCAAAATCTAATAGGGACGATGCATGGGACAGAAGAAAAAAAATGTTGGAGGCTGAAATAGCTGACATATCTGCCGCTCAGGATGAGTTGAGAGAAAAAATAATGTCCGACTTCCCCGAACCCGAACCCGAAAATATCGCCCTTAAGTTGGGAACGCACTCTTTTTCAAGCGGAGTTGAGAACTATGCGTTTTACACTCTTGAGGAATGGCTCGAAAAAAGAAATAGTTGTTGACAGCGGGAAAACTGTGTGTTACTGTCAGGCATGCAAATATTCTACTGGAGAAAAGGAGAGAAGCATGGTTTTAGCGCCCGCGACATGACAGACGCGATGAACCGAAAACGCGATCTGCGTCGCCGCTACGGAAATGATTTCAGCGGCTGTAGCAATTTTCATTATTTTGACAAAGAGGGAGAAAGGCACTGGGTATGAAAAGCCGCCACCTTTTTAGGGGTTTAACCAAGCTTCAAATGGAAAAATTGGTTTCTAATTTCCCCGAACTGAAAGACATCAAAAATCAAAACAAACGGTGTCTGCGGGTATAGTTGGAAGGTTATACCAAAAGATATAAGAAACAAGGTCGCTAAATATTTACAATTAAAAAGGGAGAGGAGGGAGTGGTGAAATTATTTGCTGTAACATATTCGAACTCGGGAGACAGGCAATTTTCTCAGGTTGTTTCGTCTGAAAACGCTTTCACTGCGGGGATTTTCGTCCTAAAACAGGAGGGGTGGTCTTGGTGTATTATGCCTACGTATGAGCCGACCGTCCTTATGGACTGTCTGGAGGATGATGGTGTGGATATGAAACCCATTATGGACAAAGGGGGCATCACAAGTGATGTTTTTTGCACGGTAAAGGAGATAGCATGAAGTTTTTAGGATACGGCGTTTTCTCTGGTGTTCTCTGGGGTTCCGAGGAGGAGCTTTGGGAGTTTGAAAAAAATACAGGGATTCATAAAACAAGGAAAGCATCGTGTGTGGCGTGTGATCTGCGATTGTGATCAGTATGAATCAATATATCACTCCACGAACGGTTTGCCAGTGACAGAGGAGCACGTGAAAAATTCGCCAAACGTAAAAAAATGGGCAGAGGGTTCGACGGTAACCGTTAAACCTTATGTTGAGTCGAGGAAACTTGAAGACGAGAGCAAAAATGAAGAAAATTGAATTACAAATCAGAATAGTAGCGTTTTCGCTTTTGGCCGTGGCTTGCATGTTTGCGATTTACCACATCCCAAAAGTGTCTGAGAATATAAGGAAAAGCCGCGAGACGCTACAGTCTTTTAAGGACAAGGTAGAGGCAGCACAGAACCTCAGCGGTATTAAAAAGGTTGCAGATTTTTTGAAAAAGTAGTTGACACTGCACTTTCTGTGTGCTAAGATCAGGCGCGATGAATAAAATTTTCAAATACGAGTTCGATGCGTCTGGCAAGACGACAGTTCCCGCCGAATCGACAATAATAAGGATGGACCACGTTGATGATGGTCAATATCTGGGTGATTTTGTCTGGGCTATCGTTGATACAGAAAAGCTTGAGCCGACGAAAACTGTTTCGTTTGATCCTGATCGGTGGTCTTTGGAGGCTTTAAGGGGAGCAACGTATTACAGCAGGAAATTACTTAAAGTAAAAGAGAAACAGGAGGTTGAAAAACTGAGGGTTGTTCACGCGCAAGAGGAAGATGGAAAGCTTTACGCTTACGGTTTCCCCGCTTTGGACAACGATGAGATCTGTTTCTTCAAAACAGGTCAGGAAATAGATGTCCCTATCGAGGAGTTAAAGTATGTTGGTATCTGCCGACTTTGGATCGTGCAAGAACTTGGTCTTTACACGTTCGTAAGGAAACAGGACAAAAGGATAAAAATTAACCATTGCGGGCAATAATGAGCGTTAGCGAAAACATACTTTCTAAAACGGGGAGAAACGAAAAATGTCCCTGTGGCAGTGACCTCAAGGCGAAAAGGTGTTGTTTGTCAGGTGAGGCTATTAAAGAGCGTCGTGCTGCCGCCGCGAAAGAACTCCAAGAACAACTGGAGAAAGAGCGTCAGGAGCGTGAGGTTAAAATTTACGGTCGTAGGAGAACGCCAAAAGAAAGGCGTATGTCTTCGATGGGCGCTATAAGCGTTGCAGCAGTTTTGGGAAGCATTGGAAACCCTTTGGTTATCAAGCCGAGATGATCTACCACAAGAGACCAAAAAATCTGGGTGTTTTGGAAATAGAAGAAACGGGGGAATTTTTCTCTTACCTCTACCTTCCTGTAAAACTCAAGGGTTCGCACGGGGTAACCGTGGAGGAGCGGCTAAAACCTTTTGAACCGCTAATTGGAATGTCGTGCGGTGATTTCGTGGGGAGTTTTGGGCTGGATAGGTATGTAAACTCTTACGTTTATTTTACCGTTAAAAGCGCTTACCAGAAAGAGGGCTTCGGGTTCAACAGGCAGGGGTGGCACTCGGATGGTTTTATGTCGGATGATATCACCTACATCTGGTCGAACAGGCAACCCACCGTTTTCAGCGATACACGTTTTGACCTTTCTCAGGACGATCGGCTTTCGATGGTAGAAATGGGGGAACAGGCGAAGCCGGAAGACGATTTCATACACCCCGACAAAAGCGTGGTGCGTATGGATCAGTTTTCAATTCATCGCGTCGGTGAAATAAAGCCGGGGGTGAGGGTGTTTGCGAAGGTCGTAATAAGCGATAAGTGGTTCGATCTTAAAGGTAACTCTATTAATTATTTGCTCAACTACGACCGAACAATGAGGGATAGAAAAACCGAGAGGAACATCCCTCATAAATAATCCTTGACAAAAAATAAAACTGTGCTATAGTGAGACATGGGTGAGAAAAAGAAATTCGAAATGGGGCCGTTGCAAAAGCTTTGGCTGAAAAGTTTGCGGGCGCATCCCGAAAGGCAAATCTCTGACGAGCTAGGCTCGAAAAAAAAGGGGAAAAGAGAGTATCGTGCTTGCTGCTTGGGCGAGTTGCACCTGTGTTATTTTCGAATGAGGAAAGAAAAGCTTCCTTTCGTCAAGCTTAGCGGAGCTTCGGGGCTTACGCTTTTTGACAGCGATTCTAGCACAACGGGGACATTAGAAAGGTCTTACGAGCGTTATGGCCTTATCTCTGATGATGGTCAGGGCCACAGCGGCATTGTGGATCAAGATGGTAATATTCACAGCACTCTAGCTTCAGCCAACGACGAGGGCGTGACGTGGACGGAAATCGCGAATATTATCGAGGCAGATCCGGGCAACTTCTTTGTTAAAGCTGTATAAAATGAAAAGTATTCTTCGAAGCTGCATTACCATTTCTTTCATCGGCTGCGCCGCTTTCTTTTACATCTGGGCTGCGTTTCTCACATTCGAGAAAGAAAAGTCTTTTAAGGTTGAGTATAAAATTTTAGGCAAAGAAAAATCAAGCTCACGTTCTGGCTATGTTTATTTTAGGTTTGTCCTTAGGAGGGCCAGCGATGGTGAGGGAAAGGTTAATAGCGTAACAGGTTCAACGTTTTATGATTGGGACGTGGGCGATGTTATTTTTTTTACAGAAAAGTCTAAAAAAGAGTTAAAATACGGATTTTCTTATATTTATTTTTGGCTGGGGGTTGTTGTCGCCACGGCATGGTTTTTAATTTGGGTTTATAAAAAATGAAAAATTTAGACGTAGTAGAATACCTTGAGGCTTTGGCGGTTGGAAATTTTGAGGTTTTGAGCTTTGACTCATCTGTAGGGCTTTGCTCCAATTTTTATGATAAGTTTGATCAAGATATGAGAGCATTTTTGTCAGAGCTTGTGGGTAAAATGCCACGTGAAATCTATGCGTGCTTTGAAAAATACAGCGGCGATCCCGAGTATCCTGTCGGCGGTGCTGAGAGGTATAGTAGGGATCAAAATGACGAAAAGCTGTGGCAGGACCCAGAAAGGCGAGAGTTTTGCCAATTTGTCGCAGATACTGTGAAAAGATATTCTTAAACACAACCAAACAATAAAATGGCTACATTCGGTTACTATTCTGAAAAACAAAGGGAGATCGCGGGCGCGATTTACTATTTGAATTGTCAGGGGGAAGAGGTCCTTGTTACAGAGGTGTCAAATCTTAGCCCAGATGAGAAGGCGGCAGAGGTTGAGAAAAATGGCGGTTGGGACGATTTTCAGTTTATGGGATATGTCTCAAAGGTTAGCCGTAGGGTTGAAGGTGGCATCATGGGAATTGGTGATTGGGGCTGGAATTTTAGAAACGTGAGAGAAAAGGAGTATCCACTAGATCCATTTTACTTGAAATATCTTTTTATGAGGAGATTTTCCTAAACGAGAAAAACATACAAAACAAGAAAACATGAGAAAAATTAAAGCTAATAAGCTGGAAAAAATCGCATCCGAATATGGTTTGAGTTTCACTTTGGTGGACGAGGATGAACTTGCTAACGGATACGATATTTATGTCGATTCCGATACTCCATTTCTTGTCACGGTGGATCGTGATGCCAATGTGAGGGATGAAATTTTTTACTTTTTGCCAGAAGATAGGTCAAAAATCGACCTTTCTATCGCGGGTGACAAAGATTTGCGGCAGGTTGTTTTGAAGGCTACGGAACCAGCGCGTAAAGTCGTTGCCAGTTTTTCGTTTTACATCCCTTTTGGAAATGGTGTGGGCAGGATTAAAAAACCAAACCACAAATCAGCGGCGGCTAGAAAAAACTTCCTTAAGAAAAAGGTCGCAGAAACGATCACACTGGAGAAAATTCTTCAAAAATCTAGAGTTGCAATCCCTGAGGGTTCAGGAGAAAGCTTTTCGGACTTGAAGCTGGAAATCGTAGAATTTGAGGGTGATTTTCGCGTCGAAGGAACTGCGACGCTTTCCGTAAAAGAGAGCAGCACTCATTTTCTTATCGGATACGACGAAAAAGAAGTTTTTATCTCTCAGTTGCCATCTGCGGTTAATACTGTCAATCAGGCGCGTAAGCTTTTAAGACCCAAGGGCTTGAGTAAAAATGCCGTAAGGCAGGGCGAATTTTTCTTTGAGCCTCTTTCTACGAAAGAGGCAATGGAAATTTTGGGTCGGCAAACTGAGCCTTACCAAGAGTGGGAAATCGAAGACTCGGATAAAATGGACACAGACCACATTGCTGATTACTGTTTCCTTGTGGGGGGTGAAAATTACGTTCTTGGCAACATCGAAAACGGTAGGCATGCGACGCTAGAACTTGATAGGCTTCATCGTGTGGTTTTCAACACGGAAGTTCCGAACGCTTCGGATGCAGTCTACGATTAAGAAATAAAAGGCTTGACTTGCCTCTTCTCGTGTGCTAGGGTTGAGGATGAGTAAGAGAACCTACCGACTTTATGTTGAAAGCGATTTAGCCGTAGTGGGATACAACCCTGAAAACGCAGATCTTGATAACCCGAAAGGGGAAATTGTCCGCGAGGTTCCAATCGCGATAGCAGAATTCTCAGACGGGTCACGCAGGGGGCGACCGATGTTTCCGGGCGATGACATTGAAATGGTCTGGGAGGGTATTAAATTCGGTGTTGACAGCATTGATAGCTGGAGCCACCGTTTTGCCGTCTACGGTTCGCCCGCATTCGAAATTGAACAACGTTTTGAGTGCGAGAGAGAAATAGAAGAAAATAAGCAAGGGTTTCGTTAAATAAACAAAAAAAATGGCTCTGTAGGCAGATGGAATAGCCTAACACGTTGACGCGTTGACGTAGAGAAAACCACTGAAAGACGAGTAACGGGACAGGGAGGTGCATCGAACTGTTCGCCGAAAATCCGAAGGTTGTGGGTTCGAATCCCGCCAGAGCTACCATTTTTGAAATAGTGCTTGACTTGTAGAAAAAAATGTGCTACTGTGGGTCATGAAAGAGAAAAAGCCAAGTGTCGCCGAGGAGTTCATCACAAGAAGGATAGCGGAGTTTCCTACGTTATTCCCTAACGACACTTATGTTTTGGCGGATATTCTTCTGCGGAGATACGACTCCTCTTGGAATAAAGGTTTGGTGTTGGATGAGGAAGGGGATGAGCGCCCGCTTCAAATAACGCTGGAATTGGCAGACGACATGAGGATCGACCACTCGCGCCTCCTTCCCCCTCACTTGGATTATCGCAAGGGTTGTTTGCTCGACACGATGCCAGACGACCTAGAAGACAGTTGGGCGCATGAGATTTCAATGTTTTTGTTTGGGTTTGCGAAATACACTCTTGAAGACTGGATGAATATCGCAAGAATGCGATGCTTTAACAATTATTCGGTTTACGAAAACCCGAACGCGAGCGAGCCGCAAAGATCTTACGGCGCTTTCAAAGAGTTCCACGATAGAATTCAAGGTTGGCAAGCGAGGCTAGACGCAATAGCTTATTATAAGCGTCACGGTCAGGTTGAGGCGGAAACCTTTATGGGGATTGATATCTAATAGAATGAAACCTATATTTAAAATAATAGAGGGGCCGAAGGTGATATCTGTAGGTGCTAATGGGGCTATTTTTAGTGGAGTAAAGGTTATGCGGACAACCCCGAAAAAGGAGAGGGGCTACCAAAAAGAGTGGTATATTAACAACATAACTTTCGCCAAGGCGAAAGAGGAGGTAATGGAGAAATTTGGGATGGGTGAAGGTGAGTATGACAAAATTAATTGCGAACTTCAGAAATTGACAGAGGCAGAAAAAGAAATTAATTCTTGACTTTTACTAATATCTGTGCTACTATAAAAATATGAAAATCACACTGCAGGGAGCATTTAATAAAGTTTGGCGGCATTTTGTCGTTCGTAAAAACGCGGTATGCGTAAATAGCGATGGCGAGTGCGTATACAACGGTCCAAAAAATAGCCACTGTGCTTTTGGCATTGCGACGCCCGTTAAATTTCGCGGTTTACTGAAGGAGGAAACCGATGCTGCCGAAAATATCGAAATACTTGAGAAAGCGGCAGAGGGTATTGAATTCGAACGCGTTGGGGAAGATGGCGTGGAGGCTTGGAACGAACTACAGGTAGCACACGACTCATCTCTTGGGGGAACAGGGAGGGACCTGTCGGAAACAGAAGAATTGAAAGGGAAATTGACAGATTTTGCAGACGAAAACGGGCTGACTATCCCAAAATAAAAATAAGAATAAAATGAGAAATAAAATTGATTTAAATAAAAAATTCGAAGAAGGCCCAAAGTGTGGAGACTTTTTCACAAGAGACAACAATGACGACCAAACAGAAGTGTATATCTTGGCTATGATTTCCAAAGATTTATATTGCTTGATCGGTTTATCTGTCGGGAATCGTCAACTGAACGGGCAGTCTCTTTCGGGGGTCAGAGAGCAGATTGAAAGAGGGGGATACGAGAGGGTAAATGATCCGTTTACAGTAACTCCGAAATAGTCACTACTACAGAGCCGAAATAAAAAGCTTGACTTTGATTTAATGGTGTGGTATTATTATTTATGATCAGCTTTAGAAAATCAAAAAAACCGGGGACAGCAACAATCATCCAAATTAAGCGGAACACCAAGCCGCACGGTGTAATAAAAACAGAAAGGGACACAAGAGACACGTGGTATCCTTGGACTGTAAAACTTTTGGGTCATGACCCTGTCTTTTTTTGGCCTGAGCAAAGTGGAGATTCAAGCAGCGAGATTACCCGTGAGATGTATTCTGCGTCCAAAAGAAAAGCGCTTGAGGAGGCAAAACGATACGTAGAACAGCTTGAAAAGTAATTTTAACGAGAGGGTGCAATATTTGCCCGCCGCCAAATGTCAAATGGCTAAATTTTGACCACTTTTTGTATTTGAATCAAAAAAAACGATATTTGACGTATGGATAAGGGAACAATAGGCTTAGATAAAGTAGAGGCGTTTAGAGTCGTGGAGGGAAGGACAGCGACAGGGTTCGAACTGTCCGTGAAACAGTCTTTAGATCAGGGCTACAGAATGCTTGAGTTGCCTGTGAGGTTGCAGAATGGAATGTGGTATGTGACGATGGGAAGATATGCTGTAACCAACTCACAGTCAAAGGCTAACACCATTTGCACAATGAGGGTTGCGCCCGGTTGTGACTGCCCTCGTTGTCAGTCAGAGGGATAGGTTGGAGACATAGATATATAAAGGGGAAACATGCAGGAAAACGATAGGGGGATTTGGGGATTTAATGTAAGGTTTGTTGTGGCCGTCTTATATTTATAAAACCCTACAAAGTGAACAAAAATTGACCACCTGACCAAAAATTGACCAGAAACGACCAAAAGTGGTCAAAAACTATCCACTTGAAATTTAATCGCTTGACAAATAATAAAAATAAGCTATAATAGCCCCATGGCAATAAAATCAACAGTATCAGAAAAGGAAAATATGCCTTTCTCAGAAAAGGGGAACATGCTAATATCGGGAGATGGTCTCGTTGTTGTCACCTCTGGCAAAGAGAGAGAGAACGCATTTTCTGGAACGGTTTTAAACGTAGGAGAATCGTCATACACGATAGGCTACCACCAAGACGTGTGGGGCAAAAACTATTTCAGACCCTTCAACGGCAAAGTAATCCTTGAATCATCTTAAAAATGGTCAGAAAAATAATCCAAATATCAGTCTCTGGCGGGCAGATCGTCGCCCTGTGTGACGACGGGACGGTGTGGACCAAAAATACTGGGAAGAGTAGCGGCGGTTGGTATAAGCAGGAGAGCATCCCCCAGCCAAAAGCAAAACATCCTCTCTCCACAATGGGTTCGGCAACATCATAAATAAAATGAAAATAGAAATCGTTGACAGTCTAGGTCTTACACCAGAAAAACAGCCGAAAAAAATCGAGCTAATCGCGTGCCTTCAGCACCACCCCGGAAGAAGTAAAGAATACTTTTTCGCAAATAGTAGCTTCAATTTGCCTTTTGGGACAACCAAAGTCGAAAGGGTGGGAACCCACGGAGAAGGACTCGATCTTATCAAAGTGTGGCGCAAAGAGGGGAATGAGGATGATACGGTGTGGTATCTCGGCCACTGGAACGATGGCGTAATTTAAAAATAAGCTAATGCAAAAATTAACTCAAAAAAAGGATCGCATGTCGGAGCGCATCACCATGGGTGAGATGGAGAACGGGCAGTTTGCGACGATAGTGAAAAGTGGTGATGACTACGATGGCACTGTTGTTCGCCGCTTGGGGCAAAACTGGTTCTCTGTAGATGAATTTTCATTTTGGATAAATAGGGATGATGCTGAAATGCTCATCAAAGTAGAACCCCTCTCCAATGGCGTCGTCTTTACCCTTTCGTAATAAAAATACGAAAATAGGTTGACAAATAATATTTTTGTGCTATAATAATCGAAATGAAATGCGCATCGCTACACTGTATTGAGGAATCAACGATTTTCTCCGTCCAGCCGGAACTCACCATTTTCAAATGCGATAAATGCCACGGCGAGGCAGTCGAATGGCTCAAAAGCGTAGGTCAAGAATACGTTTGGCACCCTATTTCAAAAACAGAAACAGAAATAAATACAAAAACAGGATTACTAGACCTTGCGGCGAAACTCGTAGGAAAATACATCGCCCTCAGGCTCGATATGCGCGACCGCGACGAGGAAATTGTGCGGCTGAACAAGGAAAATCTCGCCATTACTCTAGAGTTGGACGGCCTTGAGGAGCAGGTCGCGATGCTTGAGGCGGATAACGAGGTTCTTAACCGCAATATCGGTATTCTTATGGAGGGAGCGCCCACATTCACATTTTCTGCCAATTAAATTTTTGATTAAATAAAATAAACAAATAACACAAATAATGACACCATCCGTAATTATCCTAATCGTGGCGCTCGTCGCCGTCGCCGTTTTTCTGGCATTTCGTTTTAAAGGCGCTATCGAGGAGCAACGAGAGGCAGATCTCCGGTTCCAAAATGAGCAGCGTCGCCTGTCGGATGCAATCGATGCGTCGGCAAAAGAGCGCAAAGCGGCTAAACCTGCAGCGCCCGCCCGCAAACGACAGTTCAGGCGCAACCCCAGCAGCGGTTCGTGGGAGGAGTTGGACGATGACGGAGAATGGATGATTATTTCTTTCATCCTGCTTCAGGAACTTTTTGACGATGGCATTATCGACCAGCACGACCCGCAATATGATTGGGAACCAGAAGATGCTGTCGCCGAACCCGCCCGACCTGAATCTTCCATCCCAGAACCGACCGAGTCCTCGGTTCCAGAGCCGACTGCCTCTTCCGTGCCTGAGCCAATTTCCTCTCCAGAGCCTGTAAGGGAAAGTTATTCTTCGTCCTCTTATGGCGACAGCGATTCGGGCGGCAGCTACTCCTCGTCCGATTCGGGTGGCGGCGGTTGTGACTCCGGTGGTTGCGACTGAAAATGGTCAGAAATTTGGGCCAAATAAATGGCCCAAAATGGTCAGAAAAAAAAGCCAAATAAACATTCTCTTATGTCCATAGGGATCTCCCCGCTCTGCCTGTAAAAAGGTGGGGCGGGGTTTTTTTGCGTAATAATTAGCGTAAGGGGTTATAATTTTAATAGTTTTTATACTTATGTTCTGCAGAACAGTGCGGGCGCGGGAGGTGTTCTGCCGAACAGTAACATCACACCGCATACTATAAGGGGAAGCGATACCGTGCAGATTTATGTTATTATCTCTTGACATAGGCTTATGGTATGCTATATTCTCGCCATGGCAGCAAAAACATTTGAAGCGAAAGAAGACGTTTGGCTCAACTCTGTTCCAAATGAAATCATAGTTAACAAAGGGGAAATCGTTACGCTTAAAAACATTTGCGATGGCGAAACATATATGGCTATTGCAACGGCACGCAACCCTTACCTGCTAGTCTCGAAAAAAAGTTTCAAGTAATCAAAAGAATCTCTTGACAAACATTCTAAACGTGCTATAATCACCCTGTTATGAAAAACAAAAAACAAACTAACCTGACGGACCCAACCACCATGCCATTCGAAAACATCGTAGGACAGCAGCTAGCTAAGGATAGGCTTAACCAAGATATTATGTCTATCAAGAACGGTGGACCGGCCAAAAGCCTACTCATCACGGCACCTGCTGGAAACGGCAAAACCGGAATCACACACGCCTATTTGGACGCATTGCGCGGCATCGGCGTGGAGTGCCGTTCTCTCATCCCCAAGGAATTCCGTTTGGAGGGGGAAGCGGTCGAACTGATCGAATGGATGAACGATTGTCTAGCCAATAACAAATTTTTCGTCGTCCACGTTGATGAGGCCCACGAATGCACGTCTAACGCAAACAAAACGGTTTGGATGCAGTCGTGGAATTCTCTCATCATGAGGATTCTTGACCCTGCCCACCAAAACAAGACGTTGGATATCCGCGACGGCGTGACCCTTCAACCTTTCAACCCTTCAAAGGGCGCTATCATCTACTCCACTAACTTTCCCGGCAAGCTGGACACATCGGGTGCCTACCAGTCGCGATTTGCGGGGATGGACCTGAAACTCTACTCCCAGACTGAGCTACGGGATATCCTTAAGCTTATGCTTACGGCACGGGGTTTCAAAGATTTGCGGGACGGCACGCTTATGAAGATTGCCGAATGCGGACGGGGAACGGCTCGGCCCATGGAAAGGATCGCGGACGAACTCGCAACCATCATGGCATCACGGGGCGGAACCAAGCGGACCCTGAATAGCGCCGATATCCTTATGGCGATCCGCCAAACGGAATACTATCCCGGTGGTCTCAACCTCCATGAGGTTCAACTCTTGCGTTCCACGCTTGAAACCCCGATGAGAGACGGGACCATCCGCGCAAGGATTCCCGGTCTGGAAGGGAAAGCGCTTCCACACGCCAAGCATTACCTCCTGAATAAGGAGTATCTTACGGACGCGACACGGGGCGGGGTTATGACCACCCCTGCGGGTATCAAGTATCTTGATGCGGTGGAGAAAGCGGGGTTTCCTACGGCGCTAGACATCTAAGCCTTTCATAACACTAGGGGGAGGGGAAACCCTCCCCCCTTTAACATTTTCTCTTGACAATTTCAAAAACTGTGCTATAGTAAAACCATGATTACAATTCAAGGAATTTTCAATACATCACAAGACTTTATCGCGGCGGTGGACCATCTCAAAGCAAACGGTTTGCTAGGTGGCGCTACGGTTAGAGCTTCCGGTCCTTCGCCCGCCGTCCCTACCGATCCCAACGTGGAAGCGTGGAAAAAGGCGACTGGTTCCGTCCGATTCAAGCTTTCGAAAGATGAGCGGGAGTCTGGCAAATCAAAGGACGACGTTGCGGCGGACCGTCTCGCGGCTTTGCTTGATGCGGGCGAGATCGAAGCGGGCGATATTCCCGGTGACGCTGAGGGCGACGCTGAGGACATTCCAGAGCGCCCCGATGGTTTCGGCGAGGACAATGGCGAGGACGTTTTAGACTTCGGAGATGAGGACGACGACGAATTGACCGTAGGAGAGATTGAGGAAAGTCTCGAAGAGCAAGAATAGAGTTTCGCAAATAGGCGCAAAAGAAATAGGGTTGGGTATCGGAAACGGTGCCCGACCTTTTTTGCGTTCTGGATGGTGTTCTGCAGAACAGTGGTCGCCCGCCGAGAAACTTTAAGAAATCATTTGACAATGGCTTACGGTGTGTTATTCTAGGGCAATGAAAGAATACCCGTTTACAGAAAGTTTTTTCCAACACATAGAGAATGCTCTTAGCTGGGTCGATATCCCTTCAGATAGCGATCCGTCTTATTGCGAGGGCGTTTTAGATGCTGTTGCTCATCTTCTCGCTTGCGCGGTGGCACAATATTTTGGGATTTCTGCGCCTACGAACGAAATGAGAGATTGCATCGATCATGGACTGAAAGGTAAAGATGTGGAAAAAAATCTTTCGGTTTGGCTTTCTCACGCTGCAGAAAAGAAAGTTAAAAACCTCTTGACTCCATTCGCAAAGCGTGCTATCATTCAAAGCCATGACGAAAGACGAACAAATCAAAAAGCTCGAAACTGAAATCGCTAACTTGTCAGCGAAAAAGGTTCGGAAGATAAGGAATAACCCTAACGGCGTTGTGCTTTGGGAGGATGAAACAATCGCTTTCGTCGCAACGGGGATAGCCAAAGGCTCGTCCAATGACAAAACGGGCGATATGGTCCAAGGTTGGATTCTGAGAAAAGATATTCACCCAGCCGAAGCGGTGAAAGCGGGGAAGGACGACGCTATTTGCGGGGATTGCCCCTTGCGGGGAAAGAATGGGAAAGAAAGGGGTTGCTACGTCAACCTAGCGTTTGCACCCGGCCAGATTTTTAAAAGCTTGCACGCTAGCAAGTATACGGGGAAAGAAGACAAAATTAAAAATAGGGTTTTCCGCTTTGGTGCCTACGGCGACCCTTACTTTGTTCCTGCCGACGTTCTAGAGCGTATCGCTACCAAGGCGAAAAAGCATACCGGCTATACGCACCAATGGCGCAATGGCGACGCCAAACCATATTCAAAATACCTTATGGCTAGCGTTGAGACGTTAGACGGTAAAGAAAAGGCAAATTCCGAAGGGTGGCGCACGTTTCGCGTAACGTCGGACCTCGCCACGAAAACGGAAGATGAGATCGTTTGTCCAGCGAGTGAGGAGATGGGGAAGAAAACCAATTGCGCGGCTTGTGGGCTGTGCGATGGTAACTTTAACGGGCGTAAGAAAAACGTTGTCATCATGGCTCACGGATCGAAGGTATCCGCTGGGAAATACTCAAAGCTGATTGCGGAATAGTATGGACGGAATAGAAGGGTGGTTCGTAACAGTCGTGATAGTTATATTTTTATTCACTTTCGTTTTTCACAAAAGATAATCGAAAAAAGAATTGACAAATAGGATTAACGTGCTACCCTAAGAGGTAAGCAAAAACCAAACCAAACCAACCTAAAAATACAATGGCTCTAAAAACACATTCCCCCCTCCGTTCTTCCAACCCGTCCCTTGTGGGTGCTGGGGCCGTCAAACGGACTGCCAAAACCTCGCCGTTCTTCTCTGTCGGCTCTCCCGAGTATCGCAAATACAAGCGCTCTCTGCTTCCCGCGATTAGCCAGCGTGCAATCGAAAAGGCGGAAGCCGAAAGCCGCGAGAGGAAAGCTGCAGCGTCCCGCCAAAGGGAGCGTAACGCGGAATCGAAAACCTACCATATCAAAAAGGCTGCTAAGCCTAACGCGGAAGGGCTTGTATACTACTGGCAACCTAATGTAAACGGAAAATTCGGCACCCGCCAGTTCGTTTCCGAAGCAATCGCCAAAGCCGTCGCATCTGAAGTCGATAGGGTTGCCCTGTGGGGCGCGTAAGGGCTTCAAGGTAGGGTCGGAGGGGAATCGCCCTCCGGCCCTCAAAATGGCCTTAGATTCGTTCGAAATAAAGATCGCGGCGAAATAAAGGGTAGGGCTTGGCGCGTGAGGTGGGGTGTGTTCTGCAGAACAGTAGTCTCGCCCGCCGCAGAATAATGTAAAAAAGTGATTGACATCTTATTTTATCTGTGCTACACTGTCTCACCATGAAGAACGATCACACTAAAACAAAAACAGAAAGGGCGGCACTAGCACAAACTCACCCGAGACGCGCTCGGATAGCGAGACTCACACTCGCTGCCTCCCGTGACCTACTAGGCTCTAAGGGCTACAGGATAGAAAAAAACGGCAAAAGACGATCACAGCGTAACAGCGATTTACGACACACTCGCAGAAATAGATTTCGAATACCCCGTATAAATGAAAAAACAAATCTCATCCTCTACACTTCTATCTGCCGCCGCTCTCTTTTTAGACTCTAATTCAATTCATGGTGAGTGCGACTGGGTTCTGAAACCATCACCAATGCCAAATTCGCCAAAACCGAAAGATGGACAAAATAACAAAGGGAAGGCTATGAGTTATGCCGCTGGTATCTACACCGACAGCAAAGGTCAAAGATATGAGCGTTATAAAGGCGGGCTTCGCAAAATAAAAGAAAATTCTCTTGACGAATAGCAAAACTGTGCTATAATACTTTATGCCCGCGAGTAGGTTGCAAACTGCGGACGGATAGAAAAAATCGGTAGTTTAAGCCTTTATGGGCTACCAGAACATGGTTGCGGTAAAATCCCGAACCAATAGGGCGACAATTTCAAAACAAACGAAACAAAACAATGGCTAATAAAAATTCAAAGCGAAAGCGTAAGAAAGAAGGCCCGGCACGTAAGGGCGAATGCGTCGATACCAGCCGCGACCCTCAGAAGAAAAACAAGTGGGCGGGTGCCCGCGCCGAAGGTAAGCGCAACGATTGGCCTTGGCTGATGGGTGCCGACTTTCTCGCCGACCTCAAGAAAAGGGGAAAGCATCTCGGATCAATTTAAAAATCACTGGCTCGTGGCCCGCTATTAGAAAGGGGGCGGGTAGATCCGACTAGGTTTCCGTTGTATTCACCTATTCGGGGTTCACCACGCCAATTGGATAATTGGAACTCTTTCCCACAATTTACATGAATAATAAACCGTTCGCCGCAATGCTCAACCTGATGGGTCACTCAAGCTCACTCAGGAACTCAAGTTCAAGGTTCTGGAATAGGCTCAGACTTCACCAAGCAGGAATCACCCACGATCCGCCTACAAATATGGCGACAAAGCAAGGGTCGGGAATCTATACCGATTCGAAGGGAAAAAAATACATGCAGAGACGGGATGGCTCGCTGGTCCGCGCCTAAATTCTCAGAAATAAGTTTCAAATAAACATGGTATGCGGCGGGCGGCTTGAGGGTCGCCCGTTTGCATTGCGGGATAGTGTTCTGCAGAACATACGTTATTCTTATGCAGACGGGGCAAAAAAAAGAGGACATAATCATTCAATAAAATCATTTGACATTCTTTTTAAGGTGTGCTATTGTCCCGAACCATGATAATTCAAAGCATATACGCGAAAATCAAACACAAGAAAAGAAAATTCCGTGCGCATGGCGACAATGGGTTTTCTCTTGAGATTGACCTTGAACATCTGCCAGATAGGGGATACATCCAAGACGTTATCCGCACGCGGAAAAGGCAAATGGTGGTTTATCCCAATTTGTTTCCGGGGACGGGAAGGGGTGGGGACCTGTCGGCTGAACAGTTAAATAATCTGAAAAACTGGTTGACAGCGGGCGCTTGTGCTGCTACACTCTGCCTATCATGAGCATTACAAAAGAAGAAATCACAAGCCGCACGTTCGACGCAATCGAAGAGGCGAAAAATGAGGTAGACTTTGGGGTTGCCGCATCGGATGACTGGCAGGTGCTGGGAAACAATCGAGATGACGACTATCCCGACCCTATCGCATACGCGCCATACAATACCGAAACCTGCGACTGTCTCCACCGTTTCAAAAAGCTTTTCACAGATGACGCAAATCTCAAAGTGATTCATGTTGAGGGTATGCTCCGTTACAATGACGGCGAAGGGATGGAGCCAACGGGCGAATGGTGGTCGTTTGATATCACCCGCGAAGAAATAGAATAAAAGTATTTGACAAAAGGTAAGAAACGTGTATACTATTCTTACCATGAAACGAAATAAAAATATCAACCACCAGTTCGGGCGGGGCGCTGAGTTCGTCCTGATCTCCCGCCGCAACAGAACTTTTAAAAATAGGAAGAAAGAGGCGAGCCGCAAGGCGTGCCGGAGCCGCTAGGCACATATTCCAAATAATCACTCATGGTTAGGGAGGGGCGCGACGTGCGCCCCTTCCGATTTAACCTCTGGTGTTCTGAAGAACAGTATAAAAATAATGCAAGAAACTTCTTGCATTTTATCTGATGTGTGCTATAGTAACGAATCATGAAAAAAACATTTGGAATCAAAATTGGAAATTTCGTTAAGCTGACAAACAGAGCGGCGACCTACATTGTCAAAATCACAGGTTTTCGTGACCTTACCCGGCCTGATGATGAAATGCTGCTTGGCGATTTTATGATCGCAGACGAGGGACCAGAGTTTGAAAGCATCGGCAACGGCGGTTTTTTCATGAGTGAAATTTCAAAAATCGAAGTCCTCACCCCGAAAGTAGAAACGATCACGAAAACCACCTTCATTTAATTCAAATAAGGCGGGCGGCGACGGTGCCGCCCGTCTGTTTAAACACGCCATGTTCTGCAGAACAGTAGTTTTCACGTGCGCGTGAAACTTGTAGAAACATGAAAATAGTATTTGACTAAAGGGGGAAACCGTGTTATAGTCGAAAATGGATGTAACAAAAGAAGATGTTTTTAGCAATGAGGAAATGGCTCTTTGCGGTGAACCTACCGGCGTCTTTTCTCTTTATATATATTCGTGGCATGAAAAGGAACCTCAGTTTTAAAAATAGAAATAAGGGGCGGGCGCTGCGGCGTTCGTCCCTGTTTTTTGTGCCCGCGAACAGTGGTGTTCTGCAGAACAG
>FUIF01022463.1_pt1 | contig 32191 bp, 47 predicted proteins | sample 1003461 | NCBI WGS metagenome assembly FUIF01 (sample SAMEA80401918, study PRJEB19352) | marine metagenome
CTGCATGTACGTCATCCATGCGTCCACCCAATCACGTTCGATACTGGCAAGTGTACGGAACACGACCATACAGGTCGCAGATGCAGACGTTGGCACTATCGCGTTATCAGGGTCTTTCTTGATACTCTCGGTTGTCGGCAGTTGATTTGCCAGTTTCACATACGCCATCAAGTCCAAGCCACCACGTGTGCCGATAGCGCCCATGAGTGCGGTCGTTAGTGTCTGATCATCTATCAGGTGACGTGTTTTGAGAATGTCCGAACCCAGTTTACCGGAGCGGGGGGTAAACACCGCGTCTTGTGTGGGGCGGCGGGGGTGATGGATGTACGGGTTATCGTCGGGGTCTTTCACTTCGTCGTACGTCTGCAATACTTGCGGGTTGTCTTTGACCCAACCCAACATTACGGGGTCCATATCATTGTTCAAGCCCCAACCTAGATATTCCTCGACTGAAGGTTTACGTGTCTGGACAACGACGATGGCGTTACGTTGGTGTGCGGGTAACGCATCACCCAGACCCTCGCCTGATTTGTTAGTAGTGCCATAGATGATAGAACCTTCGGGCAGTGTGATGTTACCGACCTTACGTTCTAACATGATACGACGAACACCCTTCTGCACAGGCTGTGGGGCTTTAAAGAACTCGTCAAAGTTAATGATAACCTTCACGCCGAGGTGTGCGCCCAACTCTGCATTAGGTACAAACTCCACATAGTCAGAGATCATGTTCTCGACTTTCTTCATGAACTTGGGCGCAGACAAATCTTGAATGTCTTTGTTGGTACAATCAAATTCGATGTACTTGTGGTCAGGTAGCGCAGCTTCAAGGTTAGCTTTGATGCCGGAGGTTTTGCCTGTACCCATGTAACCTTGGGCAATGACGGTCAGGTTATGACCCACTGCTTTGATAAGGTCAGAGGTTTGGTCGATAGACAGGCTGTAAGCTGATAGTGTCATGTTCGTTCTCCTACGATGTTATATTGTTTCAGGCAGCTGCCCGAATTTACTTGTGAGTTTCTAGTATGTTCTTGAGGAACGCGTCTGCGGCGGCGGTTGCAACGTTTTCTGCCTCTGCTTCCGCTCGTGCTTCGGTCATAGCTTCAGACAATATGTGCGTGACCTGTGTAATCACGGTCGGCCACTCGTCCTCGGCGTTATACATCATCAGTATGTTGGCAAACATCAGAGACATGATGTCGTTGTTCACATTGGATGGCATGACGCCTAGTACGCCTTCCATTAGTTTGCAAAATTCATCTCTATCCATAGTATTCTCCGTTTGTGTTTCGGGCAGCTGCCCGAATGGTTAAAAAGTGTACTGGCCAAAGCCATGTGATAAGAAGATAAGAGTGATAAAGAGGGCCATAAGCACTAGCCCCCCGCGAATGTTTCCGTTACCCATCAGAAGTCCAGACTTGGCAAGGCTGCGATAGCGGCGGTCAATTCTTTCTGTTTGTCCTCGCGTAGGGAAGGGCTGTTCTTTACCTGACCAAGTGTAAGACCGTGAAATGTCTGTTCGAGACGTTGGCGCATTGCTTCCATCTGGCTATCACCTGTCACGTTACACGTACCCAGCATGTCAGTCAGCTCGAGCGCACGATCAAACACTGTGTCAAACATCTTATTGCCTTTGCCTTCCTCGTTCACATCGAACTGTCGGGCAAGTGTGGTGAGGTTATCGTGCAGCTTTTGCCAGATGTCTTTCATGGCGGTGTTGACGGCAGACGTATAGTGCTGCTCATACTGTGTTTGGAGGTCAACCATAGCTTCATTGCCAACGTCGATGCGAAAGTCACCGCTGTCTGGCAGAGGAATGTAGCTCAGACGAAACCCGAACTTGCTTTCAAGTGCTTCGCGTGTCGGGTATTCGTCACCGTTCCACATAGCACCCAACTTGGCTTGCGCGTCCATGATCTTCCATTCGTACACAGTCAGGAACTCGTCAACCAAACGTGCAAACTCGTTTTGTAGGTCAGTCATAACTTCATGGTATCTGAAATACTGCGCTGTCGGAAGCAAGCGCGACCCGTTGTCAGACCACGGCATCGTCATGGAATAGTGGATGTTACGGGTGTTGGCTGCGAACTTTTGAACCGCTTTTAATTCTTGGCAGTCACCCAGTAGGTTCTTAGATACAGACGCAACGCCTTTGTCGGCGTAGTTTGCATCAGTCACTTCGGCAGATGCCTTGTGATCTTTCTTACGTGCTGTCCAGACAGACGCGTTGAAGTCAACGGTCATGGCCGATGAACTAATTGATGGCGCATTTGATACCAGCGCCGAGGTGTTTAATATGTCTTGCATTGTCTTACTCCGTTTGTGTTTCGGGCAGCTGCCCGAAAAGGTTGGTTGAGGTTGGTAGTCTATCATGTCGTACCTATACGATACCCTAGGTAGCGAGGTATGTCAAGTAATTCACTTTGGTGGTGTTCATTGGTATATTACAGTACACTACACCAGCCACCACTTTTTGGTTTGTTTGGCTAATATAGCCTTCACCACTTTCACTTTCATGGGTGGATCAAACACGCGGGGCTTTACGATTTCCACTGCGTACTGCGCTGGTCGAGTGTCGCCCACGCTAACATCTTCTGTCGCGTGTTTTAGGAAGTATTTGCGCATGGTTCTTTTTACCTCTACATCAGTGCGGTCAAATTCACTATTATTGTGAATTGTTAGGGACTTCCCTAACTGTTCATTGCCGCCTTCTTTATCAAAGCAAGGGTCGCACAAGCCCCATACGCCGTCCTCGCCCACGTAATCGCCACAGGTGTTGCATTTAAAATCTTCGCTATTCATTTTGTACCTCCATCTTTTCGGGCAGCTGCCTGAAAAGCTTTCATGACGTTTGCGGCTTCTTTTGGTTGGTTGGATTTCTCCCATGTGTCCTTCCAGCGACAAACTCCGTGACCTATCCATTTTTTGTTCATCACAAACGGATGTACCTGTTCGCGCAACACGTCGTTTATGTGGAACCCACATGCTACGTCAGACCCTACAGAAAACACCACATCGAGCGGCGTACCGTAAAGAAACATCTCGGCAATCGGGTACTCACCAATAGGTGTCTCCGTGAACCCTGCCTTCGCAAACATCTGCTGCACGTTGGCAGTGTACGCGTCTAGCCCCTTATATTCCATTTCCATTTCTATTTCCTATCTTGGTTTCTGATTGAGGCTGAGTAAATCAGCCTTACGGGTGACGAGGGTGTAATGACCCTTCGGGGTTGGCACTATGCACCAGCTTGCGCGTTGGCTGTGGGCTTGATAGTCACCACAATCTAGGCACACGTTATAACCTAGTCGGGCGCGCTTGATGCTGAAGGTTTCACCACAGCCTATGCACTCGGGACGGTAGCGGCTGCTGCTCATGACCGTAACTCCCCTACCTCGTTTTGACGTGACATTTCTTCTAGGCGTCTGTCGGCAGCGGCCCGAACTTCGGGAATGTCGGTACAGCTTGCGAGTAGGCTGTCTAGGATATGACGGTTGTTGTTACGCACGATCATAAGGTCTTTCATCCAACGGCGTTGGTACTTCATCCAGTTGACCGCTTCGACACGGTTACGTGCTTCATAGATTACTTTTTCCGAATGTGTGCGGGTCTTGGGGCACCATGCGAACCCTTGGACGGTGACTGTTGTCTGTTGCATTTTCTATCTCCGTTTGTATTTCGGGCAGCTGCCCGAAAAGGTTGGTTTAGTTAAAAGATACGACCACAAAAGACGTGGTGTCGAAACCCACTCTTGCAGGTGTGATGGTTAGAAAGGTGAACGGTAGACGGGCTACCCAACTTGTCGAACGTACTAACATTTTCTATCTCCGTTTGTGTTTCGGGCAGCTGCCCGAAAAGGTTGGTTTAAACTGTATAATTTTTTGACTCTACCTATAGTGTACCATAGGTAGCGAGGTATGTCAAGGAATTGCATATGGTGTTGTTTGGTGGTGGTTGGTGTAATGTACTGTAATGTACCAATGTGGGGGTCTGTAAATCATTGAAAACAAAGTAATGTACCAATGTCTGCAAAGTACCAGATATATATACCTAGATTTTGGGAGTGGTTTTCCGCGTATCCCCCCCTCTTACTTACCTTCATTCTAAGGTTTATATATATATATATATTTATGGTACATTAGCTACATTACTTTGTTTTCAATGACTTAACCCCGTTTTCGAGCGGTACATTCGTGGTACAAATGGTACTTTCTTTTAAAATCAATGTGTTAGATGTAGGCCACTACTCGGAGTACTGGTATCCAAACTTTCGGGCAGCTGCCAGAAATGTGCTACGACACGCTGCGCTGTGCTCTGTTACTGGTACAATGGTGTAACGTGTGATGCACTAAGCTACTCGAAGTACTGGTATCCAAACTTTCGGGCAGCTGCCAGAATAAAAAAAGGCCCACCGAAGCGGGCCTAGTAGTGGTGTATTGAGTGGTGTGGTAACGTGCTAACACATGCGGTGTGCTGATGCAACAAGCGATGTGCTACGCTACACCGATTACTGGTATCGAACTTTCGGGCAGCTGCCCGAAAACCACACGAAAATTTGGACATAAAAAAAGGGCCAACCCGAAGGCTGGCCCGATGGATTATTGTACGAACGGCGAAATCCGAATTTTTGCCTCTGCTACTGCGAGGGATTTTCTCAGAAGTGAAATCGTTTCTTTTAGTATCTGTACTTTTTCTTTTTCCAAAGCTAAAGCCTGCTCAGTTTCTAAAATGTAATCTAGTCTACCTTGTGGCATTTTATTCCTTTCAATGTTGGGGGCCAGCCCGAAGGCTGGCCCGATGATGTGATGTGTTTATATCAAGTCATCTATGTTCTTGACTTTTGCCGGAATTTTGTAAGTTTTCTGTGCAGCCAGCAAAACTGCCGTACAATCCGGTGTATTAAACCAGTCTGGCAATCCATCACCCTGTAGGATCTTGAGCGCGGTAGCAAAAGCGATGCCTAATTTTTCGATTGCCTCTTTCCGGTCGTCTGAACCTTTCTTATATGCTTCAGGGTTATGCAGCTTATCCTGTGTGATAAGCCCACGACGCACAGTCTTGAGGTGGTCGGTCCTACGGTTCTGAAGTTTAGCTCGTGCAGCCTTCGCTTCCAGTGTGGCATCTTTGGGCAGTTTGGTTGCCAATTCTTTGCGTTCTTTGGGGTTATATACCGCAAGAAACGCGACCTTGCCGCGCTCTTCATATTCTTTTTCGGTTGCGGTGCAAAGTTTGTTTGTAGGCGATAGGTAGTCTGTAGGTCTAATGCCTGCATTATACATCTCAGCATATATGCTGACCAGTACATCCTCAGCTTTACGCGAGGCTTCAATGCCCCCTGCTTCAATAGGCGTGATGGATTGGACGCCAAGCTTATTGCCTGCATTAATCAGACGCTCGTTCAATGTTGATTTTTTCATGGTAGTACCTTTCAAAAATCGGAGTCTTATTGCGCTGTAGGCCGCTCCGATGAAACCTTTATGCCATGCCATAACGTCTTACGATATAGCTAGGCGAAAAAATCGACGTGAACTTTTCAGGCATCTGCCAGAAAAACCTGAGACGACCAGCCGAAAACCTGAAACGGCCGACCATACCCCCTACCCACCCCCCGACCTACACATTGGGACTCCGCGCTACTCTATACATTACTAATACGCTCAAATGATCCCTCTGTTTTTCAACCGGGGGAAACTCGCCCATGCTAATTCTCAAACCCCCCCACCCTTTTTTCAAACCCCTTGTCAAAAAATTTTTTGTAACCTATTATTACGTTATCGGTTAACAACCTGCGGTACATTATGACTTTAAACGTCACTCCAGAGCTGGGCGTGTCCCTAGAAGATGAGATAGGCAAGTTAAAATTGCCTGAACGAACCGCCGCTCTGTCAAATACAGTAGATAAACTAGAAGAACATGGCCTAGATATAACACCTGATGAGGTGGACAAAGAGGTTGCGTCCACGCTAGTCACGTCTTACGCACAAAACCCAGATAAAACGTCTCAAAAAGTTACCAACCCGAAAGCCGCAACATTAACACCACCGTCTATACGCCTGACAAACGACATATTAACTGAATTTAACCACTCTGTAGTAGAATCTTCCAAGCAATTACGTAATCTAGTCACCAACAAGTTAATTATTGAGTCAGAAAACCCCGACCCTCGTGTTCGTATGCGCGCTTTGGAGCTTATGGGTAAGATATCAGACGTGGGGCTGTTCGCAGAAAAGTCTGAAGTGACGATAACGCACCAAACCACGGATGATATCAAAGACAGGTTACGCGGAAAACTCGCAAAGCTGGTAAATCCAGAGTTAGAACCCGAAGATGCCATTATCTTAGACGCCTCTGACATAGATTTTGACGATGAGTGAGGGTTTAGACTTTACGACAGAAGATATCGAGTTGATGTTGGCTAATTTAGACGCATTTAGCGCCGAAGAAGCCTTAGAAATTGACCGTATGGTCGATGAATTAAACAATCGTACTGAAAATGCTCGTGCATACAACGATCTCATAGAGTTTTGTAAGCTGATGCAGCCTGATTACATTGTTGGCAAACATCATCGTATTTTAGCAGACATGCTCATGGCAATTGAACGGGGAGAGCGGGATCGTATATGCGTAAACATCCCCCCGCGTCATGGTAAGTCACAGCTTGTTTCTATATTTTACCCTGCGTGGTTTCTTGGGCGTAATCCCAACAAAAAAGTTATGATGGTATCTCATACGACTGATCTTGCGGTAGACTTTGGACGTAAAGTACGTAATTTGATAGCATTAGATAGTTATAAGTCTATATTCCCTACGGTTAGTCTAGCACAGGATAGTAAGTCTGCAGGAAGGTGGAACACAAATGTTGGAGGTGAGTATTATGCTTGCGGTATTGGTTCTGCTCTTGCTGGTCGGGGCGCTGATCTCTTGCTTGTTGATGATCCCCATTCTGAGCAGGATGTTATCAACGGAAACTTTGAGGTCTTTGACAAAGCCTACGAATGGTTCACGTTCGGAGCGCGAACACGACTAATGCCCGGAGGCAGGGTTGCTATAATCCAGACGCGGTGGCACATGGATGATCTCACAGGACGTGTTACGAGAGACATGGCGCAGAACGACCGTTCTGATCAATATGATGTTATAGAATTTCCCGCTATAATTGAAACTACACATAAGAAAACAAAAAAAGTTGTCGAAAAACCTCTGTGGCCTGAGTTTTTTGACCTTGAAGCTCTACTACGTACCAAAGCGTCTATGCCTACGTTTCAGTGGAACTCGCAGTATCAACAACAACCCACTGCAGAAGAAGCCGCTATTGTAAAACGTGAGTGGTGGTTGGAGTGGACTTCTGAAGAACCTCCTAGCTGTGAGTATGTTATTATGTCGTTGGACGCCGCAGCTGAAAAACACAACCGTGCAGACTATACAGCCCTTACCACATGGGGTGTATTTATGAACGAGGAAACTAGCGCATACAATATTATATTGTTAAATAGCATAAAGAAGCGTATGGAGTTTCCAGAGTTAAAGACCCTCGCTATGGAAGAATATCAAGATTGGGAGCCAGATTCGTTCATTGTAGAAAAGAAAAGTTCTGGAACCGCGCTGTATCAAGAGATGCGACGCATGGGTTTGCCAGTATCTGAGTACACGCCACACCGAGGATCAGGAGACAAGACAGCGCGATTGAACGCTGTTGCAGACATAATATCGTCGGGTTTGTGTTGGGTTCCGCAGACACGGTGGGCTGAAGAAGTTGTAGAAGAGGTTGCAGGATTTCCTTTTATGAGTAATGATGACCTTGTAGATTCTATGGTTATGGCTCTTATGCGGTTTAGGCAGGGAGGATTTATACGTCTGCCAACTGACGAACCTGAAGATGTACGATATTGGAAACAACGCCGAGGCGGCTACTACTAGAGGTGATACATGGCTATTGAAAAAGGGCTATACGCTGCTCCACTAGGTTTAGATAGTGGCCTAGAAGACGTGGAAGAGATGGAACTTCCCGATCTGGAGATAGAAGTCGTTGATCCAGAAGCAGTTACTTTGTCTGACGGAAGCATGGAAGTAACTATAATTCCCGGGAATGAGCTAGATGTTGTAGATTTTGATGCCAATTTAGCCGAATTTATGGACGATACTGATGTACAAAAACTGGCAAAAGAGCTTGTCGATGCTGTCGAATCCGACATAAACAGCCGTAAAGATTGGACTGAAACCTACGTTAAAGGTCTGGATATAATTGGTTTTAAGTATGAAGAGCGGTCGCAGCCTTGGGAAGGTGCCTGCGGCGTTAATTCTACTGTTTTAGCAGAAGCAGCTATTCGATTTCAGGCAGAGACTATGGCAGAGACGTTCCCTGCTGCCGGTCCGGTGAAAACTAAAATCCTTGGCAGTGAGACTAAAGAGAAAGAAGAGGCCGCTGCTCGTGTAAAAGCTGATATGAACTATGAGCTTACCGAGAATATGGTAGAGTACCGACCCGAGCACGAACGTATGTTGTATAGTCTTGGGTTGGCAGGATCGTCGTTCAAAAAAGTATACTATGATCCGAATCTAGGTCGGCAGGTAGCGTTATACATTTCTGCGGAAGATGTAATTGTTCCGTATGGTGCGTCTACTATTGAGCATGCAGAGCGTGTCACGCACATTATGCGCAAGACAAAGAATGAAGTTGTGAAGCTGCAGGCATCAGGGTTTTATAAGGCTATAGACCTTGAAGAACCTGAACCCTATCACTCTGATATTGAAGAGAAAAAAGCAGAAGAAGGCGGTTATTCACTATCAGACGATGACCGCTATACATTGTACGAAATCCACGCTGACCTTGTGGTTGAGGGGTTGGATGACACGGATGGTATTGCTCGTCCATACGTAGTCACCATAGAGCGTGGCAGTGACGAAGTGCTGGCAATCCGTAGAAACTACGAGGAGGGTGATCCTTTGACCCTCAAACGTCAGCACTTCGTACACTATGCTTATGTGCCGGGATTTGGCTTTTATGGCCTTGGATTGATTCACATTATTGGTGGATATGCCCGTGCTGGAACTTCCTTGATACGGCAACTGGTTGACGCGGGAACACTGTCGAACCTCCCCGGCGGCTTGAAATCGCGTGGACTTCGTATCAAGGGAGACGACTCACCGATTGAACCCGGAGAGTTTAAAGACGTAGACGTGCCATCGGGTAGCATACGCGACAATATAATGCCATTACCCTACAAAGAACCTAGTCAAACACTGCTGGCCCTTCTCAACACTATAACGACCGAAGGACGCAGGCTAGGTGCGATTAGTGACATGGACATATCGGATATGTCGGCTAACGCTCCTGTAGGTACTACATTGGCCCTCCTAGAGCGTACACTCAAGCCTATGGCTGCAGTTCAATCTCGGGTGCATTTCTCTATGAAGCAGGAGTTTAAGCTCCTCAAGACGATCATGGCCGAGTATGCGCCTACAGAGTATGCGTATCAGCCGCATAGGGGCGAGGTTACAGCCAAGCGGGATGACTACCTAATGGTAGATGTCATCCCTGTAAGCGATCCCAATAGCTCTACAATGGCGCAACGTGTAGTACAGTATCAAACAGTTCTGCAAATGTCAGAAAAAGCGCCTCAGATTTACAATCTACCACAGCTGCATCGCCAGATGATCGAAGTATTAGGTGTTAAAAACGCTGACAAACTTGTGCCAACTAAAGATGATGCCAAGCCTACCGACCCTGTAAGCGAAAACATGGCTGCACTTATCGGCAAACCCATGAAGGCGTTTATTTACCAAGACCATGAAGCGCATATTGCTGCGCATACAGCGTTTATGCAAGACCCGATGATGGCGCAGATGATTGGGCAGAACCCGCAGGCAAAACAGATTATAGCTTCACTGCAAGCGCATGTTGCTGAACATCTAGGGTTCTCATATCGCCAAAAAATTGAAGCCAAGCTAGGCGTACCGCTACCTGCACCGAACGAAGAATTGCCAGAAGCCATTGAAATAGAACTTTCTAGGATGATTGCAGACGCAGGTAAGCAGCTTACACAGGCTAATCAGAAACAGGCAGCGCAGCAAAAAGCACAACAACAGGCCAAAGACCCAATCATACAAATAAAACAGGCTGAATTGCAGGTTAAACAGGCTGAGGAACAACGCAAAGCTACACAACAACAGGTAGATGCAAAATTACAGCAAGATAAGTTTAAGTTGCAGCAGGCTAAAGATTCTACGTCTGCCATGTTAGACGCAGAAAAAATTAAACTTGATCAGGCAGCACTAGCTATTGAAGCCGAAGAAAAAGGTGTGAAGTTAGAGCAAGCAGGTCGTGCAGAGCGCAACAAAATAGGCATTGAGACTGCACGAATGATGCAGGCCCGACAGCCAAAAGGGGGTAGTAACTAAACATGGCAAAAACCGTCTTTGACGTGCTGAAAGATAAAATCGAGGATGATCTATCCTCTGCACAGAGTTTCCTATGCGCAGGTTCTTCTAAGGACTACGCACATTATAGGGAAGTTGTTGGCTTAATTCGGGGTCTCGAAGCCAGCAAATCGTATGTTGAAGACCTCTCGCGTAATTATATGGATGATAACGATGGGGATAACTAAGACACTACAGCTTGAAGAACTAGAGCGGGAGCGGGAGATGGAACGCCTTGCTGATGTTGAATTAGAGCTACAGCTACCAAAACCTGTAGGGTATCGTGTGTTAGTAGCACTGCCGCAGCCCGAAGATAAGTTTGAGGGTACAAACATCCTCAAGACAGATAAAGCCAAACAACAAGATCATGTAATGTCTATTATTGGCCTTGTTGTAGACATGGGGTCTGGCGCGTACGCAGATAAAGAACGCTTCCCCGAAGGGCCGTGGTGTAAGGAAGGGGACTATGTAATGTTCCGCATGAACTCAGGCACTAGATTTACTATTGCAGGGGTAGAGTATCGTCTTATGAATGACGATTCAATAGAAGCTGTTGTGGATGATCCCACGGGTATTCAGAGGGCGTAATCATGGCTTTTCAAAAAGTAGAATTTGAGTTCCCAGATGAGGAGTCAACCGTTGTCGATATTGAAGAAACGAGCGCAGTTGAAATCGACGTATCCGGTAAGAAAACTAAAGACGATTTTGTGGAGGATGCACGAGTTAAGGATAAGCCTGAACGTAAAGCTAATCCTGTGGAAGACGAACTTGAAATTGAGGTGGTTGACGACACTCCGAAGAAGGACCGCAATCGCAAAGCGTCGGAACCCCCTGAAGACGTTACTGACGAAGAGTTGGAAGACTACTCGGAGAAAGTCCGAAAGCGAATCCAACACTTCAGCAAAGGATACCATGACGAGCGCCGCGCCAAAGAAGAAGCCTTCAGGCAAAGCCAAGAGCTTGAGCGCGTCACGCAACAACTCATGGAAGAAAACAAAAAGCTAAAAGGTAACGTTAATAAAAATCAGACTGCGTTACTTGAACAGGCTAAGAAAAATTCAGCCTCAGAAACAGAAACAGCCAAACGTGAGTACAAAGCGGCTTACGAATCTGGTGATTCTGACGCTGTGTTAGAAGCACAAGAAAAGCTAACGGCTGCTAAGTTAAAGGCTGATAAGCTAGCAAACTTTAAAGTACCCGCTTTACAGGACGAAGAAACTCCTGTAGAGGTTGCAAAAGAACCCGCTCCAACACCAAAAGTTGATGATCGGGCTGCGGAATGGCAAAAAGCTAACTCGTGGTTCGGACCAGACGATGAGATGACAAGTTTAGCGTTGGGGTTGCATAATAAACTTGTCAAACAGGGCGTAGACCCGCAAAGCGATGAGTACTACGAGACGATAGATGCTCGTATGCGTCAAGTATTCCCCGGTAGTTTCGAGGATGCTGAACCGAAGCGAAGAACATCAGTGGTGGCTCCCGCAACGCGGAGTACAGCACCGAAAAAAGTGACTTTGACAAGAACTCAAGTCCAACTCGCTAAACGGTTAGGGTTAACCCCACAACAATACGCCAAACAGGTTGCATTAGATATGAGGAATAACAATGGCTGAGAATCGCCTAAACCGCGAGCTTGACGTTCGTGAGAAGAAAGTACGTAGAAAAGCGTGGACGCGCCCTGAGACCTTACCGTCTCCTACTCCTGAAGCTGGCTACGAATTTCATTGGGTACGTGTAAGTACTCAAGGACAGACCGATTCTACTAACGTGTCCTCAAAACTAAGAGAAGGTTGGGAGCCATGTCTGGCTAAAGATCACCCTGAAATTGTTATGGTTTCTATTGAACAAGAACGATTCAAAGAAAACGTAGTCATTGGTGGTCTAATGTTATGCAAGGCTCCAGCTGAAATGGTCGAAGAGCGTAATGCTTATTATTCTGAGCATACAAACGCGCAGATGCGGTCCGTGGAGAACAACCTTATGAGAGAAAGTGATCCTCGTATGCCGATATTTAATGATCGCAAATCAAAGGTCACTTTCGGCAAAGGAACTTAATTTAGGAGCTTATAATGGCTTATCCTACAGTTGATGCCCCCTACGGGCTGAAGCCGGTAAACTTGATTGGAGGTCTACCCTTTGCAGGGGCGACACGACAATTACCTATTGCCAGCAATTACGGCACCAGCATCTTTAACGGTGATGTTGTCGAACTAAATGCTAACGGCAATGTCATCATTACTACTACAGCAGGCCAAGCAGCAAACGCTGTTGTCCCCGGTCTTGTTGGGGTATTTCTTGGTTGTCGGTATACAGACCCAACCTTGGGTTATGAGTTATACAGTCAACACTATCCTGCGAATACAGTAGCAACTGACATTGTTGCGTATATTAGCGATGACCCCCACGCACTTTACAAAGTTGTAAGTGTAACATCTGCCGTCGCAAACAACGCTGCTGGCGGGTTGCTTCCAGCGTTTAAGACACGCGCAGTTGCAGGCCCACCCAAGAACGCAGTGCTCGTGTTGAACACAGGTCTGCTCTCTACGGGTAATAGCCGTATGGGTTGTTTTGCAAACAGTGTTACTACCTCGCTTCCGTTAACTGTCGTAGATGTGGTTCCTGAAACTGCAAACGCTGCGGGTACGGGTTTCATTGAACTTATCGTTAAGTTCAACGTTGGGTATCATCGCTATAACGGCCAAGTCGGCGTATAAGGGAGAATAACCAATGGCTATTTCACGCGCACAGTTACTTAAAGAACTGCTTCCCGGCCTAAACGCCTTGTTTGGTCTGGAATACGCAAAGTACGGTGAAGAACACACCGAAATCTTTGAAACCGAAACCTCGGACCGTTCGTTCGAGGAAGAACAGAAATTGAGTGGATTTTCTGCTGCACCTGTTAAAGACGAAGGCTCTGCCATCGAATATGACAATGCACAGGAAGCATGGACTGCTCGTTATACACACGAAACAGTGGCAATGGGTTTCTCAATCACTGAGGAAGCTATTGAGGATAACTTGTATGATTCTCTATCATCTCGTTATACTAAAGCACTGGCTCGTGCTATGGCGTACACCAAGCAGGTCAAAGCTGCCAACATCCTGAACACTGGATTTGCTGGCCCGACCTATGGTGATGGTCAGACACTCATGTCTACTGCGCACCCACTAATCTCTGGTGGTGTAAACTCAAACCGTCCTGCGGTTGCAGCTGATCTTAATGAAACTTCCTTGGAAGCGGCTATTATTCAAATTGCAGCTTGGACTGATGAGCGCGGACTGTTGATTGCAGCACAACCTAAGAAACTCGTAATTCCGCCAGCACTGCAATTCGTTGCAACACGTCTGATGGAAACCGAAGGTCGTGTAGGTACTGCAGACAACGACATCAACGCGCTACGCGCCAACGGCTCGATTCCGGGCGGTTACACTGTCAACCATTATCTGACAGACACAAACGCGTGGTTCCTGATGACTGATGTACCTAACGGCCTGAAGCACTTTACACGGGCAGCTATGGCTACCTCTATGGATGGTGACTTTGACACAGGCAACAGCCGGTATAAGGCACGCGAGCGTTATTCGTTCGGTGTATCTGATCCGCTGGGTATCTTCGGTTCTCCCGGAGCGTAAAACACGTTACTATTACGTAAAAGTAGGGGCAGCTTCGGTTGCCCCTTTCTTTTTGTTTAGTTTAGTGTAATATGCAGACATCCCTGACAAACACAGTGTGTGTTTGACTCTAGCCACGACAGGAGAATCATATGGCTAACACTACATTTTCCGGCCCAATTAGGGCAGGTAACATCCGAAATACAACTGGAACAACTGTAGGTACTGACATTGCTAACGTAGGTTACGTTGTAATGTGTCAAGACACAGTGCAAACTATTGCAGGTGGCGCACTTACAGCCGCTGTAACAGATATTGTTATTCCTGCTAACTCTAAGATCGTTAACTGCATCATTGATCTTGTAGCTGCGGCTAACACCACCACCAATATCAGCGTTGGCGAAGTAGGTGGTAACCCTAATACAATCATTAACGCTGTAGCATCAGGTACTACTGTTGGTATCAAGGCGCTGGGCGCTGGCGGTGGTGGAACCCTAGAATGGGGCAATATCGGAACTTCTGATAAACGCCTGACAGTAACCACTTCGGCTGTTACCAGTGCAGGGTCTGTTCGTATTACAGTTATGTACGCACAAGCATTTAACACCGCAATTCAACCGTAAAGGGGTGTTAGTATGGCTGGTAATTCAGTACGGGCATATAACGTTGCTACGGGTGATGCTGCGGCCATTGTTGGACCGCACCGCGCTCGTATTTTAGGAGTCTTGGTTAACGCCGCCGCCGCGTGTGCGTTTACGCTACGTAATGGCTCTGCTACAGGAGACATTCTCCTCGACCTTACACTTCCCGTGGGGTGGAATGACGTATACATTCCTGCAGACGGCATACTAGCCGCTAACGGTTGTTTTGTAGCAGCGTTAACTGGAACGGGTAACAAGATAACTATCATATTGGAGTAGTCTTGTGCGTGTATATTACAAAAAAGGCGGGGGCGTAAAATCCCCTGCTTGGACCCGCAAAGCGGGAAAAAGTGAGTCTGGTGGACTCAACGCAAAAGGCGTTGCCAGCTACCGCAAGGCCAATCCCGGCAGTAAGTTAAAAACTGCGGTTACTACCAAACCCAGCAAACTTAAAAAAGGGTCTAAGGCTGCAAATCGACGCAAGTCGTTCTGCGCCCGTATGAAAGGCATGAAAAAACGCAATACAAGTTCTAAGACGGCTAACGATCCTGACAGCCGCATTAACAAGAGCTTGCGGAAATGGAATTGCTAACATGCCATACCTGACCAGCAGCATACCATACTTTAAAGCGTGGGTACGTAGGGAATACACTAAGAATCTTGAAGATTATCACGGTGAGTTTCTACATGTTATGGTTATAGGTGTTACTACAATGCCCAATCGCACTCTTAGCTTCCAAGTAATATTTACGGGGTGCGAGTCAGACGATACCGAGGACGAGAATGTGCATGGCGGGGCAATGTGGGCTAGGATGCCCCTGACGGCTCTTGTAGCGGATGTACCGCTTGAGGAATGGCCTACGGTGTTGCCACCGTATCTTGCACAGCCTTGGGATTGCATGTCTCACTATCATTCGGTGTATAAACTAGAAAGAGCTTCTCCCGCACCGTGGATAGCCAAAGTAGATGGTGAGTTTTATCCCGCTAAATATTTGTTTACTGTAGATTACACAGATAGCGAAGTAGCTGACGATCCTGCACAGCATAAGCAAAGTCACGTACTTGAGTTGTTAGATGCAGGCGAATATACAGGTAACATAGTGGCACTACCAAACAATCGGGTACGCGTGACGCACCCTGCGTGGTTTGAAACAGGACAAGGCGCTCCAGACTTTAAACCAAATCAACATATATATGGTTCAAAAGAAGACGTAGAATACGTCTGGGACACGGAGCGAGTGTTCAACAATTTGTACAAGGAATAAAACCATGAAGATGAAGAAAAAAGGTTACTCTATGGGTGGCATGAAGAAAAAAGGTTACGCTAAAGGCAAGAAAGTTACGCAGGACGGTATTGACTCTGCTGCTAGAGCCGAGGCTGGGAGTGTTATGGAAGGTCAACGTATCTCTCCAGAAATGCCCGGAGTAGCAACGTCGTTGCGTCCGAGGATGCGGCCTAAGTCAGTAGAACAAAAAGCAAAGATGCGTAAAGTAAAACCAAAAATGCGCCCTGAAGGTATGAAAGCTGGTGGCGGTGTCATGAAGAAAAAAGGTTATGCCAACGGTGGTAAAGTGCGCGGTTACGGTATGGCCCGTGGCGGCAAACCTGCCAAAATGGTCTGATGCGAAAATACTACAAATCCAGTGGGTGTGGTTGTTCTTCTTGTAGCGGCAAAGGCTACAAAAAAGGCGGTACAGTTAAGGATGCGTGTTACAAAAAGGTAAAGGCTTCGTACAAAGTCTTTCCTAGCGCGTATGCAAGTGGCGCAATTGCGAAGTGTAGAAAGAAAAGGGGCGGCAAGTAATGGCTGTTCGTAAAACAGCAAAGGGCGCTGCCCTAAAACGCTGGTTCAAAGAGGATTGGAAAGATGTCCGCACAGGCAAAGAGTGTGGTCGGCAGGAGGGCGAGAAACGCGGTACACCGTACTGTAGACCGTCTAAGCGCGTATCTAGCAAGACTCCTAAAACTAGCAGCGAGATGACTAAGGCTGAGAAAAGCAAACGTATAGCGCAGAAAAAACGTTTAGGACAACCTGCGGGAAAACCTAAACGTGTAGCTCCTGCAAAAAGGCGTAAGAAATGACAACATCAGGCACCGCAACGTTCGACATGGACTTTACTGAGATTGCTGAAGAGGCATGGGAACGTGCGGGGCGTGAGCTTCGCAGTGGCTATGATTTACGTACAGCGCGACGATCCATGAATCTTATGACGATTGAGTGGCAGAACCGTGGCATAAATATGTGGACGATAGAAAATAAGTCTATCGACCTACAAATTGGAGTGGCTGAGTACACATTACCAGCGGATACTATTGATTTGCTAGAACAACAAATACGTACTAACGATACTAATGTTAGTACACAATCGGACCTTACCATAAATAGAATATCTGTATCCACGTATTCGTCTATACCTAACAAGTTAACACAGGGGCGACCTATTCAAATATACATAGAACGACTACAACCTGCCCCAAAGGTAATTGTGTGGCCTGTTCCTGACAACAACAATTATAAATTAAACTACTGGCGCATGCGCCGTATTGAAGATGCAGGCAGTGGCGTACAGACCGCTGATGTTAGTTTTAGGTTTCTTCCCTGCCTTGTTGCAGGGTTGGCTTATCACATCGCTGCAAAAGTCCCTGAACTTGTAGACCGTGTGCAGATGCTAAAAGCCATGTACGATGAACAGTTTGAAATGGCGGCTAGTGAGGACCGAGAAAAAACACCTGCACGGTTCGTGCCTAGAATATCAGGGGTGCGCTAATGGGTAACAGGTTTGCCGCTGGAAAACGTGCGCTTGGTATATGCGATGTGTGCGGGTTTCAGTATAAATTACGTGAATTAAAAGACTTGTTTGTCAAAGGTACAAACTCGCATGTAAAGGCTTGCCCTACTTGTTGGAACCCTAGTCACCCGCAACTTAGGCTAGGAGAGCTTCCTATAAACGATCCGCAAGCATTGCGTAACCCTCGCCCTGACCAAGGAGTTGCAGACAGTAGAAATTTTCAAGGTGGGTGGAATCCTGTAGGACTTGTTGATCCTTTCAATTTAATGCCAAATAGGTTAGTTGGTGGTGTAGCGGTTGGAACAGTAACAGTAGTAACAAACTAGGAGGGCATGTAATGCCTAAAGTTGGAAATAAAGAATTTAGCTACAGTCCTAAAGGTAAAGCTATGGCTGCAAAAGAATCGGCCAAAACAGGGAAACCCATGCAGACTTACAAGTCTGGGGGCAAAGTAAAAGTTCGGGGCACAGGTGCTGCAACAAAAGGTCTCTATGCGCGGGGGCCGATGGGGTAATTTATGGATTATACTGCGTTAACAACCAATATACAGGATATCTGCGAAACTACTTTCACTGCGGATGTGTTAGCTATGTTTACGCAACAATCCGAACAAAAAATATACAACTCAGTGCAGATTCCTGCGCTGCGTAAAAACGTTGTAGGCACTATATCTGGCAATAATAAATACCTCACTTCACCTTCAGATTTTATATGGGCTTACTCTCTAGCGGTTATAAGCGCAGGAGATGTATATACATATCTAATTAACAAAGACGTTAACTTTATGCGTGAGGCGTATCCTAACCCTAGTGACAAAGGTGTTCCGAAACATTATGCGTATTTTGATGACAATACGTTTATTCTTGGACCCACCCCAGAAACAAGTTATACTACAGAACTGCATTATGGGTACTATCCAGAATCTATAGTCACCGCTGGGACTACATGGTTAGGCGAAAACTTTGATTCTGCGCTATTAAACGGTGCTCTAATAGAAGCAATACGTTTTATGAAGGGGGAACCCGATGTAGCTGCAATGTATGAATCATTGTACGCGCAGTCGATAACCTTGTTAAAAAATCTTGGAGATGGTAAGTTGCGTGAAGACGCGTATCGTTCTGGGCAAGTTCGTACCACAGTAAGCTAGGAGATAAATATGGCTTTCACAGGAAACTTTATGTGTACTTCGTTTAAGAAGGCACTACTCGACGGTGAGATGGACTTTAGTGCCAACACTACCGATACATTTAAGATTGCGTTGTATACTAATAGTGCATCCCTAACAGCGGCCACCAGTGATTATACAAATAACACTACGGGTGAAGTTTCTGGTGGAAATTATGGCTCTGCTGGCGGAAAGGTGTTAACAATTAGCCAAGCTCCCACAGACGGCGGTTCTGGTACAACTATATTTCTTAGTTTTGCAACTGTAAATTGGACGGCTTCAACAATTACTGCGCGCGGCGCGTTAATTTATCGTTCTAGCGGTGCAATTACTAACAATGCGGTTGCTGTGTTAGATTTCATTTCTGATAAGTCCTCGTCAAATGGTACTTTTGAAATTCAGTTTCCAACCAACAATGCGACAAGTGCTATAATCCGCCTCGAAACACCTTCGTAACCTTGTAGGAGGTAGCTGTAATGGTCTTTAAATTAGTAAATAGAGCTTACGTTCTAACGGCTACAACCGGTACAGGTTCGATAGCCTTGGGGTCTGTCGTTGCAGGGTATCAGACATTTTCAGCAGCAGGTGTAACTGACGGAGATACCGTACGCTATACAATAGAAGATGGTACTAATTGGGAAATTGGGACCGGCACTATAAGTAACTCTGTTGGAACTATGGCGCGCAGCGTCACGGAAAGTTCTAGTGGAGGTAGTTTATTAACACTGTCCGGTAATGCACAGGTATTTTTAACAGCTACTGCTGTGGACCTAGGGGCTGCTCTATATACTGCTAACGAAAGTTCTCCATCAGCGCAGCCTTTGGCTACTAACGGTAATGCTGTGGCGATTGGCGATGGCGCTCAAGCAAGTGGTACTGATAGTTTTGCTCTTGGCAAAAACTCAAGGGCGGGAGGGACCCGTGGTACCGCTTTTGCGTTTTCAAACGCAGGAGGTACTAATAGTTTTGCAGCAGGCATTGGCAGCACATCAACTAACTTAGGAGCACTAACAAGTAACTCTGTGGCAATGGGGAAAAACGCAACAGCAGGAGGATTGAGATCAGCCGCGCTTGGTGACGAAGCTGTTACTGGCACTTCAGGAGAAAGTGCGGTGGCGCTTGGGACATCTTACGCTAATGGTGTAGATAGTTTCGCAGCAGCTATAGGCAGTACCAGTACCTCGCTGGGAGCGCGGGACGCTAATACTATTGCTATCGGACAGCAAGCAAATGCTTCTGAAACTGGCGCTATAGCACTAGGGCGAGGTACTGTTTCCGGTGATTTTTACTCCTCTGGTCTTGGCGGGTTTAACAACCTTGTCAACAGTGATTATGCTACTATTGCAGGAGGCAGGGAAAACACCATTCAGGATGCCTCTTCAATACAAAGAGGCGACTATAGTGCCGTACTGGGGGGTCGTGACAACACTATTACCAATAACTATGCTGCTGCTTGGGGTCGCCAGAACACTATCACGGGTTTCGGTGGTACGGCTGGCGGGGGATATAACGAGGCTGGCGGTAGTTATTCTGTTGCCATAGGCTATTTTAACATTACAGGTGATGACGCCTTCGCCGGTTTTGCTCATGGTCGTGACGCCAAATCTACTATTAGAGGCAGCAGAGCACAGGCATCAGGTAGATTTGCAGCTATTGGTGACGCCCAAGGCGGTCAATATATTTTACGGATTTTTACTCCAGATGCAACCTCAGTTGTACTGACAGCAGAAGGCAATAGCACCGTCAGTGGAACCAACCAAATCGTAGCCGCTTCTGACACTTGCATAACATTTAGCGGCACAATCGTTGCCATGCAAAACGGCGCACAAAGCTACGGTAGCTGGGAATTTAAGGGGCTTTTAGTCAATGACGGGGGGACCACTACCCTTGCGAATAGTGTAATCACAGCAATTTCTAACACTTCAAACTGGGGGGTAGCTTTGTCTGCCAACAACACCCTTAACGCCTTGTCAATTACAGTAACGGGCGAAGCAAGCCACAATATCCGCTGGGTGGCTAATATCCACACCGCTGAAGTAACTTATGCATAGGAATAAAAATGGCTATATCGAACAATATTACAACAGAAAACTCGCAATACGGAATTGCTTTCGACGGTGCGTACTATCGCATCATCACAACAACAATCTTACGAAACCGAGGAGATGATTTAAAGTTCGTCGTTACAATCGATCTGTCAGGGTACGCTACAACCCCTAATGATGTTACACGGGAAGTAGACTTTAAACGCTACAACGTTTCGCTGACAGAGGTTGAAGCAACCGCTGGCGATACATTTTTAGCAAAATGCTACACTTGGATTATGACACAAGATGATATGGCTGGCAGTTCGGCTGTATAGGAGAATATAATGTCTGTATCAATCTCATTACAAGACGGGTTTTTTCGGTCTGTGCAAACTGCCGAAACGGTAGGTACTATAACCGGTAGTACACTTGATTTTGATACCGGCAATGTTTTCTCAAACGCACCATCCGCTAACGTAACCTATGTCTTTAGCAATCCACCAGTAAGTGGAATTGCATTTGGCTTTACGCTCAAGATAACGCCCTCTGCAACGGTTACTGTGCTATGGCCTGCTTCAGTTGATTGGGCTGGCGGCGCGGCTCCTGACGCCCCTGCCAGCGGCGATACAAACGTCTATAGTTTCTACACGCAAGATGGCGGCACAACCTATTACGGCTTCTTAGCTGGGGCTGCAATGGGATGAGTATAGCAAGATATATGCAAATGGCTGCAGCTGGGACGGTACAAGCCCCGCCAACGATTACTTTAAATTCGTCGGGGAGTGTAGTAGCTAGCACCATTTCTGGCGATGTCTATACGTTTCCTTATGGTGGAGATATACCTGCAGGTTCTTTCGTTGTGATTACGGTTACAGCACGTTCAGGTGGCAATACTGTTACTGGAAGCTGGAGCAGTATTGTTGACTCTGCGGGAAACACTTTCTCTGAAGTAATTGAGGGTACACAAGATAATAATCTTACTTTTTCTGCAATATATGCCGGAGTTTTAGGGGCGTCTGTTACATCCTCAACAGACATTAGCGCAACGTCGAGTCAAAGTAATGGCAGCAGTTCATACGCTAAAGCAAAGCATCATTCTATTTTTGTACTAACAGGTGTTACGCAAGCTGATAACACGTCAAACGCCCCTACTACTGCAAGCACGGATGTCTTTAGTAATTCTGCGACTACCACAACGGGAAATGGTATTGCGTTACACGTTATCTCATCGGGCACCGGCAGCACTAGAACTATAAGTTCTGTTTCTTCCGGTTACACCTCCCTAGCGTTAACTGCACAGGCGTGTAGCCAATATAGCGCAAGAAAAGTGATAGACCAATCTGGGGGCACTGCTGTAAGCAGCACGATTACTTTAAGTGGAGCTCTTGGTCGTGCTGCCGATATTATTGCAGCATTTAAGTGAGGCAAAAAATGTACGTCAAACTTACAAGCGAAAACGAAGTAGAGCGATATCCTTACGGCTTCTTAGCTGGGGCCGCAATGGGATGAGTATAGCAAGATATATGCAAATGGCGGCTGCTGGCGGTGCTGAGAGTTTGTTTGGCCCCGCATATGGAGATTGGGATGGAAGCCCCATTCAATTTAACAGTGTTTCTGACGGAAACTCTGGCACTGACAGTCAATATAATTCGCTTGGTGGGTTTTATGATAAACAACGTGGCCGACTTTACGCGCCATATTCTACCCCTAGAACACACACGGGGAGTTACCCACTTTTTAACGGAGGGATGGCTTTCGTTCCCAACTGGCCAGCATCATCATCTTCAGATTGCACAGTAGCCTACCAAAACGGTGCTAGTTACGTTTGTTTCAGTGTGTTTAACTCTAATGAAATATATGTTTTTACAAACGACACCACTATGGCCTACAAAGGGTATTTCTGGCTGGGTAGTGTCGTTAATGGCCGCTCATTTTGTTTTGGATATTGGAACGGAAATCCAGTCATATTTAGTAGCTCAAACAGCACCACTATGTCCTATCATACTTTGCCTGATCTTGAAAATCTATCGGGCAACACAGTAAGCAGACTAGGGACTTTTAACCTTCCCAGCAACCAACCCCCCAGTTACAATCTTTTTTATGCGGGTAGAGATGCAACTACTACTAAAGTATATTTCTATTACAGACAGTACACGACGCCAGTAAGAAGAGTATCTATTCTTGATAACTCATCTTCAAGTGGTGTCGCCACCAGTGAGACAGCGGGGGCATTTAACCGGGCTGGGACAAGTAGCTACGGTATATTTATCGACTATGAACTTAAAAAATTATATATTGGCGGATATACTGGCCGCATCCTGTACCGTTACTCTGCGGTCTAATAGAAAAGGTACTGACAAATGTATGCAAAACTTACAAGCGACAACAAAGTAGAGCAATATCCATACACGCTCGGTGATCTTCGTCGTGATAATAAAAACGTTAGTTTTCCGCGACAAGTGGATGCAAATACATTAGCAGAGTATCGAGTGTATCCTGTAGTTGTGGCTGACCCTCCGGCCTACGACCCACTTACTCAAACGGCGCAAGAAGGAGCACCCGCGTTAGTTGATGGACAATGGAGAGTTAATTGGGTAGTTACGGCCCTGTCAACCGATAGTGCCGCAAGTAATGTCCGTTTTCAACGTGACGATTTATTAAGGGAAACCGATTGGATGGCAGGTAGTGATGTAACGATGTCAAGCGCATGGCAAATCTATCGACAAGCACTTAGGGATTTACCCGCCCAAGCTGGGTTTCCTAATGTAACTTGGCCTACGAAGCCTAGCTGATGTTAGGTCTTTTCCCCCTAGCAGCAGCGCCAATAGCGGCACTAAGCAATCCGTTGATTGTTGCACAGGCCGCTGTCGCTAGTGGAGCTATTGCACCAGTTACTGTTGTAGGTAATGCAGTTGTTGAACACGCGACGGGGGTGGCCGGAGAGGGTGTATTAGGTGCTGTTACTATCGTAGTCGGACAAGGACCAATAGTATCCCCTGAAGGAGTAGTTGCAGATAACACACTAGGCGATGTAACTATTTCAGGAACTGCTAATACAGTGCCTGCAGGGGTGGCTGATGATGTTGCTTTAGGAAATGTAACTGTTAACATAAATAGTAGGATCATACCTACGCCAGTAAGAGCTTTTTCACAACTAGGCAAAGTTGAAGTTAAGATAAACGCCCCTGTATCCGTAACAGGACTTTCAACAAATGGAGCCGTAGGGCAGTTGTTAGTTTGGCAACAAATTGATGATTCACAAACACCACCAGACCCTAATTGGGTACCCGTGAACTAAATGAGGTTACTATGTCAACACAGTTTACACCAATATTAAAACTAGCTCTGCCCGTTCAGGGCGAATTAACAGGTAACTGGGGAGACACAGTAAACGATAATATTACTTCTATGGTAGAAGAAGCAGTTGCAGGGCGTTCTGTAATTAATATCTGGAGCACCAATTCTGCTACATTGTCTGTAGCAAACGGAACTGCGGCCTCATCTAGGTCAGCTATGTTGACTCTTACGGACACCAACACTTCACTAACAGGCGCGGCTACAGTAATATGTCCTGCGGCTAGTAAAATGTATATTATGCAGAACCTTACCGCACAAACAGTTACGTTAAAAACTGCTAGTGGTACAGGCATTGCAATACCAACAACTAAATCTTCTTTATTGTTTTGTGATGGAACAAATGTAGTTGAAGCCGTTACCAATGTTACTTCATTGTCTATTGGTGGTAGCACACTAACTCTAGCAGGCAACCTTACTACTTCTGGAGCAAATGCCTTAACACTCACTACTACCGGAACTACTAATGTAACTTTTCCTACTACGGGCACGCTGATTACGCTTGCAGGCACAGAAACATTAACAAATAAAACATTAACCTCACCTACAATTACTGGTGGGACTATTACAGGTATAACTGATCTAGCTATTGCAGACGGAGGTACCGGCGCTGGTACGGCTGTTGACGCGCTTGCGGCACTAGGAGGTATTGGCTCTGTGTTAGCAGACGCATCTCCGCAACTTGGAGGTACGTTAGATTGTAACGGTAACAATATAGAATTTACCTCGCAAGAGGCGCGTTTTGGGCAAGGCAATACGTTTATAGTGTCCCATACAGGTGCGGCCACTCTAGTAAATGGCACAGGTAATTTTACAATACAGACTGACAACGACTTTGCTGTAAAGTCTGCAAATGGCGCAGAAACTATGCTGTCAGCTACTAAAGATGGTGGAGTCACGTTAAATTACGACAATGTAGAAAGATTTGCCACTACCACAGGCGGTGTAACCGTTGATGGTAATTTAGGTGTATCTGGCACTGTAGACGGCGTTGACATTGGTGTTAACCTACCTACTACTCTAGGTTCTGCAGGACAAGTTCTAACAGTAAATACTGGAGCTACCGGAGGAGTATGGGAAAACGCAACATACAAGGGGTTGGTAAAACTAGGCATTGCTACAAGTAGTAATACACTTACAAACCTTACTACTGACGGTAGCACTCCCAGCACAACTAACCAAATATTGATACCAGTAAATACATCTATGGTGATAACTGGAACTGTACTTATGAGGCAGCAGGTAGGGGGAGGAACTAATACTGCTGCATGGGAAATTAAATCTCTCGCACGTAGAGAAGCTAGTGGTGTTTGTGTAATCGTGTCTCAAGCGGTTACTTCAATTTCTAATGTAGGCGGGTATACAGACCCCGTATTGTTGGCTTCAGGTATATCGGCTGCCGGGGTGTTACAAGTACAGGTTGCAGGTGAATCTGGTGAAAATTTACAATGGAACGCAGATTTAACTACTAATACCGCTGTTTACGCATAAGGTTTATGAATATGGATATAGAAGATCGTGTAGGCGCACTGGAGCGAGATATGACGGCCATACAAACAGAAGTTAGGATACAGTTTAAAGAAGTATTCACACGCGTAAAACGTATTGAAACCGTTCTTGTTGCCACGTCAGGCGCAACTATTGTGATGCTTTTAACTATTCTTAGCCGTATGTAGTTATGATTGACCCCGTTACGGCTTTTGCAACAGCTAATGCAGCCTTTAAGGGGGTAAAAATGTTAGTTGGCGCAGGGCGTGAGATGCAAGATGTTAGCAAACAGCTTGGGTCTTGGTACTGCGCAGTCGCAGATATTACCCGCGCGGAGTCTCAACGTAAGAATCCTACATGGTTAGACCGACAAACTCAAGGTTCTGACAACATAGAACAACAGGCTATGGATATTGTTATCCGTAAGAAAACTTTGCTTGAGAAAGAAAAAGAAATTAAGTTTATGTTAGACTATAGATTTGGTCTGGGCACATACGATGAGATGTTAGGTATGCGTAGGCAGATACGCAAAGAAAGAGAAGACACGGTGTACGCAGCTATGGAAGCAAAAAGACAGATGGCTAATAACCTAGCCATAGCTGGGTTGTCTTTAGGTATTATTAGTGTGTTAGGTGGTGGCATGTATTTAATTATTCTGGCGACTCAGTAATGGATAGTTGGGTTTTATATTTTCTTATTGTTTTCGTAAACGGCGATTCATTTATGTTGGAAAACAACCAACGCTTTAAAACAAAAGGGGAATGTCTGGTTGAGGGTATGCAAAAAGGCAGTTCTATTGTAGAAAATATAATAGTAATGTCAGGAATACCCGCTCTAGGGCAATTTACTTGTCGTAAGGTTGGGGTGGATACATGATGTTAATTGCATATGCGATTGTAGCTGGTTTAGTTAGTCCTGATTTTGTGACTTGTCAGTTGGCTAAACGCACCAAAGTACAAGGTGAAATGGTTTGTATTTACAAAGGACCAAACAATACGGTAGGTTATCACTATCCGAGTTTTAGTTTTAAGGAGTGCCCTAGACAGTTTCAATGCCGATACTCACCTGACAATAAGCGGCGTCCAACTGTTAAGGAAATAATGGAAGGCTTGCAAGGGGGCTTTGAATGACAAACGCTTTTGAAAAAATACTAGAGTATCGTCTTATGCCGAGACTCATGATGTTTGTAATGACCGTGATGTATATACGAGTTTTGGAATGGGGAATGACCTTAGAGGATTTGTCCACACAGCAGTCCGCGATGATATCAATTTGTTCTGGGTCCATGACGGGCGCGTTTGCGGTATGGTTAGGATCAGAAAAATGATAACGCAACTTATAAGTAGTCTTACAGGACTTGCTACATCTGTTATAGACAGCAAGACGCAAATTAAATTAACCGAGGCTGAAATAAAGAAAAAACAGCTCACAGGCGAGATTGATTGGGATTTAGCTGCTATACAAGCTACGGAAAATTCGTGGAAAGATGAATGGATTACGTTGCTTTTCAGTATTCCATTAATACTAGCCTTTATGGGAGATTGGGGAAATGACATTGTGCAGCGCGGATTTATGGCATTAGAAGCCATGCCAACGTGGTATCAATATAGTCTAGGCGGTATTGTGTCTGCGAGTATAGGGATTCGATCAGTAAGTAAATTTTTTGGGAAGAAGTAATCATGGGATACAAGTTAGGAAAGCGAAGCCTATCAAGGCTAGAAGGTGTCAACGACGATCTGGTAACGGTCGTGAAATACGCTATCGGCGTGACGAAGCAGGACTTTTCAGTCATCTGCGGTCTGCGAACGATAGAGGAGCAGAAGGCGCTAGTTGCAAAAGGGGCTTCGCAAACCATGAAGTCAAAACACATTGACGGCAACGCTGTTGATTTGATGGCTTATTGCAACGGTAGCGGTCGTTGGGAATTAAATCTATACGACGAGATTGCCGATGCTATGAAAGAAGGCGCAGAGGCTGCAGGTGTCAAGTTACGGTGGGGCGCTGCATGGACTATCGACGATCTAGGCGCTTATGATGGCACAGCAGAACATGCTATGTGTTCGTACGTAGATACACGCAGATCACAGGCACGTAGGCCGTTCATAGATGCTCCACATTTTGAACTCATGCCCCAAGATGTTACAGTAAAAGTTGACCCGTTGCCCAGTATATCTAATCTTACTTCGTAGGTGACTCATGCCGCTACAAAAACTTCAGTTTGCTCCCGGGATAAACCAAGAAAAAACGCGATACTCCGCTGAAGGTGGTTGGTATGATTGTGACAAAGTTAGGTTTAGACAAGGGTTTCCCGAAAAAATTGGAGGTTGGTCCCGCATATCTACCACCACGTTTCAAGGAATATGTAGATCATTATGGAATTGGGCTACACTAGGAGGTTTAAATCTAGTCGGTGTAGGAACTAACCTTAAATTTTATATTGAATCTGGTGGGTCGTACACAGACATAACGCCACTACGTGCAACAGTAACTTTAACTAATCCCTTTACAACACAGACAGGAGCAAATGCAAACATTGTAACTGTTACTGACGCCAATGGTGGCTACACTGATGGAGACTTTGTAACTTTTGCAGGATCAGGAGACGTAGGAGGTATTGCTGCAAGCGTGTTAAACGCTGAACATCAAATTACGTACACAGCAGGAAACACGTATACGATAACGTTGTCTCAAAATGCTAGTTCCGTTGCTACAGGTGGGGGTACAGTCACGGCAGCGTACCAAATAAATATTGGCCCTACGCTATCTATACCTCTAACAGGTTGGGGTGCGGGTAGTTGGGGTGCGGGTAGTTGGGGATTCAGTGGTGCTTCTTCGTACCCATTACGCATATGGAGTCAAGCAAATTTTGGTGAAGACTTAGTATTTGCACAACGTGGTGGAGCCGTTTATTATTGGGATGCTTCTGTCGGACTCGTAAACAACCGTGCAGTTTTGTTGTCTAGTCTAAATGCCGGAGGAGCCGTACCTACAAACACTAATCGAATATTGGTATCAGATGTAAGTAGGTTTGTATTTTGTTTTGGAGCAAATCCTTTTGGGGGAACTACATTTGACCCTATGTTAGTTCGTTGGTCCGATCAAGGAGATGCAACAAACTGGGTGCCGTCAGCTGTTACGCAGGCAGGCGGGTTGTCTTTATCTAGGGGTACTGAGATTGTCGCGGCTATTCAATCACGGCAAGAAGTCTTAGTGTGGACTGATGCGGCCTTGTATTCTTTACAGTATGTAGGAGCGGACTCTGGAGTTTGGGGGGCGCAAACTGTAGGAGAAAACATATCTATCGCTTCACAAAACGCTGTAGCTTTTGCTAACGGTATTTCGTATTGGATGGGCAAAGACAAATTCTATAAGTATGATGGTCGTACGCAGCCGTTACGGTGTGATATAAAACGTAGTGTGTTTAATGATTTTAATTCATTACAATACGAACAAGTTTTTGCAGGTACAAATGAAGGATTTCATGAAGTATGGTGGTTTTATTGTTCTGCTGATACCAACTCACTAAACAAATATGTTATTTATAACTACATGGAAGACACATGGTATCATGGAAATTTGGCGCGCACTGCGTGGTTAGACTCGGGACTTCGAGATTTCCCCTTGGCTGCTACATATAGTAATAACCTTGTAAACCATGAAGAAGGTGTAGACGATAATGAGTTAGGAGTAAGTGCTCCTATTGCTGCTACAATATCGTCTGGAGAATTTGATATAGAAGACGGCGATCGGTTTTCTTTTGTGCATCGCGTCATACCCGATGTTACGTTTGATGGTTCTACTGCAACCTCTCCTGCCGCAACTATGACATTAACGCCTCTAAATAATTCTGGATCGGGGTACAACAATCCTGCGTCTGTTGGAGGGTCTAATAGTAGCCCTGTGGTGCGTACAGCAACAGTTCCTATAGAACAATTTACCGGACAAATTAACACTCGCGTAAGAGGACGGCAACTGTCGTTTACAGTATCTTCTACTGCGGCAGGGGTAACGTGGCAGTTAGGTTCTCCACGTATAGATGTGCGTCCAGATGGTAGGCGATAATGGCTAATAATCAGTATATAGTAGGATTTAAAGCTCCGGCACTTCCATATCCTTCGGAGGTGTATAGTGCTGCAGAACTAGAAGATTTTGGCAAAATATTGCGAATTTACTTTAACCAAGTAGACAATGCACTACGAGACGTATCAGCTACATATGAAGCTGAAGCGCAAGTTTGGTTTTTTAGTTAATGGCTAATCTATATAAGACTGTAGTTGATGATGTGTCTACAACAGTGGACCGAACGTTGTATACAAGTCCTTTGGGGACTACAGCAATATTTAATTCTATTCTTGTGTGTAACGACAATGCTGCAGACGATGACATGACGATTTCTATACGAATAAGTAACACGCCGCACCCAATGTTTTTTGGGAAGACATTTAGTGCAGGAACTACTACACAACTATTAGTTGCGCCGTTAGTCGTAGAATCAGGGGATGCTATAATACTTAATGCTCAAACAGGCGGCAGGTTGCATGTCGTGGCTAGTATTTTGGAGGTCACATAGTGCGAAAAGACCCTAAAGTAGTCGATAGCAATAAGGAGTTATTAGAGTATAGTGCCCTTCTAACATCCGTTCTTGCGTATGAAGAAATGCCTATGCAAGCGGCCTTAGCAGGATTTGCAAAAGAATTATCGTTACCTAATGTAGAACTTGATCGTTTAGGAAATACCTTATTTGTCACTGCCCGAGGCGTGGAAGCAAATAAAAATAAAATGGTTGGTAGAGTTATTAACATGGATATTGGGGAAAATTTGGTAGATAACTATGTAAAACATTTACAAGATTTGCAAAGTAAAGGTATTACGCATTACACCTATAGGTTGTATATGACTAGGGCGTTGCCTATAATTAAAAAAATAGCAACCAAAATGGTTGATTTAGGAGTTCCTGTTAAAATAGTTCCCGGAAAAACTAAAGAAGGTAATGTAGTACATCTCGTATATTTTAAACTAGGTTCTTCTCAAGAAGAGGGGATGGCAGATGGGTAACTCTGTATCTGATGGTCTAAAAAAAATCGTTGACATAATCTTGGACCCTATTGAAAACCTTATTGAATTTGCCGTAGATGAAATTATTGACCCTATTGTTACCGCGGTTGGCGACATGGTTGACTACGCTTTAGACAATCCTGTTGAAGCAATCGCTACCATAACTGCAGCGATTTTAACTGCGGGAGGTAGTCTTACTGTAACGCAGGGGGCGATGCTCGTAGGTGCAGGCAAGGGGACACAAACTCTTGTTGACGGCGGGAGTCTTGAAGACGCGGTAAAAGACGCGGTAGTAGCAGGTGCTACTAATTATGTTGGAGCAACGGTTGGGTCGTATGTTGCGCCTAAAGTAGGTGATTTTACCGCAGCTAACATTAGTAACCCACGATTAGCCAGCACAGTAGCCACGGCAGTCACTAAGGGCACAGAAAGTGCATCAAAAACATTTATACAAACGGGGGATTTAGATGCTGCGGCTAAGGCTTTTGCGACTTCTGCAGCTGTAGTAGGTGCAAGTGAGGCAATAAATGTAGGAGTTGATTACGCAAACGAACAATTAGGCATATCTGACGCTGCCGATCAAATCATGGGTAACGTTGGGCAGGAGTTAGAAACTTCAGGTGTTTTAGAATCTCTTGGATTAGACTCTATAAACGAACTATCTGATGGAATAAAAGATTCTTTAAAGGCAGGTATTGTTGCCGAAATTACCGGGCAAGATGTGTCTAGTGCTATGTTTAGTGCTGCTACAGACGAAATTTTTAATGCGATTGGTAGTGCTGATTTTGTTCAAGATTATATAGGCGATGAAGGGTATATACGAGGTATTGTAGACAAGTATACTTTAGTAGCTGAACATATGCAGGGCGTTGCAGACAATTTTAAAACTGCGGCAGGAGAATCTCTTACCGAACAACAGTTAAAAGTAGTAACAGATGCTACCTCTGCTGCATGGGATGTTGCAAAACGAGGCAATCCTGAATTAGCGGGAGAAACTTTTTTTGGTAAAGATGGACTAGCTAAAAACGCATATGATTACGTAGAAGATTTACTCACTGATCCGCTAAACAGCGCGTTGGACAGTATTACTGGTAACTATGACGCTTCAGTAGAAGCCGCTTCAGCTTTAAACAACGCTAATATAGAGTACACTGAAGCCGCTGCAATAGTTAAAAACAACTATGATAGTTACAAACAATTTGCTGATTATTCTGCTAAGTTAGTGGCTGATAGAACTGCTGCTACTGCGCGATTTAACGCTAATAAAACTCAAGCAAATGCAGATGTTGTAAATAACTTAAATAAGGCAATAGCAGCCAATAATATTAACCTTGTTGAATCTTCCGCGCTATTATCCGTTGATCATCCCACCGTTCAGCGTATGAACGCTGCTAAAGATATATTAGGTGATCCGTCTAGTGATAACACTGAAGCCACAGGGTTATACAAAGAGTATGAAGACGTTTTACGGTACGTACAAACTGATTATGAAGACCTAGACGCGGCACAATTAGAAATGGATGCCTCTGTAATTCAAACTGCAGTAGAGGCTATGGTCCCTACTTTTAGCACACAAGATCATAGAAGTTTTTACGGTCTTGAAGATGACGAAGATGTGTATAGGCACTATCTCGAAGATGGGCAAAAAT
>FUIF01017042.1_pt1 | contig 32079 bp, 53 predicted proteins | sample 1003461 | NCBI WGS metagenome assembly FUIF01 (sample SAMEA80401918, study PRJEB19352) | marine metagenome
GGACTGTCCCGCCGTGGCCCCGGACTCCTCGGGCGAGGGTCCTCCAGTGCCTCGACCCGTGGCCGCCGCCTGCGTAGCTGCGGAGATGCCCTCGCTGATGTCCTCGGCCGTGCGCGCGTTGAACCGGGCCGCACCTCGTGCGCCTGCCTCCTCGAAGAAGTCCCCCAGAGGGTCTCCGCGCAGGATCTGCTGGGCCTCTCCCAGGCTCTCGGACAGAGCCTCGGGCACGCCCTCGAAGAGGGTCCCCTCGGACGTCTCGCGAGCGAAGGTGCCGAAGTCGGTGGTGATCTGGCTCAGCTGCTCGCCGGCTGCCGAGGCGAGGTTCTCCACACCCTCGACCGTCTCCCCGAAGAAGCGCCCGATCGCCTCGCCCAGGCCCGAGAAGGTGTTCACGACGAACCGCCGGACGACGTCGAACGCCTCCACGATCGAGGACCCCACACTGATCAGCCCGTCGGTCAGGACCTGGAAGGGTGCCTGGAGTGCTTCGATCGCAGTCTGGATCCGCTCGAAAGCGTTCTGCGTCACGATGGACGCCACCGTGATGGACGTCCGAATCCCCAGGGCCGCCAGCTGCCAGACCTTGATGATGTTGTTGCCGGAGAACTGCGCCAGCTCCAGGAGTGTGGTGAACTGGAAGCCGGCCACCTCGCCGAACCCATCCCAGAGACTGCCGATCGTGTTCACCACGAAGACCGTGGCCTGCGCAATCGCGTTGTAAGCCGCGAGTGCGGCCTCACTGATCACCCCGAAGATCGGGGACAGTCGATCGACCAGGGTATCCCAGGCCCCGACGATGAAGTCCGTGACCGTCTGGGTCTCGCCTCCGATCTCGATGATCTCGTCCTTGAAGACCACGAAGGCCGCCACCGCTGCCGCCACACCCACTGCCAGAAGCCCGAAGGGGTTGGTCAGGAGAGCCGCCGTCAGAGTGCGCACCGCCACCGCCGCCCCCTGGAGGAGGCCCGGGAGTCGGGTCAGGAAGACCAGGAACTGGCCGCCGAACTTCAGGAAGGTGCCAACCGCGTTGGTGAGGGCCCCGAGACCGATCGCAGCAAAGCCCAGGGAAGCCAGGAACGGGCCGATCGAGGCCAGAGCCACACCGATAGCCACCGCGAACTGGAGCGTCGCAGCGGACGTTCCACGCAGCCCTCGGACGAATTCTGTGATGCGCTCGATGGCCCGCGTGACCTGCCCCAGGAGCCCGCTGTCGCCGATCTCGATGGCCACCGCCTCGATGGCCGACCGGAGTCCCCGGAAGGCACCGAAGAGGCCACGCAGCTGCACCTTCTGAAGGCGCTCGGCCGTGCCGCTGGTCTCGTCCAGCAGCTGCGAGAATTCCCGAAGGGCCGGGGCTCCCCGCTGGAAGAGGACATTGGCCACCGCGATGCCTCGGGCACCGAAGAGCTTGAGGGCCTGATCCGAGTTGATGCCGGCCTGCTGGAGGTCGCCCAGGATGTCGATCAGCGGACGAATGTTGTCCTGCTGGTCTCGCAGCTGGACGTTCAGCGTGTTGAGCACGCCGCCCGCCTTCTGGGCATCGACCTGGAGGTTCAGGAAGACACGCCGCAGGCCCGTACCGGCCGCGCTCGCCTGGATGCCCGCGTCACCGAGGGCACCGAGGATGGCCGCGGTGTCCTCGAAGGTCTGGTTGTTGGTCGAGAGGACCGGGCCCGCCACCCGGAACGAGGACGACAGGGTCTGGATGTCCACGTTCGCGTTGGTGAAGGCCGTGGCGAGGGTGTCAATCGACTTGGGCAGCTGATCCAGCTCCTGCCCGAAGCCCTTGGTCACATTGGTGACGATGTCCGCCGAGGTCGCGAGGTCGAGTCCCGAGGCCGCCGCGAGGTTCAGCACATTCGGGAGGGCCTCCAGGCTCTCCGTCGTGTCCAGGCCGGTCTTCGCGAGAAAGACGAGGCCGTTGGCCGCATCGGTCGCGGTGAAGGCAGTGGTGGCACCCAGGTCGGCCGCCGCGTTCTTGAGCAGGTCGAACTCTTCAGCTGTGGCGTTGGTGATCGCCTGGACGCGATTCAGCGACTGCTCGAAGGATCCGGCTGTGGCCACGATGCCCGCACCGACCGCCGCCAGCGGGGCAGTCAGACGGGTGGAGAAGGTCGCACCGATCTCCCCGATACGACGCCCGAAAGCCTCTGCCCGCTTGCCCGCCGCCTGGAGTTGCGTCCCCAGCTTGATCAGGCTGCGGCCGATCTTGTCCAGCGTGACCTGGGCCGCCACCACTCGCCGGGCGAGCTTCGAGAACTGACCCTCCAGGGCCTTCATCGCACGCGCCGCCTCGTTGCGGAAGCGGAGGATGAATGTCAGGTCTCGATCGTTCACTAGACGCACCCCACTCAGGGACGGTGGGGGGTCGTCCTACCAGCCTTGCCGCCGGCCGCAGCTGCCCTCTTGGCTGCTGCTTGCTGCCGCTCGCGCTTCTTCTGGATCATCCCGTCGGCGTCTACCTGGGCCTGGGAGATGGTCTGGAAGAACTCCAAGAGTCTAGCTGACTGGTCCATCCACGTCCCGGGGTCCGGGAAGTGCCCCTCTCGATAGAACCAGTACGCCTGGAAGAGGGTATTGAACCAGTGCGGCTCCTCCTTGTAGGGCCGCAGAGGACAACGCCAGATCTCCTCGCCATCCAGGTGGATGGGCAGGATCGAGTTGGTCTCGCAGCCCCACTCCACCTGACGTTCGCAGGAGTGGCACTGGCGTTCTGGCATCAGCTTCTGGGCGAGCGCTACTAGGCGGACGCTTTTCCCTCGGCTTCGGTGACCTCGTTGGCCGAATCGACGATCTCGGCCAGCTCGCGCACCCACTCCAGGTCGAGGTATCGAGGCTCTCGGTCGTGGCGACCGCCAGCTCCTTGCCCGCGACGTTGCGGTTGTGGGTCTTGAACTGGACCGGCTGATCGTTGTCGTCCACGAGGTTCTCCCAGCCGACGAGAGCGATGCGCACCGTCTCCAGGGCCGACTTGTGCGGGAGGAACGAGGCCTTCATCGCACCGTCCCCCGCCTCGTGGTCGGGTCGAAACTCCGTGGCCTGATCCTTGACGTGGGCGAGCAGTCGAGCCGACAGCGGGCGCAGCTCGAAGAGGGTGGCACCCTCGATGGGCTCGCCGGTCGGGTTGCCTTGCGCGTCCTTGTGCTGCTCGCACTTGAGGGCGTGCTTCGTGGTCTTCGTGAGAGAAACGCTCTTCAGGGGCATCAGGTCCTCCTCCATGAGTGGATGCCGTTGGTGGGCGCACCTATAGCGCGCAAGCGCTTGCGGGCGCAAGGTGGCCCCGACCCACACTCTCGTCCATCTACCTGGATCGTTGGCTGGGCCGGGGCCTTGCTGGAGCCAACCGGGCAGGCTGGGTCCGCGTCCCGCGCACGAGGCACGGGAGGGGTATCACTTCTTGCGCTTGGGCTTCTGGATGTGCCCGAAGTGCAGAGTCGGTCCCGTATAGAACCACGCCTCGAAGCCCTTGGGCTTCTTGACGTACCCCTTCACTGCGCTGGCGTTGGTGTGCCAGCGGGTCTTGCTCGGACGAACGGTCGCCATGTGTCACCTCCCTAATGGGCTGTGATCACGCGACCTCCCTGCTTCACGAATTCTCGCATCGCTCTGCCTCCTTCGTTGGAACTGGTAGCGGAGGCGGGATTTGAACCCGCGACCTCTGGGGTATGAACCCAGCGCGCTGACCTAACTGCGCCACTCCGCGTCAAAGCCTCTCTACAAAAGGGAAGGGCCACCGGTTTCCCGATGGCCCTTCTCGGCCGCCCCGGATGTCTCACCCCCCAGAAAGATCACCCGGACACACCGAAAGCGTAGATCGCGCCCTCGCGGGGCGCAACCCTCAGCTGAAGAAGATCCTCAGCTCGTCGTTGCCCGCCGACGTGGCCGCCGCGAGGTTCAGCGACACGTCGTAGATGCGGATGTCGTTCCGGTTCCCGTAGGCGAGGTCGCTGTACTGGGCGTAGGGAGCGAAGACGCTCATGACGTTGCCCTGGACCTTGCCGACGCGGAAGCCGAAGACGATACGCTCGCCGTTGGACAGGTTCGCCCAGAACGGGTGGGTTCCCTCCACCTCGAATTCCGGGTTGAACGTGGCCGTCGGCGCACGGGCCGTGATCACGGTGCCCTCGGTCGAGTCCACCGCGTTGATGCACTCGCGGGTCACGAGGTTGTTGCCGATGTCCAGCGTGAACTCCTGGGCACAGAAGTTGGGGCTCGGCCCGTCGATGCCGCCCGACGCGAAGATGTCCGCCAGCTCCACCTGATTCGGCAGGGTGCTCTCGAAGACCGCACCACCCGGAATCGCCTGATCGGTGGGATCCAGGTAGCTGCCCTGGAACTCGAAGTTGAACCGCGCGTAGTCGCCCGCGCTGCCCTCGACCGTGAACGTGCCACGCGAGCCCGTCATGATGTGACGCAGGCCGTCGTAGTAGACGTAGTGCGTGATCGAGTCGAAGTTGGACGAGACCGGCTCGTAGAGCCAGCCGGGCGGGACCAGATGGATGATGAACGTGTCACCCGCCGCGAAGTCGTCTCCGACCGTGGTCGTGATCTGGGCCGACTCTGCGAGATCGAAGGTAGCCGCGTCTGTCATGACCACACCCGTGGCCGACGTCGCCGCCTGATCGCCCACTGCCGGGCTCGACACGGTGAAGGCCGCCACACCCGAACCACCGGGCGTGGTGCATTCGAGCGTCATCACACGCGGACGGTCACCCGCGAAGCCCGTGGTCTTCGAGTAGGTGAAGCTGCCGGTCGGGTCGTTCACCGGGATCGGTGCATCGTCCAGGATGGTGTCCGTGCCGGTCGTGATCTGGGTCTCGCTCATGCCACACGCACGCAGGAGCGGAGCCACCGCCGGGCGCGTGGCACCCGAACCCGAACCGCGGACCTCGTGCTGGAAGGTCAGGTTGGCCACCTTCCGCGCGACCACACCCGGGTCGGGCGAGATGCTCGCCTTGAGGTTGGTGCGCTCCAGCACCGTGGGATCGACGCTGTAGTCCGGCTCGGTCACGAGCAGAGCGTCGGTGCCGGGCACCGGAACCGGATCGGTGTTGAACACCGACTCGATCTTGCTGAGCAGAAGGCCTCGATTGAAGAGAGTCTGGGCCATTTGATCTTTCCCCCCGGTAGATCAGATGTGGAAGTTGCCGGTCAGTCCTCGTCGCGAGGGACCCGCTTGCCGTCCTTCATGACGTAGGAGCCGCCCTTGCCACGGTGATCCACCTCCACGTCCTTGGACGCGGGGCCATCCTCGACCACCTCGGAGCCCTTGCGCATCCGCTTGGGCCGGACGGTGCCGTCCTTGCTCTTGGACCGATTCTCGGCGCTCGGCATGATCATGGCGCAGCCTCCCCCTGTCGTGGGTGAAAGACTAGCACTCAGGCAGGAATCACGCCCGGAACCCGTTCTCGCGGGTCGTCCTCTGCGGTCTTGTAGTTGATCTGGAGAAACATGGCCCCGTCGATCTTTTTGTCCACGAAGCTGTCGGGGTCCACGGAATCACCAAGCACACGCACGTTGGAAACGAGGCCCCCCAGCGTGGGGTCTGCTCTCACCACCCTGTGGAGATCCGTCAGCACCGAATTCCAGCTGGTCATGCCGTTGGTGCCCTGGGAGGCCGGGATCTTCACGAAGATCTCCAGCGTGACCGACAGTAGGTTGGTGGTGACCTGGATCTGATCGGCGTTTGGTCTTGTCCCCCTCCAGGATCGCCACTGCGAGGTTCTTGCGGAAGTGGACTTCTGTGAGGGGGCTGAAGATCACGTTGTCGATGGCGAGCGTGTTGTTGAGCGCGTCCGGCCCGTTCCCGCTGGCCGGGAAGAAGGACGGGGTTTGCCCTTCCACCATGCTGCCCAGGTTGGTGCGCAGCTGGCGAAGCGCTCGCTCTCGGATGCTCGTGTCGCTCTGGGCCATGTCCGATTCCTATCACGGTGTGAAGTTGTTGATCTTCTTCAAAAGGCGATCGAAGAGCATGTCCACGAAAACCGGCGCAGCCTTGTCCAGGGTGGCCTGCATTCCCAGGCGCTTCGGGATCCGCACCGGACCCTTCGTCAGAAGGTACATGGGCTGGATTCGACCAGCGACCTTCCGCACCAGCAGCAGGTTGCCCTTCTTGCTCGTGATGACGAAGAGGTTGGGCCAGTCTCGGGGCTTCGGGCGCAGGGGCACGCCGCGCGCACTCATGGCACCGGGCAGAGGGATCGCCAACATCTTGGCCCGTCGGGGTCGGATCATGGCCCCAAACTCGTGGCTCCTTGCCGCGATGTTGCCGCCGATCGTGCCGGTGACCTCGTCCTTGTCGGTGCGGACCTCGATCGACCGGAAGATGGACTGGATCATCCGCCCAGAACGCCGATTCAGACGCCCTGTGCGCTCGCCCTTTGGCCTCGTGACACCCGGGCTCCACCCACTGCTGTGCCGCTGGGAGAGCGCTGAGGCGACGGTGTCGAGGATGTCGCGAAACATCTCCTGGACATCGGGAGTCAGGTCGATGATCGGGAGGGCCACCGATTCGGCGACCGCCTGGAGTCCCCTGGAGGCGTCGTCGTAGCGCTTTCCCGCGTAGTCGAAGGTGAGGCGGAAAGGCTTCTCGGCCATGGCTCAGCTCGCGGTGAAGGACTTCTGGGATGCCTTCGCGTAGGTAGGGGCGTAGCAGACATGGTCTGCCAGGATCCGATCGTAGGAGTCCTTCAGATTCTCGATGCGGGCGTTCTCGAATCCGGACTGACGTGGTCCCGTTTCGATCCCCGGGTTCAGGACCGGGTTGTGCATCATCGCCAGCTCGGCACGGATCTCCCCGAGTCGGATCAGCCACTCCGGCAGGTTCCTGTAGGCGTCCGTGCCCTGGGTCAGGAAACCGCAGGTGTAGGCGATTCGGATGTAGTTGATCTGGATCCCCACGAAGGAGAAGTCCCCGATGATGATCCGCCCCCGCTCGGCGTCGTCGATCAGCAGATGGTCGAAATTCTCGTTCTCGGGGTTGGCCCGCAGGTTGATGTAGCTGCCTTCCTCGTCCAGACCCTTCAGGTTCACTGCCGCTCGCGCGGTGATGGTCTGGGTCTCGTCCACGAAGCCCCGGGACAGCTTCAGCTTGGCGAGGTACTGCTCACCTCGCCCGAACTTCAGGTTGCGTGCCAGGAAGGTTTCCGAGGCCGTGCCTCGCTGGAAGTCGATGCAGCGCAGGTCGTTGCGCACTTCGGCAGTCGCCTTCTCCAGAGCCGACAGGATGGCAGCGTCCGTGTCTGTGGCTGCGTCGTAGCCCAGCTTGGTCCGCATGTTCGAGACGGTCTGGAGAAGGCGCTCTGCCATGTTGGATCAGACCTCCACCGCCGCGCCGCTGGCGTCGTCGGAGAACTCCGAGGGACGGGGGTGCCTTCGCCGAGAGTGACTCCCTCACCAGCGTCCAGGAGGTTCTCCGGGCCACTGGGCTCGCCGGCCACGATCTCTCGCGGCTGGGTCTTGAGGCGCATCCGCTTGGGCGGAGCATCCTCCTGCTCCGATCCTGCCGGAGCGGTCTCCACCGTGTCCACCTGGACTGCGGGCGGGAGGCTCACCTCGTTTCCCCTGCCGACGCGGAGAGCCACCGTGTGCGGGCCCTGCTGGAAGAACTTGTACTGGGTCGGGTTCACCTGGACGTCCACCCAGTAGTCCCCGTTGCCGTCGGACATCAGCTCGTGCCGCTCCTGCTCCGTGACCATGTAGATCACGCCCCAGCGGTACAGCTTGTCCTTGATCTGGTAGCGATTCAGGCTCTTCAGCCGAACGCCATACCGGTCGTTGCTTGCCATTGGTCTCTTCCTCCTGAGTTGACCATGCGCCTCATGCGCCCTGCGAGTCTAGCACCCCAAATAGGAAAGGGGCACCGGGTCTCCCCGATGCCCCTACCTAGATGATCACCTCCGATCGCTCAGAGGTCAGGAGATCACGAACCGATGTTCGTGTAGAGGACCGCGGCCTCCGTCTCCTCGACCTGGATCGCGATGCGCATCGTCAGCACGATGATGAAGACGCGGGACGAGATGTCCTTGTCGAACTCCATCGTCATCTGGCGCTGCACGCCCCAGAGCATGTTCAGCGGGTTGCTGAAGATGCCCTTGTCCTCGGGCATGAGGCTGACCGCCTCGACCGGGACGCTGTAGGCGGAGACCGGCGAGTTGCCCTGGATCGTGGCGTCACCGAGGCCGGTGGCACGATCCGCGAGCGTGTCGCGGTACTCCGTCTCGTTGTCCTGCGAGACGAAGTGCTTCATCGTCGAGCGCTGGCGGAGGTACTGGTCGGGCATGGTCTTCATGCCGTTCTTGAAGACCTTCTTCGAGATGGTCTCGCCGCCGACGTTGCTCACGTTGCCGTTGTCGTTGATCAGCTTGATGTAGCCGTCGAACTGGTCGAGGTAGAGATCCGCGGCACCCACCGTGGTGTCACCGAGAATCGCCAGCTCTTCCAGGTCGAGCGCTGCACGCTCTGCCATCAGCGTCACGATCGTGTCGATCAGGCCGCCACCTGCGCCCGCTCCACCGACGTCCGTCTGGGCACCGATGTTGCCGCGCTCGATGTTGTCCTCGATCACGTCGTAGGGCAGTCGGACCTCGGCCAGCTGCTCCTTGGTGTCCAGCTGGATCTGCTCCGTGAGCACCTTCGCGCGCTTGGTGTTCGCGTTCGACGGATCGAAGGGATCCTGGGCGTCGTCCGCCGGGTCGGTCAGAGCAGTGCTGCTCGTGCCGGCGCGAAGGATGCGCTTGTTGAACTGGATCTTGTTGATCTTGCGCGACGGAGACAGCATCTCCACCGTGCGGACCTGCCGGAGCAGAGTCGGGACCTTGATCAGCTTCCGGATGAAACGGTTGGCCTGCTCGGGATTGAGAAGACCGCCGTCCGTCGTCAGGTCGCTGACCGCAAGGTCGGCCTTTCGGATGATCTCGGCGTTGCTCGCCATGGCTTGATACCCCCCCTTGATCGAAGCCTTGGTTGTCGTCAGGCCCCTCCTTGAGGCCTGTCTCCTTGGTCAGTCCACCACGCTCTGGAAGGCCGTGTCGAGGAGCGGACCCGCGGCTGCGAAGTCGTCGCTCTTCGACGTGGTCACCAGACCGTCGTCCTCGGGTGCAGTGGCACTGACACGTCCCCGAGTGGCCTCTTCGGCCTTGGTCGCCACCGACTCCGCCGCGGAAACCCGCGACTCGATGTCGGAGACCTGCTTCTGGACGCCAGCCAGACCCTCGGTCAGCTGCGTGCCCAGTGCGGCGATCAGCTCCTTGACGGTGGCCATGGGATCCTCGTCCTCCTTGGCCACGTCCTCGTCGCTGTCCCCGTCCTTCTTCTTGCCGGGACCCTTCTTCTTGGCCCCCATCTGCTTCTTGGCCTCGCCGGCCGTCAGGTCGTCGGCACCCGTGCCCTCGTCGCCCTCACCGTCCAGGCCGTTGTCGGCCCCGGTGCGGCTGTCGTCGTTCGCCGTCTTCTGGACGCTCGACATGGGCTCGATGCTCGACTTGCTGCCCTGCTCGTTGCTGAGCAGATCGCCTGCCGGCTCGCCGCGGTCGCCGTTGCCGGTCGTGGGATCCTCGCCCGGAGCGGGGCCACCCGTGGTCGAACCCTTGCGGACGATGTCCTCCAGCTTGAAGACCTCGGCCGGGAGGGCCGCCGTCATCGCCTGGACCGCCTGACCGAACTCCTCGGTGGCCACCTTGATCTTCTCGGCCATCTCGGCGGGGCTCATGGCCTTCATCGAGATCTCGAAGATGGTGTCCTCCAGAACGTTCTGGGCGATCGAGAGACCCGGGAAGAAGCCCTGGGCCTTCATGTTGTCGTCGAAGGACGTGGTGCCCGCGTAGGGCTGGAACGCCTTCTGCGCCACGAGGCAGACCGCCGAGACGCCGTCCGACAGCTGGACCACCGTCTGATAGTCACCGGCCTGACCGGGCTCCACGTCGCTCTTCTGAACGAGAAGGTGACCTTGTCGCCCTCTTCCGTCTTCATCTCGCGGATGTCGTCGGTGTTGAGGTCGGCCTTGGTGAGGGCGCCTTCACCTTCTCCAGGTCGTGGCCGGGAGCCACTGCGATGGCGAGGATCTCCGGAGTGATCTCGGCCTTCATGACGCGGTCGGCGTTGTGGAAGAACTTGGTCCAGTCCATGGGGCTCTCCTCTGAGTCGTCGGACTTCATGATCTTGATGGGCTGTCGGTTGGCACCCTTGCCAACGAGGGAGACGAACTGGGCTTCGCCCCGTTCCATCTCCGTCAGCGTCATGCGCACCTTGCGGCCCATGATCATCCCACCATCTTTTCCCGGGCCTCGCTATTCAGCGGGACTCCGAAAATTTCGTCCAGGAAAGAATAGCGGTGTACGTGGCCGCTGTCGTCCTGGACACCATTCGCGATGGGGGTCCGGTCAGAGTGGCTGCGAGGATCCGGTGGAAGTGCCCCTCCACCATGTCTGTCTCACCGCCCGCGAACTGTCCGTTCTCGTCAAAGCGTACTGTGAAGCCGTGGCGGTGTCCAGTCTTGGGGCTCTCGCTGGAGCGCTCCGTCTGGCCGGAGACCATCTCGGGGATCTCGATCTCGACCTCCACCTCCTTGGTGAAGACCTTCGCCTGCATCGAGAATCCGTTGAATTCTCCGCTCTTGACCGCCTCCCACAGCTCGTCGTCGTTGACGCGGACGCCCACCACCCAGCTCTCGGGGATGAAGACGTCGTCGTCCTTCCGGGCGATGAAGGACTCCACGATCTCCAGACCGTGGGTCGTGGCGTTGTCGTGCTGGAGATCGCACTGGTCCGTAGCACCCCGGGCGATGAAGTTGTGGGCCATCTTCCGGATCTCTTCGGCGTTCATGAAGTCGCCGTGGGCATCCGGAAAGTCGGGGATGTAGACCTCCGACCAGATGATGCGCAGCTCTTCGTCGGCCTTCTTCACCATGCCGGGCATGGGCCGGACCCGATCAGCCGTGGCGTCGGGGAGCAGCTCGTTGACCCGGAGGATCTCGTTGGTCTCCATGTCGGAGACCAGAGCCTCGATCTCGGCCACGCTCTTCTTGGTGGTGTGGGACTTCTGGGCCTGGATGGCTCGGCCGACTGCCGCCGCGCGCTCTCGCCCGTCCGCGCCCGTGAAGCACACGCCGGACTCGCCCCACTTGTAGCCGCGCTTGCCGTCCTTCTGGCACTCCATGACAGGCATGGCCGTCCCCCCTGCGGCAAACGGTAGCGCAAGCGCTTGCGCTCAGCCTTCCAACGACAGCAGAGAGTCTGCTAGCACCCGGTAGGTGGGGGCCTCAGCCAGGGAGATCAGGGAGATCTCCTTCACTTCGATGCCCCAGGCTTCGAGGCTCTCGGCCATGGCTTCTTCCAGGAGGTCGATCAGATTCGCCCTGATCTCCTCGACCAGATCGAACTCCTCGGGGTCTTCCACCTCCTCCCCCATGCTCGACACCGCCGTGCCTGCGAGGGAGATCAGCTCGTTCATGATCGTGGCGTCGGGGTCGTGGATCTCTTCGTAGAGGCGCTTCATGTCCGAGATCTTGAAGCGGACACCCAGGGTGAAGGTCACCGTCTGGCCCAGGACGGTGTGAGTCTGCATCGAGGTCTCCAGGACTTCGAGGTTGGACTCTCGCGCCTGGATCTCGCCGGCCAGAGGGATGAACCAGTGGAGGCCCGTCCCGAAGATGCCGTTCTCATGCGTCAGGAGTTTCTGAGTCTGGCCCAGCCAGATCCTGACCCCGCTCTCCCACCGGTTGATGACTCGAAGGGGCCAGAAGTCGTAGATCCACCCCAGGATCTTGAAGAGCAGCTCCCCCAGATTCATGCTGCACCGCCTCCGGCAGGTCCGGCCCCAGGTAGAGCCAGTGCCCGTCCTCGTCTTCGACTACTTCGCCGGGCTCGGGCGGGGGGATGTACTCCTCGCCGGGCTCGGCCTCGAAAGGCTGGGGGGTGCCGGCCGGGTTCGCTTGCCATGCCTCGACTGAGCAGGCCCCGGTCGTGTCGAAGTGGATTGTACCTGATGCGCCCACGTAGGTGCCGTCCAGCCTGCGCTCGTAACCTAGAGTTGCAGAACCGCCGTTCACCTCCACGGAGTAGCCGGTCATGCAGGCCTTGTGGGTAGGCATCTGGCACGCAGCTGTCATGGCTAGTAGGGCTAGGGGGATGACGATTCTCACGGTGTGTATTTCCCGTTCTTGATCGTGACCAACTGTCGCTTGCCGTTGGGGTGGATCAGGCAGTGGGTGATGGTCCAGCTGCCGGGACCGGAGGTGTACTCCAGCTCGTCCTCGGACGCACCCACCTGATAGCAGCCCTTCTCGATGCCGGGGCTGTGTCCGTGGCCGATCACCGTCCGGATGCCCAGCTTGGAGAAGCCCTTGATGGACCCTCGCGCCCCGTTGGCCCCCTGATCTCCGTGGAGCGATACCTCGATGCCCCCGATCGGATAGGACTCGTTGCGCTCCAACCAGACCGTATCGTGGACCATCTTGTCCTTGGCCCAGTGGGCGAAGGGGTCGATCGTCTTGGCCCCGCTCGGTGTCATGTGGGCCGCCCGAAGCACCTCGACCATCAGCTCGTGGTAGATGATGGCGTTCCAGGGCTCGGCCTTGGGGTCGGCCTCGTTCAACCACCGCAGCAGGTGATCATGATGATTCGAGGCGACGATCACGTTGATCGAGTCGGGTGCCGAGGTCTCATTGATGAGGTCCACCGTGACCGTCAGCTCGTCCTCGATGGAGTGCATCCCTGTCTTCCATTTGACATACCGGGTGACAGTGTTGCGGCTGTGGTGGTGGGAGATCGCATAGCTATCGAGGACGTCGTGGCGCACTCGGTGGATCGGTCGGCAGCGGTTGGCCAGAGAATCTGGCGCGGTGTATGTCGCCTTCTTCACAGCATCGGTCATGAAGACCGCGTGCTCGTCTCCTGTCACGAGACCCAGAGCGCGGATGCTGTGCTTGGCCTTGCCGGGCTTGATCTTCTCCCCGACCTGCTCCCCAGGACCGTAGTAGCTGTCCAGGTCGTAGAAGCCGCCGGTGTCGTCTCCAACTACGCCACGGATGAAGGTGTCCTTGGTGCCCCGCTCCACGATCACCGCTCCGAGGCTGTGGTGGAATTCGGCCTTCACCCCAGCCTTGGTATCGGAGTAATTCTTGGCAGACGTACTGCCGGTAGTCCACATCTCCTGGGGCCGTGCGTACTGCGGAGCAGGGACCGTCTTCATCGCCACCTGTGCATGGCCAAAGATGGCATGGCGTCCCTTTAGCAGCGGCTCCAGTCCGACCAGGGGATTCACTGCCGTGGCCTGAACCCTGACATGGCCCATGACAGAAGTGTCCGGGGTCAGGTCCAACTCCTGCTCCAGGAGAAACGGACGGACCAGCTTGGGCCACCAGATGTCGTCTTCCCGGAGAGCGTGCTCTCGGGGGCTGGTGGGGTTTCGGTAGCGAGTCGGGATCACCAGCAGCTCGGCATCGTTCACCTTGGCGTAACCGAGGAGCGCACCGAAAAAGGCCGTGTTCAGGGCCGTGTTGTTTTGGGCTGAGGTGATAATGTAGCGCCGCGCCTTCTTGATCTCGCGTATCTCGGCGGGGTCGCGCTCGATGGCAGGGGCCTTGGCCTCTGTCAGATCGTGTCTGCTGTACTTGCCACAGTTGTTGCACTTGATGACTTGCTTGGGCGGGTTCTCACCCTTGATGCCACGCTTCTGGACATCGTCCGAATCACAGTGGGGGCAGATCAGCATGGGGCGGCCACCTCGGTGCGTTCGGCCGTGATGGTAGCCACATGCGACGCGCGACGCGACCCGCGATCAGCCCAGCTTCTTCCAGTGCTCCATCAGAGCCTTGTGGAGATCGGCGTCGGTCATCTTGGGAAGGGAGCGACGCCCGATCGCGTCGCGGATCAGCTTTCCGATCTGCTTGTCGGGGTACTCCTTGACCATGGAGTGCAGCAGGTTGCCGACCTTCTCGGCCTCCAGCAGGCGATCCTGGATCGCTCGGCGCTCTTCGGGCGTGGGGTAGGACATCGCGTCTCCTTCCGTGGTGAAGGACTGGCCCTCTGGTGAGGAGGCCAAGATAGGCCGAGGCTGATGCCTGCGTCCAGTCCTTCACCACGGGGGTGGGAGACGTACTGGCGGGGTCAGATCTTCTTGACCTTCCGCCGGGCGAGCATGGCGAGGACGAGACCGCCACCTGCGAACATCGAGGCCGTTCCGGGCTCCGGAACCAGCATGGTCGTGTCCGTGTCGATGTCGGAGCGCGCCGCGATCGGACTGATCAGCAGGGGCGGGTTGCCGGGAACGAAATTCCAGACACCGGTGTTGACCGTGTACTTGTAGACGTGGCCGTCCACGAGCGTGCCGGAGTTGCTCCCGGTGACGCTGCCGGTCGTGCCGTCGAACGTCGCCGTCGGTGCCGTGACCTCCTCCACGCTGAGGAAGATGCTCACGTCCGCCGTGACGTCATACAGCTGGACACGATGCCGGAAGAAGGCGTCGCGCCCATCCGTGGTGCTGCCGGCCATCGCCGACGTGATCAGGTAGTCCTCTCCGGGGTCGAGCACCTCGAAGCAGTAGGTGATGATCCGCTGTCCGACGTCGTCGTTGTCCGTGATGTGGCCGAAGGTCTCGTCGAAGAACTGGAAGGCCGGGCCCTGATCGACACTGTTGCTGTCGCCGTTCATGAGGCCCGTGCCGACGTCGGCGAAGACGCCGCTGGCGTTCACGTAGGGCACGCCGGTGAAGACGAAGGTCGAGGCACCAGGGTCGATCTCCACGATGTCGCGGTTGTCGGTGCTCAGGCCCAGGCAGTCGCCGTTGGTCTCGATGTCGGCGGAGGCCGGCATGGTCGTGAACGAGAAGGCGACCAGAGTGGCCACCAGGATGATGAAGTGTCGCATCGGTTCTCCTTGGTTGGGTGGAATGAGGCCGGAGGTGGCGTCCGCAAGCGCTTGCGTGCGAGAGCATTGCCACCCCCGGCCGGGGGGATGATCAGGCGATCACTCGCCGTGGACCTTCTTGGACCGGCTGTAGGGCAGGCCCCAATTCTTGGCGCAGGTCGGGCCGTACCCGTAGTTGAGGCTCTCCTTGGTCTCCAGCGGAGTGTCACAGAAGCAGCAGTTGCCCGTGGCGTGGTGATGCTCGGTGGCCACCGCCACCGGATCGTTGTTGAAGTGGATCAGGAACTCGGCCACCCAGGCCGGTGCGCTCTCGCGAGCCTCGAAGGCCCCCGTCTCCGCGTCGATCCAACCGTAGAAGGTCGAGTTGCCGTAGCTCCCGCCGTCGGTCACGTAGAAGTCACCGGGGCGGCGCGACCGGGGACCGGCCATCTGGACCTTGAGGGGCTTGCCTTCGACGTGGAAGTGAAGGCCGGGCTTCTTGAGATTGCCCGTGGCCGTCTGGAAGAGGTCCACGATGGCGGGCACCTTGATCGCGTACTTCGCGACGTGGGCCTTGGCGGCCACCTTGGCCTCGGCCTCGCCTTTCAGCTTGCGGAGCAGGTCCACCTGCTTGGGGCTGACCGACCCGTACTGATTGAACCGGCTGCGGATGTCGCGCGTGATGTAATGATCGACCTCCAGCAGCTCGTCGAGGTCGGGGTACTCGGCATGGCAGGCCGCCTGGAGTTTCTCGGCCTTGGCCTTCTTGCGGGCCTCTCGGAGCGCGCGCTCGTGATCCTTCTTCCACTTCTTGGCGATCAGAAACTCGGGCGTGTCCTTCGCCTTGAGCACGCAGTCCGAACCGACGACGAAGGCCTTGCCGTCCGTCGCGGTGAAGTGGAAGTTGTACTTGATGCGCGTGCCGCAGTAGTCGCAGTTGTTGTCCTTGACCGTCACGCCGCCGAACTCGTAGGGCGCGGGGCCGTTGCCGGACATCTCGAAGGGGTGGGGGATCATGCTGGTGGTCTCCGTTGTGGTGGTTGGATCAGTGAGGTAGTTGAGTCTCTCGATCCATCTGGAACTTACACTAGATGTATCGGTACGTCAACCTCCACCTGTAGCACTATTTCCAGTTTTTCAGATTCCATCCTCGCCGGAAATCATCTACCTCGTCGGGATCGTCCATCAGGACCACCTGAACCCCGATCTGGAGGTCGTGGAGGTCGTAGCCCTTCTCCTCGGCCATGCCCGGGATCCGATCCAGCAGCAGCTCCTTGAAGACGTCTGCCATCTCCTGACGGAGCCCATCTCGGTCCACGTCCAGAGCAACCCAGCCCTCGGCAGGCAGGAGAAGGATCTCGGTCACCACCTGGAAGCCGACGCCGCCGGGCTTGGCTACCGCCTTGGCCTTGTCGCTCAGCTCGACCTCGGCACTCACGCGCGCACCCGCGAGGCGTTCAGGTCGGAGATGCCCAGGCGCAGAAGCGCCCGGTCGATCAGGAGGACCGATCGCCAGATCGAGTGCAGCTGACGGCAGGCCTCCACCGTGAAGGGGACTTCACCCGGCGCATAGCTCACGCGGTTCTTCTTGTCGGATACGATGGCGTCGCGCTCACGCAGGAGCGCTTGCTTGCGGACCATCAGGTCCTTCGGAGTGGCTTTCGCCATGGGGGTGCTCCTCTGTCAGGCTGCGGACTTGGCCAGTCCCACTGCCTCGCTCACCGAGATCAGCTGCATACCGGTCTCGGTCATGATGCGCTCACCGTTCAGCCCCGCCTCGTTCAGGTCGTAGGCCGCCTGGACGACGTCTCCCTGGAGACGCTGCACCGTCGCCTGGATCTCTGCGATCTTCTGGTGGGCGCGCTCGCGCGCCTCTCGCTGCACGTCGGACATGATCCTGCCCTCCTTGCCGAACCAGTGTACCTAAGTTTTTTGCGTTACGTCCAGGAAACGCAAGCGCTTGCGCTCAGCGCTTCTCCAGGGTCGGCCCGTAGGCGAAGACGCCGTCCGAAGTGAGTGCCACCAGTACCGCCTTGGTGATGGCGTAGGCCTGACCATCCCTCGGCAGGACCCGGAATTCCCCGCACTTGTAGGGGTCGTAGTAGACCCGCAGCGGAGGATCGGGCATGTAGGGGGCCAGCTCATTGGACGGGTGAATCCCCGGGCAGAAGGTCGTGGTGCAGTAGGCGTGGACGTTCTTCCGCTTCTCTCGCAGCACCCGCTGGCGTCCTGCCTCGGACACCTTGAAGTCCACACCCTGGAGCCAGAGCGAGTCCGCCACGTAGAGGACGTGCCCATAGCGGCGGACGGAGTAGCCACCCTTGTGAAGGTTCCGGTAGACGTAGTAGCGGGCTACGGGCCTAGGCAATCTACTGCCCTTCGCTCACCGCGAAACGCCGGCATAGGAAGTCGATGTTCTCTAGACGCATGTAAGGGCTCGTAACCAGGGCGTCCACCTTGCACTTCTCGATCTCACTCCTTCTCTCAGCCGCCTTCACGTCCCTCTCTCCCGCCCACAAACCCAGCAGGATGCCCAAGGACACCACGAGCAAAGCAAAAATAGCCGTCCACCTGCTCTCCTGACTCAGGCTCATGGGGTGGTCTCCTCTCGTCGCTCTTCCTGGAGAACGTGCGCGACCCAGTTGCGGGCCTTCTCGGTGATCGTTCCGTCCGGTGCTTCCAGGCGGAGGTAGGCGTTGGGCACCGTCTTCGAGTGGGCATAGCCCCGCACGATGTAGGTGACGCCGTCGATCGTCAGCTCCTTCCCCTCGCTGTATCGGGGAAGCCCTCTACTCCGTCCCGAGGTGGGCGAAGCCTTCTTCAGTTGCATTGGTGGTCTCCTTCTGTCCGATCGTCTTCACGGTCGGAGGGGGTGGCACGACTGCCGGGACGATGTTGAACACTGATCCCGGTGACACTGCCACCAATGACAGAGCGATCTTCTCCAGGTCGAGAGCAGCCCCCAGCAGATCGTAGGTGGGCTTGCCTTCCGACCAATCCTTGGCCTCCTTCAGAGCCCACTTGGTGATGCCGCGCACCGTCTTGATCAGCATGATCTTCTTGCTGCCGGGGTGCTCGCACATCAGCTTCATCTGCTCGGACTCGGTAGGACTCTCCACCGCCTCCTTGAACATCTTGGACTGCTGCTCCAGAGCATCCAGCATCACCGCGAAGACGCCCTTGGGCACCAACACGTACTCGCCACCCTCGCTGACCTCGAATTCCATTCAGCCTCCTCAGGCCGCGATCAGCTCGCGGACCCCGTCCAGGATGTCGTTAAGGTCGCTCACGTCGTCGGCGTCCTTCGCCTTGCGCCAGTCCACGCGCAGAGCCTTCAGCACCACCTCGGCCACGTCCGCATCGTGCTCACGCTTCACCTTGGCCGCAGCGTCCTCGATCTCCTTGAGGACGTCGAAGCGGACCTCGCTCACGAAAAGGTTCCACTCCTCGTCGTTGGGGTCGTAGTCGGCCGGGATGTCGGCCACGCCCTTGGCGGCCTCGGCCTTCGTGCCGCGCGCGTCATAGAGGGCCTTGCTGATGGTGCGCGCCGCCTTCGGGCAGAAGGCGTGGCTGGCCTTCTTCGAGGCCTTGCTCCAGTTGATCATGGAGCCCTTGACGATCTTCTCGCCGCAGCTCGCGCACTTGCCGTTGTACTTCGCGGGGAATGCCATGGTGGTCTCTTTCGTGGTGGTTGACGCTCTCAAGTTACACCTACTTCATCGGTACGTCAACCCAGGACCTGAGCACTTTCTACGATTTTTCCTGAGAATCCCCAGGATCAGCAGTCCGGACCCCATGAGGACGCCCACAGAGGGCTCCGGGACAGTTTCGATGTGATCGGCCACATACAGTGCCATCACATTCTGCCCGCTCTGGTTCTGGTGGACGCCGTCGAAGAGGTAGTGCGCCGGGTCCTGGATCAGGGGCCGCAGGTCGATGGCGCAGGTGAAGCGCCAGTCGGTCGCGCAGAGCAGCTGGTCCATGACCGCCATGTCATCCTGCCACGCGCGCTGCTCGCTTCGATTGTAGAAGGTGCCGTCCCAGTTGCGGTCGCGGCTGTAGGGGCTGGAGATCAACCGGAAATCGGTGGCCCCGGAACGCTGCTGCACCAAGTCGGCCAGCTCCTGGAGTCGCTCCGCGTAGCTCTCGGGTGTGGTCGGCGGCAGCCCGTAGGGCTCGTGTCGGCGCGTGTCGTTGTGGCCGATCAGGAAGAACCATGTGGTGTCGGAGTCGCCGACGTCCGCCCAGCACGGGTCCGGTGTGCCACAGAGGAAGAGGAAGTCGTAGGTGCCCCAGCCCCCGATGGCTTGGTTGCTGAACGGCCCGTAGAGAGGATCGAGCAGCTCCGGCCACGCCACCACGGCAGGATCGGTCTGGTTCGTGGACGAGATGCTGTCACCCAGGACCGCGTAGGTCACCGCAGAGGCTCGGCCGGCGATCAGCCAGAGCGAGAACATCAGGAGAAGGATCAGGGAGATCCGGGCCATGGTGTCACCTCCAGCGCAAGCGCTTGCGCAGAAACAAGTAGGGCCCGGGAGGAGGAGACCACCACAGACTCAACCCCCGGGCCCTTTGCCGCTCGACCGCTGAGGAGACCACCACAGACTCCAGCGGGAGCAGACACCTAGTCGATCATCACGTCGCCGCAGTCCTGGAAGTAGCCGCAGCGCTGGCAGATGACCTTGCATTTCCTTTCGGCCATGCGTGCCCCGCAGTTGGGACACGGCATAGGCTCACTCGGTTTCCTCCGGCTTTCGCAGCTGGATCCAGACGGTGTTGACATTCGTCCCGGCCTCCTTGAAGGAGCCTTCCGGGCAGTCGTGCCAGGGCCGACCCCAGCCGCCTCGGCTGTGCGTCTCGACCATCTTCTGGAAGGCCTTCGCCTTCTTCGTCTGCCGCCACTCCGTGCCTGCCGACATGATAGCGATCAGCGTGCCGCCGGGCTTGAGGAACTTCCAGGCGTGGGTGACGTGGTCGATGTCCCGCTCCCGATCGAAAGGCGGGTTCATCACCACGAGGTCGTAGACCGGATCTGGTGCCACTGCCAGGAAGTCGGCATTGGTGACCCGGGCATAGACCCCCGACTCCTCCAGCTCCTTCGCGAGGTGAGGCTGGATCTCGACCACGTCCACCACCGGGCGGTAGCTGTACTCCTTGCGATCGTCTCCCCAGCCCTCGCCCGCGTCGATCGGCGTGGCCAGCCGGCTGGAGATGTTGCCCGTGCCCGCGCTCGGCTCCAGGATCCGCAGCCGCTTGTGTCGGTCCTCGTAGGACCGGTGCATCGGCGCGTTCTCCAGGATCTTGTCCACGAGGCTCGCGGGCGTCGGGAAGAAGCCCCACTGCTTCGCCGGAGTCAGGGCCTTGGACTCGAAGACGTCCTCCTCCGTGACGTGCTCGGGGCCGCCGGAGCCGTACCCGATCACCTCGCCGTAGTAGTCGGCCAGCAGCTTGTTGACCTTCACCACGAGGTCCTTGCGCGTGAACCAGAGGTGAGCGTTGCCGTTCTTGAAGATGCGCACCCGGAAGTAGTCGCCCTCGTGGACGCTCTGCACGCCGCTGCTGTGCATCCCCTTCCGCTCTTCGTCGATTACGCCGACGATGCCCGCGTAGGTCGCGCGCGGGTCCTTGCCATCCATCACCAGGAAGACGCGCTCGATGTCGATCAGGCTGTCCCGGTGCGCCCGGTGGTAATTCCAGCCGCCCCACTCGCTGAAGGCGTTGGTCAGGATCACGCGGTCCTTGATGCCGAAGCCGTCGTGGCTCTTGAAACGCCGATCCAGCTTGCTGAAGGCGTTGGCGATACCGCGCTGGAAGATCTCTCCCGCGCTCGCCATGAAGTGCTTGAGCGTGGCCTCGACCGTGTCCACGGTGACGGGCGGGAGGCCTTGGTCGATCTCGTCCTGATTGATCAGGACGCCGTCACCATCGACCCGCTCGGGAACGAAGGACATCTGGGCGCGCAGCTCGTCCTTGGCCTCCTTGTCCATGAGGTGCTCCAGCTCGGTGCGCTGGATGACGTAGGACCAGACGTCCATGTCGATCAGGCGGCGAGCCGTGCGAAGGTACTGGTCCTGATCGGGCAGGTTGATCGCGTTCATGAAGGCGTGGATCTCCTCCGCGTCCGTCGATCGGTAGGGGTTCTCTGCCACGCCCGGGTGCGCGTGCATGGCCTCGGCGCGGGCTGCCCGGAGAGCGTCGTCCGCTTCCTGGATCTTCACGAAGGCGTCCTCGTAGAGGGCCACCGCCTTGTCACGGTGGGCCACGATCTCCTCGATCGTCGCGCGTACCATCACCTCGGCAGTCATCACGCCTCCTTTCCGGCGAGCAGGTCCAGGACCTTGCTGTACTTGTCGATCTGGCGCTGCGTGGGGTTCTGGCTCATGTGGTCCATGAGGTCCAGCAGCTTGATCTTCGCGGCCTCCTCGCTCTCGCGCACGCGCGCGATGTAGGCGGGGTAGTCCTCGCCCTTCCTCTTGGTCAGGTGATCCACGAGACGCTCGACCTTCTGGCCGAAGAGATTCCCGATCTCGGGCAGGCTGACGTTGGTGTCCTCGACCACGTCGTGAAGGACTGCCGCCGCCTGCATCTCCAGGCTGTAGTCCAACTCGCGGGCTCGGTTCATGAGTCGCATCGGGTGCAGGATGTAGGGCTGCGTGCCGTACCTCTGCCTCCGGTGCTTGTCTGCGGCCAACGCGATGGCGTTGCCGAGGTGGGTGGTGGTGAATTCCATCGGTGGTCTCCTAGCGTCGCTCTCCGACGCGCTCCCGGCCGCAGTCTAGGCACCGGTAGAAGTGGAATAGCTCCCAGGCTCTCTGCCTTGCCGCCCAGGGCTTCTTCTTGAGTTGCTTCTCGCGCTTGTGGTCACACATGGCGGTCTCCTTCAGTCGTGCTGCTTCCCTTTGTGCTTGGCCTTCCGGGTGTAGCCCTTCTTTCCCTTCTTCGAGCCATGGCGACCGCCGCGGGGCATCCCACGGTGCAGCTCCCGCGATGCCTTTCGGATCGCCTTCTGCTTCCAGTCGTCCATGACTCTCTCCAGTTTCGACTCAGAGGGTGGTGCCATCACCCTGGGAGATCATGCTCCCAGCATCCCCGGCCCGCAGTGTCGTCCACCAGCCCGTAGGTCTGGCAACCTGATCACCCTGCCCTCTGTGTCTCCTTGCCCTTGAAGTTACCCCCTATTCATCGGTACGTCAACCGTCAGCTGTAGCTTTTTCTGCCTCGTCGTCCAACTTTCTCAGGGGGATGCAGGCGGCCACCAACCCATTCCAGGCCAGACGTTCCGCCATGCACACAGCATCCCATCTGAGCCTCCAGGCTGGGCTGGGGTTCTGCTCGCAGAGGCAAGCATCCAGAGACACCAGCACCTGATCGTGGGCCTGGATCGCCAGATTCAGAGCCTTGTCCGCCTCGGCGTAGGTCATCCCCCGAGAAAGTCCCCTAGGACGGAAAACTCTCCGGGGTGGGTCGGCACCGCGTCCAGCTCGCGCAGCGGCTCCAGGAAGGCCTGGATCGCCTCCACGTTCTCCGCAGAGAGGGAGCCCCACCAGCCGGGGGTACCCAGCCAGAACCAGCTGGAGGAGTTGTCGGCCTCCATGAGGTCCCTCGGCGACTGCCCCGGGCGCAGGCCGTGAGGCAGGCCCCAGAGGCTCATGGTGTCGGGCTGTCGGTAGAGCACCTGGATGCTGCCCAGGTTCATCATGGCGTCACCTCGCGCAAGCGCTTGCGCTCAGAAGGGGAGATCGTCGAATCGCGCCCCCGCGTAGGCCAGCCGATGGTTGACCGTGTAGACGTCCACCAGGGCCCGCTTGCACGCGCGTGCGCAGTCCTGCGCGAGACGCGCGAGGGTCAGATCTCCCTTGTTGGCGGCGAACGTCTCCAGGCTCTCCAGGTCGCTCGCTCGCGTGGTCAGCTCCCGTGCCTCTCGGTCCAGGGCGTTCATGCTGCTTCCTCCTCGGGTTTGGGGTAGTCCGCCTCCAGGCAGTGCGTACAGAGTCCCGTGGACCCTTCGATCTCGCACTCCCCGGTGACCTCCCCACACGTCATGCAGTGGACGTCGAACATCTCCGCTCCTCCTAGAAGCTGGTGTAGAAGCCCGTGCTGCGCTCGATCATCTCGTGGAGCATGTCCACGTAGACGCCCTCGGTGCGCTCCAGGACCTTGACCATCTCCTTGGCGCGCACGTTGCAGCGGATCGCCTCGAAGGTGTAGGTGTCGCTGGCCTCGTCCAGGACGATGCGCAGGTGCGTGACCTTGCCACCGGTGGGGTGCTTCGCGCCCTTGCCGACCTTGATGTCCACGCCGTTCTCAATCGCGACCTTCTGCTTGCCGCCGATCATCATCAGGGCCCGGCCACCGATCTGCTGGCAGATGGTCTGGGCGATCTCCATGTTGCGCGTGCTGTCCGTCATCGTGGTGTCTCCGTCGTGGTGGTTGTTGCCGTTCATGATTCTCTCTACGGCACGATCAGCCCTCCACTTGAGCCTTTTTCTGATCTTTTTTCTTCCACCCCGTGCGTAGGCATTCCCGGCACACGCGATACCCGTCACGCTGAACGAAGACCCCAGCCTCGGCAATCAGGTGGCCGTTACGGCAGTGCTTCGCGCCTCGCGCATGGGTCGCTCGGTCTCCTCGTCTCTGGTTCTCACTGCGCGTCACGGGCTCTGTGTGCCTCACACAGGCGCGCACCCGGCAGAGATGGTCCAGCTCCTTCCCCTCCGGCACCGGGCCGGTCAGCTCCTCGTAGGCCACCTTGTGGGCGTACTTCATGCTTCCGTTCCACTTGAACTGCCCGTAGCCGTCGTGACTGGTCGCCGCAGTCCAAAGCCAGCACCCGCCGGGGTGCTGCTCGATCTTCGCCCAGAACCTGGGCGGAAGCCTTTCGTCTCCGAATTCCATCAGTCCTCCGCGGTAATGGCCGGGGGCTTCTCCCTGGGAACCACCCCAGGACCCCCGGCCCAGACCACCACGTCTGTCCTATGCCTGTCCGATGTCCGCAAGCGCCATGTCGATCGACTGGGGAGCCCAGGCTGCGCCGTGCCACACGTCGAAGGTGCGGAGGGTCCCCTTGAGGTCGAGCACGTTGCCGCGCGTGAAGTTGAGGGCCGGGGCCTTCCAGCTGGCCGCCTTCCAGATGTCCCCGGTGGCCTTGTCGATAAAGCACACCACCGACGTGGAGAAGCGATCTCCCCTGCGCTGGACCTGCACCTTGGCGTACTTCCGGCCGCCCTTCGCGATGCTGAAGACGTCGTCCTTGCAGAACTTCATCCCGCGGATGTCCGCGGAGTAGTCGTTCGCGCGCTTGAGCGCGAGGAGGAAGTCCTTGATTCCGTTGGCGACTGCGGTGTCCATGGTGGTCTCCTTGGCTGTGGCGCTTTCAAGTTACACCCAGTTTATCGGTACGTCAACCTCGGGCTGTAGCCTTTTCTCGCGCCTCAATCACTCTCCGTCCCAAAGGCCAAACTCACGCAGCTCGGCGCAGTGGGCAGCCACGTCCGCTCGGCGTCGGGCCTGGATGGCGGCTTCCTTGCGGGCCTCCTCCAGCTCCTCAGCTACCTGCTTGGCGGCCTTCGCGAGGACGAGGGCCTCCGCTTCGGACAGCTCATATCCGGCCAGCTCGGCATGATCCTTGAGGTCTGCGGCGTACTTGTTGAGGTCCATGGTGGTCTCTCCGGTGTGAGTCTCGTTGCCGTTCATGATCTTCTATTCGGCCAGTGGCCTGAGGATCTGAAGGGCTTTTTTCGCCGAATCACGTTTTTTCTTCAGCGGACCACCTTGGCCATGCGGACGAGACCTTCGGGGGTCGCCGTCGCAGCGATTACAACGTCAGCGCACACCGTGTACTTCCGGATGTCCTCGTCCAAGGTCGCGAGGTGGTAGAGAGCGCTGCCGTAGGAGTTGCCAGGGATCACCACGATCTCCTGGGCCAGCTTCTTCGCTAGGGTCACCGCGTAGCTGGCAGCCGCGTGGAAGTCGCCGGGTGCCTTGCGGTAGGCCTTCTTGGTCCCGGGCTCGGCGTTCTCGCGGATCGTGCGCTGGTAGGTCTCGACCTTCATGGTGGTCTCCTCAGGCTCGCGCGCGGGCGAAGGGTCGCCGGAAGCTGGCCGGCATCGGCACCGGGAGCAGCATCGGGGCGAAGACACCCGAGGCCAGAAGGCTCATGTGGTGCGCGTAGATCTCGCCCACGAGGAGCACGCAGTAGGCGAGGAAGAAGTATGTCAGGATGTCGGTGGCGGTCTTCATGGTGGTCTCTCCGTTGGTTACATCCCTACCAACGGCAGATCCCGCCCCGGACTGAATAGAAAAATGCAGGAGTGACGATCTTTGTCACCCTCGTGCTGTCTCCTCCCTCCCGCGGGTGCGCCTGAGGGCCTCGTCTGCTCGGGCAACCAGGACCCCCAGCTCTGCCTTCATGCGGGCCGCTGCGCTCTGGTCCGTCAGGGGTTGCCCGTTCAGCTCGTAGAATCGGTCCACCAGGGCCTCCAGCTCGCTCCCTGCGCTCTTCACCAGGACCGCCACCTCGGCCAGCTGATCCAGCTTGGTGCTCTCCTGCGCCATCTCAGGCCTCCTCTGCGGGCTCTTTCTGGCCCCGCACCTCGGCCGCCAGCCGGCGGATCTCGGCCCGCACCTCTGCGGGCTTCCAGGTCTCGGGGGTGTGGATCTCGATCTTCTCCAGCTCGACCACCAGGAACGTGGCGACCTCCTCGCGCACCTCGTTGCGCAAGCGCTTGCGTCGGTTCTCGCTGGCTATCTGCTCGCGCTCCCACTTGGTGGGACCACGCTTCGCAGCTCGCGCCGCCTTGGCCTTGGGGTCGTGGTGCCCGCAGTAGTCGGACCCGGGCTTGGCATTGAACGAGCAGGGGTGACCGGTGAAGGAATAGGAACTGTAGACCCGCTCCTTGCAGCGCTTCTTCTCTTTGGCCATTCGGTGGTCTCCTGCTGTGGCTGGGGAGGCAGGGATCGAACCTGCGACCTCGCGGTTCAGAGCCGCGCGCTCTACCAGTTGAGCTACTCCCCAAGAGGGCTTCCGATTCTTGACCGGACGAGGCCGTTTGACGGCGATCCCTGGACCATCCAGAGACCAATGGGCCACCTCGCCCGGTCAAGAATCGGCGCAGGATCCTAGCCCTGCGCCTCCTTGATTGCCTTGCGCTTGTCGTGCCCGCGAGTCGCCTTGCTCTCCTTCTTGCGGGCCTTGCCCCACTCCTTCGCCCCGCTCTTGGCGGAGCCCTTCTTGGTGTTGGTGGTCATCAGCAGGTCCTTTCTGCTCCCTCTGCCCGCCGCTTTCCCAGGACCACCCGGTCAGCAGGCTTTGGTGGGAGTCACAGTCAATGCATGTTGTCCATCCTCTCAGTGAGTGCCGATAGCCACTAGCCCTCGGCGTGTCCTTGGTGCCCGCGGCGCGGGCTGCTGATCTCACATCCTGTCCTCCTCTCAGCTCGGGTTCGTTGCTGGCCCTACAGCGCCCGGTCGGACTCTTTGGGGCCCCGGGATCTCACCCTCCCGGACTGGGCTTCTTGCGTCTGACACTTCTCTCTTCGGTCGCCCGCTCTCGGGCTTGAGGCTTTTTCTCGCCTCGGGTCGTTTTTTCTCTCAGCCCAGCTCGCGGACCAGGAGGGCCACCTTGAAGGCCACCGCGCTCAGGTCCTCGGGGTTCGTCCAGACCACGCCCATGCAGCCGGCCTCGGACTCGTGCCACACCGTGGCGTTGCCCACGCCGTCCTTGCCGATCATCGCCTTGGTGCCCTCGACCGGCTCCAGGATGCTGCCATCGACCTTGTCGTAGGCCGCCTTCACGCGCTCGGTGTACTCGGCAGCGATGGCCGCCTCGGCCTCGCGGCTGTAGCGGACGTGGACGTAGGTGTTGCCACCCGAGAGGATCTCGCCCGAGAACTCACACCGGCGGATGCTCTCCTCACGGTTCGCGATCTCCTCGACCATGGCGAGGTCCACGCTGGGGTCCTTGACCGTGACGTAGACGCTGGAGCCCATGCTGTAGGAGTCGGCGCGGACGCTGACCTTGCGGTTGCTCAGGCCCTTGGCCTTGAGGGTCTCGCGAATCGTCTTGGCTTCTGCTGCACCCATGGTGGTCTCTCCTGTGGTGGTTGACGTGCCCAAGTTACACCTACTTCATCGGTACGTCAACCACGATCTGAAGGGAAAATCGCCCGGTGACGAAGTTTGTCACCCCTGCTCGCGCAAGCGCTTGCGCTCGATCAGCTGAGCCCTGCTGCGGATCCCGTTCCCAGAGGGCCAGACGTGCTGCCAGCGGGCGATGATGCGGAGCCGCTCCGAGATCGTGACAGGGAGGCAGCCCAGGGCCTCACGCGCGGCGACCTCTCGGCGGATGGGCTCGCCTGAGTCCACCGTCTCCGAGAGCCACTGAGCCAGCTGGAAACGCTCCTCGTCGTCCTCGAAGTCCTGCTCGGGGGCGACAGGATCGAAGCCATCGAGCATGGGCCGCTCGACCTCGTTGGGCTTCAGCATGTACAGGGTACGCTGGGCGTCGATGACCCTGCGCTTCAGGTTCTTGTCGGCCAACGTCTCGCGGACGGGTGCCTTGAGGCGCGTGGCCTGCATGACGATCTCGCTGGCTATGTCGTCAGGATCCTGACCCTTCTGGGCATAGCGTCGTGCTGCTGCCCGGATCGCCGGGAATCGGCTCTCCAGGTGCTCCAGATCTTCGACGTTCACGGGCGTACTCCTTGAACCGTCGATCCCGCTCGATCTCGGCCTCCACGTAGTCGCCAAGGGGATCCAAGGTTTGGCGGACCACCTCCTCCCTGGGCAACGGTTTGTTGGAGTGCTTCGCGCATCTCTTGGTGCCTGGGACCACGCGCCGCAGGCACATGGTCAAGCGCTTCGGTAGCAGCTGTGCTGTCTGGATGCCCGGCTGCTGGCAGCGCTTCATCGGATCACCATCAGTGCCTTGCAGGGGCGGGACTTGGTCAGTCTGCCCTGGAACGTGATGCCGTGCTGCTCTTCAAAGCCATGCGGCAGGAAGGGCAGATGCACGCGCGGGTTATCGGCCTGCGCCCAGCACAGGCGCACGAACTCCACGAGGTCGGTCTGGAATCGCTTGAACCGCAGAGCCTCCACCCCCAGCTTGTCGGTGCTGACGTAGAGGGCGAAGGCCGTGACCTTCCCGGTCTCCCCGCCGCCTTCGTGCTCGGTGTGGATGTCCACCTCCAGGCCGATCGCCCGGACGTCGGCCGCACGTCGCTCCGCGTCCCTGCGCGCGTAGCCGATGGAATCGGTCTGCGTGCTCCAGGTGTAGGGGTAGGACCGATGGAAGACCGGCCACGGATCCGCATCGCCCACGCGCCTGGGCACGAGCTATCGGCCGCGCGGCTCACCACCTCCTCGGCCCACTTCCGCTCCTCGCCCTGTCGCTGCATCATGGCGTTGGCCAGCGGCATGAAGGCGGAGACCACCTCGTGGTAGATGTCGCACTGCTTGCCCTTCAGCTCCCAGGCCTTGGGCAGCTCGCGCAAGCGCTTGCGCGGGGGCGACTGCCGATTGATCTCGGCGAGGATCACCGCATCGGCGTCCGCCTGGAGCCGATCGCGCTCTAGCTTGTGCTGCTGGTTAAGACAGCGGTAGCTGGTCAGGGCTTGCTTGAAGAGCATCAGCTGAATTCCCCCACGCACAGGTCCCAGGATCCTGGGCCGTGCTCGATGCAGAACGAGTCGAGCGGATGACGTCGCAGGGAGACCCTGCCCGACCCGAAGCTGGCTCGATCGGTGATGATCGCCTCCAGGCACTGCCAGCTGACCTCTCGTCCATACTCGTCTGTGATCGTGCCCTCACGATCGCGCCAGATGTGCTGCCAGTCGTCCAGATCGACTATGCGCGTGCCCGTCCCCGGCTCGATGCCGCCCGGATACACCCGCAGCGTGAAGACCCAGCCCGCGCTGGACTTCCCGATGTGGACCGGCTCGTAGGTTTCCTGATGGCCGCAGGCGTGACACTCTTTTCCGGGTGCCTGCGTCCAGTAGTAGTTGGTCCCCATGGTGGTCTCCTCTCAGCCGTCTCCGGCAGGCCCGGCCCAGTACCCATCCGCAGTGAAGCGGACGTTCCCGACGCCGTAGGTGACCGTGGGAACGGTCGCCGTGAAGTGAACGATGGCCGACTCGATGGCCGCCACGCCGCCGGCCTCCTCGGCCGCCTCCAGCGTGATGGTCGCGTCGATGCGGTCCTTCCAGTGAGACGCGGGCTGCACCGCATCGAAGGCCTTGGTGTGCTTGGCCTGCTGCGTGTCGTAGTCGAGGTCCATGCCTCTCCTTTCTGCTGACTAGAGGAGCCAGCCGCTGAGGGTCTCGAAGGTCTCGCCCTCGTCCGTGGTCACCTTGACCTGGAAGCGGAGCGCGGGGCCGTCGATGCCGTCTCGCTTGCGAGCGCTGCTCCATAGCGAGCGACCCGTGATCTTGAACTCGGCGATCTCCAGGAAGATCTGGCCCGCCGCCACACTCTCAATCTCGATGGCCGCCGTGAGCCCGTCCCACTCGACCTCCTTGATCTGACCGGCGAAAAGCCAGTTGTCGAGGCGAACCGTGAACCCTTCGAGGCCTCGCGCCGTGTGCAGCTGCACCCGCGTCTTCAGAGCCTCGATGATCTCGGTCTCGGTGCTTCCGGGGATGTTGGCTGCGTAGGTCTGGATGTTCATGGTGGTGGTCTCCTTGCCGTTGGTGGTTCTCTGATCGGCGCAGGTGACGCCGATCTTGAGGACTTTCTCGGCTACTCCGCCTGGAGGCAGAAGGCCGCGGTCTGGGTGGCGTCAGTGACGCGAGCGCTCCGGAACATGGGGACGTTGTCAGCGGTGGTGGCCCAGAGCATGGTGGCGACGATCAGGAAGGTCTTCATTGTGGTGGTCTCCGTTCCCTAGATACACCTCACCTATCGTCCGGAGACCGGGAAACCTGAACCCTTTTTTCGGGTCAGGTCCACTTTTTTCTCTAGTGCCTCTCAGCTCCTCCTCACGAGCACCAGTAGGTCTCGCTCCGGGGCGAGCAGGTGTAGGGGGTGCCGATGCGCTCCCTGAACCAGTCGCCGAAGATCGTCTGGGCTCACTCGTAGCCCTCGCCGGGATCCTCCGTGGGCTTCTGCTTCCGGGCCTTGGCGTCCGCCTCGATCTTGGCGTTGGCCTCGGCCAGCTTGGCCGCATCGGCCTCCTCCATGGCCTTCTGAGTGGGCGGGAAGATCGACTGCATGGTGCGGTGGGGGATCACCTCCGGGTCTCCCTCCTCGCCGATCCAGGCCACGTAGTAGCCCTCTGAGGCGATGTCCACGAGGACGCCGCGGCGCTGGTTCTCGCCCTCGTAGATGTCGCCGTAGAAGAACGAGCACTCGTAGCCGCGGTACTGCCGGGCCCACTCGGCCAGCCGCACCTCTTCGCGCCTCACCTTGGCCGTGCGCTTCTGCCTGGGGATCGCCGAGATCTCCAGGGGCTTGGCCCCGCGAGTGATCGCGTCCACGAGATTCGCAGCACCGCCGCAGCGCTTGATCGCGGCCTTCACCCAGCGCTTGGCACGATCCTGTGCACGGCCCTGGATGTCCTTCACGCAGAGCATCACATGATGCTGCCACATCTCGTCCTTCAGCTCCACGAGGACCTTGTAGCCCTTCGCGGTCACGTAGCCGACGTACTCGCCGTCCACGTAGATGTCGTTCTGCTCGAATCTGATCTTCATGGTGGTCTCTCCGGTGTTGGTTGATGACTTGAAGTTACCCCCAGTTTATCGGTACGTCAACCAGGACCTGAAGGAAAAAGTGGCCGGTGACGATCTTTGTCACCTCCCTGCGTGCTAGTTGCTTGTGTGCGTCCAGGGGCGGTTCCGGCCGCCCGACCCACGCTCCTCGTATCGGCGATGCGTCCAGAATCCTGAGCGAAATCTCGCCTTGCGTCCAGAATCGCACCCGCAAAAACGAAACCCCCGGAGATTGCTCTCCGAGGGCTCCGCCCCTGGGAAGGGGATAGTGGGCTTGCGCCCTATGTGAAACGGGGATGTGGCTCGGTCAGGTGCCTTCCTTGCACCACACGGAGAGGCCCTCGTAGGCCGCGTCTCGGGTGATGCCACCGTGGCGGGAGACCATGTCCACCACGAATCGGAAACCGTGGGCGTTGGGCCGCAGCTCGTTGCCCGGCTTGTTGGTGCGCTCGACCACCCGGTAGGGCACGCCGCGCAGGTACGCGATGGCCAGATGGGTGAATCGGGCCGTAGGCCTGACCACTCCCATGTGATGGCCGTGCAGCTCGTTCACGAGACCGGTGCGCTTGGCCGCCTTGGCTCGGCGCTTCTCGTGGCGGATGATCTTGGCCTCTTCGGCCAGACTGCGGGACTTCACCCGCAGCTTCACGAGTCCGTTGGACTTCATGTCGTTCTCCTTGGTTGATGGCTCTGGGACCATGTCGCGGTAGCGGTGGAACGCCCGCTCCAAGGAGGTGCTCTCGGTCGTGTGCATTCAGGTGAATCCCATAGCGAGATGGTAGGCCTCCAAGAGGGGTGGTCAAGTGGCGCTCGCCGAGGGTGTCGAACCCTCACCGCATGGATTGAAAGCCAGCGGGCCGACCACTGGGGCGAGCATTCAACAGATGGTGACAGGCCGATGCGGGAAGGGATCTCCGTCCGTCGTACCCGGTTGCGTGATCACCGGGGCCGGTGCGCTCGGAACTGGCGTGGGGTTCCACGGGAACGGAGGCGCGAAGCCGGGGCCCAGAGGCAGCCGGAATGGATCGGTCACGGGCGGGAGCGCGGGCGCGGAAAGCACCGGCTCGATCTGGTCCACCTCTTCGAGGATGCGCCCGATCTGCTCGTGGCTCAGGCTCTCCTTGTCTTCCAGGTAGCCCTTCAGCCAGCCCTTGAACTCTTCGATGCTCATGATGCTCTCCTCAGAACGGCAGCCACGCCAGCTCGATCCAGTCTTCCTCGTTGGCCACGTTCTCCTTGGGGACCGACAGCCATGTGATCTTCTGCTTGTAGCCCATCGAGGGGACCACCACCTCTCTGGTCTCGCGATGCAGAACGGGAGCCGGTCCCCCGTTTTTCAACATCCGGTGGATGGCCTTGGCCGCCTTCGGGCTGACCTGGAAGCTACTCGGTTCCATCAGTCCTCCTCGCTGGTCGTATAGTATGCCGCCAGCTCCTCCAGGTTGTCCAGCACCAGCTGGATGTTCTTCTTCGACAGCTTGGTCTTGTCGTGCAAGAGAGCTATCACCGCCTTCCGGTTCAACCCCGAATCC
>FUIF01010525.1_pt1 | contig 32003 bp, 39 predicted proteins | sample 1003461 | NCBI WGS metagenome assembly FUIF01 (sample SAMEA80401918, study PRJEB19352) | marine metagenome
AGGCTGAAGTGAACCGTGAAGAACAGGCTGAAATGATCGCCAATGGCCTTGGCAATCCACGCAACATGTTCGTGAGGTTCAACTGATCATGGGTATTCGTTCGACCGTCATGAACTTCTTGGGCTTCGGTAAAGCGCCGGCCCGAGTTTTCCGTCGTGCCTACAGCGGCGCAATGGTTTCGCGTCTGACAAGCGACTGGATGTCGACGCAAGCCAGCGCTGATGCTGAGATTCGAGGCAACTTGCGGCGTCTGCGGGATCGTTCCCGCGAGATGGTGCGGAACAATCCGTATGCACGGCAAGCCAAGCGGACAACGCAGATCAATGTGATCGGCACCGGCATCAAGCTTCAATCGCAGGTGCTGCAGCTTCGTGGCAGCAAGCGAGACAACCGCATTAACAACGAAATTGAGGCGAAATGGTCTTATTGGACGCGCCCTAACGCCTGCGACTGCTCTGGTCGGTACAGCTTCCACGATTTTGAGTGGCTTGCTGCTGGCGCGATGTGCGAGTCAGGCGAGGCGCTTTTCAGGATCGTTCGTCGTCAATTTGGTGAGTCGAAGGTGCCTTTAGCACTGCAGATGATCGAAAGCGATCTTCTGGACGAGTCATACAACGGTGCAACAGGCAAAAAAGGCAATGAGTGGCGCAACGGCGTTGAGGTTGATGAGTGGGGCCGCCCTGTGCGGTACGCGATTCTCACCCGTCACCCTGGAGATACTTTCTTCCAAGGCAATCCTGTCCCAGACAGGAAGCACGTCTTCTTGCCTGCAGATGACGTAATTCATCTGTTTATGCCTGAGAGGCCAGGTCAGAACAGGGGTGTGCCTTGGTTCCATAGCGTGATGGCCGATGCACATCAGCTGCAGGGCTACGAGGAAGCAGCCGTAATTCGCGCTCGCGCTGGCGCAAGCATTATGGGCTTCATCACCAACAACGAGGGTGAGCTGATTGCTGATGACGTTGAGAACAGTCAGCGCATCAGTGAGTTTGAGCCTGGCACTTTTAAATATCTGTCGCCTGGTGAGTCTGTGTCGGTTCCTGATATCGACTCGCCAGACCAACAGTTTGAGATGTTTGTCAAAAACAAGGTCAGGCGCTTTGCGTCAGGCTTTGGTTGCTCGTATGAGACCTTGTCTCGCGACTTCAGCGATACCAACTACAGCAGCTCACGGCTGTCACTGCTTGAGGACCGTGAGCACTGGCGTGTTGTTCAGAAGTATCTGATCGACAACATGCATATGCGTGTGTTCCGTGAGTGGCTGAACCTTGCAGTCCTCAGTGGATACTGCGATTTTCCTGACTACGAGCTGCGCCCTGAGCGCTATCTGTCTCCGCGTTGGATGCCGCGTGGTTGGAGCTGGGTTGATCCGCTGAAAGAGGTCAAGGCTTATCGCGAGGCGGAGCAGGCCGGCTACATGACAAAGCAGCAGATCATTGCTTATTCAGGCGGTGATTTTGACGACAACGTCTCTGAGTTGGCTCGTGAGCAGCAAATCGCTGCTGACGCTGGAATCAAGCTAGACAAGGATCTTGATTTAACTGACGAGACTATGCAGCTCTCGTTGCTTGAATCAGAAGAGCCACAGCCCACCCGCAAGCGGACAAATGGCAAACGTAAACGGAGTTGAGATCGACCTTATGCCCAATGAGGGCATGAGGACTGAGGCTCAGCGTTATCGGGACTGGAAAGCTGATGGCGAAGCTGGCGGCACTGATGTTGCACGCACCCGCGCCAGTCAGATTTTGAGTGGCAATGAACTTAGTGCGGACACGGTTGTGACCATGTCTGCTTGGTTCGCAAGGCACGAGGTGGATAAACAGGGCAAGGGATTTAGCCCTGGCGAGGATGGCTATCCCAGTAACGGAAGAGTGGCTTGGGCCGCCTGGGGTGGTGATGCTGGCAAGTCTTGGTCAGACGCTCGTTCAGAGCGGATCAAGAAAGCACGAGAAGGTAGACAACTTATTAGCAATAATGAGGAAGAACTCTTGACTTCTATGGAGCAGGAACAAGAAAGGGCAGCACCTGATGCCCTGAAGACAGGAGACTTTGTCTCTTGGAATTCATCAGGTGGTCGCGCTGAAGGTCGCATTGACCGGATTGAGCGTGACGGAACCATCGATGTTCCTGACTCTTCATTCACGATCACTGGCACGGAGGATGATCCTGCGGCGCTGATCACTCTTTATCGCGATAGAGAGGCAACTGATCGGAAGGTTGGGCACAAGTTCAGCACGCTGACCAAGATTGCTCCGATTCGGGCTGAAGAGCCTGAGCAGCAGCGTTCTGTGGTTGGTGAGCGCATGCAGCGCACCGAAGCGACTGAAATCCGTTCCCTTGATGAGCGGACTTTTGAGTTTCCTTTCAGCTCCGAGTACCCCGTTACGCGGTATTTCGGCACTGAAGTGCTGAGCCACGACACCAAGGCCCCGAACTTCATGCGCCTGAATGATGGCGCACCGTTCCTCTTCAACCACAATCCAGACAAAGTTCTGGGTGTTGTTGAGCGGGCTTACTTGGATGAGGACAAAAAGCGTGCTTACGCAAAAATCCGCTTTTCGCGCTCTGAATTCGCCAAACAGTATCTAGATGACGTTAAAGACGGCATCTTGCGCGGTATTTCGTTCGGCTACTCAATCGATGAGGTTGAGCAACGCGAAGAGGGTGTGCTTGCGACTAGCTGGACGCCTCACGAATTGAGCCTTGTTTCAATTCCTGCCGATCCCACAATTGGAATCGGACGTTCACTTCTTTCGGAAGAGCCTGCTATGCCTGAATCTTCTCAACCTGAAGACACTACTATTACAAACGAAGCTCCTGTTGAAAAACAGGAAACTCGTTCAGCGGTCACGACCGCATCTACACCCGCTCCTGCGATGGAAGAACAAACTCCCAACCTGGAGGTGATCCGGTCGGAGGCCAAGAAGGCTGAAAAAGACCGCGTTGCCGCCATCAACGCCCTCGGTGCTCAGCACCGCATGGCAGATCTGGCACAAGAACTCATTGATGGAGACAACTCCGTCGATGAAGCTCGTGCTGCATTCCTCGAAAAACTCGGAACCCGTCAAGTGGAACAACCCATCCGTTCTGCCGATGTCACTTCCAACGATGTCGGTCTTTCACAGAAAGAAGTCAAGCGCTTCAGCTTCATTCGCGCTCTGAACTATCTGGCTAACCCCGGCGATCAATCTGCTCGTCGTGAAGCTGAGTTCGAGATTGAAGTCGGCAACGCTGCTGCTAAGCAGTATGAGCGTTCCTCCAACGGCATCGTGGTGCCTAACGAGGTGCTTCGTCGTGACTTGAACGTTGGTACTGCCACTGCTGGTGGCAACCTTGTCGACGATGTGCTGCTGTCTGGCAGCTTCATCGAGCTGCTCCGCAACCGTCTTGCTCTGGCCCAGGCCGGCATGACCACCCTGAGCGGAATCAACGGCAACATCTCGATTCCCAAGCAGGGTTCGTCCGCAACCGCTTACTGGGTTGGCGAGGGTTCCTCCCCCACCGAGTCCCAGCAAACGATCGAGCAGATCAACCTCAGCCCCAAGACTTGTGGTGCTTTTGTTGACTACTCCCGCAAGCTGCTGCTGCAGTCCAGCATCGACGTTGAGCAAATGGTCCGTGATGACCTGGCTCGCGTGCTGGCTCTTGAGCTGGATCGTGTTGGCCTGAACGGCTCTGGTTCTTCTAACCAGCCTCTGGGCATCATCAACACCACTGGTATTGGCACCCAGACCATCACCACCTTCGGAACCTTCGCTGAGTACATCGGCATGGAAACCGACGTGGCAGTGGCTAACGCTGATGCTGGCGCTCTGCGTTACATCATCAACGCATCTGCTCGTGGCGCTCTGAAGAGCACTGAGAAAGCTTCTGGCACCGCTCAGTTCGTCTACGAGAACGACGAAATCAACGGTTACCCCGTGACCGTGTCTAACCAGCTTGAGAACAACGACGCTCTGTTCGGTGACTTCTCACAGCTGATCATGGCTATGTGGTCTGGCCTGGATCTGACTGTTGATCCTTACGCAGGTGCAACTGCTGGCACCGTCCGCATCATTGCTCTGCAAGATGTTGACTTCGCTGTCAAGCAGCCTGGCGCATTCTGCTACGGCACCTGATCCGGGTGATCTGTCACATCGTTTCTGACTCATGAAGATTGAAATTCTGAGGCCAGTAATGATTTCCGGGGAGCCTGCTGCGGCGGGCTCCATTTTGGAAGTCGATGACGGCGATGCTGTGACCCTTATTGGTCTTCGCAAAGCTGTTGAGCACAAAGCAGAGGAGCCCGCTCCTGTTGCTAAGGAAGAGGCTTCTGAGCCTGCTCCTAAAAAGACCACCACTCGCAAGAGGACTAAGGAATCATGAGCATCGGCAACACACGGCGGACTTTGACCGCCCTGTCGTTTGCGCCTAACGACGTTGTCACTGCAACTGGCAATGAAACAGGCGTTGACCTTCAAGACTATGAAGGTGACATCACCCTGATCCTTGATGCTGAGGCCGGTGGCTCCAGCATCACTTATGCGGTCAAGGTGCAGGACTCTTCTGACAACAGCACCTTTGCTGATGTGAGTGGAGCCGCTTTCACTACCACTACTGCCAACACTGCTCTCGTTGAGAGCCTGACTGTTAACACTGATGAGATCAAGCGCTATGCGCGTGTCGTCATCACTGTTGCTGGTGGTACTGGTGCAGGTGCAGTGAGCGTCGTCGGACTGGGACGCAAAAAGTACAACTGATCTTTGATCTGTCGCCCCCGCATTGCGGGGGCTTTTTCATATGGCACTTTCTTTCACTGAAGACCTCGACGCTTTTTTCGATACGCCGGGTTTTACGGTGCCAGTGGTTTTTGGTGACACGACTGGAGTTGGATACTTCGAGTCGCCAAACGAAATCATTGCTGACGGAGTCGTGCTGACGACTGACTACGCAGTGGTGGTCAAGACTTCTGATTTTTCAACTGTCACGAATGGCAGCGCAATGACTGTTGATGGTGTTGCTTATACGGTGCGAGAGCCGATGCTGCTTGACGACGGTAAAATTATGCGTGTGATGCTGATGAAGGACTGATGCTGGGGCTTCATACGGTAGTTTCTGATAACCAGCACGGCTGGGATGCTCTGAGCGCAAACGGCAGTACGTCTGCAGCAGAGATTCGCGGTACGTTTTTTACGATCGTCCACAAGGTTTCAAACGGCACGGTCACGATTACTGACGAGGGCTCGTTGGATGGCACTGTTTGGTGGCCATTGAAAGAGATTGTTCATGCCGAAGCACAAGCCGCTGATGACGATGATGACGGTGTGTATGGCAATGGCAGATCACACAGCAGCGGAACCACTGCATCTCACTACCGCGCAGCATGTCGATATGTGCGAGTGACTGTTTCTGGGGTTGGGGGCTCAGAAACAATGCAGGCTTGGATTCAGTGCAGCAACGCAGCTAACTAGTCATGACTACCAAGCGAGAAAGCATCCTGGCTGCTGTCAAAACGACCTTGGCAAACACCACTGGCGTTGGCACGCGCATTTATCGCAGTCGTGTTGATCCACTCAGTCGTGGTGAGTCGCCTGCAATCATTATCGAGCCGATTAGCGACACTCCTGAGCAGAACACAAGCCTGCCAACTCTTGATTGGACGTTGCGCATCCGTGTCGTTGTGATCGAACGATCCGACATCCCGGATCAAGCGGCTGATGACACGATCGAAAGTATGCATTCCAAGCTGATGGCAGATCTAACTCTTGGTGGCCTGGCGATCGATATACAGCCTGCACAAACCAGTTTTCAGTTACTTGAAGCAGATCAACCTGCAGGTGTGATTTTCTGTGAATACGAGATTCGATATCGCTCACAAGTTGCTGATCTGACTCAATAGTCAGTCAGAGATACGCTGAACCTAACCATGTCCTCCACTTACCATGTTGGATGAACACAGTGGTCACGGCGGGAGTTACCTCCTTGATCCTGAAACAGGCGTACGCACTTTGATCGAGCGGACGCTTCCACCACAACCATCACAGGAAACATCCGATGGCACTGCTACTTCGCAAACGCCTAATCCTGATCGAGACGGAGTCGACTTACGGAACGGATCCGACTCCGGACGGAGCAGACGCCGTACTCGTAAGGGATCTAAGCATCACGCCTCAGAGCAGTGATGTTGTCAGCCGCGACCTGATTCGTCCTTATCTGGGTGCATCTCAACAGCTGCTTGCAAATACTCGGGTTGAATGCACTTTCAGCGTTGAGCTTGTTGGCTCTGGCACTGCAGGAACTGCTCCTCAGTACGGCAAAGCTTTGAAGGCTTGTGGCCTGGCTGAAACCGTTGTGGCCAACACCAGCGTCACTTATGACCCTGTCAGCTCCAGCTTCTCTTCAGTCACCATCCACTACAACATTGATGGTGTCCGTCACAAGATGACTGGTTGCCGTGGCAGCGTTTCGCTGACTGCAAACGTTGGTGAGATTCCGACCCTGGACTTCACCTTCACTGGCATCTACAACGCGCCAGACGACACCGCGCTGCCGACGCCGACCTACGCCAATCAAGATGATCCTCTGATCTTCAAGAACGGCAACACCAGCAGCTTCCAGCTGCTGTCGTATGCGGGCGCTCTGCAAAGCTTCTCGTTCGACCTGGGCAACACCACTACTTACCGCGAGTTGGTTGGTGGCTCAAAAGAAGTCTTGATCACTGATCGTTCAGCATCGGGCTCTGTTTCTATCGAAGCAGTGCTTATGGCAACGAAGGATTACTTCGCTGCTGCTGTTGATGATGACGCTGCTCTGGGCAACCTGCAGTTCACGCACGGCAGTACCGCTGGCAACATCGTTCAGTTCACCTCAAGCAAGGTGGACATTGGTGATGTGGCTTACGGTGATTCTGATGGCATTGCGATGCTTGAAATCCCGTACACCTGCGTTCCTGATGCAGCAGCCAACGCTGAGTTCGACTTGATCTACACCTAAGATCGAGAAGAGTTGCGTCAAGAGGGAGCCCTTGCGGGCTCCCTTTTTTGTGTATGCTGAGCCGGCTTATGCCCTTACCTAATGGCTTTTGTTCGTAAGAAGGTAAAAACCTTCAAGTGGCCTGTTGAAGTTAAAGAGCCCAGCGAGACGAAGCCTGGAAAGTTTGACAGTCATGAGTTCACGGCTGTCTTCAAACGTGTCTCTCGCTCAGTGATTACTGAGATGGCTGATCAGGACGAAAACGAACTGCTCAGTTTGATTCTTGCCGGCTGGGAAGGCATTGAAGAAGAAGACGGTACTCCCATCGTTTTCAGCGAGAAAACCTTGGCTGAGTTTGCAGATGATCCGTATTGGATCAAAGCTGTGATCAATGCCTACACCGCGACCTACAACGAGGCTGAGGCGGGAAACTAAAAGAGGCCGCCATCTATTGGGCTAGTGGCGGCAAACAGGTTGAAGACAAGACGCAAGATGATGCTGCAGCCTTTGGGTTGCAGCTGCCCAAGAAGGAAGAGAAGCAAGACGATGACTTTGAGGTATGGGATGAAAACTGGGAAGCAGTGATGATGTTCCTGCGTATGCAGACGCAGTGGACGACATCCATGGCTGGATATGTGGGTCTCAAGTACGAGGTGCTGCTGGGTTCCGGTGGCTTATTTGACCTATACAATGTGGAAGATCGCCGCGACGTGCTGGAGCGCCTTCAGATTTTGGAGGCAACGGCCCTATCCGAACTGAGGAAACGCTCTGATGGCAAAGCCAATTGAAGCTCTTTCCATCCAGCTCAAGTTCAAGGATGCTGGCAGCCAGGCTGTAATTGAAAAGGTCAAAGGCAGCCTCAAGCGCCTTGAAATTGCCGCTTCAGGAGCAAAGCCAAATATAAAAGGATTACGAGACGAGATACTTGCACAAGGAAGAGCAAGCATAAAGAGCGTTTCAAACATAAATGCACAGCGCACTGCCTTGATGGCTTTGCGTGATGAGGCAAAAATTGGTGGCAATACTTTCAAGCAATTAACTGCAGACATCAAAAAGCTTGATGCGCAGCTGGGGAAGACTTCTAAGAAGTCTGGCGGCATGGGTGCTCGAAGAGCTACTCAGACTGCTGGCGCAATTATTTCTGGCGGCATCTTCGGTGGACCTGAGGGTGCGATCGGTGGCGCTCTTGGTGCTTTTGGTGGAGTTGAAGGCGCTTTTGCTGGTGCAGCGATTGGCGCTCAAATTGGCATGTTGCGCCAATCTGTTGGCGAAATGGCCAATTACGCAGCAAGCATCGAGAAGGCAAAAATTGCACTCAATGGAATCCTTCCCGAGCAGAACGACTACAACTTTGCCTTACAAGTCGCCTCGCAGGCCACAAAAGAATTAAACGTACCGCAAGAGCAGTCAATCAGGGGCATTACTCGTCTTTCTGCTGCAGTTACTGGAGCAGGTGGTCCTGTTCAAGACGCGGCTACAACTTTTAGAAATGTCACTGCTGCAATCAAGGCTACTGGCGGCAGCTCGGAAGATGTGCAGGGCGCTATTACTGCAATGGTGCAGGTCTTCTCCAAAGGCAAGGTCAGCGCTGAGGAACTTTCCGGTCAGTTGGGTGAGCGCTTGCCTGGTGCTGTGACGTTGTTCGCTAAGGCGAACAAGATGACGTTGCCTGAGCTTCAAAAAAATCTGAAGGCTGGCACTGTCGGACTTAACGAGCTAATGAATTTCATCGTTGAGCTTGGTAATAAATTCAATGTCACGGCAGAGAAAATCTCAGATTCAAACGCAGAGGCTGGAGCCAAGCTTGCTGTGGCAATTCAAGATATGCAGGCCGAGGTTGGTGCAGCATTAATTCCAATCGGCGCTCAATTCCAGGTTGCTTTTGCTGAATTTATTAGAAACATAACTCCATTTTTGGTTACCAACCTTCCAAAGATTGGACGACTTTTCCTCGCGCTTGCTAAAATCTTGACACTCTTGCTGTTGCTGCTGTTGCAGCTTTTGGCGTCTTGGGTGTCGCCAAGCTTGTTGCGATCGCAAAGGCAGTTGGCTCAGTAACTGCTGCCGTCACAGTGTTGAAGGGCGCATTAGTCGCGATGGGCTTAGCCAATCCGTTTACGGCACTTGCGGTTGGCGCAGGAGTCTTGGCTGGCGCAATTTACAATGCCAGCAAAGAGCAAGATCGTTTCAACAGACTGGTTAGAGAAGGTACTGTTGCTCAAGTCGATGCTGAACTGCGGCAAAAAGAACAAGAGCGCGACGAGGTGATCCAGAGAAGATTGAGGCTCGATCCGACTGGCAAGGGAATTAGTCCAACGGCCCGAATGTTCCAAAAAGGAGGCGCTGAATACGAGCGAGAGCAAAGACTCAATCGTGAAATTGGTCAGCTTAGGGAAAGAAAGAGGACAGCTACTTATGATGCAAGCCAAGGCTCAGACCTCGACCTCAGTCTTCTGCCTAGATTTAAGTACGACCCAGTCACTTCAGAAGACGGCGGTGGTGACGGTGACAAGTCCTTGGCCCGCCGCATTGAGCAAGCACAAAGGCTTGAGCAGCGATCTGAAGCCCAGCTCAGGATTGGCGAAGCGCAAGGTGCAATTGGGCGTTTGCTGGCTCAGCAAGACAACCAGCGTGCAGCACTGCAGGCAAGGATCAATAAGTTGCTGGCTGATGGGGCAGACAAAGAAATTGTTCGAGCAACGGAGGCAGCAAAAACAAATCAAGCAAAAGCGCATGAGCTTGAGCTTGGCAAGAAAATCGACGCTCTGTATAAGAATGCAATGAGGCCGCTTAGGAGTGCGGTTGAGTCAATCAAAGAGAAAATTAGGTTTGACGGTCGCTACAAGGAACTGCTCAAGCAGGGTATTAATCCTGAGCGTGCAAAAGCAATCATTAGCATTGAGAAAGCGTTTGAGAAAACGGTTGAGCTTTTAGATATTGAGATTGACATGCTTAAGATTAAGGTTGAAGCAAATAAAGCATCCGAAAGAGAAATCGCATTGCTTGACGAGTTGATCAAGAAGCGCAAAGAAGCTGAGGGTGAGCGAGACGAAGGCATAGAAGGAACTGAAGGCGTTGGCAAAAAGCCAACCTTCATGGAAGGTCTAGATGAGGCCATTGAAAAACAGAAAACAGCCCTCAAGGATTTAATCGATCCACTCAGTCAAGTACTCAAAGCAGCTGATGCTATTGGCGAGGCATTCAAGACTTCTTTCAAAGGAATTATCACTGGCTCAATGACAGCCCGTGAGGCGCTTAGAAGTTTCTTCCAAAGCATTGCTGATCACTTTGCTGATATGGCGGCTCAGATTGCAGCAGAAGCGCTCAAGCTTGCTGCGCTGAAGTTTGTGAAAATGATTGTTGGCGCAATGTTTGGCGGTGGTGGTGGTGGTGGTGGTAACACCATCGACGTTGATGCTGTTGGCGCATATATGCCGGGCGGAAGCAGTTTTGCTCAAGGCGGCTACGTTCCAGGCGGCTTCAAAGCGTTTAATCAAGGTGGCGTAGTTAGCCAACCCACTCTTGGAGTGGTCGGTGAGGGTGGTGAATCGGAGTACATCATTCCCCAGTCGAAGATGCGCGAAAGCATGTCGCGGTATTCACGAGGAGTGCGTGGTCCTGGCGTAATCCCAAGTGGAAGTGGCGCAAGTGCCGCTAGCGGTGGAGGCACTGCTGTTGCTGCACCGATTGACGTTCGCTACACAGTCGAACGTATCAACAGCGTTGATTATGTGACTGCTGATCAGTTCCAGCGTGGAATGCAGCAGGCTGCAGCGCAGGGTGCAACACAAGGTGAGCAGCGTGCTTTGACTACTCTTAGGCAGAACACATCACAGCGCCGGAGGATTGGTCTCTGATGGCAGATCAAACGTTTGCCGTAACCGTTGTTGCTAGCTCTGGCGGCAATCGTTATCGCTTTGATGGTGGTTCACTTGACGCTGAAACGCTTGAGCTGACAGAAGGCAAGACTTACCGATTTACGCAGGAAGACTCCAGCAACTCAGGCCATCCGCTTCGATTTAGCACTACCCCTGACGGTACTCATGGCGGTGGAACGGAGTACACAACAGGAGTAACGACTGCTGGAACGCCTGGGAGTTCAGGCGCTTATACAGAGATCACGGTTGCTTACAAGGCGCCACTGCTTTTTTATTACTGCACCAACCACTCTGGAATGGGTGGTGCTGCTAAGACTGTCGGCATTGAGGCTAGTGATGCTGGTCTTGCGTTTGGTCATTATTTAACGCTGCGCTCACCCACGACTTTGGGCGATTACAAGTTTCAGAATTATTGGGTCGGTGAAAATGCAGATTTCAACGGCACTGCTTTTGGCTTTTTGCCGTTTGCTTTTTCGGGCGTCACCGTCACCAAATCAGGTGACAACCAGCCTGCAACGATCGCGTTTCCAAACAACGAGCTGAGCCGTCCATTTGCAACGATTGCTGTGCAGGACGAATACCTTGCCAACGTTCGCACCTTGTTAATCGACCCAAACGACAAAGACGGTTACACCTTGATCAATCAGTACATCGGGCAGATCGTTAGCGCTAAATGGGACAGCACATCATTAACGCTAGAAATGGCATCAGTGTTTGATGCTGTTGGAGCGGACGTACCACGCAAGCGTTTGACGCGGCAGCTCGTTGGTCATTTGCCTTTGACCAGCAGCGTTCGAGTGGCGTGATTGATCTGATCGGCAGACCGTATCGCTTAGGTGCTGATGGCACTGGAGCGGACGGAGCTATCGACTGCATTCATCTGGTTTATGTGGTTCAAGAACGTTTAGGCATTCCGATGCCTCCGTTCAAAGATGAATGGTATGGGCAGAGCATTCGCCAATATGGTCGGGACTTATTGAAGTGGGGAAGTCGAATTGACCAGCCCGGTTACGATGGGGACGTGTTGCTGCTAGATCAGGGTGATCCTGTCTTTGCAGTCGTTTGGAGCAGAGGATGTCTCTACATCAATCGGCATTTGAAGGCGGTCGCATGGTGCCCTATCGACGGAGTGTCGAACAGCCACTGCTTCCGTATGAAAAGCGGTTGATTACGGTTCTTGGTTGTAGCGAGCAGGAATATCGACAGTTTGCGCAAGAGGTAGAGCGTCGTTACAAGGAACGTCCTGAGGATTTTGCGCATATTCCACATGTACAAAACAGTGGAATTGCAGAGTCAATCCTTGTAAGTCTTATAGTTAGCGCGATATTTACAGCAGCTTCAATGCTGCTTACCCCAAAACCAAAGCAGCCTGAACGGATTGAGCGTCGTCAGCTTGCAGGTCGCACGGGTAAAGATATTTATGCGCCTTCGTTTGGCTTTGACAGTCTCCAAGAATTAGCGCAATACGGTCAAACCGTTCCAATCGCATTTACCCGTCGTAAGGGTCAAGTCAATCCTGACGATCAGAACGACGATAAGGGAACAGGCGGCCTGTTGATCTCACCCCAGCTGGTGTGGTCTCGCATGAAGAGCTGGGGCGGCTATCAAGTTGCTGAGATTGTGGCGATTGCCGGTCAAGGCAACATGGCAAGACCTGAACTTGCCGGAATCTTCCTCGGCAATAACGCCCTAGATGGTATTTATGAGGATTACTTTGATTTCTATTGGAACGGTGGGTTTGAGGTTCTGGGTTCTGGCAGCCGTCTGCGTGCGTATAACCTGCGCTACGGAAACCTAGCAATTGACGGTGACAGAGATAACCCAGGCCTGTCTGGTTCAGATCAGGTGTTTTATGCGCCCACGAGAAGTGGCGTAGCGCAACCTGCATTTTGCGGTGCGTTTACGCCATCATCACAAACGCGATTCGGTGTGTTTACTGGCGTTCCAAACGGCACACCTTTTAGGCCAAACTGGAGAATCATTTCAATCGTAAAAGGGCAAGAAGATAAGACAGATCGTCAACTAAAGAATCAACAAAAAAAGCATGTTGATCCTTATTTAATGGACAACCACCCATTTGGGGGGAACTCAAAAGACGACGGCAGCGGTAGCAGTGACTGCGGTATGCCTGGCACAGGCACAAATTACGCAAGGCGCATTGGAATTGTTGAGCACATTCGCGGCGGAACAGTTACCAGGGTCACTCATGGCGTAAGGGACACTACCAGAGGAAACGAGAGCTGGAACAACCTAAAGCAAGAGGTTGATTGTTTGGTGGGCGACAAGATTAAAGTTCTTATCGGCAAAGGACGGCAAACAGAAAAGCCTTTCTCTGCTAAAGGCATTGAAGATGTTGATCTAAGTGACATTCGATCTGCCATCCAGGCAGAATCGGCAAGGTATGACGCGATGTTCTCGCGTGGTTCTACATGGATGGTGGGGCGCACAACTTGGAAGGTGACGCATCGCAGCACTGATGACCCTTATGACGGTTCACGAGAAGACCATGTAAGTGACGGCATTGTGATTACGCTTGAATGTATTGAGACCTGGAGTCGTCTGCAAAGGAAGATTGGCCTTGTGGCTGAAGAAGCAATTACGGTCGAAGATTATCTGCCATTTACTCAAGAGGGAGATGACATCCACGAAGCATGGTATCCGCTACTCAAGTATGAACTTGGAACGTTCCAGAACACCCGATCCTGCGACGTAACTGAAATTGGCATTAAGTCGCAAGTTTGGAGCAAGTTTGAAGGAATCACTAACTTCAACACTGTCCCTTCTCCAGGAAAACTCGTTGAGGCAAACAAGGATAAGATCCAGTTGTCTGAAGGCAAGGTAACTTCTTTTGCGCATCGCATGTCGTTGTTTGCGGTTGACGTTCGACCCAGCAACTACGACTCTTCTCGCAGCGACAATAACGGGTGGGTCAACATGGGCCCTTACTTGTTCGCTGTAGTCGGCAACTCGCCTGTTGATATTTATTCGTTCATAAGGATTCAGCATCCTGATCGAGTGCAGTTTGAGTATCGACTACGTCCTTTCAATAGCGCAGTCTTCGTAGAGCAAAGCGATGGAGCTGGCGACGTATTTGTTTTGAACGGAGGCCGCTTTGGCGCGGAAGCCTGGCTAAGCGATACAACATACGGTCAGTTTCAGTTCAGAGCGCGTGGCTATTTTGCTCAGCCAAGAAATTATTTTACGCACCTTGAGATGGCTGCGGTCCCTGAGCTTGTTACAGACGACGAGGGACGCATCAACATTAACTACAGCAGCACGCAAAAGGATACTTCTACTTTTTACCTAGAAACACTCAGCATCACCAATAACGAGGTTGGGCCAGGCTATGACAACACCGGTTTACAGATTAGAGACAACACTGAAAGCAATATATATTCCAAAACGCTAGGTGTTGACCCTTATTTCGACAACCTTCCTGTAGGCGAACGGCGTACTATTAATAACTGGGAATACACCCGCGACTCAGGAAGAGAGGTGTACATGAAGCTTCATCTGATCGCATACGAGCAAAATTATAGCCATGTAGCTAGAAACAAATGGTGGCGCGTTGAGCGGGTAGAGCTAGTCAGCTATAACGGTGACTATTCTGAAGGAGATACTTTTACAAAGCACGCAAGAAATGTTAACGAGGTTCAATTTGCATTTAGGTATCGCTTCCTGCATCCTTCTAATTCAGCAGGGCGGCTAGGTTTTAACTCAACGGCAACACGTCTTTGGCAGAAGTACAGCGGTTTAGCTGAAGTTTCTCACTACAGTGATTTAATTAGTCGGAGCTGTGATAATGGTACTGAGCATGAAATTGTTTACGTCAACGAGACACTTTCTGAAGAGACAATTCCTCAGTATGACGGTTGCGCAATGGCTGGCCTAAAGCTTAAGTCCAGCGACAACTTCAACCAACTTGACCAGCTTCGGACATACGTCAAGAACGGTATTGAGGTGGAGCGCCTGATAGATGGAGATGTTGCGTCCAGCAACTTGTTGACTGACCTGCTTTGGTACTTGGTGACGAACAAGGATACTGGAGCGGGCAACATCCTCAACAAAGATCTTGTTGACAAGGCGTTGCTGACGACGACTGGTCGTTACTTAGAAGCCAACAAGTTGTATTGGGACGACGTAATTGCAGAACCAATCAATCTGCGCAGCTGGCTATCTGCGCAAGCGCCAAGCGTTCTTTGCTTTGTGTCGTTGAAAAACGGCAAGATGAGCTTGGAGCCTGCACTGCCCTATGACTCAAATCACAAGATTGACGCAAGCAATCCGGTGACAATTTCAGCGATGTTTACCGAGGGCAACATCATTGAAGACAGTCTCGAAATCACATGGCTTGAGCTTGAAGAGCGCAAGATGTTCCAAGCTGCAGTGATCTATCAGCAATCACGAGTTAATCAGTTTCCTGAGCAGAAGACACTGATTGCTTACTACGGTTCAGACAACAGTGATCTGCCGATTGAAGAGTTTACTTTCCAGCACATCACCAGCGATGAGCACGCTGCAAAGGTTGCACGATACTTCCTGTCTCTGCGTAAGAACCTAACCCACACGATCACGTTCAAGACGTTGCCTTGGGGCTTGAACCTAGAGGCTGGCAAATTTATTCGTGTCGCCAGCGAGATGAGCCCATACCGTCCCGACAACAACGGCATCATTCAGGATGATGGAACGATTGTCGCCATCAACGCTTTGGCTGATGGAGCGTACAACGTCTATTACTGGGAACGGCAGACCACTGCAGTCAGTGAGGGCGTGCTGCACGTTAAGAACGGCAAGGCCACCGAGCTGTTCAACTCAGTGTTCAGTCTTAAAGAAAGTGCAGGCAGTGTTTCTGAGATTTATCAGATTGAAGCATTGGACATTGATCAAGACGGCATCGTCACGATCAAAGCCAGCAACTACGCAGTCAATTCCAACGGCGTTAGCCAGCTTGCTATCGACGTTCTCGACACTGCAGGCGCGATTACAATTGAAGGACCGTTGGACGACTGATGGCATTTCCTACTCATAAACCCAGCGGTCGTTCCTTTGACGCTGGCGACTACCCGTATAAAACGTTTTCGTCTCAATCCGGCAAAGAGTACCGGATCTTGTACGGCGACAAACGAACTGGCATGAAGCTGCAGCTGCAATACGCCAATATCGCTGATACAGCAGCCGATGATTTCGTCACCCACTACGACGAAGTAAAAGGTGGCTTTGATGTTTTCACGCTGCCTTCTGAGTTCAGAGCTGGTTGGAGCGGTGACGCTGCAGCGATTGATGCGGCTACTAGCAATAACTGGCGATACGAGTCACCGCCACAGATCTCGTCTGTGCGTCCGGGGACCAGTAGCGTTACAGTCAATTTAATTGGTGTGCTCTGATGGCAAAGGTTTACACCGGCAGAGATGGCGTGATGCAGCTTGGGGGCTCCACCCTCGCTAAAGTGGTCAGCTTCTCTGTGCAAAGCAGCCTAGAGACGCTGGAGACGACAACTCTTGGCGACAACGTTAGAAGCTATAGCCCTGGAATTACTGGATATTCGGGAAGTGCAACGTTGCTGTACTACAAGGACGACAGCGACACAATCAACACCACCGACCTGCTAAACAAGCTGATGAAGACTGGCACGGCTGGTGTCAGCAGTTCAGACACGGTTGAGCTGACCTTCCGTTGGGTGGACGGAACCGATAACAACGACATCAAGCTGACGGCGTATATCACCAGTGCGAGCATTGGAGCGGCAACTGGCGACATCGTGCGAGCAGAGGTCAGCTTCCAAGGCACTGGTGCTCTCGCTACTGCATCGATTGGATCATGAGCGTTTATTTAGGCACCTTTGGCGAGGTTGAGCTGAAGCGTCAATTCGACGGCTCAGTATTGAACTCAACGATTGACACTGGCGATGTCAATGTCACCAAGAAAAGATTCAGCTTTGACTTCGACCACGGACAACTTCTTACTGGCGATCAGATCCAAATCAAAAGCACTGATGGAAGTGCTCTTAGCTTTATTGACAGCCACACAGATACCAGCGTCAAGAAGTTTATTTATGTAGACGAGCTAGATGGCATAAGGCTCTACGACAGTTTCGCTCATGCCGTGAACGGTGGATCAACCAATGCAACGACGCTTGCCGTTCCGTCGAGTGATATTCCTATTGAGGTCACTGTTGAAAACAGTGCTTATCGAATTTTGGGTCGTGTTCAAAGCTATGAGCTAAACACACAGCGTGAAACCGTTGATGTCACTGCGTTGTCAGAAGAATTTCGCAGTCAAATTGGCACCATAATGTCCGGTTCTGGTCGGATGTCCTGTGAATGGGAATACACGGGCGACACCAGCAAGGAGCTGCCGCATTATTTGCTGGAGCTAGCTTTGCGCACCCGTGTTGGCAGTTCTTTTGGTGCGAAGTTCTACCTCAAAACAGAGGATTACAACCCTGGCGGCCATGCCAACGCACTAGACGATTCATTGTGGTACGAGGTGACTGGAGTTTTGACAGCTTGTGCTGTGCAGTTCACGCCAAATCGATTGGTTCAAATCACAGCTGATTTTGTGACAACTGGCTCGATTCAAGTGCGAATGAACTTGATTACGCCTGACGCCGTGCTGCAAGAAGGCGGTGACGACATACTTTTGGATCAAGATGCAAGCGCTAAACTTGTCCTAGAGACTGACCAGTAACCCTGGAGGGCTAAGCGCTCATGGCCGATCTGAAGATTAGTGAGCTTACAGCCCTCGCGGGAGTCAACCTAGCGACTGGTGACGAGCTAGCGATTGTTGACACCAGCGCGTCTGAGACCAAAAAGATCACGCTCCAAACGCTGATTGAATCTGGTGTTGACCTTATTGCTGACGACAGCATCCCCGGCGCAAAGATTCTGTTCGGCACGGGCGAGGTTGCTGGAACGGCACTTGCAGATGGTGGCGTTACTACAGCCAAGGTTGCCGATGACGCAATCACAGCGGCAAAAATCGCAAACGAAGCGACCTGTGATTTAGTCACGACTTTGCCGTCATCTGGCGGTTACACGGGCCAGCTTGCTCTGGATACTGATGACAACAAGATCTACATCTGGGACGGATCGGCATGGCAGTCAGTTAAAGGCGCTGGTTCGGTCAACGCTGTTGTCGGCACCAGTAGCGGCATCGTCAACATCACCATTACGACAAGCGGTGATGAAGTAACGATCACGCCATCACTGGATAACACCACCGCAGGCGCACAGTTTCTTGCTGGTCCTACTTCTGCAGCTGGAGCGGTCAGCTATCGAGCGATTGCAAGCGGTGATCTGCCGACTGCAACCTCATCAGCCAAGGGAGCCGTGACAGTAAACGGCAACGGCCTAGTGCTGAGCGGCACTGAGCTGCGCGTTAATAACACTGTTACGGCAGAAACGACTGAGCACCACCTTGTTCAGTACGACGCCAACGGTCTTATTACTGCTGGTCGTGTCATCGCAGCAAGCGATCTGCCTGAAGCAACATCTAGTGCAAAGGGTGCTGTTGTCCCTGGATCGGGCCTAAGTGTTGCTTCTGGTGGAACACTGAATCACACCAACAGCACAACAGCTGGCACCTTTACGAAGGTGACTGTTGACGCTCAGGGTCACATTACGAGTGCAGTTAACCTTGCTGCTGCTGACATTCCAGACCTTGATGCAGCCAAGATCACATCAGGTGCTCTTCCAACTGCACGACTTGCTAATGATGCAATTACGGCAGCTAAGTTAGCCGACTCTTCGATCACCAAGTTTGGCGGTGCGGGTGCGACCGATAACGTAGTTGTTTTTCCCGATGGTGACTTCAAGGGTCAGTTCTTTTTCGATGAGAAAAACGAAGACCTTTATATCTATACGGGTGAATCGTTCCTGCCGATCACGGTTATCAGCGGCAACCTTGTCAACGCTGGAACGTATAACGCCAACACTAACCTGCTAAGCAGCGTTACAACTGCAGGCTCTGCTGCTGGCTTTACCAACGGCTCTGCACTTCCTGCACCTGCTACTGGCAACCTCAATTACTACGTTGTTGTTGACACGTCTGGAACGGGTTCAGGCAACGCACCTGCGGTTGCTTTGGCGCCGCCAGATATGTTGATTTCACTTGGAACGGGATCAACGTTCCAGCTGATTGACGTGTCCAACGCTATTGCTGGTCAGACTGCAAGCAACATTTCTGTTGTGGCAGCTGGCAATATCAGCAGCACAGACGTGCAGGCTGCACTGCAAGAGCTTGATACCGAAAAGGTTGGTGGTGCTAGCCCGTCGTTTACTGGAACGGTGGCGCTGGGTCAGAACGCCACACTGTCATTTGAGGGTTCATCGGACAACTCGTTTGAAACCACGCTGACGGTCTCTGACCCGACCGCTGATCGCACAATCACGCTGCCGAATGTCACTGGAACGGTGGTGACGACTGGTGATACGGGCAGTGTTACCAGCACGATGATTCTGGATGGCACGATTGCCAACGCAGACATCAGCGCGAGTGCAGAGATTGCAGTTAGCAAGCTCGCGAACGGTACTGCCCGTCAACTGCTGCAGACCGATTCTGGCGGCAGTGGTGTTGAGTTCACCAGCAATGTGGACATCCCTGGAACGCTGGACGTTACCGGCGTAGCGACGTTTGACAGCACTACAACGTTTGTAGGTAACGCCACCTTCAACGGCAGCATCATCTTTGAGGGCGCTACCGCTGACGCCAATGAAACGACGTTAACGGTCACTGATCCAACGGCAGATCGCACGATCACGCTGCCTGATGCAACGACAACTGTTGCTGGTCTTGCTGTTGCCCAAGCGTTTACAAAAGGGCAGGCTGGAACGCCAGTTGCTTTAACCGATGCTTCTAGTGTCGCTATTGATTTATCGCTGGCTAACAACTTCACTTTGACTTTGGCAGGCAACAGAACGCTTGCCGCTCCATCCAACGTTACGGCTGGTCAGTCTGGTGTGATCGTGATCACGCAGGACAGCACAGGCAGCAGAACGCTTGCATATAACTCGATATACAAGTTTGCTGGCGGGACGGCACCGACGTTGACGACAACGGCTAGTGCAGTTGATGTTCTTGCCTACTATGTGGAAAGCTCGACCCGTATTACGGTCACTTCGCTGCTGAACGTGTCATGAGTATTCCTGGAAGTGCAAGCCCGCTGTTTTTTCAAACGGCAGGTGCGGCTGCGGCACTCGAACTGCAAAAGTCTGTTCGGTTTAACTCAGGAGACTCCGCATATCTCAATCGCACTCCGTCATCTGCAGGTTCAAACACGACTTGGACGCTTTCGACGTGGGTAAAAAAGACCGGGAACGATAATCACATTTTTGGTGCAGGCGCTGGCAATACTCCAGGTCGTTTTGGCTTTGGCTTCAACGGCTCTGACAAGATTTTTGCATTTGTAATTGCATCTGGCAGTACAGTTTTTTCAATTACAACTGATGCCGTCTTCCGTGATTCTAGTGCGTGGTATCACATTGTTGTCATTGCAGACACCACAAACGGCACACAAGCTGATCGTTTTAAAATCTATGTGAATGGTGTTCTTCAGTCTGTAAGTGGCACGTTGATGCCATCAAGTCAAAACACTTTTGTAAACACAACGGCAGCTCATACGTTTGGCCGCCGTTCATATACCGCTTCTGATTACTTTAACGGGTATCTTGCATCAACCATTCTGGTGGATGGTTCGGCTAAAGATGAAACTGACTTTGGAGCGTTTGACGATAACGGCGTGTGGCAAGCCGCAGCCTATAGCGGATCATTTGGAACTAACGGATTTCATCTTTTCGACTTCGAAAACGAAAGTGGGATCGGCGATGATTCCAGCGGCAATGACAATGATTTTACGGTAAATAATCTTGTCAGCGATCAAGGGACAGCAGGTGTTTCGCGGATTTGGTCAAGCGGTGACAGCGCTTGGAGCATCACTGGTTCTGGGCGGTATGCGACAAAAAGCAGCAGCGGCAGCTATGCCGATGTTTTTACTAACCTGCTTAGCCCAGGAACTCTGTACGGTTTCACCGTAGATATCCCAGACGGCGATGACAATGGCGGTTGGTTTTTTGGTGACAGCAATAGCACCTCACTGAGCGGCACTCACCCAAACCAAGGGCGCGGCAGTAACAGCATTGGCATGCGAGGTCGCACCAGTGGTCACTCTGACGAAGGAGAGGTTGGGGTCCATGGAACATTTGCCTCAGCGAATGGCGTAAGCGCTTCTAATAACGCACTTACTGGGTTTGAATCAGTCAATCCTGAGGGTGCGATCAGCCTAGATTTTGTTGTTGACCGAGGCAATCACAAAGTATGGGTAAAACCAAGTTCTTCTAGTAATTGGGTTAAAGGCGGGAACCCTGCCGACGGCTCGTCTACCCCTTCATTCAGTATTCCCTCAACTGGTGACATATATTTTGGTTTTATTCAATATGATGCTCAAACTAATTTAGATATAACCCAGTTCAGCATTACTCAAGGCGCTGACGCTGGTGTTGACGTTCTGCGTGACGTGCCAACGAACGGCGATTCGTCAGATGACACTGGTGCGGGCGGAGAAGTTAGCGGGTGCTATGCGACATTTAATGCCCTGAATCACAACACCCACTCTGCCTATTACACCCTTAGCAATGGCAACTTGAAATGCGTTGCAGTTGGTGGATCTTCTAAGTCCAGCGGCAGCCGTGGATTTTGCGTGTCCACGATTGGCATGAGTTCAGGCAAGTATTACTTTGAATTAACGGTTGATTTAGACGACAACAACGATCACGCGGTTGGAATTGCAACTGCTGCTGGGACGGGTTATTACAGCACGGCTGGGAATTGGACTTATGCAGCCAGTGGAAACAAGTTTGCTAATTCAGGCAGTGCCGCATCTTACGGGGCTTCCTATGGAGACGGTGACACGATTGGCGTTGCTTTTGATGCAGATACTGGAGCCCTTGTTTTTTACAAAAACGGAAGTTCGCAAGGCACGTTAGCAACGGTAACGACTGGCGAAACGTACTTCTTTGTTTGGGGCACGGATGCAGGATCGGCTCAAGACTATGAAGTTACGGCAAACTTTGGGCAAAGAAGTTGGGCGTACAGCGCACCAAGTGGTTACAAAGCACTTTGCACAACGAACCTCCCGACCCCGACGATTGCCGATGGTTCGGCTCATTTTGATATAAAAACTTGGACTGGAAATGCTTCTTCAAGCAGAGCAATTACTGGTTTGAATATGTCGCCGGACCTCCTTTGGTTTAAGAAACGTAATGCAGCTTATGACCATTACTTTTTTGATAGCGTTAGAGGCAATACAAAAGAACTTAAGCCAAACACAACTGATGCAGAAGGTACAACAGGAAACAAGCTTATATCTTTTGATTCAAACGGATTTACAGTTGGAAACGCTACTGCTGTAAATGCTTCTAGTGACACCTACGTTGGCTGGGCTTGGGACGCCGGATCATCAACGGTCAGCAACACTGACGGCGACATCACTTCGCAAGTCAGGGCCTCGCAAACTACTGGGTTTAGCATCGTTTCCTACACCGGATCTGGCACTTCAAATGACAGCGTGGGGCATGGCTTGAATGCAGCACCAGAATTAATTATCACTAAAAACCGCGACAATGGTACATATAGCTGGCGCGTGCTTACGACTGCTATTGATGGTTCACTAGATCGTTTATTTCTTGACGCTAATACTACTAAGGCTGATCAAACGGGCGTTAATGTTCCTACATCTTCTGTATTTTATGTAGGCTCAAATTTGGATCATAATAAGAGCGGGGATGGCATAATTGCTTACTGCATATCATCCGTTGCCGGATATTCTGCAGTAAATTCGTATAGTGGAAACGGGAATGCTGAGGGCCCATTTGTCTTTACGAATTTTAGGCCGCGCTGGGTAATGATAAAACGAACGGATTCAACTAATAATTGGGTTATTTACGACACTGCTAGAGATACTTATAACATTGGTGGACGTAGGTTGTATTCAGATTTGAGTGACAGCGAAAACCAAAACACCTCTCATTACATTGATATTTTAAGTAATGGGTTCAAGGTCCGTTCAGACGCTGGAAATTTGCTTAACGCTAGCAGCGGAACATACCTTTATGTCGCATTTTCTGAAAACCCGTTCCAGGCCAATGGCGGGCTTGCTCGTTAAACTCACTTCATCGGTCCAGAACCATGCCCTACAAACTTGGTGATCGCACGCTGGCTCTCGATGTTCCTTGGGAACACAACGATGTTCAGTATCCAGCCAACTGGTTGCGACTGAGCACTGCGCAGGATCGTGCTGAGCTTGGCATTGTCTGGGAAGACCCTGGTGCGTCTTGGAATCAAAAGTTCTATTGGGGTTATGACGCTGACGGCAATCTGATTCCTAAGACCTACGCTGATCTAAAGACCCTTTGGATTGCCAAAACCAAGGAAGCAGCAAACAAGCTGCTGCAGCCTTCTGATTGGCGCGTCATCAAGGCTAAAGAGCGTGGCACCACGATGAACGCTGATTGGAAGACGTGGCGTCAAACCATCCGCACTGAGTGTGGAACGATGGTCACTGCCATCGAAGCAACTGCTGATGTTGGCGACACAGCGCCCCATGCAGACTTTGGTCGTGTCGAAGCTTTGCAGCAGTACATCGAAGGCGACACTTACGGCGTCTGGACTGCTGACCCTGATAACGCTGCGGAGTGATTGGTATTGCAGCCCTAATGCTTCTACTGCTGATGGGCTATAGCCTGTTAGCGATCAACCCTCGTGATGATGCAACGCCCTGACCCGATGATCGCGTCAAAACCTGGCGCGGAGGACACACAGGCAATGGCGGCGAGAACCTTATGGCTGGAAGAATTGTTCTTCCTTGATGGCCGTGACCAGATCAGCCATCCGCAGTATGGCTTGTTCACTGGATTAGCTCTTAAGTATCAGAACTTGGAGTCAACTGACTGATGGCGAAGTCAATTAGCGGACAGAGTTTTGTCCCTAGCAAGCCCAAAAAGACACGTCAAGGGAATGGATCACATTCAAAACCGTCCCATGGACGTAAGAAGTATCGTGGCCAAGGAAAACGTTAATCCTCTTTCCAATGCTCAAAACTCTGATTGCGAGTGGTGTCGCCGTTTCAGCAGCTGCGCTGGCATCTCCTGCGCTCGCAGGAACCTATCTGAACGTTGAAAACAACGCTGGATACCAAGACGGGTATCAAGGATCAACCACGGATCTGCACGTTGGTTACGAAGGCGGCGATGCAACCTATGGGTTCTATATCCAAGGTGGTCCTGCGATTGTTTCTCCCGATGGTGGCGACACTGACATGGAACTGTCCGGCAAGATCGGTGGCAGCGTGCAAGCCTCTGAGAACGTCAGCATCTACGGTGAACTGAGCTTCATCACCGCAGAAGACGATCCTTCTGTTGGGACCAAACTGGGTGCCAAGTGGAACTTCTGAGCTAGCTTAAAAAGGCAGAGCTGCTCCCCCTCCTGGTTCTCACACAGCAGGAGGGGGTTTTTCTTTAGCCATCTCGCCATGAGCGTCAAACTCAACGGCAACAGATTTTCTCCAATGGGATCTCGCGTCCCGACAGAGCTATTGCCCACTGCGATTAGATACGAGAACGCACGGGCAATGGTGTTTGAGCAGTTTGGGCAACATCAACGCGCTAATGAGTGCCTAGCGCTGAAGCGTATTTACGAGCGACGTAACATGTTGGAGAGTACTTAGCTCTCTTGCAAGTGCAAAAACTTTTCAACGTGATGTCTGTCGCATCTTTTGTGATGTCAGGTGGCTTGGTTGCTGGGTCGGTAATCCTCTACACCCGTATCCCAGCCCTGACCAAGTATTACATGAGTGAACTGACGTTGGAGATGACAAAAGTTGTCACCAACATGGTGCCTGGGAAGATCGATGAGGTCATGCCAGAGTTGCCGATTACTACTGGCCCAGCTGTGCCGTTCAAGCTTCCATGAGTGATCAGGTCAACTCTCCGTCTCACTACACCAAGGGTCGGGTAGAGGCGATCGAGATCATTGAAGACGTAGTCGCTGGTGCCCCTGAGCCAGTTGCTGGTTATTTAGTGGGGCAGACGCTCAAGTACTTGCTGCGGGCTTGGCACAAGGAGGATGCAGTCCAAGACCTGCAGAAAGCTGCTTGGTACTTAAGCCGCGCTATTGCCAAGCTCAGGTAATCATCTTGGTATGAGCAGTTGGATCCTCGTCATGGGCTTCAGGTCCGAAACCTTCAGCCTTGATTTTTGCCATGTCAAGTTCTGGCGCGGGTGTTTGAGGTTTCTGCTCAAAGGACGCAAGCCATTCGCGTAGCGCGTCACCTGTAGGCGTACCTTTTGGCCATTTAACCCACTTGAGGATTGCCTTGTGATCAGTGAATGGTCGCGCAGTTTTTCCGCACATTACGGTGTACACAACAGGCGGACCCTCGCGTCTGCGATTACGTTCAATCCAAAGTTGACCTGCTGTAAACCGTTCTGATTTCATGCCAGAGATTCCTGAGATTGGAGTAAATGCAATCGGCGTTCCAATGATCTCTGTGGGTCAGCCGATACCACCACCTGTTTTACCAGCAGCACCGCCAGTTACGTCTACGCGCTTTCCAGTTATTGATATGCCCGGTTGCGTCAGGGCAAGGATTGCTGTTGGCAATGGAACGGAGGCGTTTGAGGAGGATCCACGCGGCAACGTGACGTTATGCACTGGATCAGTGCCTGTTTATGAAGCGCCGGATTACAGGCCAAGAGACTTTACTTGGGTTGCTCCGCCAAAGGCAGACATAAAAAGCCGGAGGTGACAACTCCGGCCAAGGTTGCATCCCCTCTTCCGCCAGGTGGCAAGCCTGACATTACAAATTTGCCCAAGGATCCACCGTGCCCCCCTTTTGGAGCAAAAGAAATCGGATCGTTTAACAAACTTGGAACCAAGGTGCTCGCTGGTTATGAGCTACAAGATGGCAAGTGCGTAAAGCTTTGGGATTCTGTGCCGGTTGGGCAGGTGATCAATAACTATGTACCTGATGCTGGTCCGACCATGTCGGTTGCATTGACTGCTGCGATTGCGACGACTGTGGCAATCTTCGCTAAGCCGATCGCATCAGTACTGCAGAAGCTGGCAAAGCCTTTGACTAAGAAAGTGGTCAAGAAGATCAATCAGAAGCTTGGCCGTAAGGAGAAACTGGAATCTTTACAGGAGCGGCGGGCTTTGCAGCGTCACCGGAATCAAGCCATTCGCGATCTAAGACGGGCTTTGGGTAAATAATTTCGTGGGTGTGATCTTGTATCGCCTTCGGTTTCAGAACTACATCAGCGCAGATAGGGAAGAACGGCGAATCTTGCTTGAAGCCGTATCCCTCACGCAAAGCTTCAGCACAAGCCTTGAGCCGACCCATCTCGTAGTTCAAGCGTTTGTCGGCAAGAGCCTGCTCGTAAAGCGCGACTTGTTTCCGCTGAGCGTCTTTGCAGAGATTGATCGGCCCCCAGTCCAAAGGGACTGAGAACGTGGCTGTAATCCCGAAGTTATGGCTGAAGTTCTGGCGGTAGCCTGTCCTTTGAGGCTTGTAGTAGAGGACAGTGCCAGGGTTATCAGGAATGCCATCTGGCCCGTCGAGCCCTGTTTCCGGGTCAATTAGACCAAAGTTGTCACTGTTGTCGTAAACCGGCTCTTGATAATACTGATTGTCTGGATTGCCAAAAGAGTGCGTAGTCGACGCAAAAGGAGAGATGTTCAGCGTGGCCCCATCGCATTGGATGCCACTGCCGACTGAATACTTCATGTATTGACCAGGCGTGATTTGCACGGCCTGGTTGACCACTGAGCCACTGCTGTTTGAGACAGGGCTTGCGGTTGCACTGACTTGTGCTACTGCAGGAGCGGTATAGATAAGGCTAAGCAGCAGAGCAGACGCTGTTGCTCTCATTGGCTAAAGGTACTGGTGGAGTCGATAACGGTTTCGGTAATAGTCTCGCGATCAATTATGACCTTTTCAATCAGCCCTGGTGTGTTGAGTGTCTCGACGAACTGAAAGGCAGCACCGGGAACTGATTGCTTCCAGGTTGAGCGACTAGAGAGGTTGATCTTGTTACCACTGATAGATGGACTAACGACACCACTGGTTGGCTCGACACCTGTACCGCTAACCGTGTACTCAAACCCACTCCTATATGACTCCGAGACGATCGACTCTTTGACGATCGTTTTGGACTCAGTGTGAGACGACACCACACCCTGGCTGAAGTTGGGGATTACTGGAACGGCCATTGCAGACGATGGCAGCAGCAGCAAAATGATCAGCCGTTTCACCTTGTGGTCAACTCAGTAATGACCTGACCGATAGCCGTTGTATTGGCTCCGCCTGGCGAGATCGTGACAGCGCCTGCTGTGGTGATGGTGCCAGCCAAGCCAGTGTTGACACCTGCAGCTGTACTGGTGACATCGCCAAATGCTGGAACGGCACCAACGGTCGGAGCTGACGTTGGAACGGTGTCACCTTGGGTGTAGCTGGTTGCGAAGCTGAATGAGTTACCAGCAGTCTTTTGAGTTGCGTCTGGAATCGTGATGGCGTTGACGCCGTTGGTTGCTGCACCAAGGCCGCCAAGAGCATCGCTAGTGGTTGAGCCACCTGCGGTGACGCTGGTGTCTACCCCGGTCCCGCTAATGCTGTAGCTATTTCCGACGCGAATAGCGCGAGTAGAGGCACCGCCAACCTCCAATTGCACTGAGCTTTGAATTTTGTGGGTTAAATCAGCACGAGCAGGCAAGGCAGCCGCCAATGTAATTCCCAATACCAAAAATGCGCGGGTCATTTGATGCCGGTTTTGGAATCTTTGTTCTCAACGATAACGCTCTTCTCTTCTTTCTTCTTCTGGCCGTTACGGCCTACAGAAAGGCCATAGCTGGCAGCAGTCGAGCTGAGCAACGATGCGCTGAAAGTCACGTCAATCGACTGCTTGAAAATGCCTAGGTAATTAGCGGTAATCACGCCCATAGCCCAGACCATGATGGTCAGCCGGACAAAGTCGCCAAGCCATCCATTGCTGTGATCTTCCTGCTCCTCAGACTTTGTCTCCTTAGTCTCTGCCATGATTGAGCGAGTGTTAAAGGCGGGTCATGGTTGAAGTCTGGGCTGCCGTTGCAGGCGCGTCAATCACGGTTGCTGGTGTTGGAGTCTCAGGCATCAACCGTCAGGCCCGGAACGGTCAAGACTCGCTGATTCGACTAACCGCTGCAGTCGACAACCTGTCTGGTCGTTTGGACATCCTGCATAACGACATCAAAACTAAAGACATGGAAGTCTTTGCGAGGCTCAATGAATTAGAGCGTTCAGTGGCGCGACTGGAAGGTCATAGCGATAGGCATTAACGTAAAGGTGGCATTTAAGGCAAAACCATGCTTTTAGTCCTCAAGCCAATCTTGATGACCATGTGGAAATCAAGAGCCTTCAAAGAGCTGATTGTGGCAATGCTGGAAAAGATCGTTGCAAGGACTGATAACGACCTGGACGATCTGGCTGTCAAGCATGTGAAGGAGTTGCTGCTGCCTGACACGAGAGTTGAAAAGTAGGTGTCGTCCGGCATCATCCAACTGACCTTGCTATTTACGGGCATGGCCTTTGCTCTGCTGCCGTTCTTCCAGTTTTTCCGTGGCACGCCCCACCAGTTGGCTGCAATTAAGGAGCTTGAGCAGTCAGTGCCAAAGGGATTACTGGAGGAAGACGCAGACTGGTTTCAAGCTTGGAAGGAAAGCGGGTATGACCAGCAGATCTACATGCCCTACTTCAAGCAGCTCGATAACAAGACAGGAACTGGCTATCGAGAGTGCTTCAGCTCAGCAGCAGCCATGGTGGCTGCCTATTACAAGAAAGTTGAAACAGATGATGAATACAACGAGATTCGCGCCAAGTACGGAGACACCACGTCAGTAGAGGCACAACTAGCAGCGCTACGCAGTCTTGGCTTGCGGGCTGAGTTTCGCAAAGACGGTGATGCTGACTTGGTCGAGCATGAAGTCGAGCATGGGAGGCCAGTCATCGTTGGCTGGTTGCATCTCGGAAATATGCTTCTTGGGGAGCGACCAATGTGCGACGGCTTGGGTTGTGGCCACTATTCCGTGATTAGCGGATATGCAGGCAAGAACAGCAATGACCCAGAGTGGATCATGCAAGACCCTCGTGGCTATCCCGAGATGGAGAAAGGTGGTCACAGCAACCCGCACTTGGGACGCAATGTCCGAGTCAGGCAGGCTGCCTTTCATCAGCGCTGGCAAGCAGATGGGCCTAAAACAGGCTGGGTGATCCTCGTTAGTGAGTGAGCTATGAAAAGGTTTCTTGCTTCAATCTTTGCTTCAGCCGCAATTGCCACGCCAGTCTTTGCACAAGACAAGGTGAAAACTTGGCGCAGCTTTGATTCAGTTGGCTGCATGATGCTTAGAGAGTGTACTGAGGGCGTGAGACGACTCAAGAGTTGGGAAGATCTTGGCCCTGAATACGAGATTGCCGCAACAGAGCTGAATCAAATTATCCAAGCAATGGACAAGGTTGGTGCTGCTATATATATCGCAGACGAGAAATACTTTGCTTTACGCATGCGCGGCGTGTATGACGTGCGTGGCAACAATATTTTCCTTAACGAGTTTTACATTGATCAACCAACCAAGATAATTCAGGTCATTAGGCATGAAGGTTGGCATGCTGCCCAAGATTGCATGGCAGGCACGCTAGACAATACTTTTACCGCTTTAATTCATCCAGAAAAAGCAGTGCCCGACTGGATTCGACGTGGTGCAGAGCGCACTTATCCAGAGAATGTTTTGCCGTTTGAAGCTGAAGCAATGTGGGCAATGTACGTTGAAAATAAAACTGTCGAGGCCTTGAAAGTTTGTGGCAGTTCTAAGAAAATGTGGGAGCACTACACCCCTACGCCTTTGACCGGAGAATGGCTGAAGGAAAAGGGTTTTATGTAAATTTCAGATCTGCCCAGCAATGAGATAAGCATTAGGATTGCGTTTTGCACCTTAGGGAATGGCAGTTCTGTGTGACTGGGAGATCCAAGCTCGTTGCCGGAAGGGCGACATGGTCGTCCCGTTCAACCCAGAACTGCTGAATCCAGCCAGTTTGGACGTGCGCCTTGGCGATCACCTAATGATCGAGAGCATCTACAGCCCTGAGCTGATTCGTATCGACATCTCAGACAGGACAGAGGATGAGCCGTTCATGCTTCAGGCCGGCGAATTTTGCTTGGCTGAGACACTTGAGCTGTTTAACTTGCCCAACGACATCAGCTGCCAATTTGTACTCAAGTCAAGCCGTGCAAGAGATGGCGTTAATCACCTTCTCGCTGGCTGGTGCGATCCAGGCTGGCACGGAAGCAAGCTCACGCTCGAACTGAAGAACGAGCGCCTGCATCATGCAATTGCGCTGTATCCAGGCCTGAAGATTGGTCAAATGGTCTTCCATGCCATGTCAAACACTCCGATGCACAGCTACGCAGAGACAGGCCACTACAACAACCACTTGACAGTAATGCCGTCGGTCGCATGACGAAGTATGTCTTCTCCTGTGGCGGTGGCGTACAGTCCACCGCCTGCTTAGTTCTTGCTGCTCAAGGCAAGATCCCGTATCAGACCTTTATCTTTGCCAATGTTGGAGACAAGGATGGTTGCGAATCTGGATATTGCATGACATGAGAGTTCTGGTTGCTTGCGAATACAGCGGTCGTGTCCGTGATGCGTTTAGGCGTCACGGTCATAACGCTTGGAGTTGCGACTTGCTCGAGTGTGAGGCTGATCCAACGTGGCATCACCAAGGTCCAGTCGAAGAAATTCTTGATCAAGGCTGGGATCTAATGGTGGCTCATCCTCCTTGTACCGACTTAGCCATAAGTGGCTCGGCTCATCTTGCAAAAAAATATGCAGATGGACGAGTTGATAGGGCTTTGGACTTTGTTCGCCTGTTAATGAATGCGCCAGTACCACGTTGGTGCATTGAGAATCCAATAAGCCTTATCAGCAGCCACATACGAAAGCCAGATCAGATAATCCAGCCCTGGGAATTTGGTCATGGAGAATGCAAGGCGACCTGCTTCTGGCTTAAGAACTTGCCTCGTTTAAAGCCGACAGAATATGTAGAGGGGAGAGAAGAGAGGGTCTTTCTCATGCCTCCTGGGCCTAATCGCTGGAAAGAACGCAGCAGGACATTCGAAGGAGTGGCTGCTGCCATGGGTGATCAGTGGGGGAATGGAAACCTCCCTGTTTGCATGGAGCAGGGGTCTTTGTTTGCATGAGCCTGTAGTCGTTGGAGCGTTCCGATGGGCTGGGCAGACTGGATGGTGGTCGACCAAAGCCTTGAGGAGGAACTCGAACTCGAGAAAAACGTCCGCGACGTTCAGAGTTGCGACGACGGCGATGCGTTGCGAACCATGTGCGTCTCCTTAATTCGCACTAACTGGCATCAGGCCAAGCTGCTGCAACAAGCCGTGGGTCACATCGCAGAGCTTGATGCCTCAGATGCAGCCATGGGGCTGTAAGCAAGGCTCACCAGCTCAAAGAACTGTTTTGCCGCCCAGTCTTTTGAGTCAGGGAAGTGGCGGACCATGCCGCCATATTGAACAAGCCATACCCAACAACCATCCTTGCTAACGCGCTCAATCGTTGGCTTTGGCATGTTTCATGTGCTGGATGTAGATGTCAGCCTGCCAAAGGTCATTAGAAAATTGCTTTTGACCATCAGGGCCGCAACTGCAGTATCGCGGCTCACCAATAGGTTCAACACCCTGTGTGATGTAAAACCCATCGCCATAGTCCATCGCATCAGTCGGGATGCTGCCAGAAGTAGGCGCAGTCTTTGGCGAAGGTTCCACCAGTCATCCTCCCTTCAGGGCAGCCAACATTGCAATTGGCTTTTACTATCTCCCAGTGTATGCAGTTCATGCACCGTGGCTGTGAATTGTTGATTGCTCTTGCATCTGCATACAACTGTTCTGCCTCAAGTACAGCCTGCTCAAGATCAGTGGCTGACAGGCTGTAAGAGACTTTCCCGGTCTTGGTTTTTATCTTTACTCGCCATCCATCGCCGTCCTGGCTGAGGACCATTCGTCCGGCGTGATAACGCAAAGATGCCACAAGTTACTGGTATATAGACCTCAGTATCTCAGCGGCTTCAAGTGCTGCGCTATGGGT